>Ga0101944_10004254_pt1 | contig 18071 bp, 17 predicted proteins | sample DewCreD2012metaG_FD_75245 | JGI IMG/M metagenome (GOLD analysis project Ga0101944, IMG submission 75245) | Hot spring sediment bacterial and archeal communities from British Columbia, Canada, to study Microbial Dark Matter (Phase II) - Dewar... ... | reverse complement strand
CAAAGCATATTTTCGTGAAATTGTCAACTTACGGGCGGCAATGTTTTCTGAAAAGGAGTTGCATCACCGCGCTGACATTATTTTCCGTATCATAGAAGAAATGCCTGTTTTTATCCGATCATCGAAAGTAATGCTTTACTGGTCAATCAAAAAGGAGGTTTACACGCACACTGTAGTCAGGAAATGGGCTTCATCAAAAACAATCCTTCTTCCTGCTGTTGCAGGCAACAACATCGTACCGAAGCGTTTTACCGGCGAAGAACACCTTGTTTCTACCTTCCCTTTCAATATCATGGAGCCGCAAGGAGAACCGTTCCGTGAAGAAATTGATCTGGTGATCGTTCCGGGAATAGCTTTTGATAAACAAGGACATCGCATCGGAAGGGGAAAAGGCTTTTATGACCGGTTTCTGAAAACCACATCTGCCCATACCATTGGGGTGTGTTTCTTTTTCCAGTTGTTTGAAAACCTTCCTGTGATGCCCTATGATGTTCCTGTAAAAGAAGTGATATGGGCATAAAAAAACCCGGGGAATGACTTCAGAAAGCTGTCAATAAATTTTTATTTCCCGGTAAAGAGAATCCCGTTCAACAGGTTGCAACCCCATTTCTTTAATGAGCATAATCATTTCATCTGTTGACATGGAAGGTGATTCTTCCACCCCTGCCAGGGTATAGATTTTTGTGGTATCTTCAATGGTTCCATCCATGTCATCGGCCCCAAAGACAAGGGCCAGCTGAGCTGCTCTTTTCCCTATCATCGGCCAGTAGGCTTTGAGATGGGGAATGTTGTCAAGAAAGATCCTGCACAGGGCATAATTTTTCAGATCTTCCAGCAGAGGAATTTCTTTCAAATAAGAAAAAGCATTGTTCTCATGCCTGAATTTAAGAGGAATAAAGGCATTAAATCCATGAGTTTCATCCTGGAGACTGCGAATCTGATTCAGATGATCCACCCGTTGTTCGTATGATTCAATATGCCCATACAGCATGGTAGCGTTGGAAGGTAATCCCGTGCGATGAGCCGCCCGGTGGATGGCCAGCCACTTCTCTCCTGTTGTTTTGGAGGGGCATAACTGTTTTCTGACGCGGGGATCAAAAATTTCAGCTCCTCCTCCCGGCAGGGAATCAAGACCTGCTTCTTTCAGTCTCCTCAACCCTTCTTCATACGAAATCCCGGCACGGCTGGTCATGGCATCAATCTCTACTGCCGTGAAAGCTTTGATGTGCAGATGAGGAAATTCTTTTTTAATTGTCGAAATCATTTTCAGATAATATTCCATTGTCCACACGGGATGCACCCCTCCTACAATATGAACTTCGGTAATGCCTCCGGACAAATGGGATTTTATCTGATCCATGATGTCATCAATGGAATATTCCCAGCTGCCTTCTTCACCCTTTTTGCGTGAATAAGAACAAAAAAGACAACCGCACACACAGATGTTGGTGGGTTCAATGTGAATATTACGGTTAAAGAATGCTTTATTGCCGTTGTAACGTTTTTTCACCTCAGCTGCCAGCACCCCCAGAAAAGGCAACGAAGCCTTTCGGTAAAGCAGCAACGCCTCTTCGCATGAGATTCTCTCACCGGTAAACACCTTCTCCGCTATCCCTGCCAGAGAAGGTTCTTTTGCTACCTCAAATGATTTCTGCAGTATTTCCCATGCCCCGCTCCGGTCTTCACTTTTACACACGGTTTACAAACTTGGAACGTCAACGATATTGCCTGTATGGCGACTTTCTTCTGCCTTAAAGCCGATAAGATGACTTTCCATTGAGGCCTCAAGGGTGGATGTGAGTAATTCAGGCTTGTGCTGGTACACGGCCTGGATAAAATCTTTCACCAGCACCATGTCCCCTCCCCCATGTCCTGAGAGGTCTTCGGCATGTTCAGCGGTAACCCATTTTTCCAGTTTTTTCTGACGAAAGTCGGCAAGGTATAATTCTTTTTCATCGCCGTAAGCTTCGCCCATGGACCCCATGATACGGGTTTTACGCCCTCCTTCGTAAGTAAAGGCCTCCATGGAAAAATTCACGGTCACATTGCCTTCCATCAGCATAGACACCACCTGATGATCGCACTGGTCATTGTCCATGCGGTACACACAACGCCCGTAATTGGATTCTTTGAGGTATTTCATGATCACTTCCCCCTGGTTCTGTCCTTCAGGGAAATCAAAATGATGCAACCAGGTGCGGTCACGGTAATATATTTTCAGTGCCGAATAGGGACAGTTGCTTTCTGCTTTACAGCCATTCACACAACGGTCAGTGCTGCCTGCAGGGGCATTTTCCTCACGGAACCATTTGAGTGTTCCAAAAGAAGAAACCTTCCTGCATGGCTTGCCCACAAGCCAGCGGATAAGATCAAGATCGTGGCACGACTTGGCAAGCAGAATGGGAACGGTCTCTTTGGAATTGTGCCAGTTGCCTCTTACAAAAGAATGAGACATGTGGATGTGCTCAATGGGTTCCAGGTGTTGCATGCTGACGATTTCGCCCAACATGCCCGATTCGCATACTTCTTTCAGTTTCCGGAAATAAGGCGTATAACGCAACACATGACACACCCCCACAATGCGATTGTATTTTCTGGCCTGCTGCAGGATGCCGTTACATTCCTGCCACGTCTGGGCAATGGGCTTTTCAAGGAGCACGTCATAGCCCATTTCGAGGGCTTTCATGGCAGGGCCATAATGCAGATTATCGGGAGTGGCCACAACAATCACATCGGCAAAGCGGGGAACTTTAAACACTTCCTCCCAGCTGGAAAACACATACTTCTTATCGATCCCATATTTTTTGCGGGCGTTCTCACGTCTGATTTCACGTATGTCGGCCACACCCACCACCTTCATTTCCGACGGATGCTTTTCACTGTATGAAGCATATAAACTTCCCCGTGAGCCATAGCCTATGATAACAAAGCGGACAGGTTGATTGATGGAAACATGCCGTGGATCAGGAGAAGATTTCAGCACACGGGTTTCCATTGTATATCCGAAAAGTTCGGATGTCATGGCTGCTGAGAAAGCAAGCATTCCTGATGCCCTCAGCATATCCCTTCTTGACCATTGTTTTGTATTTCCCATGATGGATATTTTTTTTGTTAAAACAAATATAACACAATTTTGAATAAAAAAGCGGTTTCCCTGATAGGAAAAATGGTTTCTTTACTCAACATCCATCATTTTCAGTGATTTTCCTTTCAAATGTCCTTCTTCGGAATTCAACGGTTACACCACTCATGTTTTTCACTCTCTCAGAAAATTCCTGATCGTATTTGTTCTATACACAATATCGCGGGTAATATGATGTACGGAAACCGTGGCTCCGGAGATGGCATCAATATTCTTACCTACAACTACTTCAGTATTCCCATCATAACCGATAAATTGATCCAACCACCATCTTGCGGTAACCTCCCGTCCATGGAAGGCTTCGTAATTAAATATATCTACTTTCATAATCTTCCCCCTGACGTTGTACAATATAAAATAATCAAAGTATTCATAGGAATTGTTATAAGAGTGACCAGACATATTCACCCTGCCAATGTATGCATACCCTATAACCGTCGAGCGATTCACTACTTTTAAATATTTTCCCTTAATGGTGTTAGTAACAGAATCAATGTCATACTTCAAATCCACAAAATCAATACTATCACATTGACAAATGTGTCTTATGTCTTTCATTAATCTTTTGGGGCTAAGATCTATGTCGTTCTTTGATATGCCAGCCATCAACGCCAGGTGGAATATCATAAGCACAATGAGTTGTCTTTTTTTCATACATAGAAGAAATTTCAAAACATAATTCCAAATCCCAGATTTAGAATCTTATGATAACTATTATCGAGTTTTGACTTCATCAATTGGACATCAGCTTTAAGAACAGATCCTTTGGTTAAAGAATAAGTTACACCCGTAGTAATGATGGTATTATGATATCCCTTATTTTGTGAAATAATATCCGGCACAGCATAATGTGTATCATAAACCTCATACCGCACAAAAGGAATAAGTTCAGATTTCATAGAACTCAGCGGTCGGAAAACATTGTACCCTATTTCTCCATAATAGCCTATCATCGCACTTCCCAGATCGTTATATTTTCCATCTTTAGCGGTAAACATATTGTACTGTTTGGTATTCCCCAGCATGGTGTAATAAACTTGCCCTCTTAATTGAATACCTTCAAATACGTACCTGACATCTCCTCCGATCATCGAGATGGATACAACAGATGAGTCTGCTCTCCTTCTTAACTCCACACTGTCTTTATTCAATCCCTTATAAGCATAACTTTGCGACTTCCCCGAATATATCGAAATTCCTGCTCTCAGGTTCCTTATGCCATAAAATTCTATTCTTCCTGCCAGACTGGGGGAGAAAGAATAGCTTTCAGCTCCCGATTGTCTTCCAGCCCTTAATGCTTCACTTCCAGAAAAGACCCCTCCATTAGCATCATATCCATTCAATCCATTCACCACATACAATTGGTACTTCAAGCTTGCCTGCATAATATTTCCTGTAATCCCCCCACCTATTTCTCTCCATGTAGTTGGACATATCTTGTTATCAATGACAGGACGTTCAACACCATTAAATAAAGTAGGTTCATGATGTTCATTGATAATTCCCATTGGAATCAATATCAATCCTAATCGGAGATCTATGAATTGATTAATCCTATGTTGAAGAAACATCTGCTCCAGATCCACTTCATGAGCATGTTCAAATTCTATTTCTGTGATAAATTTTGTTTTAGAAGAAAAATTATATCCAAGAAACATAACCATCCTATGGACATCAAGAGAACCCTGATTGTAAGTATTCTTATCCATTGGCTGATTATAATGGACCTCACCATATCCTGCAAGGGAGAGTCCCGGCTTACTTTCAAGCATCCTTTCCACAATGCTTAAATGTCTGCTGATGCTATCAACCTGAGCATGCGAAAGAAACATCAAACCCTGTAATAACAGGCAACTGATCAAACCTCTTTTTCTCATTTTTTTATTGTTAACAAAAATCATAACAAATAAAGACTTATAATTGTTTAATAACTTTTTCTATTATTTCCAGCGTCTTGTTCAGATCCTTTTCAGTATGTGAAGAAGAAAGAAAACATGCCTCAAACTGTGATGGAGAGATATATATTCCGTTGTTTAGCAGTTTATTAAAAAACAAATTAAACCTATGAATATTGCATCTCTTAACGTCTTCCAGATTACAAATTTCTTTGTCAGAGAAAAATATAGTAAACATCGATCCTAGTGTGTTTAAACGAATACCTGCTTTGTGAATAATATTTCCGAGATGTTCAAAAAAATAATTACTTTTCTTCTCCAGAGAACAATAAAAATTCGGATTCTCCAAACATCTCAATGTTTCAATACCGGCTGCCATAGCAACAGGATTACCAGAAAGAGTACCTGCCTGATACATCGGGCCATCGGGAGCCACCAGAGCCATGATATCGGCTCTTCCACCGTAAGCTCCAACAGGCATTCCTCCTCCTATAATTTTACCCAGAGTTGTTAAGTCGGGTATCACTCCGAAATACTTCTGAGCCCCTCCTAATCCAATACGGAATCCTGTAATGACTTCGTCAAAAATGAGTAAACTGCCATGTTGTATTGTGAGTTCTCTTATCTTGTTAAGGAATTTTATATCTGGAACCACCACACCCATGTTGGCAGCAACAGGTTCAACAATCACAGCAGCAATCTCGTTTCCAAAGTGATCAAAAACCTGAATAAGGGCATCTATATCATTATATGGGAGGCTAATAGTATGGGAAAGAAACTCATCCGGAATTCCTGCAGAAGAAGCTAACCGAAGTTGAGCTACACCTGAACCAGCTGCAACCAAGAGATGATCAGCATGTCCGTGATAACAACCATCGAACTTTATAATTTTATTCCGTTTAGTATAAGCTCTTGCCAGTCGAATGGAACTCATGACTGCTTCAGTACCGGAATTCACAAAACGTATCTTCTCAATAGAAGGTACATGTTCACAAATTATCTTTGCAAGAACTGTTTCCTGAGGAGAAGGTATTCCATAAGTTATCCCCTTTTTTACAGCTTTTCTTATACCCTTTACAATACATTTTGGAACATGCCCCATAATACACACGCCCCAAGACATGCAATAATCGATATACTTATTGTTATCAACATCGATAATAAGAGGTCCTTTTGCTTTCTTAATGAACAAAGGAGACACTCCTACATCCTTTAATGCCCTTACAGGGCTATTTACACCTCCAGGCATAAATTTACAGGCTTCATGGTAAGCCCTTTCTGACAAAATCCTTTGCATAATATGAAATGATATAATTAGCTCCTGCTCTTTTAATAGCTGTTAATACCTCACACATTGCTGCCTCTTCATTTAAGTAGCCAGAAGAAGCAGCTGACTTAATCATCATATATTCTCCCGATACCTGATAACCCACAAAAGGAACAGCAGGATAAGCAGATTTAATTCTACAAAGTATATCAAGGTATGTATGTGCAGGTTTTACCATTACCCAATCTGTCCCTTCCTCAATATCTGCCTCAACTTCTTGTAAAGCCTGATTAATCGTACGATAGTCCATTTGATAGGTTTTACGATCACCAAAAGATGGAGCACTTGCTGCAGCTTCACGAAATGGACCATAAAGGCCCGAAGCAAATTTTGCCGAATAAGAAAGTATCCTCGTAGGTACTTTATGTTTTACAAATTCAGTTTTAATGGCCATTACCTGTCCATCCATCATAGCCGAAGGAGCAACAAAATCAGCTCCTGCCCATGCATGGGTTAGTGCCATACGGGTAAGATAAGACAAAGTGACATCATTATCAACATCATTATTGTTTCCAAGAATTCCACAATGCCCATGAGAAGTATATCCACATAAACAAACATCACTTATTACAACAGCCGAAGGAAAATATTTTTTTACCTGTGATATTGCTCTCTGAATAAGATTATTTTGCTTATATGCTGCAGATCCAATATCATCTTTTAAAGATTTATCAACTACCCCAAAGAATAAAAATTTATCAATCCCATATTGTAACATTTGTTCAATATCTTTAAGCAGTTCATCAACCGTCATGCGGTAAATTCCTGCCAGAGAAGAAATTTCTTCACATTTTTTTTCCCCTTCAATAATAAAATAAGGGTAAATGAGATCCTCTTTTGAGATAATAATTTCCGCATACTGATCTCTTATTGTTTGATTTATTCTATACTGCCTGAACCGTTTAAACATATAAGTTAATTTTATTTTCTATGCTTCATTTCTCCTCTGCCGATTAAACACATCATTCATCTTTCCTGTTTTATAACCTGTTAAGTCAATAGCCACAAAAATAAACCCTGCCGACTTGCAGATATTATTTAATTGATCACGTAATACCCAGGCCTTGTCCATTTCAGCATCAATAAATTCAAGTCTTGCCATTTGTTCATGATTCCTTACACGAAATTGTGTAAATCCTAATTTTCTTATTTCCCATTCAACCCGTGCTATACGATTCAATTTTTCACTTGTGATTCTCTCCCCATAAGGAAACCTGGAAGCCAAACAGGCATAAGAGGGTTTATCCGCTGTAGGCAATTTATACTGTCTTGAATAAATTCTGATCTCTTCTTTCGAGAAACCTAATTCTTTCAATGGAGAGATGACAAACGCCTCACGAATTGCTTTCATCCCTGGCCGATAATCATTCAGATCATCAGCATTACTTCCATCAAAAACAACCTCATAGTTTTCTTGTCTTGCTATATATTTTATTTTAGCAAAAAGCTCTTTCTTACAATAATAACAACGATCAGGAGGATTATCGGCAAATCCTGGTATATCTATCTCCTCCGAGATAATAATTTTATGGGGTAATGCAAGAAATCTGGCAATTTCCTTTGCTTCTTCCAATTCATAAAAAGGATATGTAGAAGAAGTGGCTGTAACCAGCAACACATGTTGGCCTAATATTTCCTTTGACACACAGGCAAGAAAAGTACTGTCAGCCCCTCCTGAAAATGCTATCACAACCGATTGATACCGACTAATAAATTCTTTTAATCTTTGCAATTTATCCATATTAAACGCTTTTGAAAAATTCAGTTACCATATAAACCATATTTCTTATTCCCATCTGTTTTAATTTTTTCCATGTTTCATGTCCTTTAACTATTAGTTTGAGATGTTTAGGTATATTCTCATAGACAGTTATAAAATTCATTACACATGAAGGAGAAGTAAATAACACTGCATCGAATTCATTTAAATTAACCTTAGTAATATTTTCCGGAATAGAATTTTTATAAACAACTAATGAAATAACTTTGTTTTTCATTCTAGTTAGCCCCTCAGGAAGAATATTCGATGCCAGATCTGAACGAGGAATTAAAATCCTCTTGTCGGTAATTTGCCGTTGAAGAAATTCTTTTAACAATCCCTCCGAACTTTCATTGCTGGCCTCAAGATGTGGAATAACTCCATATTCTAATAATTTTTTAGTCGTTACTCTTCCAATTGACGCGATCTTACAATGTTCAATGGTAGAAAAACCATTTTTCACACAGGCTAATCGCTGAAAAAAATAAAAAACCGCATGTTTACTGGTAAAAATAATCCAATCAAATTTTTCAATTTCTTTAAGTACAGCATCACACTCATCATACCGGGACAATGGCATAATTCTGATTAATGGAGTATGAACACTTTCATTAAAGCCAGGAAGGGAATAAAAAGAGGTGCCTGTTACAAGTAATTTACTTTTTTCCCGACTTATCCAGTGATTTAATCTTACAACATCTCCTACAATGATTGTTATTGGTGAAATAAAATCCTTGTTTTCATTCACAATTTGTCTCAATGTTGAAACATATATCTTTTGATCAGGAAGAGAAATATTATAACAAATAGCAACAGGGGTATCCAGAGATTTACCAGATTCAATCATTCTTAGTGCAATTTTCTTCACATTCGATGCAGCCATATAAAAAACAAGAGTATCGGCATCAGGAATACGAATATTATCCTCAGGATACCCACTACAAAAAGCAACAGAAGAAGATATTTCCCTTTGAGTCAACGGTATCTTTGTATATGCACCAGCGGCTAACGATGAGGTTATCCCTGGGATTATCTCTACATCCACAAGTCTTTCCTGCAAATATCGCAACTCCTCACCTCCACGTCCAAAAATAAAAGGATCACCCCCTTTTAAACGCACAACAGACTTTCCTGCTATTGCTTTTTGATACAACAAACGATTTATCTGCTCCTGTTCCATGGCATGATAGCCCTTTCTCTTCCCTACATATATTTTTTCTGCTTGATAGATACTCAGATAATCCGATGGGGTCAGATCATCATACACTATTACATCAGCTGACCTAAGCACCTTCAACGCCTTAATTGTTAACATTTCTGGATCACCAGGACCAAAGCCCACAAGGAAAACTTTGCCATATCTCTTCCGTATATCCACTTTACCAAATATAGCTTTCATAGACTCGTTTCCTGCCTGGCTAATCACACTAATATGTCCTTGCAAAGGATGGGTTTCGAAAGGAAGAATTTCACTAATCCTATGTTCTAATCCCAAGCGTTTCAGCGCACATGTTGCAACAATAAGAGCATCTATTTCTCCCCGATCTACCAGAGCAATCCTTTCTTCAATTGTCCCTCTCACTGATACAATTTGTGCATCTGGTCTGAATCTTAACAACTCTCTCTTTCGGAGAGAAGAACTTGTTCCAATTCGACAGTTTTTTTTTAATTCCGATAACTTTAAGGAATTACGGCTGACTAATGCATCTGTTTTATCTAAAGCTTCCAGTAGGGCAATGATCTCAAGCCCCTCTCTCATCGGATAAGGCAGATCTTTAGCTGAGTGGACAGCAATATCTGCCTGTCCTGCTATTAAAGCCTCATCAAGTTCCCGTGTAAAAAAATCAGATGGCACATTCTCCATGAGAGATATTTCCTTGTTTCTGTCCCCATAAGAAAGAAGAGGTACAATCTCATATTGTAACTGTGGGAACAATCCACATACTTCCTCAACCTGCTTAAGAGCAAGATTACTAGGCCGGGAAAGTATCTTTATTTTCCTATCCAACAACATGATAATGATCCTGTTTTTTTACAAATTGTCTGACAGCTTCATCAATAATTTCCTCTGCTATTTCAATTGCCTTAGTTCTTTGGGTGATATTCTGGTTGATCTGTTGTTCAATGTCTTCTAAATTATAAAGGATTACCCCGTTTCTTCTTCCAATAGATTCATCTATATCACGAGGAAAAGCAAGATCAAAAATCAGCATGGTTTTATTATCAGGGAAGTCAGCATCTTTAACAATAATATGTGGTGCAGATGTGGCACTAATTAATATATCCGTTATTCCCAAAACATGAAACAGTTGATGGAAACCAACAATTTTACAGTTGTAGTCTATAGCTATGGGATATATTTTTTCAATGCTTCTATTTGCTAAAAAGATAGTCTCTGCACCTTTGGCTTTAAGATATCTGATAATTGATTCGTTTAATCTGTGTGCTCCTATAAGAGTAATAATGGATTCGTTGAGATTCAGTCCCATTCTATCAATAATTTCTAAAACCGCCTGACTGTATGAAACAGCCCCCCTGGATATGCCAGACATTGCTCTCACCTTTTTCCCTACATACAAAGCATACTGAAATAAGGAATGAATGCTTTTGGATAGGTCATATTTCTGAGCAGCCTCCATGTAAGCCTCTTTCACCTGTCCCTGGATCGCTGTTTCGCCAACAAGACTGGATTCTAATCCTGAGACCACACGACATAAATGTCTTATCACATACATTGGAATATAACCATCGCCCTCATATATCTCAAGCCTGTTACAAGTATGTAGTTTCACACAGGGATGTTCTGATAATTTATAGAATTCAGATAGATATTTCTCCCTGTCTACTAAAGAAAACTTATTATTCCAAGAAAAAAGCCTTATCATTTTCAAAAATTTCTTTTATACGATCTCTGATTTTAATTGCTGTTCTTATATTCTGTCCATTCGAACTTACTGCGATCGTTAAATAATCATGTTTGTATATAGCAGGAGAAATAAAGTCGCACAAATCCCGATTGTCAACCACATTAACCAGAATCCCTCTGGCATTTGCTTCCTCTTTTATTTTTTGATTCAAACAATGATCGGAAGTACATGCATAAATTAAAGAAAAATCTTCAATGTCACTTGTTGAAAATTCTTTCTCAACAATATTTACATTAGCATTCTTAATCTCAGAAATAATCTCAGGAGCGAGCACTGTAATGTTATCCGTAAACTGAGTCAGTAAGGCCAACTTATTAGCAGCTATTCTGCCTCCTCCAACTATCATAACCTTCTTTGTTGTAATATTAATGGAGATGGGTAAAAAAATCATACTTTTATATCTCATAATCAGAATATTTTTTTACACGTCCTATAGATATTTTATTCCAGATCCTTTCATGAAGATAGTACAGTGTTGTTTTAGTAAATACCTCAAGTAAACTGATGGATAGCGCAACATTACACTTTCCTGTGATCAAAAAAGAAATCAAAAAAGTATCTATGGTGCCAGTTATCCGCCAGCTAATGGCTTTCATGATACTTCTGTACCTTTTTTCTATTATTCTTTCATCCTTTCTGGATGGTAACGAGCCAATAATCTTCATGTTTCTCCTGTTTTAATACCCTATGACCCTCATTCGCTACAGAAGCAGGAACATTTTCAATAGGCTCTCCATCATCAAGTAATATTTCAAGAATATCTCCAGACCTGAGACTTGAAAGTTCGATCTTAGTTCTTACAAAGTTTAAAGGACAGGACACTCCCCTCAGATCCTTTCTGTGTACCAGCCCATGGGCGGAGTGTTTCTCAGAATGATAGGCATCACCTTGAAATTGTAATGAATCATCCATACTCTCATATAGTTTGAACATAGCCTCTGAAAGTTCAAAAACCGTAGACTTCTTCTCTCTAAAATGATAATGAGGATTATTCTTCGCTATCTCAATAATCTCCTTATAAACACTACTAATCAGATTAGAATGTATGAATTTTTCAATAAAAGCATCAAAAACTTCCTCTTCATTCTTAGGTTCAACTCCTCTTGTGATTAGTAACATTCTCGCTGAAGCATAAATAATTTTATATAATAACCCATCAATTGTTCCAGGATCAGAAGTGGTTTCCAATTCTTCCTTTGCCTTTCTGATGGCAGTTATATCTGCCTCGATCAGATCAAAAAGGCCTGCAGAACATTCTCCGATTCCTTTATTGACAAGAGAAAAGACAGAATCACTTCCCCAATCGTAATAATAATTCTTATCATCAGCAAAAGCAGGAATATGCTGATTATACTTTTGACAAAATCTTACAATGTCTTGTTTTCCTTCTTTCTCAATGTAATCAGTAAAACTCTCATAGAGATCCTTTTTAGATACGAAAGCTTTCAAGACATCTACGGTAAATGCAGGTAAATCCCGGGCACTAATTTCCCCCACCAGCTCTGCCAGCTTAGGAGCAGAGGCATTCCTTCTAGCCCCTGCCACTATATTATATGCTGGGAACATACGGTCGTTACGTCCCACCTTTCCATAAAAACCAAGATCTGCAGCAGGATGTTGTCCACATGAATTGGGACATCCTGAGATATTGATAACAATATCCTTCAAAGCATCCATTGGAAGATCTGTTTTAGAAAGCATATTTCGTAAAGCCTTACCAGCATTCCTTGACAAACAGATTCCTAAACGGCATGTATCTGCTCCTGTACATGTAATAATATTTTGCAAAAAGAAAGGAGCATTCGTGTTGATTCCTGCCTTTCTAAGAAAATTAAAGACATTTCCTAAATATTCTGATGGAATATTACGCAAATGAATGTTTTGTCTCATAGAGAAACGCAAAACATCCTCTCCAAAGAGGGAAAGAAAATCCCCTAGAGCAATCAATTGCTCCGCAGAAATATTACCATGTTCAACAGGTATAATAATAGAAAAAAGTCCTTGTTGTTTCTGTTTGAAAACAAAACGCTCTTTCCATTGAATGAATGCTTCTTCATCTTCGGCCGACTCAGAAATAAGATCTATTGCTCTTGGAGGAAAAACAAGCTCCTCATGTTTATATTTGAGTGAATCAATGGTTTTTATTTCGTTAAATATCTCAAAAAATAATTGAAAAACTTTTTCTTTCCCCAATTTGTAAAAAAGATACCGAAGTCTCGCCTGATGCTTGTTTTTTCTGTTCCCATAACGAGAAAATAATTTTTTTGCTGCATCGACAACATAAAAAATATCTTCTTCTGGTAGAAAATCAAATAATTCATAGCCAATCATTGGCTTCACACCAAGGGAGCCTCCTATATACACACGAAATCCACGTTGATTGCCTTTCATCCGGGCAATAAATCCAAGATCATTAAATATTGCAAAAGCATTATCTTTTTCTGAATTGGAGAAAGCTATTTTAAATTTCCTTGGTAAGGTATACGAATCAGGTTCTGCAATAAGTTTTGATGTTAAATGAATAGCATAAGGTAGTACATCAAAGACTTCATCCCCCGAAATACCACTATCAACCGATGCCATAATATTTCGCACAGTATTACCTCCGCCCCCCTTCGTGACTAATCCAATTTCTTTAAGATTATGTAAAATATATGGCGTATCGTCCAAAGAGACATTGAGTAATTGCATCTCCTGACGTGTGGTTAAATGGAACTGATCATAATGATATTTCATGGCTATTTCGCCAGCTTTTTTTAACTGGATAGGGGTTATAAAACCACCAGCACAACGTATCCGTATCATGTAGGTTCCATCCTTCCGTTGTTCATATATACCCATAGGAACCCGTATAGCCCTAAATTTTAGTGGTTCTATTTTCCCTGCTTTATAATCCTCAAGATACAACGAGTATTGTTTTATATCATCTGATAATGTGGATGGAATCTTATACATAATCATTATGATTTAATTCTTTTTAATTAATTATTCTCTCCAGGTTAATCTTTTTATCTCTTAATACACACGAGATTTTTAATTTATTATAAATAGTTCATGCTCTGACACAACACGATCCTGTATTCTATATAGCTTAATTTCAGGATAATCACCACTTAAAGAAACGATACAGTAGTAAATATCCGGATCATTCGCTAAGCGAATATCTTCTTGCGAAGGCCTAGCAGGAGTAGCGGGATGACTATGATAATTCGCAATGATTTCCATTCCAATGCTTCGAACTTTTTTGAGTACCTCAAACTGTTCACGAGGATCAAAAGAAAAATGTTCACTGCTCTGATCTACATTTGTAAGTCTAAACTGTTCCAAAATAATTCCATCTTTTCCTGCAAGATATCCACATGCTTCGATAGGAAAAGACTCCTTCGCATGAGCAATGATCCCTTCAATCACATATTTTTTTATCTGTATCATTTCCGTATACTTATCTGATAATTTCCTTTTCCAACATTTTCGATTTTAATCACCTCAAAACCTTGTTCCCTGGCACTTTGAGGAATATTTTCAAGGGGCTCTCCTTCCCTTACCAGAACTTCCAGAATATCTCCTTCATGTAATTCTGAGAGTTTTAATTTGGTTTTGACAAATGTCATAGGACAATGTTCCCCCGTAATATCCAATCTAAAAACCGCCATATCAGAAATGTTTAAACCTGTTATTATTATTCATCCTTATATAAAAATGCGATCCCCACCCTCAGAATATTCAAGAAACTTGGCAACTCCAAGTACTTCCCGGATTTCGGGGATAAGATCTTCCTTCTTTAAACCAAGAATTACCATCGACATTTCACATGCATAAAGATTTACTCCTAACATTTTTGATGCTTCAATAAGATCTTTCAGGGTAGCCACATTTCTTTTCCGCATTAAATATGTCATAAGCTTGGGGCTTATACCAAAAAAATTTAATCGGCTCAACGGAACATTATTGATTCCACCCATCAGGAATCCAAATACTTTTGCCAGCAAACCTTTTCCGGTAAAACTTCTATTTCTGTTTTTTTTAACAGCATTTAGTCCCCAGAAAGTGAAAAATAAATTAACCTCATAATTCCCAGCAGAAGAAGCTCCCGTTGCGAGAGTAAAAGCTGCGACCAACTTGTCAAAATCACCACTAAAACAGATGATTGACAATTTTTTTGTCTTTTTATTTTCCATTTGTTTTATGTTTTAAATCACATACAGGCATCTGATAGCTAATCAATTCTTTATTTTTTTGTTGTTCACTGCAAATGCTGCAATGAGGATTTTTATTAATCTTTACAGTCCTAAACTCCATGTTTAAGGCATTAAAGATCAAAATCCTGTTGGTCAGAAGATTACCTTTCCCAATCACAAATTTAAGTGCTTCTGTGGCCTGAATTGTCCCCAGCATTCCTGCTACAGAACCCAAAACTCCAGCCTGCGAGCATGTGGGGACAGCATTTGGAGGAGGAGGATTATCAAAAATACAACGGTAACAAGCTTGCCCAGGAACGTAGGTCATTGTTTGTCCTTCGAAGCGGAGAATTCCACCGTGAGAAAATGGCTTACCTTCAAGTACACATGCATCATTAATTAAAAATTTTGCAGGAAAATTGTCAGTACCATCAATAATAAAGTCATATTCCCGTATAATTTCACGGATATTATGTTGTGTAATCAAATCATGATAGGTTATTACCTTAACATCTGGATTAAGTTGATTAATTTTTTCTTTCGCTGACAGTACCTTGGGTTTATTCAAATCAGGTGTATAATGAATTATCTGTCGTTGTAAATTAGTCAGATCAACAACATCTCCATCAATTATTCCTATAGTCCCTACACCAGCTGCAGCAAGATACAAAGCAGAAGGGGAACCTAATCCTCCAACTCCGACAATTAATACTTTAGCATTCAAGATTTTTTCCTGACCCTCAACTCCCACATCAGCTAAAAGGATGTGTCGGCTATACCGTTCGATCTGTTGTTCTGTAAAACTCATATAATAATTAATTATTGATTGCTTGTGAAATATCTTCAATTAAGTCTTCTATATCCTCAATTCCTGTGGTCAATCTTATCAATGTATCACTCACTCCAAGCTTCTCCCGTTCTTGAACACTATATTCACTGAATATTGTGGAGGCAGGATGTAAAATCAATGTTTTATTATCTGAGATGTTGGTAGCTCTTCTTATAATTTGTAGTTTGTTCAAAAACTTAAAACATTCTGCCTTCGACCGAAAGTTAAATGTTAACATAGAACATGGATATTTAGTAAATTGTTTAATACTTATTTCATAAAAATTTGATTCTTTTAATCCCGGGTAATTAACGTTGATCACCTTATTATTATAATCTTTCAGAAATTCCGCTATTGAAAAAGCATTGTAAGCAGCTTTCTCATATCTCAAGGAAAGGGTTTCCAATCCTATGCTCTGTAGATAGGCATGATAAGGCGACAAACAAGAACCCAGATTACGAAACACCTCCTTCTTCAGTTTAGCAGTAAAGGCAAAATGACCATATTGTTCATAATACTTCTTAAGCTTATTTAACTTACTCCAATTATACTTGCCATAGTCAATGATCAGTCCACCAATAGATGTTGCTCCTCCCGACATTATTTTTGTACTTGATACTATTTCAATATCTATCCCAAACTTCTGCGCATTAAAAATATTTGGAGGAGTCAAAGTTGTATCAGCAATTAAGACTAAATCATGAGCTCTTGCAATCTCTGAAAGTTTTGTGATATCCACAACCTCAAGTTGTGGATTTGTAATCGTTTCAAAGAAAATCACCTTTGTTTTTCCATTGATATTCTTTATGATCTCATCCGGATTCGTCAAATCCAAAAATGTGACCTCAATTCCTAAATCTCGTAATGTACTTGAAAATAAAGAATAGGTGTTACCAAACAAATGAGAAGATGTAATAATATGATCCCCTTGTTGCAAAAGGGTAATAATTGTATTTGCAATAGCTGCCATTCCTGAACTCAAAGCGGTTACACTTAATGCTCCAGTCATGGACTTTACTTTCTGTTCAAAATTTTCGACAGTGGGATTAGAAATCCGGGAGTATATATGGGCATACAGTCTTCCATTAAATGCATTCTCCATGTCTTCTGCCTTTTCAAACTCAAAGGCAGCATTGCTGTATATAGGCATTAATAAGGCATTATGTTGATCCTTTTTAGGATAGGATGCATGAATAACCTTGGTAGAGAATCCAGTTAGTTGGATTTGTCCTCCACCCATAAAATATACATAATCCACCACATCATTATCGTGAATCAGTATCTTCTCATAATCCTCTCTTTTTATAAAAAGTCCATTTAATTGCACGGCCACCATCTCTGGTTGTGAGACATTTTCTTTTCTTAAAAGATTAAGCAAAGAAATAGAATGCCCTTCTATTTCTTTTTCCTTCGAATTAATAACTACCCTCATATGATTTTATATTTTTTGTTTCTATTGATAAAGATTTTGCTATAGAATAATTGTAAAGCGAAGTAAATAGGTAGCGTTCCCCAGAATCGGGAAATATAACTACAATATTTTTTCCTTTATTCTCCTTGCGTTTGGCTATTTCAAGAGAAGCAAATAATGCTGCTCCAGAAGATATGCCAACAAACAAGCCCTCAACCCTGGCTATTTGATAAGTCGTATCAAAAGCATCTTCATCTTGAACAGGGATAATTTCGTCGATAATAGACCTATTAAGAATTTCAGGGATAAAACCTGCTCCAATACCCTGTATTCTATGTATTCCTGGTTCGCCTCCAGAGAGAACAGGAGATTTGGCTGGTTCAACAGCAACAACTCTTACATCAGAATTACGTTGTTTTAAAATCTCCCCAACTCCTGTAATTGTTCCACCTGTTCCTACTCCGCAAACAAAAATATCTATTTCCCCATTAAGTTGATGCCATATTTCTTCTGCCGTAGTTTTTCTATGAATAGAAGGATTAGCAGGATTCTTAAATTGTTGGGGTATAAAAGCATTAGGAATATCTTCTGCTAGTTCATTTG
>Ga0101944_10004253_pt1 | contig 18074 bp, 18 predicted proteins | sample DewCreD2012metaG_FD_75245 | JGI IMG/M metagenome (GOLD analysis project Ga0101944, IMG submission 75245) | Hot spring sediment bacterial and archeal communities from British Columbia, Canada, to study Microbial Dark Matter (Phase II) - Dewar... ... | reverse complement strand
TATCAGCTTTACATTAGTCGCTGTCGACTACTTGAGCCGGAGTCGCTGACCTTAGCCGGGCGGCGAGGGCGCGACAGGTGCCGGAGTAGATGACCGGCTGGTGGCCGGCGGCGACGACCGAGCGGGCGGCGACGGCAATCGCGTCGAGATGAGCACGGGGATAGGCGCCGGAGGTGAAGAAGGCAACGGTCAGCCGGGCGTCGGACGAGGTGAGCCGGGCGAGGCGGGCGGAGAAGGCGGATTCGGCGATGGGGACGAGTGCGGGTTCGATGACGAGGCCGGTGATGTTCAGCGCTTCGGGCTTGACGCCATGGGTCTGAAGCTGCCGGGCGGTGAAGTCGAGCGGGACAAAGGTGCGCCAGGCCTCGGGCACGGCGCAGACCGGCGGCGCGGCGATTTCGGCGTGGAGGAAGGCGGTGCGGCAGACCGGGGCGAGCAGATGAGCGAGCAGGGGATGGTCGACGATGACGGTGCCGGCGCAGCCGGAGAGGCGGCGGCGCAGGCCGGCGTCGAGGAGAGCGAGTTGCAGCGGCGACGGGCGGGAGCTGGAGCGGAGCCGGTTGTAGGCGCTTGACCAGAGCCCGCCCTGCGCACCGAGAGCGTAGCCGGCACGCGCCAGTCGCCAGCCGAGGCCGCCGGCGCGCCGGAGCGGGACTGTGACCCCGGTTGCCTTCAGCTCGGCGAGGACCGATTCGAGATAACCGGGATGGCCGCGGCCGATGCCGGACGAGACGGCGAAGAGCGCGGGCACGTTTGAGGATAGAGCCGGAGCCGACGCCGGTCAAGGTAGGGAAGCTTGCAGTCGGCGCTGGCGGCGTATAATGGAGGCCGTGTTTCACCCCGACTACGAGGTGCCGGAAGAGGCCGAAGTCAAACTGACCGGCCGGGCGAGCGACTACGTGCGGCGGCTGTGGCCGTTTTTCCGGCCGCATCTGAAGCTGATAGCGGCGGCGGGAGCGATGCTCGTCGTTTCGACGGTGCTGGGGCTGGCCGGACCGGTGTTGATGAAGCGGGCGATTGACATGAACATCGCAAGGGGAGACCTGCGCGGGCTCGGTTTCACGACGCTGGTCTGGATTCTGGCCCAGCTCGGCGTGGTCGGCGCGACGTATCTGCAGAACGTCTGGCTGGCGATAGCGGGCGAGCGGGGTGCGGCCGGTCTGAAGCAGCGGCTGTTCGAGCACGCGCTGAGTCTGCCGATGCGCTTTTTCGATACTAACCCGGTGGGCCGGCTGGTCTCGCGGGTGGAGAGCGATACCGAAGCTCTGAAGATGCTCTTCGCCGGCACGTCGGTCGTGCTGCTGCAAAGTGCGCTGGCAATCATCGGTATGAGCGTGGTGATGGTTATCGCGAGCTGGCGGCTGTATCTGCTGGTGCTTGTGCTTCTGCCGCCGTTCGTCTTGGCGTTCCGCGCCTTTCAGCGCCGGGTGCGGCCGCTGTATCACGATATCCGGCGCAATGTCGCCGACCTCAACAGCCTGGTCAGCGAGAGCCTGAAAGGGCTGCCGGTGATACAGGTTTTCGGGCAGGAGGGCTGGTTTGCCCGGAGGATGGATAATCTGAACCGGGTGAAGTTCGGCAACGAGATGCGGGTGATGACGCTGTGGTATGCGGTCTGGGTGCTGGTCGACTTCGGCGAAGTCATCGGCATCGCACTCGTGCTCGGATTCGGCAGTGTCTGGGCGGTCAAGGGAATGCTCACCATCGGCACGCTGTTTCTCTTCGTCGCCTATGTCACGCGGCTGTTTGCGCCGCTGCGGCAGATTTCCGACCAGATAAACGTCATGCAGCGGGCGTTTGCCTCGGCGGAGCGGGTGTTCAGGATGATGGACGAAGAGCCGGAGCCGGACGGCGGGCCGAGTGCGGGCCGATTGCGGTTTCAACGCGAGATTGCGCTGGCCGGTCTCGGGTTTTCCTACGACGGCGAGAGCCGTGTGCTCAACAATGTCAATCTTGTCATCCGTCGGGGCGAAAAGGTGGCGCTGGTCGGCGAGACCGGCGGCGGCAAGACGACGATTGTTTCGCTGCTGCTGCGGTTCTACACCGCGCAGACGGGCACGGTGCTGGTTGACGGCCGGCCGCTGGCCGGGCTGAACAAGCACGACCTGCGGTCGGTAATCGGATTTGTGCCGCAGGACGTGATGCTCTTCCCGGGGACGGTGCTCGACAACCTGCGGATGCTGGACGAGTCGGTGCCGGCGGAACGGGTGATGGCGGCGGCGCGTCGGGTCCGCGTCCACGACGCCATCATGCGTTTCCCCGAGGGTTATGCGACGAATCTGATCGAGCGCGGCGCAAACTTCTCGCTGGGCGAGCGGCAACTGCTGGCATTTGCCCGGGCGCTGGTGTTCGACCCCGATATTCTGATTCTCGACGAGGCGACGTCGTCAATCGACCCGCAGACCGAGCAGTTGATTCAACAGGGGCTGGAGGAGCTGCTGAAGGGGAGAACCGCGATTATCGTGGCGCATCGGCTGGCGACAATCCGGATGGTCGACCGCGTCGTGGTGGTGCACAAGGGACGGATTGCCGAAGAGGGGACGCACGAAGAACTGCTGGCGCGCGCCGGTATCTACTCGCGGCTCTACCGTCTGCAGTATGTGGCAGGGAACGGATGAAGGCGCAGCGGGGCAGTCTGGGGCTTGTCTACAGTTTCTGGCGGCAGCGGCCGTGGTGGATTGCGGGGCTGGTCGTCGGAACGCTGGCCGCAACCGCAATCAGTCTGGCCTTTCCGCTGGTGCTGCGGCTGATAATCGACGGTATCCGGCAGGGTGTGACGCCAGCGGTGCTCGTGCGCCATGTGCTTATCCTCGCCGGGTTCGGGCTGCTGCGTTCGGTCAGCGAAGGGGTGCTGCCGTGGAACCGGGGCCGGATAAACGAGCTGTTTCAGTGGAAAGTCCGCAACGAGACGTTCCGGCATATCCTCGGCAGCGGTCACAGCTTCGCGATGAGGTTTCCCACCGGCGACGTGATGGAGCGGCTGGACCACGATCTGACGGAACTGATGTGGTTCGCCTGTTCCGGGATATTCCGTTTCTTCGCCGCCGCCTGCACCGTGGTCTTTGCCGCGGCAATCATGCTGCGGATGAACGTCTTGCTGACTGCGGTGCTGATTCCGGCGCTGGGATTCGGCGCGCTGGCCTGGGTCCGGCTGGGGCCGTCGGTGGTCCGGCGGTTTGTCTCTTGGCGCGAGAAGATATCGGAAGCGAACAATCAGCTCGAGGCGGCGTTTTCGGGGATTCGGCTGGTGAAGTCCTACAGTATGGAGAGCCGGATGGCGGAGCGATTCCGGCAGACGCTGGCCGACCGGATCCGTGAGTCGGTCGAGACTTCCCGGATACAGGCCCGGCTGCAGGTTTTCTACATGGGAATAGCCGAGCTGGGGATACTGCTGGTTCTCTGGGTTGGCGGTACACTGGTGGTGAAGCAGCGGTTGACGCTGGGCCAGTTCGTCGCGTTCAACGCCTACGCGCTGATGTTCATCGGGCCGATGTTCGACCTGGGCAACCTCTCGGTGCAGGGCAAGCGGGCGCAGGCTGCGGCTGGCCGGATCAGCGAGTTGAGCGCGCACCCGCCCGAGGTAACGCCGCCGGCCCGGCCGATTCAACCGGAGCCGGGAGTGCTGCGGCTGGAGCGGGTGACGTTCGGCTACGGCGGTCGGCCGGTTCTGAAGGACGTGACCATGGAGTTCGCGGCCGGTCGTCGCGTCGGCATCGCCGGCACGGTCGGCGCGGGTAAGAGTACCGTGTTCCGGCTGCTGTTCCGGCTGGCCGACCCGCAGGCCGGAAAACTGACGCTGAACGGGCTTGACGTGCGCAGTTTCGACCTTGCCGCCTATCGACGGTTGTTCGGCTACGCGCCGCAGGAGCCGATGCTGTTCTCCGATACCATCCGCAATAACATCGCGGTTGGTCGCGAGGTCGAGCCGGCGCGGCTGCAGCGGGCGGTGGTGGCGGCGCAACTCGACCGGGAGGTGGCCGGTTTCGACAAGGGGCTGGACGAGTTGCTGGGCGAGCGCGGAACGCGGCTCTCGGGCGGGCAGAAGGGGAGAGTGGCGATTGCCCGGGCGATTCTGGAGGGGCCGCCGGTGCTCGTGTTCGATGACGCGACTGCAGCGCTGGATGCCGAGACCGAGCGCGAGCTGGTAGCCACGCTCGTTGCGCAGCAGGGCGAACGGACGGCGATAGTAGTTTCGCACCGGCTGGCAGTGCTCTCGGTCTGCGATTACATTTACTGCCTGGACCAGGGTGAGGTGAAGGAAGAGGGCTCGCCCCGAGAGCTGCTGGAGCGGCGCGGGCTGTACTGGCGGTTGTACCAGCGTCAGCTTCTCGAACAGGAGCTGGAGACGCTGTAGGCGCTAGAACCGCGAGTGGGCGAAGAACTCGCGGCGGAGCTGTTCGAGCAGTTCGGGCCGGTGGTCGAAAAGGCGACGCAGCCGGCGCTTCCTGTGCCGGGCCAGCGCGTAGTGGGTGAGAACAGGCAGGGCAACTGTGGCGTCGAGATAGCAGACGACCGCGTCGGGCAACCGGTCGGGGTCGACCTTGCCCCAGGAGACGGCTTCGTGCGGGGTGGCGCCGGAGAGTCCGCCAGTGTCGGGGCGGGCGTCGGTTACCTGCAGGAAGAAGTCCTGGCCGTATTCCTTTATCATCAGCACTTCCTGAATCTGCGGCTCGGTCTGGAGCATGAAGTTCTTGGGTGAGCCGCCGCCGATGAGAACAACCGCGGACTTGCCGCCGGAGCGCTTGGCCGCCAGTACGTAGGAGGTGGTCTCGTTGACGTCAACCGAAGGGTTGATGCGGAGTTTGAGACCCTTGAGTTCGAGGCCGGCGATGTTCATGCCGATAGTCGAGTCGCCGGGCGAGGAAGTATGAACCGGGACGCCGGCGCGATAGGCCGCGGCCAGAACCGAGACATCGCGATTGCCGCTCTTGCGTTCCCATTCCGCCGCGTAGCGTCCGAGCAGGTAGTAGAACTCGGCCGTGCCCATTTCGTGCTGGAATTCGGGCTGGAGCAGGATTCCGCGCAGTATCTGGTCGGTGGCCATCAGGCAGTCGGTGTAGCCGAGGAGGACGTCGTAGATGCGGACGACGTCGTTGCGGCGCAGGTCGGCATCGTCGAGCAGGTGGGAGCCGACGTGGAGGGGCAGGTTGAAGGCGAAGTGGAGGTCGTGGTACATGTTGGCGCCGGTAGCGACTATCCAGTCGACGAACCCGGCTTTGATGAGCGGAACGACGCAGGAGCAGCCGAGACCGGCCGGAGTCAGCGCGCCGGCCAGACTCATGCCGACGGTTACGTCCGGTTCGAGCATCTTTTCGGTGAACAGCCGGCAAGCCTCGCGCAGGCGGGCGCTGTTGTAGGCGAGGAAGGCGGAGTCCATGAGCGCGGGCAGGGTTTCGCGGCCGGTAATCGGCCTGGGCAGGATGCGCTGGCCGCTCAGGTAGATACTCTTGCGCGGGCAGGCGCGCTTACGCAGCCATTCCGGGACTTCGCTGAGGTCTTTGCGGACGCGGCCGGTGCGTTTCATGATTGCCTCCTTGCTACGGGACGAGCACCGCTTTGGCGGGCGGGATGCCGTTGAAGCTGGTGGCCGAGGCCAGCGAGTAGGCGCCGATGTTCGGGGCGTAGACGAGGTCACCGATCGCCAGTTCGGGCAGCTCTTCGCTGGTGGAGATGATGTCGAGCGAGTCGCAGGTCGGGCCGGCGGGCGTCGTCAGCCGGGTCGGTCCTTTGCGGAAGGTGCGATAGTCGTATTTGCAGTGGTCGAAGATAATGCCGGAAAGGCAGCCGTAGACGCCGTCGTCAAGGTAATACCAGTGTTTGTTGCCGCGCAGCGACTTACCGATGACCGACATGACGAGGAAACAGGCCGGGCCGACCAGCGCCCGTCCCGGCTCGGCAATCAGCGTGAAGCTGGAATCGAATAGCCGGTCGATTTCGAGGTTGAGGGCCGGGGCCATCTGGGCAAACCAGTCTTCGTCGGAGTCGAAGTGGCGGATGGGGAAGCCGCCGCCGATGTCGATTATGTCCAGTGGCAGTTGTTTGAGCCGGGCGTCGCTGACGATTATCTTGGTCAGCTCGAAGGCTTCGAGGTAGTTGGAACCATGGGTGCACTGCGAGCCGACGTGAAAGCTGACGCCGCGGGGTTCGAGCCCGAGCTTCTTGGCCTTGATGAGCAAGGGAACGGCGTCGGCCGGCTCGGCCCCGAACTTGAGCGAGAGCTCGACGAGCGAGCCGACGTTGGGGACCTTGATGCGGACGAGGACGGTGGAGCCGGGAGCGTGGCGGGCAATCTTGTCGAGTTCGTATTCGGAGTCGAAGGTCATCAGGCCGACCCGACGGGCACGGGCGGCGCGGATGGCGTCAATCCGCTTGGTCGTGTTGGCGAAAATCAGCCGGTCGGGAGTGGCGCCGGCGGCCAGCGCCCATTCGATTTCCGGCACCGAGGCGACGTCGAAATTGACGCCGGCGTCGGCAAGCAGCTTCAGAATCGAAGGATGCGGATTGGCCTTGATGGCGTAGAAGGGCTGGACACGGGGCAGGAGCCGGCGGAACCGCGCGACCTGTTCCAATAGCAGCGTCTTCGAGATGACGAACAGCGGCGTGCCGTGCCGCCGGGCAAGCCGGGGGAGCGACTGGCTGAGACGGCGAAGATAAACGCGGGTTGCCATCAGCCGCCATTCAATCAGGAAACCTGCCCGATGTCAAGCCAGACGAGCCGGGGGTGGCCAGAGGCTTGCTTCGGGTGCACCGGCCGGGTATAGTCGAGAGTCAAAGCGGATAAAGGAGATGCGAGCGATGAAGAAAGTGGCGCTGTTCACCTTCAATACCGACCCGGTGGCGTTTGCGCACGCGCTCCTGAATGCAATCGAGATGCGGGCGAAGGGCTGGGACGCGAAGGTCGTGATCGAGGGCGACTCGGTGAAGTTCGTCTCGCTGCTGCGAAACGAAACCAAGCCATTCGCCGATGTCTGGCGCCGGGCCCGCGACACCGGCGCAATCGACTGCGTCTGCAAGGCGTGCGCACGCAAGGCCGGAGTCGAGCCGGCGGCAATCGAGCAGGACCTGATGCTCTGCTCCGAGATGAACGGCCATCCGAGCATGGCACGGTTCATGGAGCAGGGTTACGAAGTAGTGGTCGTGTGACGGCGGAGAGTCCTTTCGACGCGCTGGCGGCGAAGTACGACGCGTGGTTCGACGGCAAGGGCAGGCTGGCGTTCGAAATTGAGCTGGCGGCGCTGCGGCCGCTTCTGCCGGGTCTGCCGCGGCCGTGGCTCGAGGTCGGGGTCGGAACCGGCAGGTTTGCGCAGGCTCTGGGCATCCCGGTCGGGGTTGACCCTTCCCGAGAACTGCTGAAGCTGGCGCAGGAGCGGGGAATCGAAGCGATTCAGGCTTCGGGCGAGAACCTGCCGTTCGGCGATGAGAGCTTCGGGACGGTCTTCCTTTTGACGACGTGGGAGTTTCTGGCCGAACCGGCAGGGGTGCTCGCCGGAATCCGGCGCGTGCTCAGGCCCGGAGGAATCTTCGTCAACGCTTATCTCGACCGGGGCGGGAAATGGGGCGCAAGCTATGTCGAGAAGGGCAGGGCCGGGCATCCACTGTTCAGCTATGCCCGGTTCGGAACCTTCGATGAGGTCAGAGAGGCGACCGAGGCGGCCGGGTTTGTGATTGACGAGGTTACGAGCACTCTGTTTCAGGGGCCGGGCGAGACGACGATACTGGAAGCGCCGAGGCCGGGGTATCAGCCCGGTGCGAGTTTTGTCGTGGTCAAAGCCAGCAAGCCGGGCAAAACCTGACCTTCGGGCCGGACTCCGGGTTCTGACACTGCCGGTGGGACTGTCCGGGGGCAGTGGGGCGGGGGCCGGTTTCGGGCCGGGAAGATTTGGCCAAGAGCTTTGCCGGTCAGCGGGTTGGCTCGGGCATGTTCGATTCGACATCAGCCCAGGAGCGTTAGTTTTCGGCAGCGGAGATGCTCTGTAAGTCCGGAGGCGAAGACAGTTCCTGCGACCGGCTAGCTGCGCCTGCGCGCGCGCCGGACCGCGGCGTCGTGCTCGGCGGCAGTGCGGGAGAAGATGTGGGTGCCGTCGCCTCTGGCGACAAAGAAGATGTAGTCGTGTCTTTCCGGATTGATGACGGCGGCAAGCGCGGCGCGGCCGGGCGAGCAGATCGGGCCGGGCGGCAGGCCGGAATGGAGATAGGTGTTGTAGGGCGAGGCGATTTCGAGGTCGTCGAGGCTGAGCTGCTGCTTGCGTTCGGGGAGAAGGTATTCGACCGTGGCGCAGGATTGAAGCGGCAGGCGGCGATTGAGCCGGTTCAGAAACACGCCGGCGATGCGCGGGCGTTCCGATGCCGCGAGCGCTTCCTTCTCGACGATTGAGGCGAGGATAACAACTTCGCGGTCGCTGAGCCGGGTTGCGGCGCGGGGCCGGAGTTCGGTCAGGACAGCGCGGGTCTGGCGGACAAGGCGGCGGACGATTTCCTTCGGTTTCGAGCCGGTGATGAACTCGTAGGTTTCGGGAAAGAGCCAGCCTTCGGCGGAAGCTCCGGCAAGCCCCAGTTCGCGCAGGAGCGCGGTGTCGCGGCAGGCGGCGATAAACTCGTCGGCCGGGCAGATGTCGGCGGCGGCAAGCAGGTCGGCGACCTGATTGAGCGTCAGTCCTTCGGGCAGCGTGACCATCAGGAAGGCCGGCGCCTCGCGCACGAGCGCGCGCAGGACATCTTTCTCGCTCGAGCCGGGGAGGAACCGGTAGCGGCCGGGCCGGACCCGGCCTTCTCCACCGTTGAGCCAGAACAGGAAGCGAAACTCGAGCTCGCTGTCAATCACGCCGCGCTGCCGAAGCAGCCGGGCCACTTCCGCGGTGGATATGCCCGGTTCGACGCGCACCTCGACTTTGCGGCTGTCGGGCGCGGGCGGCAGGCTCTCGGCACAGGCGAGGAGGAGAAGAGAGGAGAGGGGCAGGAGAAGGACGTTGCGGGAGGGCATCTAGGCGGAGCGGAGCGTCTCGAGGTAGTCTTCGAGGATGATGGTGGCGGCGAGCCGGTCGACGCGGGTGGTGTAGCGCCGGCGGGCCGGAGCGCGCCGCCGGGGACGGATGCCGGCTTCGGCGAGGAGTTCGCCGGCGCGAAGCGTGGAGCAGCGTTCGTCGGCGTAGACGACTTCGAGGCCGGTGCTGGCCGCCAGCTTCGCCCCGAAGCGTTTCACTTCCTGCGAACGGGCCGAAGGATTGCCGGCGCGGCCCAGAGGCAGGCCGAGGAGAATCAGGTCAACCTCGTGCTCGGTCGCAAGCTTCCTGACCGCCGCGACGAGGGCGGCTTCATCCGGATGAGTGATTGTCGTGAGGCTCTGGGCGATAGTTCTGGTTTCGTCCGAGAGCGCGACGCCGGTGCGCCGGCGGCCGTAGTCGAGGCAGAGGATGCGGCCCATCAGGCAAAGTGTATGAAACCCGGGCGCGGCTGTCCAGCAGGATTGACTTTGCGGTTCGCCTATCGGCCGAGGTGGAACCGGGTCGGGCCGGAGACGGCCGGCTATCTTGCAAGCAGCAGCTTCTCGGTTGCCACGCCGTCGGGCCGCGTTACCTTGATGAGATAGACGCCGCTGGCAAGGGTTCGAGCGTTCCAGCTCGCTTCGTGCCGGCCGGCAGAGACCGGGCCGTCAACCAGCGTTGCCACTGCCCGGCCTGAGACATCGAATACCTGCACCAGCACCCGGCCCGGAATCGGGACATGGTAGCTGATGCGGGTCAGGCCCTGGGACGGGTTGGGATTGGCACGCAGAGGCCGGCCGGCCGCAGCCAACGGCGATTCCTCGAGGCCGACCTCGACGTTGCCCAGCGAGTCGGTCTTTGTCAGGTAGACGTAGAAATAGTCGAGGTCGCCGGTCACGACAATCCCGCGGTCTGCGGTTTGCTTCACGTCGTAGGCATATGCACCCCTCGCAAATGGCGGCAGGAACCGACGGGTCCAAAGGGTCTCGCCCAGCGAGTCGGTCCGGATAAGATGCAGGAAACGAGGGGTTAGGAAACTATTGGAGTCCACAGGCCAAAGCTGGCCGCCGATGATGAAACCGCGGTCGTGCGTCTCCTGCACGCAGCCTGCGTCGCTATAGAACCCCTCAATGAAATAGCTTTTAGTCCAGAGGCTGTCGCCGTTCTTGTCCAAGCGCATGATGCTGGTGCGCCACAGGGTTCGCCAAGTTCCCCAAAGCACAAAGCCGTCATCGTAGGTCTGACAGAACGGGTTCGCCATAAAGCAAGTACGGTCGATATAGGTCCGCACCCATTGCGAGTCGCCGGCGGCGGTGAGCTTGACGACGTAGAGGGCGTAGTCGCGGCCGGTATCAGCCGCGCAGAGGGCAACAAAGCCGCTGTCACGGGTCTGCAGGCATGTCACCCCGCCGCCAGGCGGGTCCACGTTGACGACCTTGAGCCACTGCAATGAACCGGCAGAGTCGAGCTTTACAAAGGTCACATTATCATCACCCTGCGGCAGACCGGTCAAACACCCGGTAGCTATCAACCCGCCATCAAACGTCCCGGCCAGCCAGCAAAGGTCATCGATGCCAGGGCCGATGTACTGTCAGTTCCAGAGCGAATCACCGTCCGGGCCGAGCCCGAAGATGATTACGTCGAACGCGGTCTGTTGGCGGAGGGGAGAGGCGTGTATCGCGTATCCGCCGATGCGCATCATGCAAGCTAGGCCGCATTGGTAGGCCTGAACAGAATCGGGGTATCTCCGTCCGCCGAAGGCTCTGGTCCACACCGTATCTCCAAGGCTGTCTGTCTTGAGAAGGCAGACGTACTTCTTGCAGTTTTCACTATGGTCTGCCCCCACGACGTAACCTCCGTCAGGCGTCTGCTCGACTGTCCTGCCCCTGCTGTTGCCGTTGCCGTCGGGCCCGAACCACGTCCTTTCGAACGTCACGGCTCTAGCCGGGACGTGCAGGCCTGCAACAAGAACCAGTCCCAAAGTCGGGAAAACCGGACTCAGCACCCGGGTCAAGCGCATGTTGGACTCCTTACTTCACCACCGGCAGTCTGCCGGCAGCAGTGCTTTGGCCGTTCTCGACCGTGTACAGATAGACTCCAGAGCCGGCACCTGCCGCGTCCCACGTTCTACAGCGAGTTCGCTTGGAAGGCCCATTGGTTCAGGGCAACATCATACTTGTCCGTGGCGTGGTTGTTCCCGCCGCGCTGGGCTACGACGTGGCCAAGCGGGCTGGGGTCGTCAGGCAACTGAACTCAGGCAATCCCGGCCCCGGAACCGACCGGCCAGTGGTCGTTCGCCAGCCTCTCCCATGTTCCGGTCATCGGGCCATCGCAGGGGACAACATCGAACGTGTGCCGGTAGAACTTGGCCGCTGACCCGTCTTCGTATCCTGAGAAGGCATAGAGGAAGGCGCAAGCACGACCATTCAACGCGTGGATTCCGCCGTAACACAGACAGCCGCCGGCCTTCACGTTCTCCAGCATCGGCTCTGCCGGATACCACTGGTTCTGGCCCGGATGGTAAACCGTGAAGTTCGGGCGGTCGTCGCCCCACAGGTAGAACATCCAGCCCGAACTCGGATACGAGTAGGGGTCGGGCACGAACGCTATCGCGCCGCCCTCGCCCATGTTGCCGTTGAGGTCGAGGTTCTGCATGTGTTCCCATGCGTTGGTGTTGATGTTGTAGCGGTCGAAGTCGCCGGCACTGGCAGTGTTGTCCCATCCTTGCAGAAGCCAGACATAAGGTGTGCCGTTGTGCTCACCATAGCACATGGCGCTGCCGTCGTCGCACGGATTGTCACGGATGTCGGCTAGACGTTCCCATCCCGCGAATGCGGTCAGGGGGACTGCGATGAGCAACGCGAGGATGTGTCTCGCGCTGCTACTTCTCTTTCTCTTATGTTGCATCTCCTCTTGTCCGCGCCAGACTATTGGCGGCGCGGCAACCGGCCCGGGTGCTGAGCCGGGCAAACCCATCCGATAGTAGTCTCCTCCAGCCGCGTGTCAAGCGGATGGTTGTTGTGGCACGCAGGCGCGGGCAGGCCCGAAGTCAGAGCGTGGGGACGAAGATGCGGAGAGGCGGCAGCTGCCTTTTGACTTGCGCCGGAGGACGGCTATAGTTGACGGCGATGAGCGAAACTGTGTCAGGACCGGAGCCGCAGCATACGAGCGGGCACGACCGCGAAGTCAGGCTGGGGAAGCTGGCAAGGCTGCGGGAGCAGGGCGTGCAGCCGTTTGCCTATGGCTGGGTGAGGACGCATACGGCAAAGCAGATTCTGGAGGCCGCGGGCGAGGGCGAGGTCGCGGCCGGGCTGGAAGCGAGCGTTGCCGGCCGGCTGATGTCGCGGCGGGAGCACGGGAAGACGCAGTTTGCGCATATCCAGGACGAGTCAGGCCGGATTCAGCTTTACCTGCGCCGGGATACGCTGGGCGAGGCGGCGTTCGGGAGGCTGGAGCTATTGGACATCGGCGATTTCGTCGGGGCGCGGGGTGAGGTTTTCCGGACTAAGACCGGCGAGGTTACCGTGAACGTCAGGGAGCTTGAGCTGCTGGCAAAGTCGCTGCGGCCTTTGCCGGAGAAGTTTCACGGGCTGAGGGACGTGGAGACCCGGTACCGGCAACGCTACCTTGACTTGATTATGAACCCGGAGTCGCGGCAGACGTTCATGTTGCGGACCCGGCTGGTGGCGCTGGTGCGGCGGTTTCTGGACGAACGGGGGTTTGTCGAGGTCGAGACGCCCATTCTGCAGCCGATTTACGGCGGCGCGGCCGCCCGACCGTTTCAGACGTTCTACAACGTGCTGGAGCAGCAGATGTATCTGCGGATTTCCGATGAGCTCTACCTGAAGCGGCTGATTGTCGGCGGGCTGGAGAGGGTCTATGAAATCGGCAAGGATTTCCGCAACGAGGGGTTGGACCGGACGCACAATCCTGAGTTCACGCAGATGGAGCTCTACTGGGCTTATGCCGACTACAACGACGTGATGGCACTGGTCGAGGAGCTGTTCCGGTTTCTGGCGGTCGAGCTCACGGGTAGAACCGAAGTGGAGTTCTCCGGCCGCTTGCTCGATTTCGGCCGGCCTTGGCAGCGGCTCGAGTTCGTGCCGACGCTTGAGGCCCGGATTGAGGCCGACCCGCTGAAGCTGTCGCGCGAGATGCTCGTCAAGGTCGCGGCCCGGTTCGGGATTGAGACGACACCGGACATCTCGCGGGCGAAGCTGCTGGACAAGCTGTTCAGCGAGCTGATTCAGGACCATATCGTCGACCCGACTTTCGTGCTGAATCATCCCAAGGTGACGACGCCGCTGGCCAAGGAGCATCGGGAGAATCCGGAGCTCGTGGAGCGGTTCGAGCCGGTAGTCTGCGGGATGGAGCTGGGGAATGCCTTCAGCGAGCTGAACGACCCGCTCGAGCAGCGGCGTCGTTTCGAGGAGGGCGTGGCCCAGAACGAGGAGTTCGCGACCGTGGACGAGGATTACTGCACAGCCCTGGAGTATGGAATGCCGCCGACCGGCGGGTTGGGGCTGGGGATAGACCGGCTGGCGATGCTGTTTTCCGGGCGCGACTCAATCCGCGACGTGGTGCTGTTTCCACAACTGAGAAGGGAACAGGATTCGAGAACTCAGGGAGCAAAGGGATAGAGCGGGTCTTGAGTCGCCGGACTTCCTAGGATGAGATTCGAGCTGTTTGTCGCCCGGCGCTATCTGCGCGGCCGCGGAAGGGGACTGGTGTCGAGCACCACCGCGATTGCGATGGGCGGGGTGTTCGTGGGCGTGGCGGCAATCATCATTGTGCTGTCGGTCGAGAACGGGTTCCACAAGGAGCTGCGCGACCGGATTCTGGGCGCGACGCCGCACGTGGTGGTGTCGAAGTTCGGATATGCACCGATACCTTACTCCGGACCCGAAGATACGATTCTGGCCGCAATCCGGCAGACGCCGGGCGTGGTCGGAGTGGCGCCGTTCGTTTATACGAAGACGCTGTTCAGGTCGCAGAATGCGGTCGAAGGCGGCGTCGTGCGCGGGGTAGACCCGCAGGTCGAGGGCAGTATAACCGATATCGCCACCAGTATCGTCGAAGGCGAGTATTCCTTCGACTCCACCGGTGTCGTTGTCGGCGTGGAGCTGGCGCGAGTGCTTTCGCTTGCGGTCGGCGACCGCCTGACGCTGGCATCGCCGTTCGGCGGGACGAGCACGCCTCTGGGTTATGTGCCGCGGGCGAGGTCGTTCCGGGTGAACGGGGTCTTCGACACCGGGATGTACGAATACAACTCCAGCTTCGTCTATGCTGGGCTCGACGACCTCCAGGCGTTTCTGGGGATGCAGGGGAAGATCAGCGGCTTTGAGGTGCGCGTGCAGAACGTGGATGGTTCGGGCGTGGTGGCGAGGCGGATTGCCCGGTCTCTGGGTGTGCCTTTTCGCGCGACCGACTGGATTGCCCAGAACCGCAATCTGTTCACGGCGCTGCGGCTGGAGAAGGCCGTAACCTTCATCGTGCTGGTGCTGATTGTGCTGGTGGCGGCATTCAACATCGTCGGAATGCTGACGATGATGGTGATACGCAAGACCAGAGAGATCGGTATTCTCAAGACGATTGGCTGCCGGCCAGCGGCGATAACCCGCATCTTTATGTCGGCGGGGCTGCTCATTGGTGTCATCGGCACCGGGCTGGGGGCGGGATTCGGGTTCGTCGTATCGTGGCTCTTGAACAAGTACCGTCTTGTCAGCCTGCCCGGTGACGTCTATTTCATCGAGAACCTGCCGGTCCAGATGCAGTGGCTCGATTTTGTGCTGGTGTGCAGCGCGGCGGTGGTGATTACCTTTCTGGCATCGGTCTATCCGGCCTATCTGGCGGCACGGCTGCAGCCGGTGGAGGCAATCCGGCATGAGTAGTGGCGGAATCGCCGACGTCGTCCTGGCGGCTCACGACATCAGGCGCAGCTTTCAGACCGGGCCGGAGCGACTGGATGTCCTGCGCGGGATTTCGCTGGAAGTCCGGCGGGGCGAGCTCGTTGCCATCCTCGGGCCGTCGGGCTCGGGCAAGTCGACGCTCCTCCATATTCTCGGCGGCCTCGACCGGCCCGACTCGGGACGGGTGATTCTTGATTCTATTGACATTTTCGGGTATCCTCAATCACGGCTGCCTGAGCTGCGGGCAAGGAAGGTTGGGTTCGTGTTCCAGTTCCACCACCTGCTGGCCGAGTTCACGGTGCTGGAGAACGTGGCGATACCGCTTCTCGTCACCGGCCGGACCAAGGCCCAAGCTCTGGCCCGGGCCGGCGAGGTGCTTTCCGAGGTCGGATTCACTTCCCGGATGCGGCACCGGCCGGCTGAACTTTCCGGCGGTGAGCGGGCAAAGGTGGCGCTGGCACGGGCGCTGGCCAACGACCCGGCAATCGTCTTCGCGGACGAGCCGACGGGCAATCTGGACGCGGTCTCGTCGGCCGGGTTGATGGAGCTCTTTGCCCACTTGAGCGGCGAGAAGGGACGGACGATATTGGTGGTGACGCACAATCAGCTGGTGGCGGAGCGCTCCGGTCGCAGGCTGCACATCGAGGAGGGGAGGTTGCGTGGCGAAGTCGTGTGACATCTGCAAGAATCGGGAGGGTGCTCTCAAGGTCAGCCAGGTTGACAGCGATGGCCGGATGACCGAGCTCTGGGTCTGTGCCGAATGTGCGCGGCAGCGCGGGTTCACGGCAGTAGAGGAACTGAAGGCCGATGTTGCAGATGTGATTGCCGAACTCCAGAGCCGGGTCGAGGACAAGGACAACGCGCTGGTCTGTCCGGACTGCCGGATGACCTACGCCGAGTTCAAGCGGCTCGGCCGGGTGGGTTGTGCCCGATGCTACGAGGCTTTCCATGACCGGCTGGTGCCGCTGGTGCGTCGCATACACGGTGCGGTCCAGCACGTCGGCAGGACGACAAAGTCCGGCCGGAAGCGGGCTCAGGAGCGATTGACGCTTGAGCGCTTGCGCACCCACCTGCAGCAGGCGATAGACGGCGAAGACTACGAGCGGGCGGCGGCGCTACGCGACCAGCTGCGACGGGCGGAAGATGAAACTGACGGCTGATCCGGTAGGTCGGTGGCTTGAGCCGTCCGGCCCGGAGTCGGACGTGGTCGTCTCGACGCGGGTGCGGCTGGCGCGGAATCTGGCCGACGTCCCCTTCGCAGCCAAGGCCGGCCCGGCTGACCAAGAGAGGGTGGTCAGCAGCCTGCGCTGGGCGCTGCAGGAAATCGGCTGTCTGGAGCAGGGGCGGTTCTTCGACGACGAACAGCTGGCCGAGCCGCGGGGCAGTTGTCTCCTGGAGCGGCATCTGGTGTCGCCCGACTTTCTTTCCACTAAGGCCCGGCGCGGGCTCTATGTCGGGGAAGACGAGGCGGTGAGCCTGATGATCAACGAGGAGGACCATGTCCGGTTTCAGGTGCTGGCGTCTGGGCTCGATTTTGCTGAGGCCTTCGGCCGGGCAGCAGTGCTGGACGAGAAGCTGGAGAGTCAGCTTGCCTATGCGTTCTCGCCTGAGTTCGGGTTCCTGACCGCCTGCCCGACCAATCTCGGCACCGCGCTGCGGGCATCGGTGATGGTTCATCTGCCGGCACTGGTGATGACGCGGGAAATCGAGAAGGTTCTGCGCGGCGCATTGCACATCGGGCTGGCGGTTCGCGGGCTGTTCGGCGAAGGAACCGAGACCCGGGGCAACTACTTCCAGATTTCCAATCAGCGCACCCTCGGCCAGTCGGAGTCGGAGATCATCGAGACGGTGACCGAGGTCTGCCGGCAGCTCATCGAGTACGAGCGAAAGGCGCGCGAGTATCTCATGCGCAACCTGAGGACCGAGGTCGAGGACAAGGTCTTCCGCTCGCTGGCGATACTGAAGGGAGCACGGATTCTGACTTCGAGCGAAGCGACAAATCTGCTGGCAACGGTCAGACTGGGGATAGTGCTGGGGTTGATCAACGAGGTGACGCTCGCCGAGGTCAACCGGCTGACAGTGTTGGTGCGGCCGGCGAATCTGCAGGTTGTACTGGCAGCGACACTAGACGGAGCAGAGCGGGATGAGCGCCGGGCCACGCTGGTGCGCGAGACGCTGGTGCGCTTAAGGTCATGAGCACCCCGGAGGCTGAGCGGCAGGCAAGGCTGCGGTCACTGCCTGCATTGGACCGGGCGCTGGCCGGAGTCGGGCAGACCGCGGCGAGGCTGCACCGCCGGATGGCAGTGTGGATTGCCCGCCGGTATCTCGATGAGGTTCGGGAGCGGATAGCCGCGGGCGAGGATGCCCGGTTTGAACCCGCCGAGCTGAAGGCACGGCTCGAGGAACAGGTGCGGCCGACTCTCGGCCGGGCGGTTAACGGACTGGGTGTCGTGCTGCACACCGGGCTGGGCCGTTCACCGTTATCGAAGGCGGCACAGGAGGCACTGGCCGAAGTCAGCGAGCACTTCGCGGCGCTCGAGATCAACGTCCGGACCGGCCGCCGCGGCAGCCGCTACGCCCACGTCGAGCCGCTCCTCTGTGAGCTCACCGGCGCGGAGGCGGCGATGGTCGTCAATAACAACTGCGCTGCTACCCTGCTGATTCTGACCGCGCTGGCCAAGGGACGGGAGGTCATCGTGTCGCGAGGCCAGCTGATCGAGATTGGCGGGTCGTTCCGGATTCCCGATGTGATGGTACAGTCAGGCTGCCGGATGGTCGAGGTCGGAACCACCAATCGGACTCACCTGCGCGACTATGTGAACGCCATTACGCCCGAGACCGCGGCGCTGCTGCGGGTGGTGCAACAACCGTACCGCCCCAATCAGGTCGTGGCTGTCGCCAGTGAAGGCGAGACGGCTCGTCATCCCGAATTAGTGCATCACCGGCCCGCCCAAAATGGCCAGGCCACCGTTTATGTGTGTCAAAATTTTACCTGCCGGCAACCGGTGACGACCGTTGAGGCGTTGGAAGAATTGTTGGAAGGAGCGCCGACCGCTGACGGCTAACCGCCGCCGTACTGTACGCCAGTATTTTTCCGGCGGTCAGCGGTCGCAAGGTTTAGAGGAGAAGCTACTCTAATCGAAAATAGCTCTCTAACTCCGGCAGATTCACCGCTTGCAACCGG
>Ga0101944_10004251_pt1 | contig 18078 bp, 14 predicted proteins | sample DewCreD2012metaG_FD_75245 | JGI IMG/M metagenome (GOLD analysis project Ga0101944, IMG submission 75245) | Hot spring sediment bacterial and archeal communities from British Columbia, Canada, to study Microbial Dark Matter (Phase II) - Dewar... ... | reverse complement strand
GTACTTTTTTTCGCGTCGCCCTTTTTATTGGGCGCCGTAGTCGGTGGGGGAGTTGATGTGGTTTTCTTTTCGCCCCTCTTGATGAGCTTGCCGTTGGCAAGCTCGGCAGGGGAGTTGGCGTAAGAGATTACATCGTTTCCGCAGTGGGCGATCCACTTTGGGAAGAACGCATCTGTGTCCAGCCCACCACCGTCGTGCCATTCTCCCACTACGGCTGTGCCAGGGGGGTAACAGCCTTTAACCGGCCCGTGGGCGGAGCCGAAGGTTCCGCAGATGGGTCCGTTGGTCACGATGACCGACTCCTGTGAGGTTGGCATTCGGCTGGGATTCTGGGGGTCTGCCCCAGTCCGCAGGTAGTTTTTCGGAGTTGCGGCCGAGAGGCCGACAACCATAAAGAAAACAACAAACAAAGCGACGAGATTACGCATTTTGCGGGGCCTCCTTGACCCCTCATTTTTCAAATATACTTCGCCTTTTCAGACTATCTATATTATATCATATATAAATATAATTGTCAATCAAGCTATTAAATTATTAAAGCGCTATAAATCCTTGATTTTGTTGGTCTTTAAGGCATAAAATTGGTTCCAGGAGGCTTAATAATGAGAGGCGTAATGCATTCTCCTAGTATGGAACGAGCCAACTCCCGGATTAAGTATCTGGGTCTGGCGCTGTCTGCTCGTGCGGTGATCAATTCCCTCTTGGCGATCGCGGAGGGCAAGGCAGACAAACTGACACCAACAGCCCTAAATGAGGCAGAGAAGATTCTTTCCTGCCCGCAATGGAACTCTTCTCCCCAAAACGGAGACATCATCGGTTGGATTACCGGATTCCTGGTTGAGCCGGGTGTGGAGGTGATGAAGATTTTGGATGAGGTTTTTGACTGCCAATCTCGCGCAGAAATACTCGCCACGCTCAAAAATGAAACCGTGTCCAAGGAAGCTGCCGCATTGGCGGTTACTGCCATTTTTGAAGTGGAGGATCGCGCTTTGTACCATTACAACAATCTGTCTCGCACCACCACCAACCCTCTGTTTAAGTCCATAGCATCATCTGATACCGCACAGCGGATCAGGGACTCCATCGTCGGCGGGGCTTCTCTGGATGGTCCGCGCCAAAGGCGAGCAGAAGTGCCAAGTTTGTCTGATGATTTTTCTGCTCAAGAAGCCGCGGAAGTTGCCCAACGCTTCTTTCCCGGGATCTAACCGCTGCCTTCGGTCGCACCCTCGTTTCCTGATATCTACCACTTAACCGCCCCGCAGCCAATTTTTAGCTTGCGGGGCGGTAAACGTTTAATGCCCAGTATTAATTTGATAAGGAGATAGTTGGGTGTAGTATCTAAAGGAAGCACAGTCTTTGTTTTCACAAAAAGGTTGTCTGACTTGCTAATCTTTCTATTTGTGTGATTGTTAGCATTGAGAATAGGTTCAATACTAGATTGATCATTAAAGTTTTATAAGATTGTGATTATGTTTGGGACTATTGTTGATGATTTAATCAGATAAAAAATATGAAAAAAAACTTGGGCACAAAAGATAGATTCATAAGAATTATTTTGGCTATGATTGTTGGCTTCTTAGTTTTTTTCATCCAATCGTTAATAGTTCAAATATTTCTAATTCTAATTTCCCTATTTATTGTTTATGAGGCGCTATCTGGTTGGTGTATTCTGTATTTCTTGATAGGAAAGAGTACTTGCCCGATTGAGTCTCTGGGGGGAAGGCAAGGCAATAATAAAAAGGTTGTAGTTATTGGCGCGGGGTTGGGGGGAGTGTCGGCGGCTATATCTTTAGCCCAAGAAGGTTATAAGGTTGATATATATGAGAAAAATGGTCATGTCGGAGGAAAGCTGAATGTTTTAGAGCGGGATGGGTTCTCATTTGACCTTGGGCCTTCTATTCTTACTATGCCGCACATATTCGAAGCCCTTTTTAATCGCGCAGGAAAAGATATGAGGGACTATGTTCCTATCCGTAAACTAGACTTGCAGTGGAGGTGTTTTTTTGAAGATGGCAAAAAAATAGATTTATATGCCGATCCCTCTCAGACCATAGATAATAATCCCTGGCTCACAGAAGAGGACGAAAAAGACCTAGAAAAATTTATAGCTTATGCAAAGAAGTTGAGTGATAATGCTGAGCGTGGATATTTCCGCAAGGGTCTAGATACTTTTTTTGAGGTCATAAGTTTCTATGGAATCACTCAGTCTTTGTTTGGTTTTGATTTTTTTCACACAATGGACGAGGGTGTTTCGAGGCGCATAAAGAATATCCATCTTAGAGATACCATAAATCATTTTATAAAATATGTGGGCTCTTCTCCTTATGATGCGCCTGCAGTGTTAAATATGATGTCTTATGTGCAATTCAAATATGGATTATGGTATGTGGACGGTGGTATGTATAACCTCGCAAAGGGTCTTCATAAGTTTATGAATGAGCTTGGAATAAATATAAATTTAAATACTGAAGTAAAGAAATTAAAGAAAGATGGGGGAATAATAACTTCTGTTGTATTGTCTGATGGAACTGAACATGGTGCGGACATATTTATTTCTGATATGGAGGTTATACCAGCATATGAGAAGTTGTTAAGTGATAATAGCCCCATGCTTGATAAATATAAAGAAAAATTTGAGCCGGCATGCTCGGGATATGTCCTGCACCTCGGAGTCAATAGAAGATATGATCAACTTTCTCATCACAACTTCTTTTTTTCAAAAAATCCCAAGAAAAACTATGACGACATATTTCAAGAAAAAAAGTTGCCAGAGGATCCGACTATTTATCTTGTGGCTCCAAGTAGAACAGACTCATCTCAAGCGCCTGCCGGGTGTGAGAATTTGAAAATTTTGCCTCACATACCTTATATCCAAGATAAGCCCTTCACAAAAGAAGAGTATAAAAAATTTAGAGATATTGTGCTGGATAAATTGGAGCTCATGGGTCTTAAGGATTTGCGCAAGCACATAATAACAGAGGATGAGTGGACTCCTGAGGATATACAGAAGAAATATTATTCTAATAAAGGGGCAATATATGGCATTGTTTCGGATAGGAAAAAGAATATGGGATTTAAAGCGTCCAAGAAAAGTGAGAAATATAAAAATCTATACTTTGTTGGAGGTAGCGTAAATCCGGGAGGAGGAATGCCTATGGTTTTTTTGTCCGGACAACAGGTTAGGGACAAAATAATAAAAAACAATTAAAAAATAGGCTATTTTACTTTATAAAAAGGTCGCGCGTATTTACTACATGTTACAAATATGAATTGGCAGGAATTTCTTTATGTACCAGTCGCCGGTCCGATTAGTCTCGGTGAGGGGATTTTGGCTCTTTTGGTTGTTGTTATTTGGACTTTGTTTTGGAAGGGCATGGCTTTGTGGCGAGCTGGTCAGAGGGGTGATAAGAATTGGTTTATAGCCCTGTTGGTTATAAATACAGTTGGCGTTTTGGAGATTTTATATCTTTATGTTTTCTCCAAGAAGTCTTCCGCTTCGCAGTCTTAGTTGTTTTTGGGTGGTAAATAAAAACCGGGGAGAATCCTGCCCCGGTTTTTATTTGGTGAAATTTATAGTCAGGCGAAGCCCAGATATTTTATTTTTTCTGGCCATAAGTTTTTTATTGCCTCAGATATTTTTTCTAAAGCAGGAGGGGGATTGCTGGTGAAATATACAGAGTGTTTTTTATCATTAATTTGAACGGTTATGGTGTGGGCTATTTCGTCTTCTGCGTTTTGCGGGTCGTATATTTTATCCAGATTAAAAAAATTCGCCTCCAAGATAATTTTTTCCAGTTCATCTATTTTTGATTTTTCTATTGATATTTTCCGTATTTCCCGCCCCTCCTCAAAGCAAATCGTGCCGTCTTGGTGTGCGGTTATGATTTTGGGGATATTATCCTGAATCTCTAATTTAGCCAGAAATCGCATGGGAATATTTTTAAAATCTATTTTGCTACAGAGGCTCCTAGTAGACGTGTTGCGCGTTTGTTGATTTATGAAATCGGCGGGAAGTGGGCTGGATAGGCGTGGGATTGGTCTAGTACATATGGTATCCAGGCAAAGAGAGGCACAAAAAGAATTGGCGCAAATATCATTATTAAATAGTGATAAAATTTTGGTTTTATCAGCGCCCCTCTTTCCTGAGCACTTGGCAAAGTGTATGCAGGCAAAAATACCATAAGACCATAAACAAAGATCCACAATCCAAACTCTAAGAAGTGGGACGCCCCTCCAAATCCTACTTCCGCAAAAACTCCAGTTATGCCAAATACGATAAATACAGAAAAAGGGCTGAAGTCGTAACGTTTAAGGGCCAGTGCCCAGAATGCAAACAGACCCAAAAAGCTTATAGCGCTATGGAATAGAACCACATCTATAAAATTAGTAGAGGCGGTTATATATGCCTGCCCCACCCTTAATCCAAACAAGGGCGCCAAATTTGTCATAGTGGTGGTTATCGCCTCTTCTATCAAGGCCATAAGTGCCGCGAAAAGGAAGAATTTAATTTTCCAATCCAGTGGTATTTTTAGGACGATTTCTTTTATTCTGTCTTTCCAGCGATATGCCAAAGATCCGCCTATGATTATCCAAAATATGATAAGTCCCCAGCCCATAGCCATAACAGCACGTGCTACTGGATCTTTGAGGGTGAGTATGGTGGCTAGTGAGGTAGAAAATAACAACCAAACCCCTAGGCAGATTATTATTTTTTTACGCCAATTATTCATTGTGAGCTCTGCTCTCAATTTTCAGTTTTGGCGGAGGCGGAAGGATTCGAACCTTCGGACCGGTTCCCCGGTCAACTTCTTAGCAGGAAGCTGCTTTCGACCGCTCAGCCACGCCTCCGTGGATGATTAGAGTTTATTCAACTCCTCTCTTTTGTACCCTTTTTTTAGATCTTTTTCAATCTTTATGGCTTCTTCTCGTGTCGCGCAAAATATTTTTTTAAGCAATCTTAGTGGTCTACGAGAGCGCAATGACTGCGTGTGCCCACCATTGTGCTCCGCTAATCTGCGAGCAACATCGTTTGTGTGTCCGACATATAGCCCACCATCCTTTTCACTTCTTAGTACATATGCCCACATTTTGCTTTCGACCCCTGCCTGCCGGCAGGCAGGGCTCAGCTACGCCTCCGTGGATCTCAGCTAAAATACATTAGCTTATCAGGGCCTTGTTTCGCAAGGTGGGCGCCAGTTTTCTATAAAACTTTGGGTATGAACCGATAGGGCACTTTTTTAATATACTCCTGATAATCCGGATCTTTCCCTAGGTGGCGCTCTTCGGTTATGGCGCGCAGATAGTAGATCAAAGACCAGCTCGCCAGACTAAGAATAGGAAGTATTGAAGTGAAGATAATAGATAGGTTGTAGGATGGGGGATTTAGCAAGCTTAGGCGAGCTAGATGATTTAAGCCATTGAGTATGAAGGGGATGCCCATAAGCCACCAAGCGACATTTTTTGCTATATAAGCCGGATGGCGAACAAATCTGTATGGTCCACTATGCACTATCCCCCGGTTGGTCAGGTTGGAAGATTTTGTTCCTAGCGCCAAGGTGGCCCAAACATAAACGAACATAAAAATAATTCCGACAGCTCCGGCCAACAGGTTTACTTTGATATTTCCAAAATTACTAAAATCTTTGCTATACCAGCCTAAAATTTTTTGAGTCGTATTGTTTAGGGGCGGATAACAAAGCAAGGTAACCAGCCAGCCAAAAAAAGTTGGCTCCACGGACCTGACTATGTTGCCCAATTTTTTAGATTCAAAAAGATATCCAAATACAAAATAAGCAGTGTCTACGAGCAGAAAGATGCTAAGGATAAACGGCATAATCCGCAAAAATGTGCTGTAGGGATTTATAGGCAGAAGCCCTCTGCTATAAAGACCCAAAGTTCTATTTAGGTTACCAATGGCGAAGGATAGCATTAATGGCACGAATATTATTTTTACCAAAAGCAAGCGCAGAGAAACTTTTTCTATCTCTTCTAGCGGGGTAGGGTTGCTGGGGTTTATCAGAAAATTTTTAAATACCTTCCGAATGGCTTCTAGGGTAATTGTCGCCCTATCTTTTTCGTCTGATTTTTTCTTGAAGAATAAGATAAACAGTGAGGTTATTATTAGAAAATCAAAAATAAAGCCGGAAATAGAGTGAGTTTTTAACAGACCTGAAAAGCTTTCCGGGTTAAGGATGTTGGACCTAAAGGGCAATAGGCCACTTTTGGTCAAAGGGAACTGGCACATAAGTAGTAGGGTCGTGCCGTATAGAAGCCAGTAATCAAATACCAAAGACAGGCGATACCGTAGGGTTTGGTTCATTTAGAGAGTAATTCAATTCTAACACACGATAATCCTTTATTTTACTTGATAAATTGGCAATAAAATGGTATTCTTGTGCGGCTATGGAGGCGGCAAAAAACATAACTAATAAAGAGAGGCCGCCCATTGTGGTGGTGATGGGTCATGTAGATCATGGCAAGACTTCCTTGCTTGATTTTATACGTAAATCCAATGTTGCTTCTCGTGAGGCTGGTGGAATAACTCAGGCCGTTTCGGCTTATGAGATAACCCATTCCGGCAAGAGAATCACTTTTATTGATACTCCTGGACATGAAGCTTTTACCAAGATGAGAAGTCGGGGGGCGAATATAGCGGATATGGCTATATTGGTGGTTGCGGCGGAAGAGTCCATAAAACCTCAAACTCAAGAATCCATAAAAATTTTAGAAGAGAGCAAAACTCCTTATGTGGTTGCTTTTACCAAATGCGATAAGCCGGCTGCCAATTTGGAAAAATGTAAAGCGGACTTAACTTCGGCGGGAGTCTATTTGGAAGGAATGGGAGGCCAGATTTCTTTTCAAGCTGTTTCTTCCAAAACCGGCGAAGGTATACCGGAGCTTTTAGACTTGTTGCTTTTGACTGCGGAAGTAGAAGGTCTTTCCTATGACCCACTAGCTCTTGCTTCGGGATTTGTTTTGGAGTCCAAGCAATCCACCCAGCGGGGAGTGGAGGTGGTGGTTATATTAAAAAATGGAAGTTTGCGACAAGGAGATTTTATCGCGACCCATTCCAGTAAAGGCAAGATAAAAATATTAGAAGATTTTCAGGGCAAAGCGACCAAAGAACTTTATCCTTCATCGCCGGCAGTGGTGGTTGGTTTTGAAGCAATGCCTTATGTAGGTGAAGAATTTTCTTCTGGCAAGGAAATAGATATATCCGTAATTACTTCCGAAGCCAATTCCAAATCCATGGCTTCACAGCAGAAAGGAGAAGAGGGGGCGTTGAATATCGCTCTTTGCGCCTCAGATGCCGGCTCTTTGGAGGTGCTATCTTCCATAGTCAGGGGTATGAGCGAGGAGAGGCCGATAAAAATAGTTTCGGAGGGAGTGGGAGAGGTTTCGGATAAAGATGTTAAGTTGATTAAGAATATCGGAGGAATAATAATAGCTTTTAAGTCCAAAGTTGCTAAGCCGGCAGCCGCTCTGGCTCAACTTGCGGGCATACCCATTATTTCTTCTGAAATAGTTTATGAGTTGGTTAAGGCGATTGAGGATGCGGTTATAAATAAAGACAAAGTTAAAATAGCCGCCGAGATGGAGGTGCTGGCTGTTTTCAATCAGGAGCGAATGGACAAGCAGCTTTTTGGCGGCAAGATAACAAAGGGGACTTTAAAAAATGGTCATAGGTTTGAGGTTATAAGGGCTGGGGCGGTTGTCGGCAGTGGGAGAGTGGCAAATTTGCGTATAGGCAAGAAAGAAGTTGAGGAGGTTGGGGAGGGCAGTGAAGGAGGTCTTTATGGAGGCGCCAGCGTCGCGGTGGCTGTTGGGGATTTGATATTGGTTAAAGATACAAAATGAAATTCCACGACGAACGATTTTCAAAATTAGTCCGGGAGCAATTATCGGAAGGAATGGCTCGGGAGATTGAAACCCCCGGAGCAGTTGCAACCGTAACGGCGATTATTTTTTCCGGAGAGAAGAATGAGTTGGCAGAGGTAAAGACTGCGATCTTTCCTTCAGAGAAAGCGGACCAGACGATTAAGGATTTAAATCGCCAAGCGCCGGTTTTGCAAACCTATCTTTTCAGGAAGCTCCATGTTCGGTCCATACCTAAATTAGTTTTTACCAGGGATTATGGAAATGAAAATGCCGCTTCGGTGGAGAAGGCCTTCATTAAGGTGGAGGAGCAGGAATCGGGGGAGGGTATTTAGTTTTTTTGGCGTTGGGATTGAAAAGGCAAAATCAGAGCAGTAAAATCGGGAGGCGCTATATTATGGCCTGGTAGCCAAGTGGTAAGGCGAGGGTCTGCAAAACCCTTATACGCGGGTTCGATTCCCGCCCAGGCCTCAGGTGGATTAGTAAGTATTTACTTTTTGCGTGCAAGAATTTATTGTTTTAGGCGCATATTGCCCGGGTGGCGGAATGGTATACGCGAGGGACTTAAAATCCCTTGATCGCAAGGTCTTGTGGGTTCGAGTCCCACCCCGGGCACTTTATTTATCGGCGTGGTGCGTAAAGCACCACGCTGGGACTCGAAGGGTTTTGCCGATGTTCCCGATAGGGAACCGGCAAACCCAGGCCCCGCAAGGGGGAGTCCCACCCCGGGCACTTTATTTATCGGCGTGGTCTTGGGTTGGGATTGTGGGGTGATTTTGTAATAAATCATATCTTTGCGCGGCTTCGTAATTATGAAGACTTTGAGGCAAATAAAAATATGATTTGGACTATTATTGCGACTTTATTGGTGCTCTGGTTGCTTGGGTTTAGTTTCAGTGTGGGTGGCAACCTGATTCACACCCTACTGCTTATAGCGCTTGTGGTTATTGTGGTTCGATTTCTGTCTTAAGAAATAGAGCAAATTCGTTCCCCAGTCCTTGTTTGCACTCTTTTTTCGTGGGTGTATATTTTGTTTATGAGCAGAAAGCTTATTTTAGGAGGTCTTTTAGCGGGATTATTTTTGGCTATCCTGATATCTCTTTTTTATGGAATAAAAAGAGGCAAGGCCCCAGAATTTCAGCCTACTGCCAATTTGCCTCCTCCTGCCGGATTTATGAAGTATGAGGATTTGGAAAATAAATTTTCTTTTTTCTATCCGCAGGAACTTTCAACCAGGGAGGGCTCTTTGGAAACAATTCCGCCTGATTATGAGGTGAAAGTGGGAGGAACTATTTTGGCGCGCGATATTCCCAGGCAATATTGCGATTTAGCGGGCAAGTGTTTCCCTAAGACGCGTAATTTTGCAGTGGGGGTTTATGTTTTAAAAAAGCCGTTTATAACCATTTCTCAAGAGGTTAAATCCACCATAGGCGGTATGGATAAAAAAATATCCGGGCGCAGCGGGTTTGAGGCCATGGCTGGGGCGGAGGGGGAGGGGATGTATTATTATTTTGTTCCTCTGACTGCGACGAAGACGCTACTCATCACTCACCGCTTTATGGATGAAAATGTGCTTATCAACTACAAAAATCAGACTGATTTTGTGGGCATGGAAAGACAGAAAAAGATTGTATCGGATATTTTAAACTCTTTGGCTTTTCAGCTGCCTATGCCTGATATGGAAACTATAAAAGTGCAGGTTTATTTTGGTAATGAAAATATGGTTGCGGAGGATAAGGATTTTTGCACGGAGGCTTTCGCGGTGGAAAGGATTATTCCAAAAACCGAAGGGGTTGCCAGAGCTACCCTGGAAGCTCTTTTTGCCGGTCCCTATCCAGGGGAGCAGGTAGATGGATACACCTCTTCAATTCCGGTTGGAACTGAAATAAATTCTTTGGTGATAAAAGACGGAGTGGCTAAATTAGATTTAAATGAAGTTGCTCAGAGTGGTGGTGGGTCTTGTTCAATGGCCGCTCGTACAACTCAAATAACCAAAACCCTACTGCAATTTCCAAGCGTTAAGAGCGTGGAGCTTTCTGTGAATGGCCGTATGGGAGATATTTTCCAACCGTAATTTTTTTGGCTAGGTAATATTTTACTGCCAGCCAAGCTGGGGGTTTTTGTTGGTGCCCGGGGCCGGAATCGAACCGGCATGAGTTTCCCCACACGATTTTGAGTCGTGCGCGTCTACCAATTCCGCCACCCGGGCAGGGCATACGGACTTTCGCGCGGATTGATGATAAGCCTAAATCGCAGTAAAATCAATTCATAAATGGCTCGAGTTATCGCTGTCTGCAACCAAAAGGGAGGAGTGGGCAAAACCACCACCACGGTTAATACCGCGGCCTATTTGGCTGCACTTGGCAAGCGGGTTTTGGTCATTGATTTTGATCCTCAGGCCAACGCGTCCTCTGCCTTGGGGCACAGTCAGTCCGGTCAGCAATATTCTGTTTATCACGGGATAATAGGCGAGAAAGAACCGCACGAATTAATACGTCCCACCCCTCAAAATAATCTGCACCTCATTCCTTCTGCTCCGCATCTGTCGGGAATACTTATTGAGCTGGTGGGGGAGGAGGGCAGAGAGTATTTTTTGCGTCGTTTTATAAATCGCTTGCGCCACTGGTACGATTATATTTTTGTGGATTTACCACCCTCTCTTTCCTTGATGACTGTAAACGGAATGGTTGCGGCAGATGAAGTCTTGGTGCCTGCTCAGTCGGAGTATTACAGCTTGGAAGGGCTAGGTCAGCTCTTAGATACCATAGAGCTTCTTAAAAATAATCTTGGGCATAATATAAAAGTTTCGGGAGTGGTTTTGACTATGCACGACAAGAGAGAAAGATTGTCTCAGGAGGTGGCGCGTAATCTGCGAGAGAATTTCCCGAATCTGGTTTTCCCGGTAGAGATACCTCGTTCAGTGGCTTTGGCAGAAGCACCTAGTTTTTCTAAGCCCGTTTCTTTGTATAAGCCGGATTCTGCCGGAGCTAAGGCCTATGAGCAGTTGGCCAGACTTATAATTTCTCAAGAAAATAATGGCGTGGGCTGGAATGTCGGACAAAACTCTGGCAACTTTAATATTATCTAAACAATGTTAGGCAAGGGATTGGAATCACTCATACCTCCGCAGAGCAACAAGGGTGGCAATGGAGCCGGACACCTGCCGGCTGTTTCTCGCGATGAGAGCGGGAATAATCCGGCGCTTAACCAAGTGCTACCTCCAAAGTCAAACGAACCACAACCTTTCTTTTTGGAGCCCGCTCCTTATGAAGATGAGATAGACGAAGGAGGAAAGTTCCTACTTAGAGAAGACGATGGTCAAGGAGAGTTGCCTTCTGGCCAAAAAGAAGAGCTTCCGGTGGGGGATGAGATGGAAAGAGGTCCGGATGTTTCCGGCCAAGAGGAGTTTCCTTTTTCCTCTCCTCCTGCTTCCTTATCGTCAGTAAAATCGACTCTTCCTCCTGTTGCAACTTTTGTTTCCGCCCCGGTTGATTTTGGCAAGAATGACGATGAGTTATCTGCGGAAGGGCTCGATAATGATTCTTATATGCCAGAAGAGGCAAAGCATGGTAGCGCGCATATCTCCAAAATACCCCACGCTACTGAAGCTAAGCCGTATGAGGCGGTTTTTCATATTGAGACTGAGCACATAAAACCCAACCCTCAACAGCCCAGAAGATATTTTGACGAGCAGGCCATAAAGGAATTGGCGGCTTCTATCCGCGAGTTTGGAATACTTCAGCCCTTGGTTGTTACCAAACACGAATACGAAGTGGAAGGGGGGACTAATGTGGAATATTTTCTTATTGCCGGAGAGAGGAGACTTCTGGCTGCAAAGTCATTGGGGTTAGAAAGGGTGCCGGCAGTTATTAGACAGGTTGATTTGCCCAGAGAGCAGTTGGAGCTTGCCATAATTGAAAATTTACAGCGCGAAAACTTAAACCCGGTAGAAATGGCTAGGGCTTTTGCTCGTCTTCAGGATGAATTTCGTCTGACTCAAAGAGAGATAGCTACGCGTATGGGCAAGTCCCGCGAAGCTGTTGCCAATACCATGCGACTTCTGGATTTGCCACCTTATATTATGCAGGCGGTAGAGGCGGGGCGTATTACAGAAAGCCACGGCAGACTTCTTTTAACTGTTGCCGACCCGCGAGCCCAGGAGAAACTATTCTACGATCTAACCAATCGCAGTATGAGTACTAGGGAGCTTCGTAATAGGGTAGATGAAATAAAGAATGCTTCCAAAAAGCCGGAGGGGGAGGAGGTGGATCCGGAAGTTATCGCTTTACAGCAAAAACTAACCCAAGAATTAGGTACGCCGGTAAAAATTACTAAACAAAAGGAAGGAGGAAAGATAACTATAAGTTTTTACAGCGAAGAAGAGTTGCAGGGTCTTTTGGCTAAACTAGACAGGGGAGACTCGCGTTGGTAGTTGTTATTTGTTTATTAAACGGACATTTATCTCCCGCACCTCCTCTACTTCCTCTTTTATTTTTAGGGCTATTTTTTGAGCTTTGGCCAAATCTCCGTTTTCCAAGACAATTCTTATAATTACCAAATCCTTGGCTTGGTGATGCAACGCCACATCCGCTAGGTTGATGTGACTTCGGGCGATTATCCCGGTTATGTTTTTCAGTAGACCTATTTTGTTGCCTGAGGTTATGCGATATTCTATTTTTTCTATGGGTCTTAGGGATGGATTGGATTTTTTCAGCGAAGCACGTATGTGCTCTTTGGCGGATTGTGTTTTCACAAATTGCAACCAGTCTTCGGATGGTTTTTTGCCTTTTTGAATCATCACCTCCACCATATCTCCGCTCTGAAGTTCTTGGGACAGAGATACGAATGCTCCGTTTACTTTAGCGGAAGAGCAGGAGTTCCCGATGTCGCTGTGAATATGATAAGCGAAATCAATCGGAGTAGAGCCGGCGGGCAAATCCAAAACAGCTCCCCGAGGTGTCATTACAAAGATTCTGTCTTTGAAAAAATCTATTTTCATAGATTGCAAAAATTCTTCCGGGTCGTTTTGGGCTAGATTTTCAAATTTATCCTGCCAGGCCTTAAGCTGGGATACCCAAGCCATCTCTTTCTTGAGGGAATTATTTTTTGTTCCTTCTTTATATGCCCAGTGGGCGGCAATGCCGTGCTCATTCTCTTCGTGCATTTCTCTGGTGCGAATCTGAAATTCCACTATTTTATTTTCCGGACCAATTACTGTGGTATGCAGACTTCGGTAGCCGTTGGGTTTGGGCATAGCTATATAGTCCTTGATTCTTCCGGGCAGTGGGGGATAGAGGGAATGTATTACTCCCAACGCCCCATAACATCCTTCGGTTTGGGCAACAATAATACGCATGGCAACCAGATCATAAATTTTATCCGGATCCATATTGTGGGCTATCAATTTTTTGTACAAAGAAGAGTATCTTTTGGCTCGGAAGTCTATGCTTTCAAAATCTATATGATGGTCTTTTAATGCTTTTTCAATAATGGGCTTGAGGTTCTCCAGATATTTGGTGTGAGTTTCGTAGTACTTGCCCATATTCTTTTTCATCCATTCGCTTTCTTTGGGGTAAAGATAAGGGAAGGCCAAATCTTGCAACTCCCCGGAAACCTGATGCATCCCCAGTCTGTAGGCCAGAGGCGCGTAGATCTCGTCTGTTTCTATGGCAATCCTTTTTTGTTTGGCCGGAGGTAGGGCGGCCAGGGTGGTCATATTATGAAGGCGATCGGCTAGTTTTATCATAACCACTCGGATATCTTTAGATATGGCCAGTATTAATTTTCTCAAATTTCCCACCTCCATATGCTTCTCGGTGGGTTTCTCGGTTGTATTTTTGGCTACCTCTTTGTTGTCTTCTTTGCGATATTTAACCTTACCTAGTTTAGTGACGCCGTTTACCAAAAACACCACATCTTCCCCAAAGTTTTTGCAAAGCTCCTCTTGGCTTATACCGCAATCTTCCATAGTGTCATGCAATAGTCCGGCGGCGATGGTTGTTTCGTCCGCCTGCCAATCCAGAAGGGTTTGCGCGGTGGAGGCAGGATGAACAAAATAGGGCTCTCCGCTTTTTCTTTTTTGCCCGGCGTGGGCTTTTTGGGCGAAATCATAAGCGCGGGCAATAAGCCCACCTGGATTACTTTTTATAACTTCAGCTAGTTTCCTGGCCATTAGTAAAAACAACTATAACAAATAAGGGCGGTTTGACAAATATTTGTGCAATATTTGTCGTTTTTAAGCGGGCTCAATAAACAAAACCCGCCACTATGGGGCGGGTTTTGTTGGCTCTGATCTATTTTTTAAGCTCGTCTTTTTTGTCGGTGCTTTTTTCTTCGCGGAGGTGGGCTTGTTTAAGGCCTCCAGTAAATCGGTTTCATTTTCCGGCTTTTTATTCATTAAAAACTCGCAGTCCGGATATCGGTTACAGCCCCAGAAGGGCTTACTGCGACCCCTGCCTTTTTTCTCTACCACGTCTCCAGTTTTGCATTTAGGGCATTTAAAACCTGTCTTATTCCATATTTTAGATATGCCCTTGCACTGCGGGTATTTGGAGCAACCCAGGAAAAAACCAAAACGTCCGCGCCTAACAGTCATTTCTGACGCGCACAACGGACACCTTTCGTCTTTAGTTTTTTCTTTCAAGGCATTTATCTGGGCCTGTTCTTCCGGCATGGGCAGGGTAATTTTTTCTCCCTGAGGGCAGGCCAAGAATTTGCCCATGCGTCCGAATTTGATAATCATGGGCTCTTTGCAATGAGGGCAAGGGGTTTGAGATATTTCAACTTGTTTTTCCACCTCGGCCTCTTTTTCATCCAGATGTTTTTTAAATGGCGTATAAAATTCTCTCATAACTTCCCGCCAGTTCATTTTGCCTTCCGCGATTTCGTCTAGCTCGCTTTCTATTTTGGCGGTGAAGTTTAGATCTACTATTTCTGGAAAATGTTCAACCAATAGACTATTTACCAACTCACCTTCTTCGGTCGGGAAGTATTTTTTATCTTCTTTCTTAACGTAACCTCTTTCTTGGATAGTGGATAGGGTGGGGGCATAAGTGGAAGGTCGGCCTATGCCATGGGCTTCCATTGTTTTAACTAAAGTCGCGTCGGTGTAGCGAGCGGGTGGTTCGGTGAAGTGTTGCAGACTTTCTATTTGAGAAACTTCAACCAAACTTCCTTTTATAAGTTCCGGCAGAATTTTTTCAGAATCATCTTCTATTTCCTCATCCCTTCCTTCGGTGTAAGCCCTCATAAAACCATCAAAAACAAAACGCAATCCTGAAGCGCGGAATATTAAATCTCCTTTTTGACTGGCAATATCTGCGGAGGTTTGCTCGGCTAAAGCTGAAGCCATTTGACTGGCTATGGTTCTTTTCCAGATGAGTTCGTATATTTTTCTTTGAGAAAGTTCAGAGAAGCGCTGATCTTCCGGAAATCTGCGCATATCGGTGGGTCTTATCGCCTCGTGCGCTTCTTGGGCTCCTTTGGATTTAGTTTGATAGCGCCTAGGGGCTGGTAGGGAATACTCTTTTCCGTATCTTTCACCAATTACATCCTTGGCTTGCAGGAGTGCGCTTTCTGCTAGGTTTGTGCTGTCGGTTCTCATATAAGTTATGAACCCCTGCTCGTACAATCTTTGGGCGGCTATCATGGTTTGCTTGGCGGAATAACCAAGTTTGCGGGAAGCTTCTTGCTGGAGGGTGGAGGTGGTAAAAGGCGCGGCTGGGTTTCTGCCAACTTCTTTTACCGCTATTTCTTTTACCTCATATTTTTGACCGCGCGCGCTTTCTAGTATTTCTTGGGCTTGGGATTTGTTGATTATGGAAAATTTTTCCAGCGCCTTGTTGTCCAGCGAATGAAGTCTGGCCTTAAATTTTTTCTTGGCGAGGTTTAAAAAGTCTCCCTCTATGGACCAGTATTCTTTGGGTTTAAATTCTTTTATCTCCTTTTCTCTTTCCACGATAAGTCGCAGGGCAACGCTTTGGACTCTTCCGGCGGAAAGTCCGTAGCGCACCTTGCGCCACAGAAAAGGAGACAAAGAATACCCGACCAACCTGTCCAGTATCCTTCTGCCTTGCTGGGCATCTACCATGTTCATTTCGATTTGCCGGGGATTTTGTAGCGCGTTTTCTATGGCGCTTTTAGTTATTTCGTGAAACGCGATTCGTGAGACCGGAAGTTTTAATTCGGGTAATTTTAGGGCGGATAAAAGATGCCAAGCTATGCTTTCTCCTTCGCGGTCTTCGTCAGTTGCCAATATTACCGCAGAGCTATCTGCGGCTAGGGTCTTAAGATTTTTTACTATATCTTTGGCTTTCTTGGGAACCAAATAGGTGGGTTCAAAATTATTTTCTGTATCAATTCCTATTTTAGAAGATGGCAAATCTCGCACATGCCCCATAGATGCTTCAACCTGGTAATTTTGACCCAAAAAAGAGCCTATGGTGCGGGCTTTGGTGGGGGACTCTACAATAACCAGAGTCTTGTTTCCCCGCTTACTCTTTGATGGAGAATCCGTTTTCGGTTTCTTGGATGGCATCTTTAAGGATTAATTTAGTGGCGGCAACAGCTACCGTCTGGACATCAAGATTGGCATATTCTGCCAGAATGTCAATTGGCAGGCCTTTTTTGTGCTTGGATAGAATCTCAAAAATTATTTTTTCGGCCGGGTTCTCTAGTTCGGGTCGGATTTCTTTGTGAGGCGATATTTTTAATTCCTCCAGAACTTGTTTGGCATTATTTACAAGTATTGCTCCTTCTCTTATTAGGGCGTGACTGCCGGCGTAGCGATCTTCGTCGTATGCTCCCGGTACCACGAAAACATCTTTATTTTGTTCTAGTGCGAATCGGGCAGTTGCCAGAGATCCTGATTTTTCCGGCGCTTCTATTAGCACAACTGCTTGGGACAGTCCTGAGATTATTCGGTTTCTGGCCAGAAAGTGGTGTGGTAAAACAGAAGAGCCCGGCGCCATCTCAGATATTATTCCTCCGCCCCTTTTTACTATTTCTTCCGCCAGGGGCGCGTTGGTGGAGGGGGTGATGTCATCGGCCGGGCTAGCCAAAACTGCAAAAGTTTTGCCTCCGGCCGAAAGGCACCCCTTGTGGGCCGCGGCATCTATCCCAAAAGCCAATCCACTTACGACGGAACATCCCGACTTGGCAAAAAAGGATCCAAAATCTTTGGCGGCTCGCAGCCCGTGCGGTGAAGCGTTTCTGGTCCCAACTATGGCGATTGCCGGGATGGAAGGGTCGGGCAGATTTCCTCTCCAGAATATTCCATGTGGAGGGTGGGGGATGCCCCTTAGGGCTGATGGGTATGATTCGTCGCATAAGAGGGCCAGCGACAAATCATTTGGAAAATCGGCGTGGTGTTTTAAGCCCAAACTTTCGGCGGTTTCTTTCCAGCTTTCTTTCTTTGTTTTGTTGCGGGCGTCGTATTCCTGAATTTTCCTGAAGACAGACAGAAAAGCTTTTTTTTCTTCGTCCATTTATTTCTTTATAAGCCCTTTGTAATTTATTTTTTCGGCGCTAACCATATCAAAGGAAGCGGATGTTTGGGAGGTTGGCACTGGCTCTAAGGCAACCTTTATGTAAGTGGTCATCTTTTTAATACCCCCCGTAAGAATAGCCACAAAGCCTAATATCAAAATTAGTCCCAAGGAGGGGATTAGTTTTTCTCTGCCCAGATTTATTTTTTTAATAACCATAGATTAGATTTGGGTTGAGGTGGGGTTATTTTCTTGGGAGGAGGATGGACCGGAGTGGAATATTGTCCCATATATTTCTGCGCGGTAAGCACTCTCGTGGCGATTAATGGAAAAGGAGCTTATGTTAAGAAGATATTTTGGTTGGTTAACTTCCATATCCCGGACTAATCGTATTAAGTCCTGATATCCTCCATAGCCCTGTATGTAAAAGGATGCTACGCCCAAGCTTCCGGGACTTATACTGGGTTCTCCTTGGAAGGAAAAAGTGCTGTTTATATTGCGAGCTCGAGCTAATCCTTCTATCCAGCGCGGAACCTCCAGGAGGGATTCTTGTGGAGGAATTAGAGCTTTTAGGGCATTTTCATAGGGGGCAACTACTTGGGCCTGATTTTTTAAGTTGGCGAGTATGTCGGGAGAATTGGATAGTCTGTTTATCGCGGTATTTTTTTCTTTTATTTTAAAGGTTGTTTGGGCTATGTTTTTAAATATAAAACCAACC
>Ga0101944_10004250_pt1 | contig 18083 bp, 11 predicted proteins | sample DewCreD2012metaG_FD_75245 | JGI IMG/M metagenome (GOLD analysis project Ga0101944, IMG submission 75245) | Hot spring sediment bacterial and archeal communities from British Columbia, Canada, to study Microbial Dark Matter (Phase II) - Dewar... ... | reverse complement strand
AGCGAAGCCGAATATCAACAGGCAATCCTGGAGTAACGCGAGAGAATATTTCGCGCTACAAAATCGGAGCAAAAATGACCCTCAGAACAAAAATCTTTTCCTTCTCCGCCATTTTAGTTGTGCTTTTCTCATCGCTGGCCTTACCAAAACCGGTATTTGCGGCAATCACTGTCCAAACCGTGACCCCAGCGCTGGTAGTAAGCGATGTTCCCACCACCATCACCATCACCGGAATTGATTTTGCCGCTGGCTGCCGGGTCTATTTGGGCACAACAGAAATCACCGTCACCTACGTTGACGTGACCACTGTCAAGGCCATTGTGCCCCAAAATATGCCAGCGGGGATTTACGATGTTCAAGTAATCAACCCAGATACCACTTCATCCACTTTGACATCCGGTATCACCGTGGCTGCCCCAACAGTAACACCGCCCGCGCCGCTCCCCACCGCAACAACCAGCGCGTTTGGCCGCCCGCAGTTGGCCGTCAAATCGTATCGCGCCAACGTTGGCGAAATTCGCTATGGGCAAGATTTCAACCTGATAGTGCGCATGGAAAATGCCGGGCAATACCGCGCCTACAATGCGCAAGCGGTCTTTGCTTCAGGCGAGTTGGTGCCGCTCAAAACCGGCGGAGTCTCGGTGGTGGGAGATGTAGAGTCGGGGGTCAGTTTCGATGTTGGGCAGCAAATGCGGCTCAAAGAGCCGCTCTATGGCAAAACCAGCGTTTTGGTCGAAATGACCGTCACCTATTATGACGCCAAAGGCACGCAGTACAGCGAAAAATTCACGCTCAACGTGCCGGTCGTCGCCAGCAACTATGTGGCTGCCAGCACGCCCACCCCCACCAGCGTTTCACGCTCGCAACTGGTCATCACTTCGTATGAAACCGACCTGCAGCCCTTGCAGCCGGGCGCGCAGTTCGCGCTCAAACTAACCATCCAGAACATGGGCAATGCCAACGCCAAAAATGTGACGATGATTGTAGGGGGCGGTTCGACCGGCTCTGGCAGCGGCGGCACGCCCCAGCCGGGCGGCGTTTCGGGCGGCAGCGGCGAATTTACCAACTTTGCGCCGGTTGGGTCGTCCAATGTCCAATCGCTCGGCGATATTCCCAGCGGCGGCGCGCTAAAGGCCGAGCAAAATCTCATCGTCAATGTCTCCACCAATCCGGGCGCGTACCCGCTCAAAATCACGCTCTCCTACACCGATGCCAAAAACAATGTCATCAACGACGAGCAGGTCATCACCCTGCTGGTCTACCAGCTGCCTGTGGTGGAATTGAGTTTTTACCAGCCGGTCTTCAGCCTGACGGCCGGCATGCCCAACCCGCTGCCCATTCAGTTGACCAATTTGGGTAAAAAATCGGCGGTGCTGGGCAGCATGAAAATCACAACGAATAACGGCACGCTGGAAAATAGCTCGACCCTGGTAGGGAACATCGAAGCGGGTGGATTTTTCACCTTCGATTCGACCGTTTTTCCCGATACCCCCGGCACGCTCGAACTGACCGTGACCATTGATTACACTGACGATTTCAACCAGTCCCGCACCATCGTCAAAACCCTGACGCTGGACGTAATGGAAATGCCAATAGAGCCGACTCCCGACCCCAACATGCCCGGCGGCGGTGACTTCCCCATGCCTGGCTCGGAAGAAACGTTCTGGCAAAAAGCCTGGCGTTTCATTTTGGGCCTGTTCGGGCTGGATAGCGGCGCTCCGCAGCAGCAGCAGCCCATCCAGCCGCCGATGGAAGAACCCATGCCCGCGCCGGGTGGAGGCTTCAAAGGCGGATGAAACCCCTCGACCTGCTCCGGTTGATTTTTGGCAACCTGAACCGCCGCAAAGCGCGCGTAGCACTGACGGCTATTGGCGTGGTGATTGGCACGGCGGCGGTTGTGATTCTCGTTTCGCTGGCAATTGGTTTGCAAAAGAACGCCAATGAGCAATTGTATGGAATTGGCGACCTGCGCCAGATTCAGGTGTACCCTACCTATGGCGGAGGCGAAGGCGGTCCTTTCCCCAGGCCAGGAGGCGGCGGGCAAACGGAAACCAAATTGCTGACCATCAAGGCGCTGGATGAAATTCGCGCCATCCCCGGCGTGGCAAAGGTCATCCCGCGCGATTATATGATGGCAAATGCCATGCTGCGTTTCAAGCAGATGGATGGCTATTCCAACATCATCGCCAGCGGCACCGACGACCTGTCAGAGTTGGGATTAGAAGCTCGTCAGGGCGAGGCTCAATTGCAGCGTGGAACAATTGTGATTGGCCCAATGGTGGCGAACAATTTCTATAACCCTCGCCTCAGACCCGGCCAGGAGCCTCCCCCGCCGCCTGACCTGTATGGGCAGACGATTCAGTTCATTTTCATCAAGTGGGACAATGAAGGCAAGGAAATCCGCAAGTCGGCCATGTTCAAAGTGGTTGGCGTGCTGAAAGAAACGCGCGGCGAATCGGACTGGTCAATGTATATGCGCCTGGACGAAGCCAAAGCCTATAACGAGTGGGCGATGGGCCGCCGCATCAATTACAACAAAGATGGGTATGGGCAGGTTGTAGTGATTGTTGACGAGGTAGAAAACGCGGTCAATGTCAGCAAGCAAATCACCGAAATCGGATTCCAAGCCTATACGCCACAAGCGTACTTGCAAGGCATCAACAACTTTTACATGATTTTACAGGTCATCTTTGGCGGGGTGGGCGCAATTGCCCTGCTGGTGGCTGCGATTGGAATTGCCAACACAATGGCTATGGCGATTTTGGAGCGCACCCGCGAAATCGGCCTGATGAAAGCCATCGGCGCGACCAACCGCGATGTGCTGGCGATTTTCCTGGGAGAAGCGGCGGGGATTGGCTTTGTGGGTGGATTGGGAGGAGTGATTATCGGCTGGCTGGCCGGGCAGGGGATTAACGTCGTGGCGATCGTCTACCTCGCCAACCAGACCGCCCAACAGGGTGGGATGCCGCCCAGCGTGGCGGTCTATACCCCGCTCTGGCTGCCGGCCTTTGCCCTGGTGTTTGCGACTTTCATCGGATTGATTTCTGGCCTGTACCCGGCCCTGCGCGCGGCAACCATGGTTCCGGTGCTGGCGTTGAAGTATGAGTAACTGGTAATTCGATATTCGATATTCGATATTCGAGATTGGTAATTCGATGTTGGTAATTTGTGTGCCTGCCGTTCAAATGGTTTTGAACCTTCGGAACGGTTCTATGTTGGGTGGTTTCCGTTGAATTTATTCATAGCCGCGTTTATACCTTCCGTCACCCAGGTTAGGGCGGCGTCGGCGGCGCGGTTGAGGGTTTCGGAGACGGCCAGTAGTTCTTTTTGGTTAAAATCCTGCAAAACGTAGGCGGCAGCGTCCATCCGACCGGGCGGGCGGTCTATGCCGAGGCGCAGGCGCGCAAATTGGGGCGTGCCGAGTTGGTCGATGGTAGATTTAACCCCTTTTTGGCCGCCCGCGCCGCCACCGGGACGTATCCGAATAGCGCAAAACGGCAAATCAATGTCGTCGTGGGCAACCAGGACGTGTTCGAGTGGCAATTTATAGAAGCGAACCAACCCCTGCACCGATTGGCCGGAGAGGTTCATGTAGGTTTGTGGCTTGGCAAGGATAAGTTTGCGGCCTTCGTGTTGGGCGGTGATGACAATTGCTTTTGATTGAACTTTCATGCCGCGCGCATTCAGGCGCAGGGTCAACCGGTCGATGAGCATAAAGCCGATATTGTGGCGGGTTTGAGAGTATTCGCGGCCTGGGTTGCCCAAACCTACAATCAGGTAGGGGGGGGATTCGGTCATCGCATGAGATTTGAAAAGGGAAAAAGGCCAGGATTCGGTCATCAGTTATCCGTTGCTGTTTTTTTCGAATGGGAAATCAAGAGCGGAGTTTTTTGCTGAGGGCCAATAATACCCCAAAGAAGGCAAATATGGCGGCGACAGCCAGCGCGCCTTTGCCAACATGCAGGCCGATTTGGGAAGTTGGCAAGACGGCCGGGTTGGTGGGAAGCGGGGTGGGCGATAGAGCCGGGGTGTAGGTGATGGTAGGCGTGGCGCTCGGCAGGGGCGTGAGGCTGGCGGTGGGTGTTGGGGTGGCCGTTCCGGCCGGGGTGGGTGTTTCGGTGGGGGAATAGTTGCGGATGCGAATGTCTATCAGAAAATCCTGAAAGGAATCGGCGGTAAAGACGCGCAAGCGCAGTGTGTACAGGCCATCGGTGATGAGGGTGGTATCCCAGGCGGGGAGCAGGTCGCCGGTGAGGGGGTCGGACGAGGCGGCGAGCGGGAACCAGGTGCCGGTGGGGTCGTTGCGGTAGGCGAAGGCCAGTTCCCAGCGGTTAGGGGCCGAGCCGCTGATGGTCACGATTCCGCTGAGGGTGGATTCTGCCAGGGGTGCGGTGATGCCGGGGGGAACGGGAGTCAGGTTTGTGAGCGGGTCGGTTCCGCCGGGCGTGAGAGTCGCTGTCTGGGGCGTGGGAAATACCCCCTGCGCGGATCCGGGCTGGGGGCAGGTCATCCAAAAAAAGAGCAGGAGCAGCGCAGGCAGGACCTTTTGCATCAGAAGCCGAGTTTGAACCAGTCGGTGCCGAACAGGACGCTGAGCGTGAGCAGGCACGAGATGATGAGCAGGAGGGTGCCGCAGCCACAGCCGCAGCAGCCGCCGCGCCCAAAGCCGAACTTTTCCTGGAAGAAGTCGAAGATGGCATCGATGAGAAAGAGTTTGAGCAGGCCAGAGAGACATCCGGGACGGTCGTTCATGGGTTCTCCTTTGCCAGTTGCGCCACTGGCGGAATAAGTTTACCACTTGAGCGCGCTCCAAAGCCTGGATTAGCGCTCCACATGCTACAATATACGTCAATGTTTTCGGAGGAGTTTCAAGAATGGCGAAATCCATCACCCGCTATGTCTGTCAGCAGTGTGGCCGCGTGGCCGCTTCGTATATGGGTAAATGCCCGCAGTGTGGCTCGTTCAACAGTATGGTTGAGGAAGTCATCCAGGAAGTGGCCCCGGCCAAAGCCGCTGGCGCGGCGCGCGGCCTGGGCGGGCGGGCCACGCCGCGCAAAATTGGCGATGTGGCAGTGGAGGCCGAGCCGCGCATCGAAGTGCCAATTGGCGAGTTTTCGCGTGTGTTGGGCGGCGGCATTGTCCCCGGCTCGATTGTGCTGGTCGGCGGCGACCCGGGCATTGGCAAATCAACGCTCATGCTTCAGATGACGCTGGCGATGGCGGGGAGAAAACGGGTGCTGTACATCTCCGGCGAGGAATCGGAGCGCCAAATTAAAATGCGCGCCGATCGGCTGATAGCCCCCGCTGCGAAGCAGAGTGGGGTGGACAAGGGCGCGAAATTCCCTGATGAACTGTTCCTCGTCACCGAGACCAACCTTCAGACTATCCTTGAACATGTCCGTGATGTGAAACCCGACTTGTTGATTGTCGATTCCATTCAAACCGTTTATCTGCCTGAATTTGAATCTAGCGCCGGGTCGGTTTCGCAGGTGCGCGAGTGTTCTTCCCAACTGCGGGAACTTGCAAAAGCGCACGGGGTGAGCGTTTTCATTATTGGGCATGTCACCAAAGAGGGCGCAATTGCCGGGCCGCGCGTGTTGGAACATATTGTGGATACGGTGCTGTATCTTGAAGGCGACCGTTTTCAGGCTTACCGGCTGCTACGTTCCGTCAAAAACAGGTTTGGCGCGACTGCCGAAGTGGGCGTGTTCGAAATGCGCGAGAACGGGCTGGCCGAAGTTCCCAATCCCTCAGAGGTGTTCCTGGCCGAGCGCATGGTCAATGTCCCTGGCTCGGCGATTGCGGTGACAATGGAAGGCACGCGCCCGCTGCTGGTCGAAATTCAGGGCCTGACTTCGGCCACGCAGTTTGGCAACGCTCGCCGCAACCCGAACGGGGTGGATTACAACCGTCTGATGATGTTGGCTGCCGTGCTGACCCGCCGGGCTGGGATTAAACTAGTCGAGCAGGATATTTACGTCAACGTGGTGGGCGGAATGAAAATCGATGAACCCGCCGCCGACCTGGCCGTGGCCGCCGCGATTGCATCCTCGATGAAAGACCTGCCGGTGCGCGCCGACGCGGTGCTGATTGGTGAAATTGGCCTGGCTGGTGAACTGCGTCTGCCTGCCCAAATGCAAACCCGCCTGCGCGAGGCTCAAAAACTGGGATTTAAGACCGCTATCGTGCCAAAACGCTTGCGCAAGGCCGAACCCTGGCCCGAAAATATCAAAATTATCGAATGCCGCTCGGTGTATGAAGCCCTCGAAACAGCCTTCGCTATTGAACGCCGTGAACCGCCCAAAGGACGGCAGGTAGCGTAATTGGTCACAACGTCTCTCTAGCCTGTCAATTCGCGGGGGACTACAAGGTCAACATCTCTTAAATTCTTTGCAGACTTTGCGCCTTTGCGAGAACATTACCATTAGACTTGGAATTGCTAACCAGCAACCGTTGACCTTGCAAAAAATTAAGGTAAAATTAGTGTTGTTATCAATATTGTAAGTTTCAGGGGGAGTTTGCAGAAATGATGTTTTTCCCTGAAAACCAGGTTCTATAAATGGTCAGTGGTCTTTTGGTGTTTGGCGAGAAACACGTCAAGTTTGGCATGCGATTTTTGGTTTTGTTTTTTCGTTGATTCAAGCGCAACTAAACTTTGAACAACGCTCAAGCATCGCTTGCTACTCGTCGCCCTAAAAGGGAGGAAAAATGAATATAAAACGTCTTTCTTATTCTATCTTACCCCGTCTGGCGGCAGCTATATTGCTTGTGGCTGTGCTGTTGGCGGCTTTGCCGGTGAAGCCGGTCTACGCGGCAGATACGGGGTTTCAATCGCCTACGGGCTGCGCTTCGGGCAGCTGGGTAAATCCGAACAATGCAATCGTTTCGGATAACGCGTATGCTACCTCGAATAACAACAACCAGGTTCTGGTTTGTTCGTTCAACCTGCCTGCCCTGCCCCCGGGCAGCGTGATTACTGGCATCGAGGTGCGCCTCGAAGGTTATGCCAGCGGAACGCGCGAAGCGGATGTAGACCTGTCTTGGAATGGCGGCGCCAACTACACAGGCGGCGACCCAACGACGACGTTTGCCAATACGGAAACAGCGTTCACTTTGGGCGGAATCAATGATGCCTGGGGGAGAGTCTGGGCTGTGGGGGACTTCACCGCAGCCAATTTCCGAGTCCGGTTGACATCCAACAATGGCAACAATACGATTTTTCTAGACCATGTTCAGGTTCGGGTGACTTACTTCGCGCCGCTCACCATCACCGCCAGCGCTGGAGCGGGAGGAAGCATTACCCCATCGGGCGCGGTCTCTGTCACTTATGGCGCAAATCAGGCTTTTACCATGACGCCTGCTGCCGGATATATCGTACAGGATGTATTGGTGAATGGCGCGCCGCAAGGACGATTGAATGCCTATCAATTCAACAATGTAACGGCCAATCACACGATTGCGGTTAGTTTCAATAGCGGCTGGTATCAGCCCAGCGCAAACCAAAATGGCGGCGGTCCGGCAGCCTGGACCAACCCCGCCGATGCCTATACATCGAACAATGCGAGCGCGGTTGCAAACTCACAAAATGATGTCGTTCAGTATTACAACTTCAACATCCCGGCCATTTTGGCAGGCTCAACTATCAACGGCATCGAAATCGCCATCGAGGGAGCAAGCGCAGGGACGAGGGAACTGATTGCCGCGCTTTCATGGAACAATGGCGTTACTTACACAACCACAACCGAAACGACTAATTTTATCAACGGGGGGCTGGAAGCCACTTTGGTTTTGGGCGGCCCTGTCAATACCTGGGGACGAACCTGGGCTGTCTCTGACTTTACTAATGCCAATTTTCGGGTCAGGCTCACGGCTGATAATGGGACAGGCGACATTAGCGTAGACCAGGTACAGGTCAAAATTCACTACACCAGCCCAACGACCCTGACTGTAAGTCCTGTCATTGCTGTTTACGGCGATACTGCTAATCTCACTGCAACCCTGACCTCCGGCGCTTCTCCGGTCAGCGGGCAAACGGTGACATTCACCGTCAATGGAAATCCTGCTGGCACGGCTATCACCAACGCCAGCGGTATAGCGACAATTGCCAATTACGACTTGACCGGTATCAACGCGGGGACTTATCCCACTGGCATTCAGGCGGCGTTTGCTGGAAATGCCTCGTATCACGCCAGCAGCGGCTCTGCCGCGCTAACGATTAATCGACGCCCGGCTTCGGTCACGCCAAACGCGGCGGGCAAGGTCTACGGCAACGCGGACCCAGCCCTCTCCGGCACGCTGACGGGTTTCCTGCCAGCCGATAACGTCACCGCCACATACAGCCGCGCCCCTGGCGAGACGGTGGCGGGCAGCCCCTATGCCATCAGCGCGACCCTCGCCCCGGCGGGCGTCCTTGCCAACTACGATATCACCTACAATACGGCCAACTTCACCATCGGCTTGCGCCCGGCTTCGGTCACGCCAAACGCGGCGGGCAAGGTCTATGGCGAGGCCGACCCGGCCCTCTCCGGCACGCTGACGGGTTTCCTGCCAGCCGATAACGTCACCGCCACATACAGCCGCGCCCCTGGCGAGACGGTGGCGGGCAGCCCCTACGTCATTAGCGCGACCCTCGCCCCGGCGGGCGTCCTTGCCAATTACGATATCACCTACAATACGGCCAACTTCACCATCGGCTTGCGCCCGGCTTCGGTCACGCCGAATGCGGCGGGCAAGGTCTATGGCGAGGCCGACCCGGCCCTCTCCGGCACGCTGACGGGTTTCCTGCCAGCCGATAACGTCACCGCCACATACAGCCGCGCTCCTGGCGAGACGGTGGCGGGCAGCCCCTACGTCATTAGCGCGAGTCTCGCCCCGGCGGGCGTCCTTGCCAATTACGATATCACCTACAATACGGCCAACTTCACCATCGGCTTGCGCCCGGCTTCGGTCACGCCGAACGCGGCGGGTAAGGTCTATGGCGACGCCGACCCGGCTCTCTCTGGCACGCTGACGGGTTTCCTGCCAGCCGATAATGTCACCGCCACGTACAGCCGCGCCCCTGGCGAGACGGTGGCGGGCAGTCCCTATGCCATCAGCGCGAGCCTTGCCCCGGCGGGCGTCCTTGCCAATTACGATATCACCTACAATACGGCCAACTTCACCATCGGCTTGCGCCCGGTGACTGTCGCAGCCGATGCCCAGGTCAAAGTATTCGGCACGCCCGACCCGGCGTTGACATATCAGATTACCAGCGGTTCGTTGGCAGGCAGTGATACTTTCAGCGGCGCGCTCACCCGTGACCCCGGCGAAGGCGTGGGCGTATATGCCATTCTCCAGGGGACGCTTGCCCTGAATAGCAATTACGACCTGACTTTCATCGGCAACAACTTAACCATTGCTGGCGCGCTGACTGCCACAACCATTACCGGCGATTCGCCAGACCCATCCCTCGTTGGTCAAAATTACCTTGTGACCTTTACGGTCATCCCAACGACGGGCAGCGGCACGCCGACCGGCAATGTGACCGTAAGCGATGGCACGGATACTTGCACCGCGACAGTTGCCGTTGGCAGTTGCATTCTGAATTCATCCACAGCGGGCGCAAAGACCCTGGTTGCCACCTATGCAGGCGACGGGAATTTCGGCCCCAGCACGTCTGCCGGAGAACCGCACACTGTTCACCAGCCACCAGCAATTACCAGTGCGGATAATGTCACGTTCACAATTGGCGCGGCAGGCACTTTCACCGTCACCGTCACCGGCTACCCGACCCCAACCTTGTCTATGAGCGGAACGCTGCCTTCGGGCATCACCTTCGACGCGGCCAGCGGGGTTTTGGGCGGCACGCCTGCTCCCGGCACGAGCGGCGTTTATCCGTTGGTGTTCACGGCTTCCAATGGCGTCAATCCCGATGCCGCGCAGAACTTCACCCTGACCATCAACGCCGCGCCTGCCATCACCAGTCCTAACACGACAACCTTTACGGTCGGACAGGTGGGCACGTTTACCGTTACGGCGGTTGGCTTCCCCACGCCGACCCTCGCAATTAGCGGCGACCCGCTCCCGGCTGGCATCTCATTTGACCCGCTGACTGGCGGCCTGTCAGGCACGCCTGGCGCAGGAACCGATGGAACGTACAACCTGGTCTTCACTGCCAGCAATGGCGTAGGGGCCGATGCCGCGCAAAACTTTACCCTGGTGGTGCTCCAGTCGCCGCCGCCCAGACTGGTGACAAATGGTCTTAACACGGCCAACGATACCGGCGATGGCCGGCTCGATGAAATGGAAATCGTCCAGGTAGCCGTTACGCAACTCATCGTCACCTTCGACCAAGACGTGGTCAGCACTTCGACCAGCGACCTTGCCAGCGTGACCAATCCCAACAACTTCCTGCTTGTGCGCGATAACGGCGACGGTATTCAGACTGCCAGTTGTTCTGGCGGCGTGATAGGCGGAGACATTCAGGTCACGATTAATACGGTCGCATACGCCAATGGCGGTGGCAGCGGGCCCTTTATCGCAACGCTCAACTTGAACGGTGGCGTGGCGCTGCCAAACGGTGTTTATCGCTTCCTGGCGTGTGGCACCACATCTATCGAAAACCTGTTTGGCATCGAACTGGCCGGGGATGGCGTGAACGCCGGAACCGACTTTACCCGCAACTTTATTGTCGCTGCAGCCAATACTGGCGGAGGCGGCAGCGGCGGAAGCAATACAGGCAGTGGAACGGCCACTAACTTCAGCGGTTTGGTCATCCCGGTGACAGGTTTTGCGCCTGAAGTCATCTCCACGCTCCCGGCCCAGCCTGCCGAGAAGATGTATGCGTCCTACTCTGACCTGATTCTGGAAATCCCGCGCCTGGGCGTCAAAGTGACCATCTTCGGCATCCCGCTGACCAAAGACGGATGGGATGTCACCTGGCTGGGAAATCAGGCCGGATATCTCGAAGGCTCGGCTTTCCCCACCCTAACCGGCAATAGCGTAATCACCGCCCATGTCTGGAATGCCGACAACACCCCCGGTCCGTTCTACGGTCTCAAAGACTTGCGCTATGGCGACAAAATCATCATTCGTGCCTGGGGCAAAGTCTTTACCTACGAAGTTCGTTCGCAAAGCCGGTTATTACCCACGTCAATCGCCGCCCTTATGAAGAAAGAAAGTTTTTCCTGGGTGACGCTGCTGACTTGCGAAAACTACAATGAGAAGACCGGCAATTACGCTTACCGGCGGGCTGTCAAAGCCGTGCTGGTTAGCGTAGAGTACGAAAAATAACCTGCCTTTATCCTGCCCCAGAAACAGCCTTCCCCGCACCAGGCGGGGAAGGTTTGTTTTCTGATATGGTTGAGACTTTTATTTCTGTCACTTCCTGCGCAGCGCATCTCGAATGTCGCCCAGGATGCTGTAGATGAACGAAAACACAACCCCCAGCACCACCGTAATGATGACGATGTTTGCGCAACACAAGGAATATTCGATAATCTCGCTGCCGTTCATCCTTGACCCAAAACCATCCTGGCGGAATCTTGATAAACCATTATAGCCGCAGCACAGGGGTCAGTTACATAGGAATTTAGTATCAGGCTGCAATCATCGCGCGGAATTTAGTTCTCTGGTCGAACCGGCCTAATCATCTGCCGCAGCCTGCAAGTTGGCGGCGAGTTTGTCGTCCACCCAGTCGGGGCGGTAATGGAGCGATTGGTGGCGGAAGTAGGTGTTATACAACTCGGCGTAATGCCCGGCCTGGGTCAGCAAGCCTTCGTGATTGCCCTGTTCAATGATGGCGCCCTGTTTCATCACCACAATTCGGTCGGCGGCTTTGACGGTCGAGAGACGGTGCGCGATGAGAATGCTGGTCGATTCGCGCAGGATAAGGTCGAGCGCCTGCTGAATCTGCCATTCAGTGAATGGGTCAATGCTGGCGGTGGCTTCATCCAGGATAAAGATGGCCGGTTTCTGAATGAGAACACGCATCAACGCGACGAGCTGCCGCTGCCCCATGCTAAGGCGCGCGCCGCGCTCGCCGACTTCGGTCTCCAGGCCATTGGGCAGGGTCTCCAGCCATTCGCCATCCCCAATTTTGCGGGCGACGGACAGGATTTCTGCCCGACCGATGTAATGGGGACAGGCGTAGCGGATGTTCTCTTCCACCGTGCCGGAAAACAGGAACGGCACTTGCGAGACGATACCCAATTGGCGACGGTATTGCTGAAGGTCGAAGGCGCGGATGTCGTGACCATCAATGAGCAGCCGGCCACCCTGAAATTCGTAAAAGCGGGCAATTAGTTTGGCAATGGAGGATTTTCCAGCCCCGGTATGGCCTACCAGGGCGAGATTCTCCCCAGGCTGGATGAGCAGGTTGAAGCCGGTCAGAATTGGCTCCTTGTCGGTGTAACGGAAATCGAGATTCTCGAAGCGAATCTCCCCTTTAAGCGGCGGCACATCCTTTTTGTCTACCTGGCGCACGTTGGGGTCGGCGTCGATGAGCGCGAAAGCCCGTTCCGCTGCTGATAATCCCGATTGAATCTGCGCCCAAAACGAGGTCAGGTTGAGCAGCGGGAACATGAAGTAGTCGAGCGAGTTGATGAACAAATACCACGCGCCGACGGTGATAATACCCGCCGCCGCGCTAAAGCCGCCCGCGTAAACCAGAATGCCTACGAAAATCCCGCTGGTGGCATTGAGAACCGGGAAGACAAGCGAGAGAACGAACCCGCGCCGCACATTGACCCGATAAGATTGCCAGTTGGCATTATCGAAAGCCTCGAAAATACTGCCTTCCTGTCGGAAGTTTTTGGCGACGGCGATGCCGCTGACCGTTTCCTTGATGGTGGCGTTGACATCGGCCATGGCCTGCATTCCGCGCCGGGTGACGATGCGCGCCAGGCTGCGAAAGCCCATGGCGATGGCAAACACCAACGGCATGAAGGCCAGCATAATCAGGAACAGCCGCCACTCGACCTGGAATAGGACCACACCCAGAATAATCGTCTGAACCAGCTGCGAGGCCACGTCGGTGACGATGACCACCAGTTGGCCGAAGTCGTTGGTGTCGGAGGTGATGCGGCTGACGATGCGTCCGCTCGAAAACTGGTCGTAGAACGACAGGTCGTGTTCGGCAGCAGCGGCGAAGGACTTGGTGCGCAGTTCCAGCACCACGTCGCCCACTGCGCGCACGGTCAGGGCGCGCCGCAGCCAGTTCAGTCCCCAGTTCAAGAAAGCAATCGCCGTCATGCCCAGCCCTACCAGGGCAATTGCCTGCGGGGTGGGCTGGCTTTCGAGTAAGTCCATGATGCGGCTAACGATGACCGGTAGGGCCGCGCCCAGCCCGGCCATGAGCATTACAAGAACGATAATCGCCGCCAGGCGTCCTTTTTGCGGGGCGAAATAGCCAATCATGCGCCGCGCCAGTTCGCGGTCGGAGTATTGGCGGTCGTATTTTTCTGCGTTTAGTCCGGCGAAAAAACCCATAGTTCAGTATCCAGTTTTCAGTATTCAGTCCCTGAGCGAAACGGAGTCGAAAGTCTCCTGACTTTCGAGCAAAATCGGGAGATTTTGCGCTCCGTGCTGACAAAATGCAGGTTATTGCGAGTCGTCTACCACATACTCATCGTCGATGATGCCATCGCCGTCGAGGTCGACGCCAAAGTACAGGCCTTCGGGGGTGGCGTCTGTCCATTCGGCGTAGTTGATATAAATAATCGCCCCGGCGCGCAACAGGATGCCCTCGGCAAAGAATTCTTCTTCGATCTCGTCAGTGATGCGGGTCATATAGAAGGCAAAATCGCCCTCGTTGGTCAGTTTTTCGGTGTTGATGAGCAGGTCGCCGGCTTTGGTGTCGAGCCAGACAGTGATTTCACCTCCGCCCTGCATGTCCATGCCTTGCACTTCAAAATAATAGTCCGCGCCCGCTCGGTTTTCGATGCCGACCACGATAAAGGGTGATTCGTCTTTTTCGGTTTCATAGGTAATCATCTGGTCTTTGGGGAAGAAGTAGACCGTATCGACCTGGCCCGGTTCGAGGTCGATGCCCTCGACGCCTATGCTGAAGCCGGGGCCAATCAAGACCAGGTCAGTCTCAGAGTTGGCCCCCAACGCGCGACCATCAATGGTAACGATTACATCCAGTCCGGCGGGGACGGAGTAGATGGGGTCGGGGGCTTCCTGCACGAATCCCATGCGATAGGCGGTGAAAAACGCGCCGGGAATTTCATTGACGATTTTCCCGTTCACATAGCCCAGGCGGTTGCCCTGCGCATCGGTAATCAGGATGCGGCCTTTGCCATCCAGGAAAATCTGGTTGTGGGTTGCGGCGGAGGCGGCCCGTTTCGCGCCGCCGGCCGCGCCGTAGCCTTCTTCGCAAAAAGGACACTGCTGCTGGCCGAGCCGGGCTGAGGTGGGGGTCAGGTCGAGGGTCTGGGTTTCGGCGTTGCCGGTGTAGAGTTCTGACTCAACCTGCGGGTTGATGGCTGCCTCGTAGAGCCAGGAATCGTCGCGGCTGTCAATCAGCAGTTCGCGCACTTCACCGGGATAGTTGTTATCATAAACCAGGATGGTGTACAGGCCATCCTGTACATCCTTGATGCCAAAGGGCGTGATGGCGTGGCCGCCGCTGAAATCTTCCTTGTAAATGCCCAGGGTATAGGTTTCGCCGCGCGCGTCCATCTGTTGGATGGTTTCCAGAATCTCCATTGGCGTACCGCGAATGACGTTCTCGGCGGTGGGGGCAACAGTCTGGGTGGCCCACCAGTAGGCGATTTCGCGCTGTAAATCCTCGTTGTAGATGTCCAGGTCGCTGGCCTGGCTGCCGCCGAACTGCCCGGCAGAGACCTGGCCGGTGTACATCATCAGGCTGAGGACGGCCATGCCCTCGCAGTGACCGCCGGCCATATCACCATTGATTTGCTCCATCCACTGCGCGGCGGGCGGGGTCAGGGTGCAGGAATCGCCGTTGAGGCGCGCGCAGACCTGGTCGCCGAACATGCGGCGCATTTCGTCGGCGGTCAGGTTGGTGACTTCGATGTCGTCGCCGTAGTTCTCGAAACGGAAACCATGCTGGTCGGGACGAAAGCCGAAATCATAGACGAGAACGCCAGGACGCTCGCCTAAGGCAGGCTGGTTGAGGGGGCGGGTGGGCTGGGGTTGGAGGGGCTGCTCGCCCGGCTCTACAACCAGGTCTTCGGTCTCTTCCTCGTAAGAGTAATCTTCATCATCATCCTCGAACAGGCCGCAGGCGGAGAGAGTGAGGCTGATAGCAATAAAAAGTGTCAATAACAGGTGGATGTGTTTTTTCATGTTGGATTATTCCCTGAAAATCCTTGAATAGGCTTCGGATGTTTTCATCAGGTCGTCATGCGCGCCAATCGCAGCAATTTTTCCTTTACGCAGCACAATGATAAGGTCAGCCCAGCGAATCTGGCTCAGGCGGTGGGTGATGAGGAGGGTGGTGCGGCCTTTGGCGGCAGCGAAAATGGCGCGCTGGATTTTGTCTTCGGTGGCCGAATCGATCGCGCTGGTCGAGTCGTCGAGGATGAGAATGCGCGGGTCGGTCAGGAAGGCGCGCGCCAGGGCCAGTCGTTGGCGCTGGCCGCCCGAAAGCGTCACACCGCGTTCGCCGATGACCGTTTCGTAGGATTTATCGAAGGTTTGGATAAAATCATGCGCCTGGGCCGCCTGGGCCGCCGCTTCGACCACCTCCTGCGTTGCGCCAGGTTTGCCAAAGGCAATGTTGTCGCTGATGCTGCGCGAGAACAGGAAGATATCCTGCTCAATCATCGAAATCTGTGAACGCAGGGCGGCCAGGTTCCAGTCGCGGACGTCTACGCCATCAACCAGGATTTGGCCGCCGGTGATGTCGTAGGTGCGGTTGACCAGTTTGACCAGTGAAGTCTTGCCCGCCCCGGTTTGCCCGACGATGGCGACCGTTTGGCCGGGTTTGACCTTGAAAGAGACTTGTTCCAGAACGGCGGAACCGTCCGGGTAGGCAAAGGTCACATCGCGGAATTCGATTTCGCCGCGCATGGCGCCGCTGTAACCGGCGGCATTCTGGTCGAGGTCGCTCTGGCGGTTGATGAGTTCGAGAATGCGGCGCGCCCCGGCCAACCCCATCGAGACCTGGGTATAGGCCCAGGTGGAGGTAAAGGTCGGGAAATCGAGCATGCGCAGCAGGCCGAAATAGGCTATCACCTCGCCGGTATTGAGCAGCCCGTTACGGAACAGGATGAGGGCGTGGGTCAGACCGGCAGCGATGGCAATGCCGTAGAGCAGAAACGCAACAAAGCGCGCTTCCATATCGCCTTGCTTGACAAAGGCCTCCCGCACCCGTTTCGCGTTGAGGACGAACTTCTCCACTTCAGCATCTTCCTGCGCCGCGCCTTTGACTGTCTCTACGCCGTCCAGTGATTCCGATAAATGAGTGTTCATCTCCCCGAAGGAAGCGCGCACCTCGTCTGAGACCGGCGACAGGTTCTTGAGATAGAACGCCAGGGCGATGAAATAGGCAACCATGAATAACACAGGCGTAATGACCAGGGATGGCTGGTAGCGCGGCGCGGCAACGATGGGCATGACCAAGAAGAAGAACGAGCCAATCACCAGGTTGATGCCGGGATTGAACATCAGGTTGACTTCGCGCACGTCGTTGGTAGCGCGCGCCATCGTATCGCCGACCGGCTGCAGGCTGTGGAAGGTCATGCTCTTGCCGAGCAGAGAGATATACAGTTCGTCACGGATTTCGCGCTCCAGACGCTGGCCGAGCAATTCTGCGCCAAAGTTGCGTCCCAGTTGCAGGGCGCCGCGCAAGACCTGCGTGCCGCCAATCAGCAGGGCCAGCGGCAGCAAGACGCTCGTATCGGGGAGGGGCTGGAGCATGGCATTGAAGGCATCGCCGACCAACACCGGCACGACCGCCGCCAGCGCGGCGTTTCCAATTGCTCCAATTAGCACAAGGAAGATGATGCCCCAATGATGGGCGACATGCGAAACTACCCAGCGCATCGCGTCGGTGCGGATGAAGCGGGGGCGTTCGAGTGTAAATTCGGCGGGGAGAGGGGAAGTTAGAGTCGTCATAGGTCGTTATCGGATTAGACAAATGTCTAATTTACCACAGAAATCGGAAACCCTAAAGATAAAAAACGAAAAAAAGCCGCTTGTGGGCAGCTTTTGAAAAAAGTCTTGCCATTTGATGTGTCCTGCTGATATTACTCGGCTTCGTGCCATTCGGTCGCTTTGCTCAGGATTGTCATTTCATCTTGAGCCAGGTGGATTTTCAGCGCCCCCAGGTTGTCGGTCAATTGTTCGATTTTGTTTGGGCCGATGATAGGACTGCTGATGAGCGAGTTCGCCAGAATCCAGGCCAGGGCGATTTGCGAAACCGATGCGCCATGCGCCTGCGCGATAGCATCCATTTGGTCGAGCAGCGCAAAGTTCTTTTCGGTGCAGGCGTGTTGCAGTCCCTTTGCGCGGACAGAATCGGGCGTGGTGTTTTCGCGGCGATATTTACCGGTTAAAAATCCGCCCGCCAGGGGGCTGTAAGGGATGACGCCGATGCCATAGGTTTTGCAAACTTCGGCCAGCTCGCGCTCGAATTCTGCGCGGTGAATCAGGTTGTAATGCGGTTGGATGCAATCATAACGCGCCAGATTATATTTGTCCGAAGTCCACAAAGCCTGCATGAGTTCCCAGGCCCGGTAGTTCGATGCGCCGAGGTAGCGCACTTTGCCCTGCCGCACCAGGTCATCGAGCGCGCGCAGGGTTTCTTCGATGGGTGTTTCTTTGTCGGGCCAGTGAGTTTGGTACAGGTCAATGTAATCGGTTTGCAGGCGGCGCAGCGAGGCCTCTACTGCCTGCATGATGTGAAGGCGGGAGAGGCCTTCGTCGTTGGGGCCGTCGCCCATCCGTCCGCGCACTTTGGTGGCAATCACCAATTTCTCGCGCGGAATCCCGGCGGTTTTCATCCAGCGCCCAATGATTTCTTCGGAAACGCCGCCCGGGTTGCCGGGAACCCAACGCGAGTAGATGTCGGCGGTATCGATAAAGTTGATTCCCGCCTCGTAAGCGGCGGACAGGATACGGTGAGCGAGCGCTTC
>Ga0101944_10004247_pt1 | contig 18089 bp, 11 predicted proteins | sample DewCreD2012metaG_FD_75245 | JGI IMG/M metagenome (GOLD analysis project Ga0101944, IMG submission 75245) | Hot spring sediment bacterial and archeal communities from British Columbia, Canada, to study Microbial Dark Matter (Phase II) - Dewar... ... | reverse complement strand
AGCAACAAGAGCGGCCGCCTCGCCGCCTGCGATGACGACATGGCCCTTCCAGGAAAGCCCCTTCGCATCGCCAAGTCTTAACACATCGATGAGCAGATAGAGATCGGGAACAGGTTGCTCCAGCCGGCCGGAAGCCCCTCTGGCCAGCCGGGAATCCCAACCGCCCGATGCCAGAAGCACCGCGTCATATCCTTGGGCGAACAAGTCGAGAAAGCCGACGTCCTTTCCGACAAGCGTATTCAGTTGGGCTTCGACGCCCATTTCGAGAACCCCGTCGATGTCCCAATCGAGAACGTCCAAAGGCAGCCGGTTGCGGGCGATGGCGCTTCGTAAAAGACCACCCAACCGATCGGTGGCCTCGAACACCGTCACCGCATGACCGAGGCGGGCGCTGAAATAGGCGGCGGACAACCCTTCGACACCGCCGCCGACAACGGCGATCTTCCTGCCGCTCGCAGGAGCCTTCCGGGGTAGAATCCGATTTCCGCTGGAACGCTCGTAATCGGCTGCAAACCGCTTCAAGCCGTTGATGGCCACCGGTTCGTCCGCAAGCTGTCTTCTGCACTGGGTTTCACAGGGCCTTGGGCAGATACGCCCGATGACCGTTGGGAAGGGATTTCGTTCCTTGATGACCTGAACGCTTTCGTGGTACTGCCCAAGCCCGATGAGGCGGATGTATTCCGCGATATCGATTCCCGCCGGACAAGTTCTCTGGCAAGGTGTGGTGCAGTCTTCCGTGGTGTATTCGTGGAGAATCCGTCGGGTGATCGAGCTCAACCGAATGATATGTTTGGGGCAGGCACGCTCGCAGGCCCCGCACCCGGTGCATTTGGCTTCATCGACGACAGGAAGCCCTTCGGGGCCGATGGCAAGGGCACCGAACATGCAGGCGTTCACACAGCTTCCCAGACCGAGGCACCCGATTTCACACACCTTCGTTCCACCGTTCATCATCATGGCCGCACGGCAGTCCATCACCCCGTCATAGCGGAATTTCGTATCTGCCCGATCCACACTGTAGCTGCACCCGAGGCGGGTAATTTCCTTGTCCTTCGCACCGACGGACACCCCGAGCAGTTTGGCGATGGCTTCCGCCACTTCGGCGCCTGCAGCCACACAGGAATCCGGCGAGGATTTTCCGGCCGCAATGGCCGCCGCGTTGGCGCTGCATCCGGCGAATCCGCATCCGCCGCAATTGGCGCCGGGAAGCTCCCCTTCAATGGCTTCGATCAAGGGATCGACATACACATAAAAAATCTTGGATGCAGCAGCCAATCCGGCTCCGACGATCACACCCAGTCCACCCATCATGAGAACGGCTTCGATCATTGGACTCTCCCCAAGCTATGCATGTGTTGCGCGAAGGAAGATCACTCCCCCATCGCCTAAAAAATTGCATCGAACTTGCATTTTTCGAAACATGTCATGCATTGAATACATTTGCTTTTGTCGATGGTCGCTGGCTGCTTCTTTTCCCATGTGATGGCCTGGGCCGGGCAGCTTCGGAAACAGCTGCCGCACTGCGTGCAGACGTTCGGATCGACTTCGAATTTCAGAAGGGCCACACACCGTTTGGCAGGGCAGCGTTTTTCGTGGATGTGCGCGTAATACTCTTCCTTGAAGTAGCGCAGGGTGGAAAGCACCGGATTGGGACCTGTCTGACCCAGTCCGCAGAGGGCCGTCTCCTTGATGGTTTCCGAAAGAGCCTCCAATTTCTCGATGTCTTCGGGCTCCCCCTCTCCGGCGCAGATTTTTTTCAGAATTTCGAGAAGCCTCCGGGTTCCTTCCCGGCACGGTGTGCATTTCCCGCAGGATTCGTCCTGGATGAAGTCCATGAAGAACCGGGCCATATCCACCATACAGGTGTTCTGGTTCATCACGATGACCCCGCCGGAACCCATGATGGCGCCGACCTTGGCGATTTCTTCGTAGTCGATGGGGGTATCGAGGTAGGCTTCCGGAACGCATCCGCCCGATGGGCCGCCCAACTGCACGGCCTTGAATTTCTTCTTGTTTGGAATGCCGCCTCCGATATCGTAGATGAGCTTCCGAAGGGTGGTTCCCATCGGAACCTCGACCAGACCAATGTTGTAGATATCGCCGGACAATGCAAAGACCTTCGTTCCCTTGCTTGTGGCCGTACCCATGGAGGCATACCAGGCGCCGCCGTTGACGATGATTTGAGCGATGTTGGCGAAGGTCTCGACGTTGTTCAGGATGGTCGGCTTCTCCCAGAGTCCCTTGTGAGCCGGAAACGGCGGACGGGGGCGAGGCATGCCCCGCTTGCCCTCGATGGAGCGCATGAGGGCCGTCTCTTCGCCACACACGAAAGCGCCCGCTCCCTGATAAATCTCGATATCGAAGTCGTGACCGGATCCGAGGAGGTTCCGGCCGAGCAGCCCCAACTCACGCGCCTGTCGGATGGCGATCTCCAGACGTCGGATGGCCAGCGGATATTCGGTTCTGGCATAGATATATCCTTGATGTGCCCCGATGGCCTTGGATGCGATGATCATTCCTTCCAGAACGGCATGGGGGTCGGCCTCCAGAATGCTTCTATCCATGAAGGCCCCCGGATCGCCCTCGTCGGCGTTGCAAAGCACATACTTGACAGTCCCTTCGCTTTTGGAGGCGAAATCCCATTTGACACCTGTCGGAAATCCGGCGCCGCCTCGGCCGCGCAATCCGGACGCCTTGACCTCGGCGATGATGTCGGCAGGTTCCATCTGAAGCAGGGCCTTGGCCGTTCCGAAATAGCCGTCACGCGCGATGTAGTGCTCGATGTTTTCCGGATCGATCATCCCCTTGTTGCGCAAGGCGATGGCTGTCTGGTGGGCGAAGAAGGGAATGTCGTGCATGAAGGGGATGGGCTTCTTGGTGGCTGGATCCTTATAGAGGAGTCGTTCGAGGGGTTTTCCGGCGACGATCTGCTGTTCGATCAGCTCTGGAACGTCCGCTGCATGGACCTTCTGGTAGAAGATCCCGCCCGGCTGCACCACCAGAATGGGCCCCATGGCGCAGAACCCGTTGCACCCGGTTTCGATGACCCGGACTTTCTGCTGAAGCCCGCGCTGTTCGATTTCCGCCTCGAGGGCCGCTTTCAGGGGGATACTGCCCGTGGCATGGCATCCGGTCCCTCCGCAGACCATCAACCGAATGAAGTGATCCGATTCGAGTTCCTGAACGGCTTTTTCTTTGATCGTCATCAAATCGATCATGGTGAGATTCGGCATGTTGAAAGCTCCTGATTACCAGGACCCGTCGAGGCCCCGGAGTCCGTTCATATAGAGGCGTCCGCACGCCACAAACAAAGAATAGCGGGTCAAGAGAACCGGCAGATCGAAGGATTTGGCCATTTCGATGACCCGTGCATCGGGTCGCTTGCCGCGCACGAAGACAACGGCGGCAACTCCGGCGATTCGCGCGGTGCGAATGACCTGCTCGGTGGTCAGCCCCGTGAGAAGGGCCGATCCCTTGGCGACTGCAGCCAGAACGTCTTCCATGAGATCTGCCCCGCCCCCACCCACAACAACACGGTCCAAGTTGCTGTCTCCCGCAAGAACTTCGGCCTTGAGAATGTCACGAATTTCGAAAATTTTCATAGATGGGGTACATCATCCATTATGCATAGCTGTCGAGAATATCGATCACCTTGTCTGCGCTGATGGCTCCATGGGTATCCTTGTTGACCACCATGACCGGTGCAAGACCACAGGCCCCAAGACAGCGAACGGCTTCGAGGGAAAACCGGCGGTCTTCGCATGTGCCTCCTTCCGAGAGGCGATAGGTGTTCTTGATTCTGGAGAGGACTTCCTTGATTCCCTTGACGTAGCAGGCGGTTCCCAGGCAGATTTTGATCATGTGCCTGCCTTTGGGTTTCATGGAGAAGAGCGCATAGAAGGAGGCCACACCGTACACGTGGCTTTTGGGCAAGTTGAGACCGGCGCTGATATAATCGATCAGTTCGACGGGGAGATAGCCGACGACATGTTGACATTCCCGCAAGACGGCGATCACGGAACCCGATTTGTCTCGATTCTCGGCGATGATTCGGTCGATGGACTGGAGCATTTCGGGGGTGACGTCGGGGTGTTGAAAGGATAAAACGGTTCGAGTGGAATCCATGGAAAGCTCCCGAGGTCAAATGTTCATGATGTTCGCCATTCTTTCTGCCATGAGGCGAAGGGGGTAAAATTTCATATTTGTCATGTAAAGTCAATGATATCTTCAACTACTGCAGAATTCCGGCCTTTATCCGATTCTGCCGATGACGGCCTTGAGCAAAAGCCCACCGTGCGAAAATCGATACGCACGGCTTTCGGAAAGCTTCAGGACGGGCAGAACCGGTGAAATCCAGACAACCCGCCATCCGCTGAAATCCAAAGTCAGTTTGGATGCGATTTCACGATACAGCGAGGGAATGCTCGTTTGGTCACCGATACGGATGCCGTAAGGCGGATTCAGAACGACGAAGCCTGGATGGGAACTCAAGGTCCTCGGTTGGATGTCGAAAATATCCATGCACGCCACCTGAATGTCCTTCAGGAACGCATACTTCCGGCAAGCCCCTTCCAACCGTTCACATGCCTCCGGGCGTTTGTCCCCCGCCAGTATGGTCAACGGTCGGTCGAAGCCGATCCGGTACAGCGCTTCTTTGCGCAAATGCGCCCATTGCGCTGCACGGAATCCCGGCCACCGTTCGAAGGCAAACGTCCTCACCCAACCCGGAGGTATGTTTCGGACCATCATGGCCGCTTCCAGTGAAAACGTCCCCGAACCGCACATGGGATCGAGCAAAAACGCACTGCCGTCGTATCCAGCAAGCCGCAACAGGCCGGCAGCAAGCGTTTCCCGAAGAGGAGCCCTACCGACGGCCGTCTTGATGCCGCGCTTGTAGAGGGGTAGTCCGCTTGAATCGATCGATAGCGTGAAGCGGTCATCCACCCCGCGGACGAAGATCCGCTGCAGCATCGGGGCATTCGGATGGTCCTGCGCTTGCTTCAGCCCTACCACCCGTTCAGATGCTCCCTCGTAGACGCGCCGCGCGATGGCCTCTGTATGGTGGAGCCTGCAATGGTGGGTGGCAGCCTGAACATCCACGGGGATATCGGGCGCAAGGAAGAGTTCCCAAGGAAAATGCTTGCATTGCGAAACAAAATGAGAAAAAGTGGTGCTGCTGAAGGTGTGCAGCCGCATCAGCACGCGGGTGGCCGTCCGACACCAGAGATTGGCGGCATAGCAGGCGGCGAGCCTTCCATGAAAGGCAACACCCTCGTCGGACACATCCCGATGGACACCCTTGAGCGCATCGATTGCAGCCAGCTCCGAATCACAGACCGTTGTCAGCCCGGGCGCGCACACGGCGAAAAATCCATGGGCTTTTCCGAGGACATGGCGCTTGATGCGTTTTTCCGTAGCTGTAAATGGTATTTCTTTTTCCATAGCCATACCATACGACGATCCTGCAACCATTGCACGAAAAATCATGGGCCTCATCCATTCGATGAACCACCTGCCATCGAACGGAAGGCAAGCCCTATCATGATTGCAGAACAATGTCGTCAATGCGCCCGGAGAGGCTGATGAACGAAGGCACCACCCCCCAACACCCACCCCGGAATTCCGGCCGTCCAGAAGACGCGTCCATCGTTTTTTCGTATTACCGTTACCGCAGGATTTTCGAATCTCTCGAAGACTTGTATTACGAAATCGACTCGGAAGAACGGATTCGTGTCCTCTCACCATCCTGTTATCGGCTCACCGGGTGGAAACCGGAGGAACTGATCGGGATGCCCGTCCGATATGTGTACGTCGATCCGAAGGAAAGGGATCGGATCCTGGCCACCTTGCAGCGGGACGGTTTTACGGACAATTTCATCACCCGATTGAGACGAAAGGACGGAACGATCGTTCCGGTTTCGATCAACGCCCGACTCACCCATGACGAACAGGGGGAACCCGACGGTGTTTCGGGAATGATTCGGGACATCACCAAGATCCTCACCACAGAACAGCGGCTCAAGGAAAGCGAGGCGAAATTCCGGACCCTTGCCGAGGCCTGCCCCTTCGGCATTCTCATCTACCAGAACGACCGCTGGGTCTATGCCAATCCGGCGGCCGAGCGCATCAGCGGGTTTCGGCTGGAAGAGCTCGTTGGAAATGTGTTCTGGGATATGGTTCATCCGGAAGACAAGGCCCTTGTCATGGAAAGAGGCAAGGCCAGACAGCGGGGCGAAAATCCACAGAACACGTATGAGTTACGCATCTTCGATAAGAACGGCATGCTGAAATGGGTGCTTTTGACAGGGATCACCATTCAGTATCAAGGCGAACCGGCCGGACTCATTGCCGTCATTGACATCACCGAACGGAAGCGGATCGAGCAGGAGCGAGAAGCCTATAAAGAACAGCTGCATCGGTCCCAGAAACTGGAATCTGTGGGGCTTCTGGCCGGAGGGATCGCCCACGACCTGAACAACCTCCTGCAGCCGATGATGGGCTATTGCGAGCTGCTGTTGCTCGACCCATCCCTGGGGGATCGAACGAGGCGCTATATCCAGAAATTCATGGAAACTTCCGAAAAGGCCAAGGACCTTGTCCGACGGCTGATGGATTTCGGGATGAACCAGCATCTCGACATCCAGCCGGTCAACCTGAACCGGATCATCCGGAATTTCATCGACCTCATCCACCGTTCCCTCCGGGAGGACATCCGCATCATCACGGACCTCGACGAATCCGTCGCCCGTATTCTGGCCGATCCCGGCCAGGTGGAACAGGTCATCATGAATCTGGCGGTCAATGCCCAAGACGCCATGCCCCAAGGCGGTACCCTCATCCTCCGAACCCACCCGGCCGATGTCACAGAAACGGATTTTCTGCCTCCCGACGCCCTCATCGGCGAGACGGCCGTTCGCATGACGGTATGCGACACAGGCGTCGGGATGGATGCCGAAACCTGCGCCCGCATCTTCGATCCGTTCTTTACGACGAAGGAAATGGGAAAGGGAACGGGGTTGGGCCTGGCCATGGTGTACGGCATCGTCACCCGGCATGGGGGCCGCATTCGGGTGCGAAGCGAGGTCGGCAAGGGCACCATGTTCGATATCGACTGGCCTGCTGCACTCCCCGTCGAAGAACCGCATCCTTCGGCGTTCGAAGGTGGTGGCGAGCCGGAATCTTTAATCGGCGGCACGGAAACGATCCTCCTGGCCGAAGACGACGAATCGGTGCGCGAATTCGCCGCAAACCTGATCCAGCGGCTGGGTTATCGGGTCTTGAGTGCATCCAGCCCCGAAAGCTGCCTTGAGCTGGCCCGCTCCGAAACGACCATCGATCTGTTGCTCACCGATGTCATCATGCCTGAGATGAGCGGAAAGCGGCTCCACGAACATGTCGCCGTCCTGCATCCCGCTATCCGCGTTCTCTATATGAGCGGCCACCCCGAAGAAACCATCCGTAAGCATGGCATTCTCACCAAAGATGCCGCTCTCATCCAGAAGCCGTTCACCCTGCATTCCCTGGCATCCAGGATCCGGGAAGTGCTGGATGGAGGAAGCAACGGGCGGCAAGACCATGTCTCCTCATCGTCCTCGGTGTCGTCCCTTGGACCAACGGATTCATATAGCCGAAAAACGGTTTGAACCTTCAGTCGATCGGGGCTGCATTCACCAATCATGATCATGATGAAAACAGCGGCATGAACGACATCAGCAACGCTATCTTGGATATCCATTCGTTGAATCGAGCTACGCTGCGATGGCTGCAGGAGTTCGGCCACTGCGGTTTGATCGTTACGGATCGCAGGTTGCGGATACGGGGATGGAACCGGTGGATGGAGCGTCACAGCGGCATGCAGCGGGAAAGTATCGATGGACAGTTGCTCTTCGACGTCTTTCCGGAGTTGGCGGAACGCAAACTGGATCGTTACTATCGAGGCGCTCTCGAAGGGAAACCGTTCTTTCTGACCCATGTCTTCCACCAATACGTCATTCCCCTGCGTTCTCCCATCGTTCCTTCTCCGTTTCGGTACATGCTCCAAAGCGCCCATATCACCCCCCTGGCCGTAGATGACCAAAGCCCAGTTATCGGCACCCTGACGGCCATCGACGACGTCACCGATCGAGTCCACCGGGAAAACGCGTTGATCCAGGAGCTCGAACACAACCGCATTTTTGCGTCTCTGGCGGAAAAACTCGTCTCACGGATCGATTTGCCCGAAATGGCCGTCCTCGTTCTGGAACATGCCCAGAAACTCACCCAAAGCCCGACGGGTTTTGTCGCGACCATCGATCGGCAGACCGGACACCTCGTCATCCCCGCTCTGCCTCCCAATATCCATCACCAATGCCATCTGGGGGGCATGGAACCGGTCCGCTTTACGGAATTCAGGGGCTTGTGGGGATGGGTCCTGCTTCAGAAAACCCCTGTCATCGCAAATGATCCGAACACCGATCCGAGAGCCGGGGGCCTTCCGCAAGGACACATTCCCATTCATCGGTTCATGGGGGTTCCGGTGTTTTCCGGAGAAGAGGTACTGGGGGAAATTGCTGTCGCCAATTCGGAAGAGCCCTATACTTCTCGGGAGCTTTTGCTGCTGAAACGGATGGCCGATCTACTGGCCATCGCCATCGATCGAAAACGCCTCGACGACGAAATCCAGAGGCTGGCCCTGATCGATCCCTTGACCCAGCTGGCCAACCGAAGGCAATTCAACATAGTCGCCGAAAAAGAGCTCAAGATGGCCGAGCGGCTTCGCACCCCCTTGTATGTCCTTTTCATCGACCTAGACGGCATGAAATGGATCAACGATCATTTGGGTCATTCCGCCGGTGATGCGGCTCTGATCGAAACCGCAAACCTGCTCAAGAACTGCTTCCGAGCTTCCGATGTGATCGCACGGATCGGAGGGGACGAATTTGCCGTCCTGGCCATGGAAAGCGGCGCCAAAGATGCCAACCGAATGGTCGAACGGCTGAAGATGGCGCTGCAAGCGAGAAACGAGCAGGGAGATCTCGATTTTCCGCTGTCTCTCAGTATCGGTGTCGCACGCTTCGACCCTTTGAACCCCCTGCCGCTCGAAACCCTGATGGAAGAAGCCGACCGCCGCATGTACGCCGAAAAAAGCGGCAGGAAAGCCAGGGGAAATATCTGAATCAGGGCGTACAGGCCAAATCACATCCTGTATCGCCCGTGTTGCCCCCGGGGTCTGAGAGCATGGCATGCCGGACATGGTGAACATTTGGGAACACTGGTGGCCCTGGAATCTCCTGTATGCATATAGGTGTGTCGTGCAACCGTTAATTAGGAGCCAACAACCGTCTATTTTAGCGAAAATATATTTGACATAATTGGTTAAATATGATTCATAAAATTACTCTGTAAATTGTACCCTATTGTTTAAATCTCATTATTTCATACCTCTTCTACATTTTTTCCTTTGGGTTCAAGCACATAAAGGCCTCGGACACCCCATCAGCCCAAGAGCGATGACTGGCATTTGAACCGCCTTTTCGTATTCATCACAAAGGAAAACCCATCATGCACATTCGCCTTTTCGTTGATCGATCAGCCGTTTACCTGATATGTTTTTTTGTTTTACTTTGTGCAGACTCATTCGGGCAGGAACCTTCCTTACCCAAGTATTCATCCAGATATTCGATCAAACCCGTTATCTTTATGGCACAGGTGGATACAGCCAGTTCAGATCCTCTTCAGGCCGCTTTTTCCAAGGCCATGCAAGCCATAAAATCCGGAGATGATCAAGCGGCCCTATCGGCGATGTTGCAGGCTATCGCCATCGAGCCATTCAATTTGGAATATCAATATCTTTTGGGCAATATATATTCCCGATTGAATCGACTGGAGGAAGCCGAAAATATCTATACTGCTTTGCTCAGAACGGAGCAGGATCAATTTCGGAAATGCTACTTCGATCTTTCAGATATATCGCTAAAGCGGCATGACGAAACCAGTGCCTTAGCCTTCCTAGAAAAAGCCAAATCCGTAGATCCCGGAAGGGCGCTCTACGAATCGGGCCTTGTCTTTATGCGCCTAAAACAGTTCGAACGCGCTATTTCAAGCTTTAATGAAGCTATTGTCTTAAAACCGAAACTCGCCTACGAATGTCAAGTGCAGAAGGCCCATGCTTACACAAGGCTGCAAGAACCATCCAAAGCCAAAGACATCTTAAAAGAACTACTTGCAATGGATTTGCCTCCTGAACGCAGGGAAGAAGTATCCCGCCTTTACGAGGAATTGGAATCCGCTCAACGCGCAGAAAGGCCTTGGTACTTTTCCATCAATGTCGGTGTTCAATATGACGACAATGTGTTCCAGCAGCCACTAGAACAAATCAATGTGTCGCCATCGACTCAAGGTACCAAAGACAAGTCGGATGTGGCTTATTTGACGACGCTTTATGGGAAATACGATTTCTGGAAAAGCGGGCCATGGAAATCTGGGTTTTCCTACATGCATTATCAACTATTTTACCAGAAACTAACCGAAAACAATCTGCTGGGAGCAAGACCGGCCCTCTATCTCGAATATGGTACAAATTCGTTTTTTGCTTCAGCGGAATATACTTATAGCCGCTATTGGGTTGACAACGAACCCCGTGTAGACATTCATGCCATCTACCCTAGATTCCTCTGGGTACACAATAACCGGTTTCGATCGGAAATGAATGGCGGCATCGAAAGGCGGCTTTACCTCGACAACACGCCAGATGATTTACACAGTTTCGTTGGAATCACCGAATACTGGATGTTCAATAAGGGTATGTCGCATGTTCGTGTGGGATACATGTTCGACTACGATGACTTCACGCCAAAGGAGCGCAGCGACATTATCGGAAACCGATTTTCGACGGGAGTCAATTTTCCCCTCTACAAAGACAAATGCTTTTTCGATATTGAAGGCATTTATCAGATACGGCATTACCAATTTGATCCCAATATCGACAGCGACGAAAAAAGAAACGATGACGAATTTCATATTAATGTTCAGCTTTATGGTCATTTGTCCAAACATCTCGATATCAGACTCGGCTACTATCAAACTTGGAATGACTCCGACATCACCAACAGCCTTGGAATCGATCCCTATCATTTTCAAAGAGGCGTTTCGCTTATCATATTAAGCTACATCTTTTGAAAGGTAATAGCACGATGAGCTTTTGCCGATATTTAATGTTATTTGCTTTAATCATGACTATAGCCGTTCCGTTATGCTTTGCGCAAACTCAGAATGAATCGGTTGGTCGCATTATTTCCCTTGTGGGAACGGCATTCGTCGAACGAAACGGGCAGCAAATACCAGCTTCATCGGGAGAGGCAATTTTTCTGAAAGACAAATGGCACACGGGTCGGCAAAGCAGTTTGGAAATCGCCTTTTTGGACGACAGTCGTATCCGAATGGCATCCAACTCCGTTGTTGAGATCACGGATTATTTATTCAACCCCGATATGAAAGAACGCGAGGGATTAGTCTCCTTGCTCGCCGGAAAAGCACGTTTTTTGGTACAAACGCTGCAGGATTTTCGTCAAAAACGTTTTCGCGTGCAGACACAGACAGCCATTGTCGGAACCCGGGATACAGACTTTATCGTGTGGCTTACTCGGTTGGCCGAAACCGGTGTTCTCTGCCTCGAACATACCATTACCTTGATCAACCAGGCAACCCCAGATCAAATCGTGATTCTCTCAAGCTTCATGCAAAGCATCGTCATGGGGAACAATCCTCCCACTCCCCCTAAATTTATTACGCAAGCAGAGTTGCAATCCGTTATCAACGAATTGCAGGAAATCGGAAACAAACAAGGTCTTGTTCCAAAATCTTTCTTAGGCGGATCAAGTCACCAAACATCGTCTTCTACAAGTTCAGGTACTTCTTCAAGAACAACTTTATCTACGATACCCGTCACGACTACCCAATATCAGGCAACTACAACCACCGCACCACCAACAACGACATCCACATCGACTACTACCACCACGACCACCACTACTACAATCAGCACGACGAGTACAACCAGCACCACTACTATCCCAACTACTACATCAACAACCGCTCCGACCACAACTTCATCAACAACCACTACAACATCAACAACTTTTCCAACTACTACTAGCACCACAAGCACTACTAGTACTACTAGTACTACCACCACTACGACGAGTACAACCAGCACTACTACTATTCCAACGACAACTACAACCACAACTTTGCCGTTGCCGCCGCCGCCCCCTATAATGGATTAACTACATTTATGTAGCACTAACATATTATCGAACTACATATACGGGCCGCTCTACCCACGTGCGACAAAAGATTTGAAGGAGGTCTACAATGAAGAAAGTTCAACGTATATGGCCCATACTCTTTTTGTTGATAACTACATTTGCTTCCTTCATTTCTTTATCGTCGTTCGCCGGACAAAAGAAAAATCGTTTTATAAAACATCATTCCAGTAATGCTTATATCAGCAGGAGTAATCACAGCTTAGAAAGAAAGGCAAGCTATGTTCAACGCAGAGATTTGAATGGCTCGATTTCTGGTACTGTAATGGATAGCCTTGGACACCCAATTACAGGAAAAAAGATTTGGATCATTGCATTCCAAGGTGACCCGTGCGGAGATAAAACATGGGTTCAAGACAGCCACATCGATATGGAAACAGGCAATTACTCTATAAGTTTGCCTCCTGGAGATTACTTTATCCAATCGTATAGCGACGAAAATTATATCTCTGAATGGTATTCAATTCTTGAAAGCACTCCATCATGTGACGAAGCACAATCAATTCAGGTCATTGCTAAACAGGAAAGCGCCAATAAGAACTTCAGACTTGATCCAGGTGCTATCATTTCCGGTGTAATTTATGAAACCGATGGAACCACGCCGATTATCGAAAAAAACATTACAATCGATGCCTTTATGGGCGACCCGTGTGGATCATGGCAATGGAGTAAGGGTATCAGAATCAATTCAGATGGGACCTATTCTGTACAAGGCTTACCTTCTGGAAATTATTTTTTGCAAGCCTCTACAAGTGATGAAAATTTTATTACCGAATGGTGGGGTTATCCTAAAAGTACACAAGACTGCAGCAATGCTCAATCCACTGCTGTGACAGCTGGAGAAACCTCTACAGGACATGACTTCCAACTCGATCCTGGCGCCATCATTTCCGGAACTGTTTATCAAAGCGATGGAACGACACCAATGATGGAGCAAGAAATTTGGGTCATTGCCGTTCAGGGTGATCCCTGTGAATCAAACCAAAAGATTAAATTTGCTTTGATCGACATGCTAGATGGAACCTATTCGATCAAGGGGTTGCCTTCGGGAACGTATTACCTTGAATCCTATACAGAAGAGAACTTTATTCGCGAGTGGTGGGCTCCCTTTCAAAGCACGCAAACATGCAGCGAAGCTCAGGCTATCGCAGTATCCACTAACCAGGAATACACCGACAAAAATTTTCAGCTTGATCCAGGAGCCGTTATATCTGGTAGGGTGTATGAAGGTGACGGAATTACCCCTATCACTGATAAATATATCTGGGTCGATGCGATTACAACCGATCCATGTGAAGGATGGCAATCGGTTGGGTGGGCCAGAATCAATTCAGATGGAACCTATTCGATTAAGGGCTTGCCCTTAGGGAATTATTATATCAACGCAGATAGCTACGAAAATTACGTTGCCGAATGGTGGGCAGATCCTATAAGTACACCGTTTTGCAGCAGCGCCCAAAGTATTCCGATAACTGCTTACCAGGAATACCCCAACAAGAATTTTCAGCTTGACATAGGGGCCACGATTTCCGGAACTGTCTTTGAAAGCAATGGGGAAACGCCAATTACTGGAAAATATATTCGCATAAGTGTCGTTCAAGGAGACGGCGCATGTGAGACAACGAAATGGATTGATGCTACTGTCATCGATACTACGAACGGAACCTATTTTTTCAGGAAATTAGCTCCGGGATACTATTGGCTTGTATCAGAAACTATGGAAAATTATCTTTCCGAGTGGTGGGCTGCTTCAGGCAGCACTCCTTCCTGCAGCAGTGCTGAATCCATCGAGGTGACAGCCGGTCAGGCATACGATAATAGAAACTTTCAGTTGGATCCTGCCTTCAACTACTATTTACATGGAGCCATCAATTTTCCAGAAAATCCTGGTATGGCCTATCAAATGATTGGAATTCCCATAATACCATGGGATTCAGACGATATCTTTTCGGTATTGAGCAATTTTTTCGGCAGCGAGGCAAATCCATCCACCTGGCGATTGTTTAAAGATGATCCCTCCGGGAATGGATATATAGAAATTACACAAACTGGAATCGATAGCATCGATTACGGGAAAGCCTGGTGGATCATTGCGTCAGACGACAAATGGATTTCCTTTCCTGGCGAAGGATTTTCCGGAAAATCCTTCTACATTCGCGTGCCAGGCGGATACACCATGATTTCCAACCCGTTTTTTAATAAAAAGATCGACTGGCAGAAAATTGCATTTGATCCTGATAACCAGTATTTGGGTTGTTATTCCACTGCATTTACATGGAATTCTGATTCTGGCAACTATGAATCTCTGGTCACTATTCCTCCCAATAAAGGCATATGGGTATTTACAGAGAATTCTGGAGAGCTAACGATCCCTAAAAATGCGATCATCGAAGAAGCCGACTCAACCTTCGTATCTTCAACCTCAAAGAAAGTTAAAACACCTGCCAATCAATCGCCACGAAAAGCTCCTCCACCGCCTCTCTCACCTGGTGCAAGGTTGACACTTTTGTCGCCCAACGGCGGCGAAACATACAAACACGGGAAAACCATCCAAATCCAATGGAAAGAAGTCGGCATCAATCCCGAAGGATTTTCAGGAGGTGTCAATCTTTTCGTCTCATTGGATGGCGGAAATCACTTCAAACTGATTGCTAAAAATGTCCGAGGTAATGGCCTATTTAACTGGAGAATTCCCCGTCGGATGACTTCTGACCAGTGCATTATCAGGGTTTCTTCCGTATTGTATCCGGTTTTATATGATGTTTCCGATGGTACGTTCATGGTTCAATGAATCACCGAGATGCATATATGGCCTAACAACTTGAATGTGTTTAGGTTTTCCTGGAGCAGATGGTTCATCCTTTGGATATCCATTCTATCGATTGGGTTGTCCTTTTTGTCCATTTCGTTTCTAGAGCTTGTCGAACTCAAAGCCTGGGATTTGCACTTTCGACAAAGAGGTACGAAACATCCTTCAGGCCAAATTGTTTTTGTCAGTATCGATGAGGAAAGTGTCAACAAAATCGGCAGGTGGCCGTGGCCTCGTCGAAAGATGGCCCTCTTGCTTCAGGCGGTTGAGAAGTCCGGAGCCAAGGCCATAGGTCTAGATATGGGGTTTTTCGAGCCCGATCTCGGGTTGCGGCGGCAGGCCATCCTCGATGCGCAGCAGGCCATTCGAACCGCTTTCGGCACACAGGTTGAGTCAATTGCATCGTTCCTGAATGCCTTGAGCCAGGAAGAAGACGACGATATGATTCTGGCCCAAACCATTCGTTCGCTTTCCATTCCTATCGTTCTCGGTCATTTTTTTTATTTTAATCCCAAAGGTTTTCTTCCACCACATCCTCCGGTCCAAGTTCTGAACAAGGCAAGCATCTCGCTCGTACGCCAGCTTGCCCCTCCTGCACCCGGAACCCTTGCCGAAGCAACCGGCATGGAAACCAATCTTTCGCTGTTTGAAGAACAAAGCCCGTTTTCGGCCAGTTTCAATGTATTTGCAGATCCGGATGGAACGGTTCGATGGATGCCGCTTGTCATCCGTTATGAACAGCGGCTTTTTCCTTCTCTTGCGCTGCAAACGCTTTCTGCATCGTTCCCCGAACACCAACTGATGGTCGTCACAGACAGCTACGGCATCTTCGAAATTCGATTCGGACCTGTACGCATCCCCACAAACAATCGTGGAGAGATTCTGGTGAATCATTATGGTCCTGGCTATACGTTTCCATATTTTTCGGCCGTCAACCTTATGGAAGCGCAGGCCATTTCTGAAAACCTGAAAAACAGGATCGTGATCATAGGAAACACGACGGTAGGTCTTCACGATATGCGACCCACCCCCTTCGATCCAGTATTCCCGGGGGTAGAGCTGCATTGCGCAGTCATGGAAAATATCCTGAATCAGGATTTTCTCTCTCGCTCGGATCGTATTAGCCCATGGCTGGACATGACAGCCATCATCCTACTTGCCGTTCTATTCGGATTTCTGCTCCGTTTTACTAGCGGATTCGTTCTAGCAGCTGGTGTCCTTGTTCTCATCGGCGGTTATATCGGCTTCAGCCATTACGCCTTTTTGCACCTCAAGATCTGGATCAATCATATTTATCCCTTATTCAACCTCATTATCCTGTACATCGGAACTTCTATTCACAGTTTCCTGACCGAAGAACGGGAAAAACGCAGAATTCGACAGACATTCGGCCTTTATGTTCAAGATTCCGTCGTGGAAAAGATGCTCAAACACCCGGAGCTGCTTCGTCTCGGTGGAGAAAAGAAAGAACTTACCGTTCTTTTTTCTGATATCCGAGGATTTACCACTTTGTCGGAATCTTTGCCTCCTGAGCAGCTTGTCACACAACTGAATGAATATCTGACCGAAATGACCCAGATTGTCCTACAAAACCAGGGAACACTCGACAAATACATCGGCGATGCCATCATGGCCATTTTCGGTGCACCCCTGGATGATCCCGACCATGCACGACATGCCTGCGAAACCGCATTGCAAATGAATGAGCGCTTGAAAAGTCTTCAGGAACGCTGGATCAAGGAAAACAAACCACCGCTTGCCATCGGCATCGGCATCAACACCGGCGCCATGATTGTCGGTAATATGGGCTCTGAGCGTCGTTTTGATTACACCGTACTTGGCGACAACGTCAACCTGGCCTCGCGCCTGGAAGGACTCACCAAGATGTATGGCGTAACGATCATTGTCAGCGATTCCACCTGGAAACAAATCGGACATATCTTCTGGGGAAGGCAATTAGATCGGGTTCGGGTAAAAGGCAAACACCAGCCTGTCGGCATTCATGAAATCATGGCTCGCAAAGAAGCTGATTTGGAAACCATGGAAGAAGCGATCCGACGATTCGAAGATGGCATCCAGGCATATATGGCCGCACAATGGGACACGGCCATTTCTCATTTCGAATCGGTCCTGGCGCTCATCCCGAATGATCCGCCGAGCACCCTCTATATTCACAGATGCCAACAATTGGTTCAAAAGCCGCCAGATGCCCATTGGGAATGTATTACAACTATTGATTACAAATAGCCGTATTTTTTCGGTAAGACTATTTGAATTACCTCTACATTGACTTAAACGTTTATTTTCTTAAAGCTCACTTTTTCCTGAACTCGCATCATAGAATATGGTAAAAGGGTTGGCCATGAAAGTGCCGCCTCTCGTCCAAAACCGTCTTATCGCAGGTGAAGATGTTGATTTTGTTCGGGAGCTGATCGAACAAAATCCTTCCTGGAGCCGAACTCGGTTGAGCCTTGAGTTTGCGAAACGTTGAAATTGGCGAAAGCCCAGCGGACAGATCAAAGACATTGACTGTGGAAGTCCCCCTGTGTCAGGTAGCACCTCTCTCTTGAAGAGTGCAGCATAATGACGTACGATTGGCCTGTAGAATGTCTTGATTTGGATACATCTATCCAGCCATAGAATGTGTTGACCCAGGTTGACCAAGGGTAAGGTCTGGGACAGCGCAGCTCTGGCTGCTTTCTTGGGGCTCCCGATGGCAGCCCCTCGGACATTCCGGAAAATTGCGGCGGGGATGGGGGTCGATGTGGGCATCATTTCATCTCTTGCTTTCGCCGTAATTCTGATTTAGAATTACGCAAACATCATCATCGCTGTTAGGGGTGTCCCGGTTCCGGGGCTGAGATCATACCCTATAACTTGACCTGGATCATACCAGCGTAAGGAAACAGCCCATATCCAAGGCGGATGAGCGCTTTTCCTGCGCTCTTCCGCCTTTTTTTATCATGAAAACAGGAGTC
>Ga0101944_10004245_pt1 | contig 18091 bp, 19 predicted proteins | sample DewCreD2012metaG_FD_75245 | JGI IMG/M metagenome (GOLD analysis project Ga0101944, IMG submission 75245) | Hot spring sediment bacterial and archeal communities from British Columbia, Canada, to study Microbial Dark Matter (Phase II) - Dewar... ... | reverse complement strand
CAGAAACCGGGGACCGGACGCAAAGCGGTGAGGAGATTCATCCGGGGTGCTCGCTCAACTTCACATAATCTTGAACTTCACATAACATCTTTTATGTTGAGCTCAACATAAAATGTGATTGGGCATCACAATGTATTCATCCGTTTCCATGGTTGGAAATTTACGGTTCATTTCCAACCCCCATTGTTCAACCATCCGCCCTGCATCATTCAACCGCATCTGTCCATCCACTACCTCGCCAAACAGACATTCCCGATTCCGGGTGACGATGGTGACGAAATATGCCCCTGCCTGACTGTAATCGTATCCCTTCCGGCGGATGCTGCGGCGGTGGTGGCGTTCCGGCTCGTATTTCACAACCCCCGCTCCTTCAAGAACTTCTCCGCATCCTTCACCCGAATTTCGCCGGAGATCAGCTTGGGCAGCCGCGCTTCTGCCGCCAAAAGGTTTTGCAGGGAGCACCTGGACTCTCTCTGGCATTCTGGCTGCGGCCGCGAGTCTCTCATGTAGAACATCGTCTGGTAGGCCCCCTTTCGGTTCTTTCTCTGATTGTATTCCTGCCCCGTCCGTCCAGCCACCAATTGCATTGAATTGGGGATAACGATAAAGATTGTAAACGGAGTGAAGCATTGCTTCATTCCAGTTACAATCTTTATCGTTATAGGGCCATTTCAGAGGGTTTTTTTCAACACCATTCGTTCAGATATCATATAGTTATCGTGGCCCGACCCCCAGGAGCTAGGAGAAGGCCAAAAACTGCCTCATTCTGAAGTCCTTTCGTCCTCAATACAAGCACTTCACTTGGTCCGACCCTGGCCCAATCCGAGGCCAACGGAGCGTAAGCGACGTCCGGTTTACGCGGTTGTTCGGCCATTTCTGTCTCGCGTTCCTACAACTTCTTGGAATGAGAACTCATGCAACCCGGCATTCTTGCGAGCATGTTCTATGGTCATGCTCACGAGATTTCCCACGTCGTCGAGATCTGCATAGATGTTCTCGCTAATTTCCTTTGTTTCAGCAACCTCATTGCCGGTGAACTCAACGAGTGCTGTGTCGGTGTCTGGAAAGTACTTGACCTTCAGTGTTGTTTCTCCTTGAATGATCTATCGAAAAATGCGTTGTGCACCGTCTTGCCATCCTCAAGCAGGATGACGCGCAGAAATTTGTCTTCCTCATCGATCCATGCCCATTTCTTGATCCTGCCATCCGAATTGAACCTCGATCTTGGCCGCATGCTGAATCACCCTGCAAATCCAATCTTCCTTTATTATAGCCCGATCCGGTCTCTTGCGCATATGTTCGAAGTATTGGGTTGTCTTCATCGTCTTTGTTCCCTTATCCGAACGCTCCGGTTAACCCGCCGGTGCTTTTCCCGGTCGGGTAGAACGGGTTGTAGGCCTATTCCAATCTTTTCCTTGCCGGCCGAAGTTCATAAAGAGCCTGATCTTCCCTTACAAGGTTAGCCGTTTCAGTGTCTATCTTTTCAAACCGCAGCTCCGCCGTTGAAAAGAGGTTGGCGCTTTCCTCCTTGAGGAAACGGGCTGCCATTCGATAATATTCCGGGTCAATCTCAACGCCAATACTGTTTCGGCCTGTCCTAAATGCCGCAATCATTGTGGTCCCTGAACCGCAAAAAGGGTCCAACACTGTGTCACCGGTGAATGAAAACATTCGAACAAGGCGAGTGGCAAGTTCCATAGGAAAGGGAGCAGGATGCTGCCTGGTCGAGGCACCGGCGATATTCCATATTTGCTGAAACCACCGGTCGAAGTCTTCTTTGCCAATTCGGCTTTCTTCTCGTTGTTTAATCGTTGGTTTTCTGTAGCCTCCAGGTTTGCGTTGCATTAGGATAAACTCAATATCATTTTTGACGATGGCATTCGGCTCGTAGGGCTTTCCAAGAAACTTCGATCCGTTTTCCACTTCATAAGAAGCGTTTGCAATTTTGTGCCAAATGATCGGGTTAAGGTTGTCGAAGCCGATACGCCGGCATATAACGCTAATGTCGGAATGAAGAGGAAAAACCAGGTGTCGCCCAAAATTCCTTCTCGCCACGCAGACATCACCAACAACGCATACAAGACGACCACCAGGGACAAGAACACGGTAGACGTGTCTCCATACTTTCTCCAACTCAAAGAGAAATGATTCATAATCCTGAATATGGCCCAGTTGGTCGGGATTTTCGTTGTAGCGTTTCAGATTCCAATAGGGTGGTGAAGTTACAACTAGATGGATCGAATCGTCACCCAGGAATGAAAGATCCCTTGCATCGCCGTTTATCAATCTGTGAGCGGTCTTTTCCATAGGATTATACAAATGCCGCTAAATGGGCCACGAGGATCCTGGCAAAACGTTCAACGGAAAGATCGTCCGCCGGTGTCGAAAAATACCCCAAGAGGCCCCCGCCAGACGTCGACGATATAAAGGCCGCAGCTGTATATTGACGCTCAAGGACGAGTTTACGGCAGAAGAGCTCATACCTGCGCATATACGAAGCGCCTGCAAATTCAGGAAATACCTTGAAGTGGGGTTCCTGGACTTTAACCGGTCGATTTGATGCCTCGCAGTCCTCCAGCATGAAGAAATAACCCAAGAATGGCTGGGGACTATTCAGATAGGCGCGTTCCCTGAAGGCAGTCCATAGATCAAGGGCGCTTCCCATTGCTTCTTCGGTCCGATTGTTGAAGTTGTTGCCAAAAGATGGGCCGACCTGTGACTTTGCTTCGATGGCAACCAGAAGAGTGTCCTCACGGACGACAAGGAGATCCCATTCTTTCGTGGGACGGAAGAAGCCAGGAAGTTCCACAGCCTTTTTTCTGAACACGTATCTATTGGAAATACCGGAATCGGTAATAAGTTCCGTGAACAGGTCAATGAATCCATCCATCTGCGCTCCGCCGGTCACAGCACTGCGCAGCCCCTGGTCAGCTCTCCCAGTCTGCTGCTGCTTGTCCCTCTGCCCCTGCCGCGTCTTCCAGTAATGGGCCACAGCGAGAGCACATCTTTCAGGCAAACCTCGAATGATATCTTCATGGTTCATAGTCATTGTTTATGAGATTCCCCTTCTATTGTCATCTGCCTAACGATGGAACTCAGCGGGGGCTGTAGGCCATCCGCTGGAGTGATTGGTTAGCGGTTCTTCTTCCCTATACCTGGAGCATGATGAGCAATATCATCTGGACCCAGGTTCCCAGCCTTTTCCCCTAAAAGGAGCTTCCGAACAGAAATTGCAACGGACAATTCATTCACATTCTGATTCGGTCGTGCAATTGCAAATGTCATCTGCTTGTATATTTCATCGGGAAGCCACATTGCTAATTCCCACGATAATTGGTTGGCACGTTCATAGTCAGATTCGGGAGAAGATTCCTTTAACCTACGTGCCAAGGCCAAGTATTCTGCAACCCTCGCAGCCTGCTCTTGCACTTTTCGATTCCACTGCAATTCATCCAGGAACTTACTGTGCTCTTTTTGGAGCGCAAGTTTTAGTCGCTCAATAAATAAATTTCTGGCAAGGAATGCCAGAATTGAGATGAGCACGGTAGTCGATAACGATGATAATAGAACGCCTACTATAATTTCCATCTATGTTCTATGTTCTCCGTTTTACCGCTAACAAGTGATTAAGTGGTTTCCGGGAATGTACCACAACAATAGGAAGCCTGTAAATACTATTGACATAACGAAGCGGTGTTGCTAGAGGTGATCGCTGGTTAACATTTCATTTGGAATGAATACACCTATTCCGGTTAAGTCCCATGCTAAATATACCTCCGGACCTATTGGGGCGCTTTGTGGCTCTCCTGGCAAAACGGGGTGTACCTTCCGTTCAGCAGCAGTATTACAGAAAGTGGCTACGTTACTACCTGGACTTCTGTGGGAAATATCGTCTGGAGGCCACATCATCGAAAGTTCTTCTCAGTTTCAGGCGAAACTACGCGAAAAGAGGCAAACCGATCTTCAGATCAGGCAGGCGTCCCACGCTGTTTCTCTCTATTGGGACGTCCAGAAGGCATTGAAAGCCCGGCCCATGGCTTTTGCAGCAGCGCCCTTGTCCAAGGCGACAGAAGCTGCAAAACTGTACCGCCTTCCGGCAGAGCTTCCAAAGAAGCAAATACAGGGTAAAGAGAGGGGATCTCAGGTTCCGACTGTGGCGCAGGCGCCATGGGATCGGGCAATATCACAACTCATCGCGGTCATCAAAACCCGACATTACTCACCTAAGACCCTCAAGTCCTACAGCCACTGGGCACGGAAATTACAGTCCTTCAAGAGAGACAGGGAGCCTTCATCGTTAACTTCCGAATATGTGAAGGAATTCCTCACGTATCTTGCGGTATAATGCGGTGTGTCCGCTTCATCGCAGAACCAAGCATTCAATGCGCTTCTTTTCTTCCGACACGTTCTTCAGAAGGATTTCGGAGAAATCAGGGATGTGGTGCCGGCTCCGACTGTTCGAGTGCCTGAAGTTGCGCATCCACAACTTCAATCTTGATGCCGGTGTTCTGACCGTCCACGACGGTAAGGGGAAAAAGGACCGAACCGTTCCCTTGCCCCGGTCGATCCTGCCGGAACTCCTGGCTCAGCTTGAAAAGGTGAAGAACTTGCACGAGCAGGATATGCATCAGGGGTACGCAGGAGTTTTCCTCGACAACCTACTTGAGAAGAAGTACCGGAACGCGCCCAAGGAACTCATTTGGCAGTGGTTCTTTCCCGCAAAGACTCTGACCCGCGTAGAGGGGTCGCAAGAGCGCCGGCGGTACCATCTTCACGAAAGCCATGTGCAGAAGGCGATCAAGGCAGCAGTGCGTCGTGCGAAGCTCACGAAGCGCGTATCCTCGCATACCTTCCACCACAGTTTTGCCACACACCTCCTGCAGGCGAACTATGACATCCGCACCATCCAGGAGCTGCTGGGCCATAGCGACGTGAAAACGACGATGATTTACACGCGCACTGTACCCAGGCGTACGCTCAAGGAGGCGAAAAGCCCGCTGGATTTTTAAAATCCGAGACGAAGAGGAGAAGAAATGATATTATAAATGCTTTGGAAGGAGAACATGGCTTTGACTGAAGGTGAAAGAATAGCATTTGCCCAAGGAAGAATCGTTGTTCCCGAACGTCCCATCATTCCTTACATAGTGGGCGACGGCACTGGGCCGGACATATGGAGAGCCGCAGTACGCGTACTGGACCGGGCTGTCGAGCTCTGCTGGCAGGGAAAAAGAAAGATCGTATGGAAGGAGGTGCTTGCCGGGGAAAAAGCCTTCAAGCAGACAGGGAACTGGCTCCCCCAGGAGACTATCGCGGCGTTTCAAGAGCACCGGGTGGGCATCAAAGGCCCCCTCACCACACCGGTGGGCGAAGGCATACGAAGCCTCAACGTCACCCTCAGAATGGTTCTTGACCTGTATGCCTGCGTCCGGCCCATCCGCCACTTCCCAGGCGTGCCCAGCCCCGTGAAAGAACCTCACAAGGTACACATGGTCGTTTTTCGGGAAAACACCGAAGATGTGTATGTCGGCTTCGAGCTGGAGTCCGAGCGGCCGGAAACAAGAGACCTCCTAGAGCACCTCTTCAAGAAATACGGCTGGCGAATCCGGCCGGATTCGGGAATCGGAATTAAACCCATCAGCAGATCCGGAAGCCGGAGGTTGATCCAGGCTGCGATCGACTATGCTCTTGGGAGAAAACGCAGGAGCGTGACCCTGGTGCATAAGGGGAACATCCAGAAGTTCACCGAAGGGGCTTTCAGGAAATGGGGGTATGAGCTGGCCAAGGAGGCCTATCGCGATCAAGTCGTCAGCTGGGAGGAATGCAACGGGAATCCCCCTCAGGGAAAGATTCTCATCAAGGACGCCATCGCCGACATCTTCTTCCAGCAAACCCTGCTGAGGCCCGAGGAGTTCGACGTGATCGCCACGATGAATCTCAACGGAGACTACCTGTCGGACGCCCTCGCGGCGCAGGTGGGCGGGATCGGCATGGCCCCCGGCGGCAACATCAACTATGAAAGCGGGTATGCCCTTTTTGAAGCAACCCACGGCACGGCGCCCAAGTACGCGAATCTCGACAAGGTCAATCCCTCTTCCGTTATCCTCAGCGGCGCCATGATGCTCGAATACCTCGGATGGCCGGAGGCTGCGGCACGCATTGAAAAAGGCCTTGAGAAAACCTTTGCCTCCAGGAAGGTCACCTATGATCTGGCCCGATTGATGGAGGGCGCAGAGGAAGTCTCCTGTTCACGCTTTGCAGACCTGGTCTGCGTCAACATGGAGAATGTATCATGAGCTATCTGATCCTTGTCTCTTTTGTCTGGGCCTTTTCCTTCCCTCTGATCAAGGGGCATCTCACGGGCCTTGACCCGAACTTTGTTTCTTTTGCGCGGATGCTTTTGTCCCTGCTTGTGTTTCTCCCCTTCCTGCGGCTTCGAGGCGTGGCCCCCCTGATGGGAGTCAGACTGGCCTTCACGGGAGCTGTTCAGTTCGGTCTCATGTACATCGCTTACATCACATCCTTCCAGTTTCTTCCGGCTCACTCGATCGTCCTGCTCACAACGACCACTCCCCTCTTCGTCACCCTGTTCAACGACGTGTCGTACCGCAAGTTCAACAGTCTCTTCTTCTTGGCCGCCTCCATGGCCTTCCTGGGAGGAGCCGTCATCAAGTATCCTGATCAACCGCTCCGCGCCAGCCTCATGGGGATTGTGCTGGTTCAGATCTCGAACATCGCCTTTGCTTTCGGCCAGCTTTACTACAAACAGCTCTCGGCACAGTCCACCTCGTGGAGCGATCGCTCCGTCTTTGGTTTCCTTTATCTCGGCGCGGTCATCCTCACCGCCCTCTTCTCCATTTTCACGACCCGGTTCTCGCAAATCCAAGTCTCCGCTCCCCAGGTCCTGGTTCTCATCTACCTCGGCCTCATCGCCTCGGGAGTCTGTTTCTTCCTCTGGAACAAGGGGGCGCGATTTGTGAACGAAGGCATGCTCGCGATCATGAACAACCTCAAGATCCCCTTGGGCATCATCGCCTCTCTGATTCTTCTCGGTGAGAGTACCGACTATGTGAGACTGGCGATCGGATTCGGTCTGATGGTGGGCGCTGCCTGGCTTTGCGAAAGGCCCGGCCGCCTTCCTGCAAAACAGTCCGCCTATTCCTAGGGGTAGGCTTCGCCTGCCGAGCAGGCGCGACTCGGGGAGCCCCCTCCCCCAACCCCTCTCCTCCAGAGGCGGACAAGCCGCAGGGGGAGGGGAAGTTTAGAGAAAGGAGTGGAAGCCATGGTTGTGACCATCGTTGAAGTCCATGTCAAGCCGGAGAACATTGATCAGTTCATCTCAGCCACCATTGAAAACCACAAGGGCTCGATAAGGGAGAAAAGGAATCTGCGCTTCGATGTGCTTCAGTCTCTCGAAGACCCCGGTCTTTTTCTGCTTTACGAAGCGTACAACTCCGAAGAAGGGGCGGCGGCGCACAAGAACACGCCCCACTACCTCAAGTGGAAAGAAACGGTCGCCCCGTGGATGGCGGTGCCCAGAAAAGGGGTGCCTTACCGGGTGATCTGTCCGTGATGAAATCCGCCTGAGCGGATTTCATACAGCGCCCCTTCGGGGCTTCCCCGCGGCTTCAGAATCCCGCAGGCACGCCGTTCGACAGTCTCACGGCCCTGAGGGAGATCGAAGGGGGAGAGCGCGCCCCCTCCCCTTCATCCCCTCCCACGAGGAGGGGAAAGTTTGTGGAGTTTCTCCGGATTAACCATGGTTATTAAGGCGTTTGAATTCTACAGAACTCCGAAGCTCCTTTTCGGGCCGGGCCGGGTTGAAGAACTCGGTTCTATCGCAGCCCAATACGGGTCCAACGTCCTCGTGGTCACCGGCGGCGACTCCCTGGATCGCACAGGCCACTGGAAGAGATGCGAGGACTCTTTGAACCAAGCCTCTGTCCGGTTCCATCGCTACCGCTCCAGCGGGGAGCCTTCTCCCGGCCTTGTCGATAGCGCGGTGATGCAGTTCGCCTCTTTGTCTTTGGACGCTGTCGTCGCGATTGGAGGCGGAAGCGTCATCGACTGCGGCAAGGCCGTCGCCGCCATGCTGCCCCTGGGGGAATCGGTCACTCCTTATCTGGAAGGCGTAGGGACCAAAACACACCCGGGAAAGACCTTGCCCTTCATCGCCGTGCCGACCACCGCCGGCACGGGGAGCGAAGCGACGAAAAACGCGGTGATCAGCCAAATCGGGAAAAAGGGTTTCAAAAAATCTCTTCGCCACGACCACTTCACTCCTGTCTGCGCGATCGTGGATCCGGATCTGACTCTATCCTGCCCCCCGCAGGTCACGGCCGCCTGCGGCATGGACGCCTTCACGCAGCTCCTCGAATCCTACGTCTCCCTTCAAGCAACTCCGCTCACAGATGCGCTCGCCTTGAGCGGCATCGAGCACATGGCATCCGCCCTGATCCCGGCATCAACCGATCAGGGACACGACATCGGGCTTCGTTCTTCCCTCGCCTATGCCGCCTTCCTTTCCGGAGTCACCCTGGCCAATGCGGGACTGGGGATCATCCACGGCCTCGCTGCACCGATCGGGGGACTGGTCCCTATTCCCCATGGAGTTGTTTGTGCAATTCTGGTGGCCGAGGCCTGCCGCATGAACATAAAACGGATTCGGGAACTCCGGGGACCTGAGGACATCATGCTCGCCAAGTACGCCAGGGTCGGCCGGGTGCTTTCCGATTCACCAGACACAGACCTTTCCACCGGTTGCGACCTGTTGATCCGAAAGCTCGAGGACTGGACCCGGGAGCTTTGCATTCCCCGTCTCGGTGCTTTCGGAGTCACGGAGCCTGATCTGGATGGCCTTGCCCTTCAGGCGGGTCAAAAAACCAATCCGGTCCAGCTTGAGCTCAAGGATATCAAAGCGATTTTACGCGCAAGATTGTGATGGGGGATACCCATTGGCGGGCTGTTGCCCAAGTCATTAAATGAGTCGCAGAAGCCGGACAATGGGGCCTTTTCTTTCATGCCGGGGCTCCCGGCCTGCTCATTTCAAGGAGTTACGAACGGGTGATGCCCGCCCGCTTCGCCTCACGGCTCGCGAATCGGCGGGCACGGCCTCCCCCCTCGCTGTTCCCCTCGCGTTCGCTCGGGGCCATCGGGTCCCCCATTCCGTAACCCCATGAAATGAGGAAGGCCTCCCGCCAGGCATTACAGAAAAAGCCCCATTGTCCGGCTTCTGCGACGCTCTAGTGCCCATTGGGCAACAGGGCCTTGACACCCAGCAGAGGTTCTTCCTATAGTGTCTTTTCAAGACCCTATCCCTTATGTTCGAGGAGAACTCGCCATGGCCAAACTCGAAGGAAAGGTTCTTATCGCTCAGGGCGGAGGCCCCACGGCCGTCATCAATCAGTCGCTCATCGGCGCAGTCATCGAGGCGCGCAAATTCCCCCAGGTGACCCGGATCTACGGAGCCATCAACGGGGTGCGGGGCATCATCAACGAGGATTTCATCGATCTGACCCAGGAGACGACCAACAACCTCGAGCAGGTGGCGGGAACGCCCTCCTCCGCATTGCTGAGCACCCGCGACAAACCCGACGAGGAGTACTGTGCACGCATTTTCAAAGTCCTGAAAGTTCACGATGTGCGTTACTTCTTCTACATCGGGGGCAATGACAGCGCCGACACGGTCAACATCGTGAATCGAAACGCTGAACAGGCCGGCTATGACATTAGATCGGTCCATATCCCAAAGACCATCGACAACGACCTGGTGATCAATGATCACACACCGGGCTATCCCTCGGCGGCCCGTTTCGTAGCACTCGCCTTCATGGGTGCGAACCTGGACAACCGTGCCCTGCCCGGCGTTTACATCGCCGTCGTCATGGGCCGCCACGCGGGCTTTCTCACGGCCGCTTCTTCCCTGGGACGGGCCTATCCCGATGACGGACCGCACCTCATTTACCTGCCCGAGCGGCCCTTTGATCCTGAGAAGTTCCTGGGCGACATCGATCGGGTCTACAAGAAACTGGGCAGATGCGTGGTCGCCGTGTGCGAAGGGATCACGGACTCAAAAGGCGTCCCCATCGTCACCAAGCTCACCAAATCCCAAGAAAAGGACGCTCACGGGAATATCCAGCTTTCCGGCACAGGCGCCCTGGGCGATCTCCTTGCCGACGAGGTGAAGAAGAAGCTGAAAATCGGGCGCGTGCGTGCCGATACCTTTGGATATCTCCAGCGCTGCTTCATGGGCATTGTCTCTGATGTGGACCAGAATGAGGCCCGTGAAGTGGGGGAAAGAGCGGCTCAATTCGCCCTCTGGCACGATTCGGACGGCTCTGTGACCATTCATCGGACCGGGAACTACTCCGTGGACTATCAGCTCTCCCCGCTCCCTGATATCGCCGCCAAAACAAAAACCATGCCGGCTGAATTCATCAACAAGGACGGCAACGACGTGACCGAAGCGTTTTATGCGTATGCAAGACCTCTCCTGGGCAGCGGCATGCCACAGCCCCGCAGGCTTCGAGCCTTCAAGGTGATCAAGCTGCTGAAATAAGTTAAAAAAGGGGTGGGCCCTGGTCCGACTTCTCGCTTGACACTCTTAAGGACCTTTGACTATATTTCCCTTGGCAATAACTGTTCTCACGTCCTAATCCAAACTCTTCCCGAGGAACATCCTGTCTTTTCTGAAAGGAGGTGATGCCGCTCACAACCTCCGTTCGCTTTTGGGCTTCTTTATTTCAATCCATCTTCACCCCTAACACAGGAGGAATCCGTGATGAATGAGAAGAAGAATGAAGAAGTTCGCGGCTCTTTTGAGTTTTTGAAAGATTGGGGAGATGCCCTCACCCGCTGGACCGAACGGTGGATCCCGGATGCACTGGTCATCGTCATCATCCTGAGTTTTGTAGCCTACCTTTTTGCCCTGATCTGGGGATTCAAGCCTGAGGTTGCCCTGGGTACCCGTGCCTTCAAGTCCGTCCTGGCCTGGGGCCAGGGCTTCTGGAGCCTGCTCGAGTTCGCCATGCAGATGTGCCTCATCATGATGACGGGCTACATCCTGGCCTGCTCGCCTCCTGTCCGCCGCCTCATGGACGGCCTCTCCGGTGTGGCGAATCCGGAAAAACCCTACCAAGCCATTGTCGTCATGGCCCTTTTCTCCATGATCCTTGCCTGGCTCAACTGGGGCCTGAGCCTGATTGCCAGCGCCATGCTCGCTCTCTTCATTGTCAGGAGAAACCCCAAAGTGGACTACCGCCTGCTGGTCGCCGCGGCTTACCTGGGATTGGGCTGCACCTGGCATGCCGGCTTGTCCGGTTCCGCAACCCTGCTCGTGGCAACGCCCGATAATTTCCTGATCAAGGGGAAACTGCTGGATGCGGTCATCCCTGTGTCCCAGACCATTTTCAGCCCCTTCAACATCATTCTCACCATCGTGATCGTGGCTGTTGTCACCGTCATGATGGCCTTGATGCATCCCCGTCCTGGAAAGACTTTTGTGGTGAACCCTGAGCTCATGAACCAACTCAAGCTCTACGAAGCCCCTCCCAAACCCGCCAAGTTCGCCAGCCCCTCCGACTGGATGAACTGGTGGCCCGGGTTCAACGTGCTGGTCTTCATCGGCGGGCTCATCTGGCTGATCTGGCACTTCTCGACCAAGGGGGTGGAGTTGACGCTGAATGTGGTCAACTTCGCGATGCTGATGCTGGGCATTCTTTTCCACTGGCGGCCCTGGTCCTTCCTCAAAGCAACGGAAGATGCCGGGAAAGCCGTGTGGGGCATTGTCATCCAGTTTCCCTTTTATGCGGGAATTTTCGGCCTCTTCAAGTTCACGGACCTTTCCGTGGCCTTCACCAAGGCCTTTGTCGCCATTGGGACCCAGCAGACTTTCCCTCTCATCATGTACTGGTACGGCGGGCTTCTCAATTACCTGATCCCCTCCGGCGGTGGCGAGTGGGCCGTGGTCGCCCCTTACATGATCCCTGCGGCCAAACAACTGGGCATTGGAATGGGCGCCACGATTGTCACCTTCGCCTGGAGCGACATGATGACCGACATGATCCAGCCTTTCTGGGCCATTGCCATGCTGGCTGTGGCAAAACTCAATTTCAGGGACATCATGGGCTGGCTGCTCATGGTCTTTTTCGTTTACTTTGTCATCACTTCCGTCGCGTTCCTTTTCTTCCTCCCGAACTGGTAGATCAAACTCCGCTGCCTTTCCTTTCCCCAGCTTTTGGGGGAAGGGAAGGCGGGTCTCCATGGTCACGACCCGAGCCTGCTCTGAGCACTTCATCCAAGTTTGCTTTTGCGGATAGACCTGGTATAAGAAGGGCTCGAAGAGGGTGTTTGGGGGAATGCTCAAAGTGGATGACCGGGACAATTTCATCAAGGCTTACCATGACTTCAGAAACACCGTCGACTTGAGCAGAAGCGGGGTGCTTCCTGATGAGGAGAACCTGGTATGGTACATTCTCATGGGTGTGCCTCCGGTTCCGGCTGACAGGGAGTCCACTGAAGACGCGCCCGCCGAAGCGATCGACCAAAGGGTGACCATCCTCAAGGCGGTTTTTGTCGAGGCCAACAAGGATCAAAGCGAGGCATTCATCGATGAGGGTCTGAGGCGATACGACCATGCAGGCAAGAAGGCCAAGGCCCTCTTGAAAGAAGAGCCTCCTTCCCGTCTGCCCCAAGTTATTTAGGCCGGCCTTTTTCTGCTGATTTCCCCTTGACTCCTTTTTTCATTGTGCTACTTTCCCGGCATTCGATTTGAAATCCCACGGAATGGATTGAAGCCAGAATGGATATTCTCTCTCGTCCCTCCTCCCTGTTCGAGTCGATCCGAAAACCTCCCTATGATTGCGGCCTTGAAAAGAGACAGTTCCAGAGAACCGACTGCCTCATTGCGGTGAGCTATGAGGCAAGGGGGAAAACCCTCAGAGATACCCTCCGAAACATCAGTGAGGGCGGTGGCTGTCTTCGGACCTTTCGCCCCTTTTCTGTCGGTGAAGAGATCTCCCTGGAGGTTCCACGGCAGGACCATGGGAAAAAAGTGGTGGGGGATGTGGTCTGGGTGGGGGCGGAGCGCATTGGGTTTAGGTTTCGAGTCCCGGACCGGGCGCTGAAGCAAAAGCTTTTTCCCGGTCAGGAGAATCCAAATAACGAATTGAATACAAAGAAAAAGGAGGCGCATCACATGGGAAAAATCAAACAGAAGAGACTTCGATGGGAGCCTGCTGCCGGTGAGGAAGTCGCAAAATTCAAGCTCTATTGGTCGGAAAATGGAACCGTGGATTACACCTCCCCTTTTGCGGAGCTGGGAGCAGTCACACAGGTCGTTCTCCCGGACCAGATTCCTTCCTTTCCCCGCATTGCCGGGAACCTGGAATTAGGGATTGCGGCTGTGAACCAGGCAGGAAACGAATCCGACATCACAAAGATGAGCGCCTATTTTGATTTCACGGTTCCTGAGGCTCCGAAAAGCCTTGTGGTGGAAGATCTCTAAGCCCTTTTCCCTCATGGGTTTGAAGTCGTGAATCACGCAGGTAGAGCCCCTCAAGCTCTCGGATCAGACAGAAGGACCTGCCCGAGAACGCGCTTTTCCGTCCCTGTAGACTATCTTGCCAGCGGACGCGTCTACAGGGACTATGTCCGCAACGTCAGTCTGGAAGGCGCCTCGATTGGAGGCCGCGATTTCTTCATTCCCGGAGAGCGGATCTCCATTTCCTTCCCTTTGGCTAACTCCCCAAACCAGATCAATGGAGAGATTGTGTGGGTGGACACCGATGCCTTCGGAATTGTCTTCAAGTCCGTCTGCCCCAAGTGCAAGGAACTGGCCAGCTCGCCCTTGGAACCTGTCGAGGAGCACCCCGTCGGAATCAAGGTGGCCCTCAGGAAAGGCGGAAAGATCAAGAGAAAGAGAATTCGGTGGCGCCGTTCCGCCAGCACCGACGTGATCACTTACAGGCTCTACTGGTCCGCGGATGCGGAAGTCGACTACGATTCCCAATACGTGGACCTCGGAAATGTGGAACAGGCCGTTTTACCGGACGACATTCCCTTCTTCCCCCTGAGCACGGGCACGGTGTACTTGGGTATCACAGCACTGAGTCAAGCGGGAAATGAATCGGAGATGACTAGGATCACCGTCTTCCTGGACTTCACAGTGCCCGAGGCTCCGAAACAGCTCTGGTTGGAAGAGTGAGTGAAGCTCCCCGTGCTTGCACACGGGGCATCCTGGCGAAGGCGAGTGAAGGACTCCCCCCAAAAAGAAAAGCAGAGCGCTGATGCCTCTGCTTTGCTTCGAGTTCCCCTGATACCGTTGTTTTCCCCTGCGGTTCGCTAATTTTTTTGGATAGAACCCGGACCGAAAAGATGCACGCGCATCCGAGAACTCATCAATGTTCCCCTAAACAAGCAAGACCGATGCCAAATGAGGACGAAAAATTATTTCTGTAATATCCATAGCAAGTTAAGTCATTTTTGCCAGGATTCGGCCTTAAACTCCGTATGTTTTTTTAAATGCAAATTGGCAAAAAACGTCCTTATTTGACGTTTTTTGCAAAAAAGAATACGTTATCATCTTACAAGTGTGTCCTCAAGGACAAGAGAGTATCTTGAAGATAGCAAGGGCGGGGTGCCGCTGTTCATTCCTGCGATTGTATGAAAAGAAGAAAAAAAAGCACTGCCCCGAGCACGATGCGGTACCAGCCGAAGACGACAAAGCTGTGGGTTTGGATGTAGCGCAGCAGCCACCTCACCGCAATGAAGGAAACCACTGCCGAGACAACGAATCCGAGAACGACCATGTCCCACGGCTCAGGGATGCCACCCGCCGGGGGATGACGGAGGGCCTGAAAAATCTTGAGCCCCCCTGCCGCCAGCATCGTGGGGATCCCGACAAGAAATGAAAATTCTGTAGCCGCCGGCCGGCTCAGGCCGAGCATCAGCATGAGGAGGATGGTCGCGCCCGAACGTGAGGTGCCTGGGAACACCGCGGCGATCAACTGACCGATGCCCACAACCCCTGCGACAGACCAGGTCACCGGCCCCTGCGGATTGCGGCCGACCAGCCATCGCTCGATCACCAAGAACGCAATCCCGCCTATGAGCATGGCCCAGGCCACCGGCCACAGCCTTTCGGGCAATTTGAACCCGGCTTTGTCGAGGGCCAAGCCGCCGATGCCCGTGATGAACACGGCCAGGAGGATTTTGAGCGCGTAGCCCTGGGTCGCCCTCTCGCGCCACTGGAACACGAATTGCCGCAGGCGCTCAGGGAAAAGAGGAAGCACGGCAAGCACCGCGCCACTTTGGATGACAATGTTGAACAGGTCGGTCTGCCGCGGCAGCCAGTTCTCAAAGATGAGGAGGTGGGCGGTGGAGGAGATGGGCAGGAACTCGGTGATCCCCTCGATGATGCCGAGAAGGACGATCGCAATCCACTCCTCGGTCATTTGCCGTTTCTCATTCTTACGATAGTTTGATTCATCGCCGACCCTCTCTAACTCTTGTAGCCTACCGGCATAATCAGCAGGGGTTCATGGCCCTGACGGAGCTTCGCGACCCAGGTCACTTCCCGATCATTAAAGGCTCCCACAATCCCTGCCCCGAGCCCCAGCGCCTCCGCCTGAAGAAAGATGTTCTGTCCCGCATGGCCTGCCTCGATCATGGAATACCTCACTCCCCTTTCTCCGTACTTGGAGGAACTCCGTTGGTATTCCGCGGTCAAGATGAGGCTGAAGGGGGCCTCGGCCATCCACATTTGCCCCAGCGCGGCTTTTGCCAGTTCCCGCCTTAAGTCTCCCTCTTTCACCAGAGCGATTTCGTGTGTCCCGGGCTCGTAATGGTAGACCCCGGAATCGATTCCTTCGACCCCCCTTTCACCCACCAGCGCATAAAGGTCCAGAGGGTAGAGCGCCCCCCCGGAGGGAACAGACCTTCTGAAGCCTCCGTCTTGGATGATCCCCTGGCCGGCCCAGAGAATCTGCGAGAAGTCCTTGAGCGTGACGCCGCGGGAGGAAAACGACCGGACGGTCCTGCGGCTCTTGATGGCTTTCTCAAGGGGCACTCTGCCGATCACATCAGGTTGAGGAAGTCTCATCACCGCCTCCTTTTTTTGGGAACCCGGCATCTTCTGCCGTTCCCCCTTCGATACCTCAGGGCGAACGCATCGCATATGGTACTGTCTTTTGATTTTCCGTTCATGGTGAGGTATCGAACCATGAACTCTATGTTGTTTTCTGAAACCCTACGAGATTGAGAATCAAGCTTCGCTTGCTAATCGTTTCGACAAGGTACACGAATACAAACTCATTGACAAGACTTCGCTCTTCGGATTACAAGAAATCGGACTTTTGGCTGAAACGAAGCGCCCCAGACCGGTTCCCCCGGACATTCGCTTCCGGAGACAAAAGTCTTTCATCAGTGATTCCCAAGGTCGTCACTCCCGCGCAGTCGGTAGTCCGGAAGGCGTTAGAAAGACTGGATTCCCGCCGGAGTTTATCCGCCTAAGGCGGATTAATCCCGAGCGAAGTCGAAGGGCGGGAAGGGCCGGAGAGTGACTCGACTTTTTGCAAGGCGGTCCAATAACGATTTCGGAGACATTCGATGGCGAACGTTGCGGTCGTAGGCACCCAGTGGGGGGATGAGGGCAAAGGGAAGGTCGTCGACTACTTGAGTGCAAGAGCAGACCTGGTGGTCCGGTTTCAAGGAGGAAACAATGCCGGGCACACCTTGGTGGTCGCCGGTGTGAAGACCATCTGCCATCTCATTCCTTCAGGCATTCTCCACAAGGGCAAGAAGTGTTTTATCGGCAACGGCGTGGTGCTCGACCCGGAGGTGCTTCTCGAAGAGATGGAAGACCTTCGAAAAAAGGGGGTCGAGGTAAGCCCTCAATGCCTTGCGTTGAGCGAAAAAACCCACATCATCATGCCCTACCACAGGGCCATCGATGTCGCCCGAGAAGCGGCCAAGGGCACGTCCAAGATAGGCACCACCGGCCGTGGCATAGGCCCCTGCTATGAAGACAAGGCGGGCAGAACAGGCATTCGGGCTGCCGACCTCCTTGAACCGGACACCCTCGAAGAGAAGCTGCGGAGCAACCTCAGGGAAAAGAATTTTTATCTCACGAAATTTCTCAACGCCGGGGCGCTGGAATTTCAGCCCATCTATGATCGGTATCTGGCCATCGGAGAGATCCTCAAACCCTACCTGACCAATGTGTCGTTGGAAATCGATCAGGCGATCCGTCAGGGCAAGCAAATCCTTTTCGAAGGCGCCCAGGGCACCCACCTGGACATCGATCACGGCACCTATCCCTACGTCACCTCGTCCAATCCCATATCCGGAAGCGCCTGTTGCGGCGCCGGCGTAGGCCCGGACAAGCTGCAACACGTCATCGGAATCGTGAAAGCCTACACGACGAGGGTCGGGGCCGGACCTTTTCCCACCGAGCTGACGGACGAGATCGGCGATTACCTTCAGGAGAGAGGCTGTGAATTCGGGGCCACCACAGGTCGGAGGCGCCGGTGCGGCTGGCTGGATCTCGTGGCGGTGAAGGACGCTGCAAGGCTCAACGGCCTGACCAGCCTGAGCGTCACAAAACTCGACGTCCTGACCGGCCTGAACACCTTGAAGATAGCCGTTGCCTATGAGTTGGATGGAAGAAGGATAGAGTCCATGCCCGCGAGCCTGAAGAAGCTTACCCGTTGTGCCCCTGTATACGAAGAGATGCCCGGGTGGCAGGAAAACCTCGCCCCTGCAAGGACCTGGAAGGATCTCCCTGCGGCTGCCAGGAATTATCTCAAGCGGATCGAAGAAGTGATCGAGGTTCCTTTCTCGATCATTTCCGTGGGCCCGGGTCGGAAGAATCGATTATTCTGAAAGACCCGTTCGCAAAAACCGCTTGAGGCCTGAGGACCGTCCGCCCAAGCGGACTTGAGGATTGAGGCAACTTCTTTTCCCTTGCACCTTGGTCCTTGCACCGTGTACCTTTTTGTCATCTATGCCCACTTATGAGAAAACATACGACGTGATCGTCGTGGGCGCCGGCCATGCAGGCTGCGAAGCGGCCCTTGCGGCGGCACGCCTGGGCCAT
>Ga0101944_10004244_pt1 | contig 18093 bp, 18 predicted proteins | sample DewCreD2012metaG_FD_75245 | JGI IMG/M metagenome (GOLD analysis project Ga0101944, IMG submission 75245) | Hot spring sediment bacterial and archeal communities from British Columbia, Canada, to study Microbial Dark Matter (Phase II) - Dewar... ... | reverse complement strand
AACAAGAAGTCCTCGATCCGCCTGCGCCGGCTGTACGAGCAGGCGCCGAAGCCCGTGGTGGTTGTGGCCATCGGCATGTGCGCCTGCAGCGGGCGGATGTTCCGCGATTCCTACAACGTCGAGGAGCCGGTGGGAAACTACATTCCCGTGGACGCTTATGTTCCGGGCTGCCCGCCGAAGCCGGAGGCGATGATTGCGGCGGTCGCGAAGCTGATCGGCAAACTCAGGGGCCAGTAAGCCCTGGAGAGAGGGGCTGGCTGTCAGGCGGAAGGCGGCGGGAGACGGCGGAGGGCTGGGGTTTCCTGACCGGCCGCGGAGGCCGGAGCGAGCCGGGGTGACGATGACACGCGAAGAGACGCTTTCGACGCTGCGGGAAAAGCTGGGAAGAAGAATCCTGGCCTGGCACGAGAAGTCTCCCCGGCGCATCTACGTCGAGGTGCGTCCGGAGGACGTGCCGGCGGCCACGCGGCTGATGTTTCGGGAGCTGGGCGCGCGGTTTCAGATCGCCTCCGGCGTGGACACGCCCAAGGCGATTGAGATTCTGTATCACTGGGCTTTTGACCGGCTCGACTGCATCGTGACCGTCCGCACGAAACTGGATCGCCAGAAACCGGAGATCGAGTCTTTGGCCTCCATCTGCAAGGGCACGGAATGGATCGAGCGCGAGATCTGGGAACTGCTGGGCGTGACGTTCCGGAACCACCCGGACCTGCGCCACCTGCTGCTCAAGGACGACTGGCCGGCAGGCAGCTATCCGCTCAGGCGGGATTACAGGCGCGATGGTTGATGGTTCATGGTTCATGGTTCATGGTTAAAGGGAGACGGGTTATGGATGAGGGGGATGGAAGAGCACGCGGTGCCGCGAAGATCCAGCGCGTGGAGGACATGCCCGTCTATCAGAGTTTCTACAGGCTCGCGGTCGAGGTTGAACACATCACGCGGACTTGTGGTGCTGATTTCCGCTGGCTCAGGCAACCGGCTCTGCGATCTTCCGAGTCGGTGTGCGCAAACATGACGGAAGGCTTCTACTCTCAATACAGCACGGAGTACCTGCAATCGCTGTACCGATGCCGGCGCGAAGCTCGGGAAACGGTTACCCATCTTCAATACGGCTCCGATGTGAGGACTCTAGACCGTGGAAAAGTAGGCGCCATTCTGGCCGGTTATGAGGATGCCCTGCAGCAGTTGTCGGGCCTTGTCTCGGGTGTTGGGAAAAAGATCGCGCAGCGCGGCAAGTCAAAACCACGTTGGATTGCAGAGGAAGAAATGGAATACGGAAACGACGATGGCGGCACGACGGACACGTGGGGATTGTTGACTGTCCGCGACAACCCGTCCGCCGGCCCCGTCCATGAACCGCAGACCGTGAGTCATAAACCATGAACCATTAACCATTCCCCGCGATGACCAAACGAACCGTTATCCCCATCGGTCCGTACCACCCGCTGCAGGAGGAGCCGGAGTTCTTCAAGCTCTACGTGGAGGGCGAGAAGGTCGTCGGGCTCGATATCGAGATCGGATACAACCACCGGGGCATCGAGAAGCTCTCGGAAGGCAAGACCTTCGAGGAGACGGTCTTTCTGGTGGAGCGCATCTGCGGGATCTGCTCCACCTCGCATCCGATCGCGTGCGTGCAGGCGATCGAGGATGCCGGGGACATCGCCGTGCCGGAGCGGGCCCTGTACATCCGGTCGCTGATCGGCGAGCTCGAGCGGCTCCATTCGCACCTGCTGTGGCTCGGCCTGGCGGGGCACTTCCTGGGGTTCAACACGGTCTGGATGTGGGCGTGGCGCTACCGGGAGGACCTGCTCAACGTGCTGGAGCTGATCACCGGCAACCGCAACCACTACGCGATGATGAAGCCCGGTGGCGTCCGGCGCGACGTGAAGCGCGAAGACATCCCGACCGTCCAGAGCATGGTGGAGGCGCTAAAGGGGCCGCTGGCGCTGTTCCGGGACGCGATCGTGGATGACCCGCTCCTCCACGCCCGCCTGAAGGGCGTCGGCGTGCTGACGGCGCAACAGGTCACGGACTACGGCGCGCTGGGGCCGACGGCGCGCGCTTCGGGCGTGGCGATCGACGTGCGCCGGGATCACCCGCATGCGGCCTACGGGCTGGTGGAGTGGAACGTGGTGACGAGGCCCAACGGCGACGTGTTCGACAAAGCGGTCGTGCGGGTGCTGGAGATGTTCGAGTCCATCCGCATCGTCGAACAGTGCCTGGAGAGGCTCAAGACCGTGCCGGGCCCCGTGGATTCGAATCCCACCCGCGTCAAACCGGGCGAAGGCATCGGGCACTACGAGGCGCCGCGCGGGGAAGTCTTCCACTACATCCGCAGCGACGGCACCAACCGGCCCGTCCGCCACAAGGTGCGGGCGCCGAGCTACATGAACGTGATCACCGACCGCGAAGCCGTGCTGGGCGAAAGCATTGCCGACGCCACGATCATCCTGGCCGCCGTGGACCCCTGCTACTGCTGCACCGAGCGAATGGCGGCCCTGGATGCGCAAACGGGCCGGCGCCGGTTTTCTTCGGCGGACTTGATTCGGCTGTCGCAGGAAAAGACCGCGCGGATGAAGCAGGAACTGGGGAGCGAAGGGCCGAAACTGATGTGAAAGCGGGAGGCAACCGGCGCTTGTCGAGGAACAGCACATGGACCTGATGATGACGCCGCTGCGGATGACGATCCTGTTCCCCCTGCTGGGGGGGCTGGTGTGCCTGCTGCTGCCGTCCAGCGCTGAACGGGGGCGGGCCATGGTCGCCACCGCCGTCAGCGCGCTGACCGTCCTGGTGGTTTGGCCGATCTTCCGGGCTCTTTGCCATCTCGCTCCGAACACGGCCTGGGTGGACTCGTTCCTGCTCGCGGGTCCCAGTCTGCGAGTGGACGCGCTGGCGGCATTCGTGCTGTTGGCGCTGGCGGGGTTCGGATTCCTGATCAGCCTGTATTCGGTGACGTTTATGGCGGGCCGGGAGCGGCTGCGCGAGTACTACGCCTGTCTGCTGTTCACCGTGGGCTTGTCGTGCGGCGCGGTCGCGGCCAACGACCTGCTCCTGCTGCTCGTGTTCTGGGGGCTGCTCGGCGTCACGCTGTATCTCATGATCGGCATCGGCGGCGGCGACGCGGCCGCGGCGGCCAAGAAGACCTTCATCATTGTCGGGGGGGCCGACTGCTTTCTCATGCTGGGGATAGCGCTGGTGTGGATTCTCACGGGCACGACGCGCATGGACCGGATCGCGCTCGATTTCTCCGGCGGCTTCGCCTGGGCGGCGTTTCTGTGTTTCGTTGTGGCCGCCTTGGCCAAGGCCGGCGCGATGCCGGTGCACAGTTGGGTCCCGGACTGCGGCGAGAAGGCGCCCATCCCGGTCACGGCCTTTCTGCCCGCCTCGCTGGACAAACTCCTGGGCATCTATCTGCTGGCGCGAACGTCGCTGGGGCTGTTCCGCATGACGCCGCTCGCCAACGCGCTGCTCATGCTCGTCGGCGCAGGCACCGTCATCTGCGCGGTCATGATGGCGCTCGTGCAGCACGACTTGAAGCGCCTGCTCTCCTACCACGCCGTCAGCCAGGTCGGTTACATGGTGCTGGGCATCGGCGCCGGCACGCCGCTGGGGATCGCCGGCGGGCTGTTCCACATGTTGAATCACGCCATTTACAAGTCGTGCCTTTTCCTGGGCGCGGGCGCGGTGGAGCGGCAGGCGGGAACCTCGGATCTGGATCGGCTTGGCGGGCTGGCGCGGGCCATGCCGGTCAGCTTTGCCTCGTTTCTGGTGGCGGCCCTGGCGATTTCGGGGGTCCCGCCGCTGAACGGATTTTTCTCCAAGTGGATGGTGTATCAGGGGATCATCGAGAGCGGCCGAAACGGCGGCGGGGTGTGGGTCCTGTGGCTGGGCGCCGCCATGTTCGGCTCCGCGCTGACGTTGGCCAGTTTCGTGAAGGTGCTGCACGCGGTGTTCCTGCGCCAGCCGGCGGGGGAGCTCGCCGGCCCAAGGACCGTCGCGGCGAATTTCGCCATGACCTTGCCGGTGGCGGCTTTGGCGCTGCTGTGCGTCCTGTTCGGCGTGCTGGCCGAGCGGTTGCCGCTCGCGATGGCCATCCTGCCCGCCGTGGGGGCGCCGGTAGCCTTCCTGGGAAACTGGAGCGGGGGACAGGCCACGGGGCTGCTGGGGGCGGCCTTCGTTCTGGGCCTGCTGTTCTATTGGCTTACGACGGCGCGCAAGCCGCGCGAGTCGGCCACCTATATCGGCGGGGAGGTCATGCCGGAAGTGCGGCTCGGGAGCGCGGAGCGCCCGCCCGCGGCGGACGTGGAAGTGACGGGGGTGGACTTCTACCGCACCATCGAGGAACTGGCCCCGCTGCGCGGCATCTACCGTGCCGCCCGCAACAAGGCGTTCGACCTCTACGAGGCCGGAACGAAAGCCTTGTTCTATTTCGTCGAGCTGCTGCGCGCGGTCCATTCGGGCAACCTGCTGGTCTACCTGACGTGGTTCCTGACGGGCCTGGTCGTCAGCGCTTGGATGCTGCTGAAAGGAGCCCGGCTGCTGTGAGCATTTTTCTCGTGCTGCTGGTGCTGATGATCATCGGGGCGATCATTGCGGTCGAGACCACGCATCTGCTTTCCTCCATTGTCTGCGTGGGCGCGGTGGGGTTTCTGCTGTCCATCGCCTTCCTGTTTCTCGGCGCGCCAGACATCGCCATCACGCAGCTGGTGGTCGAAATCCTGTGTTTGGTCGTTCTGATCCGCGCCACGATCAGCCGCGACTTGACCACCGTTTCGGGGGACCGCGAGTTCTTCGGCATGGTCGTGACGATCGCGCTGGTGCTCGTGGCGGCCGTGGCCGGCATCCTGGTCTTCGCCGCGTTCCCGCCCTTCGGGGAGCCGGTCATGGCGCGCGTGCCGGGCGCTCCGGCGGCGACGTACCTGGCCCGGGGTCTGGAGCAGACCGGCGCGGCCAATATCGTGGCGTCCGTGATTCTCGATTTCCGCGGCTACGACACGCTGGGCGAGGCGACGGTGCTGTTCGTTTCGATTCTGGGGGCGGTGACGATTCTGCGCCGCGCCGCGCGCAAGCGGCCCGAGGAAACCGACACGGAGAAGACGCCCCATGAATGACCGGTTTGACAAACACGGCATGAGCCTGATCGTGAAGACGGTGACCCACCTGCTCGCCGCCTTCATCCTGCTCTTCGGGGTGTACATCGTCCTCTACGGGCACCTCACGCCCGGCGGCGGCTTTGCGGGCGGCGTCATCACGGCCTGCGCCTTCATCCTGCTCACCCTGGCGGAGGGCCGAGCGGCGGCCCGCCAGACCGTCAGCAACGCGGTCTCGTCGGCCTTGGACTGCGTGGGCGCCCTGCTTTTTCTCGGCATGGCCTTGGCCGGGCTGTACCTGTCCAGAGAACACGTCTTCTTCAAGAACTTCATTGAGACGGGCCGGACGGCATGGTTCCGACTGTGGAGCTCGGGCATCATTCTGATCTGCAACCTGGGAATCGGCCTCAAGGTCGGCATGTCCCTGGTGCTGGTGTTCTCGGTGCTGGCCACCATCCGCGTGGCCATGCACGGAGAGAGCCGCCGCGTCTTCCGAAAGGGGCGTGAGGAATGATTTATTCCCTGTGTCTGGTGCTGATTCTGATCGGCGTGTACGCCGTGGTGGTGAAGAAGAACGTCGTAAAGATCGTCATCGGTCTGGCCATCATCGACTACGGGACAAACCTGCTGCTGATCCTCATCGGCTACCGCCGCGGGGGGCAGGCGCCGATTGTGGACCGGGCGACGGATATGGAACGGTTTGCGGCCCATGCCGTCGACCCCGTGCCGCAGGCGCTGGTGCTCACTTCCATCGTCATCGGGCTGGGAGTGCTCGCCATGCTGGTGGCGCTCTGCATTCGTCTTTACGAGCGCTACGGAACGTTCGACATCACGGAGATGCGGAGGCTGAAGGGTTGAGAGAGGTGTCAGGTTTCCGTGTTCAGGTTTCCGTGGGGCTGGGACAGGGCTTGGTTCCCGTCCCCACTCCTGACACCCGACGCCTGAAACCTGAAACTTGAGGCGACGTTGAGACGTGAATAGCTGGCTGCCATTGCTCGTGGCCATTCCGCTGGGCGCGGCGTTCCTGATTCCGCTGTTGTCGCGGCGGTCGGAATGGGTGCCCGATCTTCTCGGCAACGCCACCATGGCCGTGCTGGCGGGGCTGGCGCTTGCCACGGTCGGCCGCACGGGCGTGTATCACATGGGCGCCTGGGACACGCCGCTTGGCATTGATTTGCGGGTGGACGGCCTGACCAGCCTCCTGCTCGTCTGCATCAACGTTGTCGGGCTGGTCGCCGCGCTGTTTTCCGTCGAATACATGCGGCTTTACACGGCCAAGTCCCACTACTATGCGCTCTTTCTGCTCATGGTCGCGGGCATGAACGGCGTGGCTTTGACCGGCGACCTGTTCAATCTCTTCGTGTTCATGGAGATTGCGGCCATCGCCTCCTACGCGCTGGTGGCCTTCGGGTGCGAGCACGAGGAGCTGGAGGCGTCCTTCAAATACACCGTGCTGGGCGGCATGGCCTCGGCTTTCATCCTGATCGGGATTGCGCTGGTTTACGGCGTGGCCGGCTCGCTGAACATGGCTCAGATCGCGACGCATCTCAGCGCCGCGGGCGGGCCCGGCAGGCCGATCCTGCTGGCCCTGGCCTTCTTCGTCTGCGGTCTTGGGCTCAAGGCGGCGCTGGTGCCGTTCCATGCCTGGCTGCCGGACGCCCATCCGTCGGCGCCGGCGCCCGTTTCGGCCATGCTGTCGGGGGTCGTCATCAAGGCCCTGGGCATCTATGCCCTCGCGCGGCTGCTCTTCAATGTGTTTGGCATCACCCCCGAGCTCCTGCAGGGCCTGCGATGGCTCGGCCTGATCTCGATGGTCGCGGGTGTGCTGCTGGCCATCGGTCAGTGGGACATGAAACGACTCTTTGCCTATCACAGCATCAGCCAGATCGGTTATGTGGCGCTCGGCATCGGGCTGGGCACGCCCCTGGGAACCGTCGGCGGCCTGTTTCACCTGCTGAACCACTCCGTGTTCAAGTCCCTGCTGTTCCTGAACGGCGGGGCCGTGGAATACGCCACCGGGACGCGTGAGCTCAAGCGGCTGGGCGGTCTGAGCGCGCGCCTGCCGGTGACGGGCGGAACTTCGCTGGTAGCCTCCCTGGCCATCGCCGGCGTGCCGCCGTTGAACGGTTTCTGGAGCAAACTGCTGATCGTGCTGGCGTGCGTGGAGAGCGGACATCCCGCCCTGGCGCTGGCGGCCGTGCTGGTCAGCCTCCTCACGCTCGCCTCCTTTCTGAAGGTGCAAAAGTATGCCTTCTTCGACGCCGTCCGGCCCGCCACCGTGACGGCGAAAGAAGTGCCCTGGCTGATGCGGATCGCCATGCTGATCCTGGCCGCGCTGTGCGTGGCCACGTCGTTGTTGATTTGGACGAATCTCAGATCGCCGCTCCTGATTGGGCCGGCCGCCGAGGCGTTGCTGGCCGGAGCGCTGCGAATGGGCTGAGGCAGGTGCGCTATGCGACACGTGTTGCGATGCATTGCGCTGTGGGCGGTGTGGTGCCTGCTCGTCTGGCCGCTGGATCGGGCGGCCGGGCGGGTGGACGGACAGAGCATCGCCGCCGGCGCGGTCGCGGCCCTGCTGACGACCGTCGTCATGCGGCACAGCGGCGTGCAGGGCTTCCGTCTGTGGCTGAATCCCCTGCGCTATGTCTGGCTGGCGGCGTATCTCGTCGTCCTTGCCTGGGCGATCGTGAAGGCCAACCTGGACGTGGCCTGGCGCGTGCTGCACCCGGCCATGCCGATCCGGCCGGGCATCGTCAAGGTCAGGACAAAACTGAGAAAGCCGTCGGCCATCACGGTCCTGGCGAACTCGGTAACCCTCACGCCGGGCACGCTGACGGTGAGCGCCACCGAGGACGGCGTTCTGTACGTGCACTGGATCTGGGTTCGCTCGACGGACGTGGAGGAGGCCTCGCGCCGCATCATTGGACAGTTCGAGTGGTTCATTAAACGGATTTGGGAATAAGTCGAATGCTGGAGGAGGGTTTTGGGTGTCGGTGTTCAGGTTTCAGGAATGCAGTTCGCGCCCGCATCTGTCTGGTCGAATCCTGACACCTGAGACCATCTGCGCAAAACGGAGGCCCATGCCGTGACCGAGGGAGTGCTCTTCCAAGTCGCCGCGCTGATGCTGCTGGCGTGCTGCGCCATGTGCCTGTACCGCATCGGGCGCGGGCCGACCCCGCCGGATCGCGCCATGGCCATTGACATCCTCGGCATCGTGGTCGTCTGCTTCACGGTGATCATGGCGTTGAGCACCGGCAAGGACTACTATCTGAACATCGGCATCGCCTGGGCGATCCTCAGTTTCATCGGCGTCATCGCGTTGGCCAAACACCTGGAAGGGAGATGGTTCGATGAATAGCCTCGTGGCCACGGTCCTGTTCTGCATCGGCATGGTGTTCAACGTGCTGGGCTGCATCGGATTGATCCGGCTGCCCGACCTCTACAATCGCCTCCAGGCGGCCACCAAGTGCGTCACGCTGGGCACCTGCATGGTGCTGCTCAGCGCGGTGGTCGAGCTCGGTTTCGGCGACTCGGCGGCCACGTCCGTGAAATGCCTGCTGTGCCTGGCGTTCATCCTGATCACCTCGCCCACGGCGGCCCACGCGCTGGCCCGCGGCGCGCACGCCTCGGGCGTGAGCCTCTGGGAGCAAAGCGTGGTGGACCGGTTCGAGGAGGACGGCGACCCGGGCGTCGTCAGGAAAGAGGAATAAGCGGTGAGACTTCCCTGCCTGCTGCAGTTGCGGATTCTCAAGCTGGCGCTGAAGTCGCTGTTTTCGCGGCCTTACACGACCCGCTTCCCGGCCGCCCCGTATGAGCCGGCGCCGCAGTTCCGGGGCCGGCCGCGCTTTCAGAAGGACGATTGCATCGGCTGCGGGGCCTGTGCGGAAGTCTGCCCTTCGAAATGTATAGACCTGCTCGACGAACCGGCGGCCCCGCGTCCCGTGCGCCGGCTGGTGCAGCATCTGGACGGCTGTATCGGCTGCGGCCAGTGCGAGCGGTACTGCACCACGGAGAAAGGCATCCGCCTGACCAACGAATACGACTTCGTGGGCTTCAGACCGCAGGATTTCGAAGAGCAGGTCGAAAAAGATCTGCTGCTCTGCGAAGGCTGCGGCGGCGTCATTGCGCCGCTGGATCAGCTCCGCTGGCTCGCCCGGCGGCTGGGCCCGCTGGCGTTCGCGAACCCGACGCTCATGCTGGTCTCCCACCAGGAACTGACCGTGGTGGACCAAGGCGTCCGCACGGACTCGCCGGACGCCCAGCGCTTTCAGCGGGTCAGTATTCAGTGCCCCAAATGCCGGCGCAAGACCGCCCTGGCCGTCTGAGCGGGAAGGCCGCCGTGGCCGGCACAGCGCGGCGTGAACGTTTCCGTGGCGGAGGAACAAGCGCCATACGATGCGACCGAAAGCCGTCCATGCGGGCTGGCGGCGCCTGACGGCGAAACGTCTGCAGGCCGCCTTGGCCGGCAACGTGTGCATCCTGGGCGTCGGCAACCGGCTGCGGGGCGACGACGGCGCGGGGTCGTGGCTGATCGCGCGGCTGGCCGGAAAGACCGGCGCGCTGTGCATTGACGGCGGAGTGGCGCCGGAAAACTTCGCCGAGCATATCGTCCGCCTGCGTCCGGACGTGGTCCTGCTCGTGGATGCGGCCGACTTCGGCGGCCGTCCCGGCGAACTGCGCCTGTTCGAAGCCGGACAGATTCAAGGCGGGGGCTTCTCGTCGCACGCGCCCTCGCTGGCCATGCTCTGTCAGTACTGGACGGCCGCGGCCCGGATCCGGGTGGTGGGCCTTGGGATTCAACCCCGTCAAGCTGAGGCGGGATCCGGTCTGAGCCGGCCGGTGGCCAAGACGCTCAACACGCTGGCCGCGCTTCTGAGCGGGATGCTGGCGCCACCGCGCGGCTCAACTTCTTGAGGTTCATGGGGCAGGTCCGGACATGCTCGGAAGAACCGCGCTGTCGCACGCGCCGGCACGGGAAGCTTCCCGTCGTTCACGGCTCTTGGCGTGTTTGCTCGCCCCCGCCGCCGGCCGTTGCGGCTTTCGGTTTGGCGAGCGGCGCCAATTGCACGATCAGAACACCGCCGAGAATCAGGCCGCAGCCAACCAGGGAGCGCGGGGTTAACGCCTGGCCCAGAAGCCAATACCCCGCCGCAGCCGCAAAAACGCCCTCCATGCTCATGATCACCGCCGCCGGCGCCGGCGGGCAGTGCCCCTGGCAAAACACCTGCAACGTAAAACCACCGCCGACCGACAGGACCCCGGCATAGGCCAGCGCGCCCGAGGCCGCTCGAATTTGTCGGAACGAGCAGGATTCCATGAGCAGGCCCGCCACGGCGCTCAGGGCCGCGCAAACGACGAATTGCAGGACGGCGATTTGAAGCGCGTCCCCCCGGCCCGCCACTCGGTCAACGGCCAGAATCTGGCAGGCCCATAGAACCGCTGACGCCAAGACCAAAAGGTCGCCCCTGCCAGGCACGAAGGTCTCCGTGACGCTCAAAAGATAAAAGCCCGCCAGGCAGACGGCGGCGCCGACCCAGACGCTCCGGCCCGCCCGCCGGCCAACAAGGAGGCCGATCAGGGGGACGAAGACCAGGTAGAACGCGGTGATGAATCCCGCATGGGCGCTGGAGGTGTACTGCAGTCCGATCTGCTGAAACGCCGCGGCGGCGAACAGAAACAGACCCGCGACCAGGGTGCCCAGCCAGGGCAACCTCGCCGAGCTGCCGGCTGGACGCAACGTCAGCGTGCGCCAGAGAATGATGGGAAGCAGCGACAAACCGCCCAAGGCAAAACGCAGGGCATTGAACGTCAACGGTCCCACCCCTTTGGCCATTCCAACCTGTTGAGCGACAAAGGCCGGCCCCCACAGCATGGTGGCCACGAGCAGCAACAGTTCGTATTTCAGAACCCGCCGAGCAGACGCCTGAGGCGGGGGAAGGCCGGCGGTTGCGCTCGCGGCCGCGGTTGGGTCTGCCCGTTGGAACGGCTCAGTAGTCATCGAGAACCCGGGGATCTACGGCAGGCATGGTGTTGAGTTTCCAGAGATCCACGGGCGCGTCGTTCTGCTGGCGCGCTCCCGGCGTGCTGCGCCCGTCCGCGACGATCCGCTTCAGCAGCGCCAGCATCTCCCTGACCTGTTCCCGATGCTCGGCGTGCAGGTTCCGTGTCTCGCCCGGATCGGACTGCAAGTCGTAAAGCTGCACCAGCGGCCTTCCCTCTTCCGCGGCCTTCGCATCGGAATAGGTCCAGCCGCCCGACCCCGGACAGAGCACCAGCTTCCAGCGCCGGGAGCGAATGGCGAACTTGCCGGCGATCGAATGGTGAACCGCGTGGTCGCGCACCGCAACGGAAGGGTCGCGGAACAGAGGGAGCAGACTGACGCTGTCCTCGCCGGCGTCGTCCGGCAGCGACTCGCCGAGAATCTCCGCGCACGTGGCCATCAAATCGGACAGGCAAACGAGCTGATCGCAGCGGCCGCCGGGCTCGATCACGCCTGGCCAGCGGACGACAAAGGGGATGCGATGGCCTCCGTCCCAGGCGTCGGACTTGTATCCGCGAAACGGTCCGCTGGGGTAGTGCCCCTGCGGCTCCAGGGCGGCTTCGCCGTCGCCGCGCCCGTTCTCGCGCGCCCCGATGTAGTGCGCGCAGCCGTTGTCGCTGGCGAACATGACCAGGGTGTTGTCGGCCACGCCGTGTTTCGCCAGCGAGGCCAGAACCCTCCCCAGCACATCGTCGGTCTCCAGCACCAGATCGGCGTAGAGGTTGTTCAGGCCGCTCTTGCCGATCCAGGGCTTGTTGACCGCCAGCGGCGTATGGGGCGAGGTCATGGCCAGATAGAGAAAGAACGGCTCCTTGTTTCGCGCGCGCTCGGCGATGTAGGCGTCGGCCTTCCGCGCCCAGGTCGGAAGCAGTTGCTCGAAGTGCCAGTAGGGCATCGCGGGGCCGGCGATGCTGGCCAGGTTGTTTCCCAACAGCCGCTCCGGAAGCCACTGCGAGGGAATGCCGACGGTGCGGTCGTTTTCGATGAAGCCGTAGGGCGGCCAGTTGGGGACATCCACGCCGAAATAGAAATCGAAACCGCGGCGGGTCGGCCCGCCGAGGGTGGGTTGCGAAAATGCCTCGCGCCAGCGCGCTTGTTCGGCGGGCGTGGCTTCGCGCTGGGCCGTGGGATCGCCGCCCCGACCATGCTCGGCCCTCGGACAGAACGTTTCCGGGTCTGCCCGAAAAGGCCAGCCCTGCCCCAGGTGCCATTTGCCGATGCAGGCCGTGTGATAGCCGTGCCGCTTCAACAGCGCCGGCATCGTCAGACGCCCTTCCGCAATCAACGGCTGCCCGTACGGGCCCACAATGCCCTTCTGAAGGGTGGAGCGCCAGTTGTAGCGGCCGGTCAGAATGCCGTAGCGCGAGGGCGAGCAGACCGAAGAGGTGGCGTGCGCGTCGGTGAAGACCATGCCGTCGCGCGCCAGCCGATCAAGATTCGCGGTGCGGATTTTTCCGGACGGATTCAGGCACGACGCGTCGCCGTAGCCCATATCGTCCACCAGAAAATACACGATGTTCGGTTTGGGTCGTCGGTTGTTCATCCCGTTTCCGAGCCGTTGCAAAGCCCGTCCCCCTCATCCCGTCGTCAATCTGCTCCATCCACGGCGTGCGCACCGGCGGAACGATCGGCTCGCACATCCGCTCGTCCCGGCAGACCGTAATGTTATGGAAATCGCGATCGCGATGGTCTTCGTTGCCGACGTGAAAATTCGGCGGTCGCGCGCCGTTGACCCAGATGTTGTTGAACACCCGGCTCCGTTCCGGTTCGAAACGGGCTGCCCCGGTCCGCGCTCTGTTCCTCGCTTTCCCTTCAAGACCGGCGGGTCCCTTCTACAACGGCGCCGCAGATTGCAGCCCTCGGGAAGGATCGAAGCCGCGCCGCGGGAGTTCTGCCGCGGCGCTCTGCGTGGCGCGGCCGTTCCGCATGTCCCGCGGTGTGGCGGCTGGCGTGGATGAATGTGCCATGCCTCGCGCTCCCCTGCTCCCAGGCGGTAGAGCCGTTCCAGGAACAGCGGCTACCTCCATCGTGAACCCCAGCATGCAGCGATAACCGTGAATGTCTCTCGGCAGCATCGGCGCGGGGCAGGTGCCGGGCGCTCCGGTGACGGTGGCCGCGCCGGCCAGCTCCCGCCCCAGCCGGAGCCGGAACACATTCCGCCGCAGAATCTGGAAGCCGGCAATGGGCACCTCGCCCAGGCGGTCGCGCACGGAAAAGGGGAAGGCGTTGCCGACCGCCCACTCGTAGTCGAGCCGCTCGACGACGTGATCGAACCGCAAATCCACCGTCTGCGCCGAAACGCGCCGCGCGGAAACGCATTCGGGAAAGCGGTATTCCAGATCGCGCCCGTAAACCGCGCCCAGGGCGACCGTCGCCGCGCGCCGGGCGAGCAGCAGGTTGCCCTGCGAACTGATGTGGATGCCGTCGCACAGCCCCGCCTCGAAGATGGGGATGAGGAAGACCGCGTCCATGGCGTGGGACAGTTGCCGCTGGATTTCCCGCATGGCTTCCCATCCCGCGCCGTCGGTTCGCGGCCCCAGCACCCGATTGAGCTGCACGGTGAGGATGGGCAGGCGCGGACGTTTCGCCGCCCGCCGCAGTCCGCGCGCGAACCGCGCAAAACGGGTTTTGTACTTCGGGTAAGCGTCGGCGCCGACGTCACTCTCACCCTGGTACCAGAGACAGCCGCGGATGCCCCCGCCGGACTCCTCCAGCCGCGTCCGCATCGCCTCGAACAGGTCGCCCTTCGTGCCGGGATCCCAGCGCGAAACGGGAGAGCCGCCGACGGCCGTGGGAATCAGGCCGATGGGATAGCCGAGTTCCTTCCGCAGCGTCTTGGCAAAGGCGAGCCACGGGCTGTGCGAAGCGCCATGGGCGGCCAGTTCCCAACACCGGCGCGGACCGAACATGTGGACGCCGATTTCCGGAGGATCATCCACCGGGTCTCGCCCGTTGCCTTCGGCATTGCTCTGGCCCGCGATCAACCACACATCGCCCACGCCGAGAAAACGAACCGTATCTCCCCTGCGCCGCCATTCGACGGCGTCCTCGGCGCTGCCCACGCAGGTTTCCACCCGGTACGGTCCCCCGCACGGCAGGTCGATTGCGATCCGCCACGTTCCCCTCCGGCCGGCCCACTCGCCCCGCGCCGAACGGTCCACCGCGGTCTGCGCCACCGCCCAGTCCAGCGCCCGGCTGACGGCGGCCAGATTCCCTTCCCGAGCCACGCGCACGCGCACCTCCGGCCGCTTGCGCCGGAAAATCGTCCACCACCGGCCGCCCAGGGTAATGCGCGCGGCTTGCGTTCCGTCCTGCTGCACAATCTGCCAGTCCACCGGACCGATCTCCAGGGTTGCCGGACTGTTGGGATCGCAGGGTGTTCGTTTCTGAACCATGAGCTGTCCTCCTCCGCTCTTCGTCAACCGCCTTTTGCCACCTCCAGCAGAGCCAGAAGGTTCTCCACCGGCACGTCGGGTTGAATCTCCTGCGACGGCGAAAGGATGTATCCGCCGTCTTTCGACATCAGGTCGCGCACCCGCCGGGTTTCGGCCCGCACTTCATCCGGCGTGCCATAGGGCAACACCCTCTGCGTGCTGATCCCGCCCCAGAAGGCGAGCCGGTCTCCGTACTCCCGCTTGAGCATCGCAATGTCCATGCATTCCGGCTGCACGGGATTGAGCACGTTGACGCCCATTTCGATCAGCGCCGGAATCGCTTTGACGATGTTGCCGCAGGAGTGAATCCACACCTCCTTGCCGTAGCTGTGAATCAGGTCGTACTCGCGCTGTTCGCCCGGCCGAATCATCTCCTCCCACGTTTCGGGCGACATGATCAGGTCCAGTTGCGTTCCCCAGTCGCTTCCCAGCAGAACGCCGTCAATTTCCGGACAGCCGAGAAAGTTCTCCAGCATCACCATGTTCTTCTCGATGATGCGGTTGAGCAGGTTCCGCGCAAAGGCCGGCTCGCCCGCCAGATCCGCCAGAAAGTTCTCGATGCCGCGGGCGCCGTTCGCCTTCTCAAAGTGCGATCCGTAGATCGTTACCAGGATATATTTGTCGCTGTGATCGTGCAGGAGCTTCAAGCGGTCGCGAAAATCGGTGTAGCTTCCGGTGCCTTTCACGCCGGCGCGGCGGCGGGGCGCTTCCGGGAGTTTCCATTCCGGTCCCAGATTGTCCCAGCCCCACCACGGAGGGCCGATCAGAACGACGTCGTTGTCCAGGACCTCATCCACACTGCGCCAGCCGGCTTTCTCTTCGAGGTTTTTCCTCGCCTCGCGGGTGATCTGAATGCAGTAAGGGACCCGTTTCGTGTTCCGGTGCGCAATCGCGTCCTTCACCAGTTGCCTGCGTGTCATGCGTTATCCCCCTGCTTCGCCGGCCGCGCCGCTCCCCTTTCGCCGAACGAACCGCGTCTCGCAAATGCCGCGGCCCTCGGCGCCGCTTTCCGAGACCCTGGGGCCTGCGCCGCCGGCTCGCGGCTGGCGGGCGTTCGCCCGGCGGAGAACCGGCTCCCGCGTTCCGGCAAGATAAGCAAAGGTTCCGTCGGGCTTCCAGATTCTTTTCCGCTCGCGGCCCCGCCTTGTCCGGCGACCGCCCTCGCGGTGTCGTTGGCGGCCTGCCGGCCGTTTAGACTGTCAAAGTTCGGGGGGGCGTGGTATAGCCATGCGGTAGAAGCGCCCCGGTTGCGGGCCGAAGTGGAGGTGCCGCCCATGCCCATGCACAACGTGGAAATCGCCGCCGCGCTGAACAAGCTGGCGGACTTGCTCGAGATCGAAGGCGCGAACCCGTACCGCGTGCGGGCCTACCGCAACGCCGCGCAAACCGTGGCCGGCCTTTCGCGCAGCGTGGCGGACATGGTCGCCGCGGGCGAGGACCTCTCCGAGCTGCCCTGCATCGGCGAAGCGCTCTGCAACAAACTCGTGGAAATCGTTCAGACGGGCCATTTGAGCGCCCTGGAGAAAGAGGAGCGCAAGCTCGCGCCCACGCTGACCGAGCTGCTGAAAGTGCCGGGATTGGGGCCGCGCCGGGTTCGCGCCCTGTACGAGCGGCTGAAGATCGCGGACCTGGAACAGCTTAAACGCGCGGCGCGGGCGGGACGATTGCGCGAGTTGCCCGGCTTCGGGGCGCTGACGGAACGCAAGATTCTCGACTTCCTGCGGCAAACGCAGGAGGGCGCCGCGCGCTGCCTGCGGGCGGCCGCGGCCGAACTGCTGGAATCCCTGGTGGGGCGCCTGGCCGCCACCCCGGGTGTCGCGCGCGTCGAACCCGCCGGCAGTTTTCGGCGCTGCTGCGAGACCGTGGGCGATCTGGACGTGCTGGCGGCCGCGGAGGACGCGGCGGCAGCCATCGCCGCCTTCACCGGCCACGAGGATGTCCTCAAGGTGTTGGCGCAGGGGGATACCCGCGCTTCCGTCGTGTTGCGCTCGGGCTTGCAGGCCGACCTGCGCGTCGTGCCGGCGGCCAGCTTCGGCGCCGCGCTGCACTATTTCACCGGCTCGAAGAGCCATAACATCGCCATCCGCACCCGGGGCGTGGAGCGGGGCTTGAAAATCAACGAATACGGCGTCTTCCGCGGCGAGGAGCGGATCGGCGGCGCGCGGGAGGAAGACGTCTTCGCCGCCGTGGGCCTGCCGCTCATCGCGCCCGAACTGCGCGAAAACCGCGGCGAGATCGAAGCCGCGGAGCAGGGCCGCCTGCCGGCGCTCGTGCGCCTGGAAGACATCCGCGGCGACCTGCAATCCCACACCGACGCCACGGACGGACGCGACAGCCTCGAGCGCATGGCGGAAGCGGCGCAGGGCCGCGGATACGCCTATCTGGCCGTCACCGACCACAGCAAACACCTGGCCATGGCCCGCGGCCTCAACGCCACGCGCCTCGCCCGCCAGCTTCGCGCCATCGACAAGCTCAACAGCCGCTTCCAGGGCTTCCGTCTGCTCAAGTCCTGCGAAGTGGACATTCTGGAGGACGGCTCCCTGGATCTCTCCGACGATGTGCTCCGGGAACTCGACCTGGTCGTGGCTGCCGTGCACTACCGTTTCGCCCTCTCGCGCGACCGCCAGACCGAGCGCATCATCCGCGCGCTCGACAACCCCTGCGTGCATGTGCTGGCCCACCCCACCGGCCGTCTGATCAACGAACGGCCGCCGCTGGACCTCGATCTGGAACGGCTTCTGCTGGCCGCGCGCGACCGCGGCTGCTTTCTGGAACTGAACGCCCAACCCAGCCGGCTCGACCTGGCCGACCTGCACTGCCGCCAGGCCCGCGAACTGGGCGTCAAGATCGTCATTTCGACCGACGCCCACGCGGCCGCCGAACTCGCGTTCATGCGTTACGGCGTCGATCAGGCCCGCCGCGGTTGGCTGACGGCCGCCGACGTGCCGAACACGCGCGATTGGGCCGGCCTGCAGAAACTGCTGCGGCCGCGGTCGTGATTGACAGCGCAAGGCCGTTTGCCTTACGGTTTCGCCCCGCGCCAGCAAAGGGCTGGCCGCGCCAAATCGAGAACCAGGCAACGCCATGTGTAAGGATTGCGGTTGCGGTCAGGCGGACGGCGCCGAGCGGCACGAGCACCCGCACGTCCACGGTCACGCGCACGACCATAGCCACGATGCGCAAGGCCGCGTGATCGCTTTGGAGCGCAAGATTTTGTCGCGCAACAACGAGGCCGCCGCCCGCAATCGGGCCTGGCTGGCGCAGCGCGGCATCGTCGCGCTGAATCTCATTTCCGCCCCCGGCTCGGGCAAGACCCTGCTGCTGGAGCGCACGCTGGACCGTCTGCGGGGCCGCGTCCCCTGCGCGGTCATTACCGGCGATCTGCAGACCGACCGCGACGCCCGGCGCCTGCAAGGCAAAGGCGCGCCCGTGCGCCAGATCGAGACGCTCAGCGCCTGCCACCTCGACGCCGAGCGCGTGGGCGCGCTGCTGCCGGAGGTGGCCGCGCCGGGCACCCGGCTGTTGTTCA
>Ga0101944_10004241_pt1 | contig 18096 bp, 17 predicted proteins | sample DewCreD2012metaG_FD_75245 | JGI IMG/M metagenome (GOLD analysis project Ga0101944, IMG submission 75245) | Hot spring sediment bacterial and archeal communities from British Columbia, Canada, to study Microbial Dark Matter (Phase II) - Dewar... ... | reverse complement strand
CATATTTAAGATATTTTTGGGATAAAATTAAAATATAAATATAACAGTAAATTTTATGATATGAATCAGGCATAACCTGATTAAAAAAATGGTGGGTTTGTATTGTTGTTTGATTAACTTCTTCTCATTTTTAAAATACTTCTTCATCTTAAATACAGGAAGTTAGGCAAGATTCACATACTAATGATAAAAAAAATTTTGAATTAAAGTCATCAAAAGTTACAAATAAAACAGTGACATATCTTTTTTTATTTTTTTGTAAGTAATTAAAAGTTGTTTAAAGTAATTTTTATTTTAATAAATATTACTTTTTATGCTGATAATCGTTAATGAAGTAATACAATTAAATTTTTCTTTTTAATAATGACTGTATCATATAATATAATTCTTTTTTCTTTTGATAATTCAAATCTTTGCTTTGATTTATTACATTCTCCATCTCAAATAAAACCTTTCTTTTAACCAATCCATCTACCGGTATTTTTCTTTTATTTTGAAAATCCACAACCGCTCTATAGGTTTCTAAATCCCAAGTATCGTCTTTTATATTTAATTTATACCCTATTGCATTTAAAATTATTTTTAATTTTATTCTATCTTTATTTTTAAACCATGTATTATGATAGTCTTTACTTTGCTTCCATGCATATATTTCATCTGATTCAATATCATATCTTTTCATAATCTGTATCTGCTGGGGATCTGATACAATAATAAAAGGAACACCTTTTATTGCATCTATTAATCCTTTTACACAAACTGGTTTATTTAAAAAGATTTCTTCGGGTGGTTTTTCAAATTTTTTAATATTGATTTCATAAATTATTACTGAAAAAACCTGCTCAGGATATTTTTTTTCAAAATCAAGAATAACGGGTTTGCCCTGCCTTTCATTTTCATAATTAATAGAAACACAAAAACCACATACCTCTGCAACCTCACCAAGATGATTTGCCGCTTCATAAGTTGAAAGATATGCATTTAAAATAAATGCATAAAAAATAAATATGAATAATAAAATTTTTTTTAAAAACATTTTAACTCTTTAATAATTTCTCAACTAATTTTACCGCTTCATAGGCATCTTTTGCATAACCGTCTGCACCGATTTCATCTGCAAAAGACTGATTTACAACTGCTCCACCTATTATTATTTTACTATTTAATTTTTCTTTTTTAGCTAATTGAATAACTGCTTTCATTTCCGTCATAGTTGTAGTCATTAAAGCGGATAATCCTATTATTTTTGCATTGAATTCTTTTGCCTTTGAAATAATAATCCTTGATTCAACATCTTTGCCTAAATCAATAATATTATGGCCATAATTTTTCAGCATCAATGCCACAATATTTTTACCAATATCATGAATATCACCTTTTACTGTTGCAAGTATTATATTATTTTGTTGTTTTTTTATGTTATCTTTTAATAATAGCGGTTCTAAAATATTAAATGCTGTTTTCATTGTATCAGCACTTGCTATTAACTGTGGAAGGAAGTATATTTTTTTATCATACAAATCACCAACATAATTAATGGCAGGAATTAAAATATTGTTAACTATATTTTCGGGTTTTTCCCCATTTTTAAGTTCATTATTTATTAAATCAGTAACTGATTCTTTTTCACCATTTACAACTGCATCATAAATTGTTTTTGATTTTTTAATCTGTGTTGAAACTTTTTTATCTGTAACCTGATTGCTATATTTTTTTATCCAGTTAGAACAATTTTTATCTTTACCTGATAAAACTTTTAAAGCATCTTTATCAACAACACTAAAATCAGACGCAGGATTGGCAATTACCATTGAAAGCCCTGCTTTTTTTGCCATATTTAAAAAAGTTGAATTTATTATATGTCTTTGTGGTAATCCATAGGAAACATTGGATAATCCAATTATAGAATTAAAACCATTTTGTTTAGCCCATTTTATAAGTTTCAAAGTTTGTTTTGGTGCCTCAGGTTTAGATGACACAGTCATAACAAGTCCATCAATAATAATATCTTCTTTTTTAAAACCATATTGTAATGATTTTTTAACAACATTTTTGATTATTTTTTGTCTTTTTTCAATATTTTCTGAAATTCCTCTGTCATCCAGTGGCAGCAAGATAAACATAGCACCATATTTAGCTGCAATTGGTAATAATTTTTTTATTTTTTTACTTTCACCGGAAATTGAATTTATCAATGCCCTTCCCGGATAAATTCTCAATGATGCTTCTATGACATCTGTAGAAGATGAATCAATACAAACAGGAACATTTGAAACTGTACTTAAAAGTTTTATGATTTTTTTCATTGTGTCTTTTTCATCTATACCTGGCATACCAACATTAACATCAAGTATTGAGGCACCTTTTTCAATTTGTTCAAGAGCCATATTTCTTATTTCTGCTGTTTCGCCTTTTATCAACTCCTGCTGTAAATTTTTTTTACCTGTCGGGTTTATTCTTTCACCAACTATAACAAATTTTTTGCCAATTTCAGTTATATTCTGATAACTTGATAAGACCGATGATTTATGTTTTCTTATTTTAATTTTAGGTTTTATTATATTTTTTTTCATTAAACTTATATATTCCGGTGTTGTACCACAACAACCACCTATTAAATTTGCACCTGCACAAATTAATTGTTTGGTATATGAAGCAAATTTATATGCATCCATATCAAATACAGTTTGATTGTTTATCAATTTGGGTAATCCTGCATTAGGTTTTGCAATTATTGGAACTTTTGCATATGGTTTCATTGCTTTTACCACTTCTACCATTTCTTTTGGACCTGTTGAACAATTAACCCCAACAACATCAGCGCCTAATGATTGTAATGTGACTATGGCTGCCTCTGGTGTTGTTCCTGTTAATGTTCTTTTGTTTTCATCAAAAGTCATACTAACAATAACAGGCAAATTACTCATTTCTTTGCAGGCAATCAATGCTGCACGCGCTTCCTGAATATCAATCATAGTTTCTATGACAAACAAATCAACTCCACCTGCTAATAATCCTTTTATTTGTTCTTTAAAAATATTTATACATTCATCAAAATTTAAATCCCCTGTCGGTTCCGGAAATTTACCAACAGGTCCAATATCACCTGCAATTAAGATTTTATTATTGGCAATTGACTTACTTATTCTTACTAATTCTTTATTAAAATTTATTACATTATTTCCAAAACCAAATTCACTTAATTTTAATCTGTTTGCACCAAATGTAAATGAATATAAAATTTGTGAGCCGGAATTTATGTAATCCAATTGTAATTTTTTTAAATTTTGCGGGTTATCAATAGCCCATTTTTCCGGGCACACACCTTTGGGCATACCAGCTTTTTGCAATGATACACCTGATGAACCATCAAGTAAAATAATTTTATTTGTTTGCAGTAATTTATAAAAGTTATTTTTTTTCATTTTAATTTTCCTTTTTTATAATTCCGGCAATTGCAAGTACTGATTTTTCTGGAATTAAAAAATAATTTTTTGTTATTTTTATTCCAATTTTATTTAATTTTAATTTTTTATAAATTGTTTTTTGAATTGAAATATGTAAATCTCCGTAACCTGGACTGAATCTTCTCGTTAATTTTAAACCCTGCTTGGCGATTTGTCTGGAAATAAATTGTTGTATCCAGTCAAGTCCAGCATCAGCTGTCTCTGAAGCAACAGCATCTAAAATTACTCCAAATGCAGGATCTTTTCCTTTTATATTTTCATCTCTTAATTTTACTATATCATTTCCAACGGTTGATGCCATAAAAACTATTTTATCTGATTTTTCTAATAATTTACTTAAATTTTTACTTTTAATTATAATATTATTATTTATAACAATTTTATTATTTTTGTTTTTAATAATATCTAAAATCGTATATGCGCCTTTTAAATTGCATATTTTTTTTGCTTTATTTATTAAATCATCATAATATTTTCTTTGAATCTTTTTAATTTTTGTAATTCTATTTTTAAAACCCATTCTAAATAAAATATTTAATATCTTTGCTTCATATTTAATATTGTTAAAATAAATTATATTACGTTCCATTCTTTCACCAGTTTTATAAATGTTTTTATAATCTTATCATAAAGCCAGTAAAAAAAAAATAAAATTAAATTTAATTTTTCAATTTTAAATAACATTCCGTGGTTCTGCTTGACTTCGCTCATAATTTATTCAGGAACAGGAATAACAAAATAAAAGCAATGCCCTGTTTAATTTGGATAGTATTGGGACTAAATGTGATTTTTAATTTCATATAAATTTTTTTATTCTGACTCTACCTGCTGTAAGTGAGGCAATATTTGATTTTTCAAAAAAAACACTTGACAAAAATGCTATAATTTGCTATAATTTGCTATATGAAGAATAAAATAAAAAATCTTGAGATTTACAGATTGGAAAACAGGATTTCCCAACAGAAATTAGCAAAAGAATTAAATGTTGCCTTTTGCACTGTTAATAGATGGTTTAACAACAGAAATATTCCAAATAAAATTCATTCATATCATATTGAAAAGTTATTAAAAATAAAATTTAAAAAAATTGGAGGTCAGGGATGAAAAATGAAAAAGAAAAGTTACAAGAGATGAAAGACACAGACAATTTTGAAGGATTGCAACTCGGCCGCGAACACATTGAATTATTAAAAAAATCAAAAGCATTTACAAATTATGAAAAAAAGGAAAGCAAAAAGTTAAACTCTAAACTGGATATGATTCTTACGAAGATATATCTTGCTCTTTGATGTAGTAACTGCTTTTCCCAAACTGCCAGGTAAAAAATAGTTTTTACCTGGCAGTAATTATTTATAAATTATATTTGTCCTTTAGTTCTTTTAATTTAGCAAGTGCTTCAAAAGGTGTCAATTTATTAATATCCATATCCTTTATTTCATTTTTTATTTTTTCATTCTCAATACCAAACAAATCTAATTGTTCATTATTTTGTTTTTCAGATGTAATAGAACCAATTTTTGTTTTTCCGTTTTTATTATAATTTGCCTCTTCCAGTGACTTTAATATTAAAAATGACTTATCAATTATTTCCTGAGGAAGACCGGCAAGTTGAGCAACATGAATACCATAACTTTTATCTGCAGCACCTTTGATTATTTTTCTTAAAAAAATAATTTTATCTCCCCACTCTTTTACCTGTATATTATAATTTTGAACAAATGGTAAAATATCAGCAATCTCTGTTAATTCATAATAATGAGTTGCAAAAAGTGTTTTTGCTTTTATTCTGTTATGGATGTATTCGGTTATTGCCCATGCTATTGAAATCCCGTCAAATGTTGATGTTCCCCTGCCAACTTCATCAAGTATGATTAATGAATCTTTTGTTGCATTATTTAATATATTTGCTGTTTCAATCATTTCAACCATAAATGTTGATTGTCCCCTTGCAAGATAATCAGAAGCACCTACTCTTGTAAATACTCTATCAACTATACTTATTTTTGCAGATGAAGCGGGCACAAAAGAACCAATCTGAGCCATTATTACAATTATACCAACCTGTCTCATATAAGTTGATTTACCAGCCATATTAGGCCCTGTTATCATCATAATAATATTTTCTTTGGTATCAAGTTCAGTATCATTTGGAACAAATTCATTATAACCCAATGATTTTTCAACAACCGGATGTCTGCCATTTTTTATTAAAATAACTCCGTCTTCTGTAATTTCAGGACATATATAATTATTTTTTATTGCTGCTTCTGAAAGAGATAACAAACAATCAAGTTCAGCAATTTTATTTGAAACGTTCTGCAAATAGATTATATAATCTATCAATTTTGTGCGAATAGATAAAAATATTTCATATTCAAGATTTTTTATTTTTTCTTCAGCGTTTAAAATGGTTGTTTCATATTCTTTTAATTCAGGAGTGATAAACCTTTCTCCATTTACAAGTGTTTGTTTTCTTACATAATTATCAGGTACATTTGCTAAATTGGCTTTAGAAACTTCAATGTAATATCCAAAAACAGAAGTATATCCTACTTTTAAGGAATTTATACCTGTTCTTTTCCTTTCATTTTCTTGTAATGAAGATAACCACTCTTTACTATTTTTTGAAATATCCTTTAACCTTTTTAATTCTTCATTATAGGATGATTTTATCAAACCGCCTTCTTTTATTGTTATAGGCGGCTCTTCTTCTATTGCTTTATCTATAATATCAAAAACTTCATTTAATTTTTCATTAGATAATATATAATTTTTAACAAGGTTATCATTATTGGTATCTTTTATTATTTCATCTATTTGTGATAGTAATTTTATAGAATTTTTTAATGCTATTAAATCCCTTCCATTTATATTTAAACTACCTAATTTTCCGGTTATTCTTTCTATATCTGCCATCTCTGATAATAAATTAGTTAAACTGTCTTTTAAATCAGGGAAGTTAATAAAAAATTTTATTATTTCCTGCCTTTTTTTTATTTCTTCTATATTTAAAAGTGGTTGTTTTAACCATTTTTTTAATTCCCTGCTCCCCATTCCTGTTTTTGTATAATCTAAAATATTAATTAAGGTCAATGCAGTTCCCTTTTGTTCTGTATCCAGTATTTCAAGATTTTTAAGGGTTACAGAATCAAGAATCATAAATTTATCAGAAACGTAATTTGTAATTTTATTTATATGATAAAGTACTGTTTTTTGTGTTTCATAAAGATAGGAAATCAAAGCCCCAGCAGGTATTAAAGACAGGGATTTTTCATTAATCCCAAAGGATTCAGTTGAAAGTATTTTAAAATGCTCTTTTATTTTTTCATATGCAATTTCATATTGAAAATTCCAGTCATTATAATAATTAATAAAAATCTTTTCTATTTCAAGTTTCAGTCGCTCAATAATATTTTTTAAATAAATTTTATTTTCTTTGTATGATTCCGGCAATAAAATTTCAGCAGGATTAATATTTATTATGACATCAACTAATTTATCAAAATTATCTGTTATATTTATTTCTCTTGTAAAAAACTCACCTGTTGAAATATCAAGATAAGCAATGCCTGCGTTTTTTTCAGATATAAAAAAAGACAATAAATAATTATTTAATTTTTTATTTAAATTATCCTCTTCAATTATTGTTCCTGGTGTTATTATTTTTATTATTTCTCTTTTTACAAGACCTTTTGCTGTTTTAGGGTCTTCCATCTGTTCGCAAATTGCAACTTTATATCCTGCATTTATGAGTTTTATTATATAAGAATTTGCCGCATGAAATGGCACACCACACATAGGCATTTTTATCTGTCTTCCTTCCCCTGCTGTCCGGGATGTCAATGCTATCTGTAGAACTTTTGATGCAATTTTTGCATCTTCATTAAACATCTCATAAAAATCACCCAATCTGAAAAAAAGTATCGTGTCGGGATACTTTTTTTTAATTTCCAGATATTGCTTCATCATCGGAGTTAAATCAGACATTAAAAATCCCTCTTTAAATAATTATGAAATATAATTTAGATTTTTATTTTTTTTCTTGTTCTAACCTTTTCTTTATAATATTTAATTTATTGTTTGCTTCATTTTTCCAGATTGTATTTGGATATAAAGTTAATAATGTTTCCAGCGTTTCCTTTGCCATTACAAACATATTTGATTTATAATACGCTTTTGCAAGTCCATATAATGCTTCTTCCGGGAAATATGATGTTGATTTTAATATGTTTTCAAAAATAGTAATTGCTGTTTTGTAATCACCTTTTTCAATAAATGCCTGTCCTTTGTATAAAAGTGATAATGTATATAAAAATTTATTATTTTCTGTATTTAATACGCGTTGATAACTTTCTATGGCAGCATCATATTTATCTTTTATCATATAAATATGTCCAATATTAATGGCAGACCAGCTATAAAACCATAATTCATTTGGATAATTACTTAAAATTTCATTGTATTTATCAATGGCTTCGTTATATCTTTTTTTTTCTTTATATAACGATGCAATATTAAATAATGCTATTGGTCTAAATTGTCCATTGGGATAATTTTTTAAATATGATTCATATGATTTTATTGCGCTTTCTGTATCACCTTTTGATGCGTGCAATCTGGCTATGGCAAAAAATGCCTCTTCTGCAAAATCAGTTCCACGGTGCTTGGTTATTAACATCTTGTATTCATCTATTGCATCGTTTATTTTACCGAGTTTTTCAAGACACCTTGCTGTCATTAACAAAGAAATTCTTGCCCAGTCAGTATTTGGATAAACCTCTTTTACTTTTGAATATATCTGGATGGCCTCATTGTATTTCCCCATTTGAAAATACTTGTTTGCCTGTTCAACCGGATCCTCTGGTAAGATTATTGAATGTAAAAAAATATATAATAATAAAAAAACTGTAAATCTATTTAACATATAACTTATTCTCTAATTCTTTATATTGTTTTAATGCCCTGATTTTTTCCTCTGCCTGTTGCACATAAATTTCTTTATTATAAAATTCATAGACAACTCTACTATATGCATCTTTGGCTTCTTTTAAATCACCTGCTAATTTATAAGTATCACCAATATGCATTGCTGCCATAGGAGCCCAATCTGTATCTTTAAATTTGTATTTTATAATTTTATATTCATTAATTGAATTTTTATAATTGCCAATTTGAGCAAAAAGTGATGCAAGTTGAAATCTTGCCTGAACTTCCCATTGTGTATTGGGATAGTATTTCATAATATTTCTGTATATATTTATAACTTTTTTATATTTTTCCTGTTTCATATAAATCTGTGCAAGATTAAAATATGCTCTTATTGTTTCTTTTTTTCCAGGTGCTTTTCTTATTATGTCTCTGTATATTTCCATTGAATAAGGATATTTTTCCAATTTTGAATAACAACCAGCCAGTCGATAAGAAACCTCTATAATTAATGAATGTTTTGGATTTTCAGCCATAAATTTTTGATAATGTTCTATTGCTTTTGGTAAATTCCCAATATATTCGTATGCCATACCCAAATAATATCTAACATCAGAATTAGTTTTTGCAGTCGGATAATTTTGTAGTATTCTTTCCCATATTTCTATTGCACCTTCGTAATCTTCTATATCATAATATTTTTTACCCTCAGCAAATAAAACTTTTATATCTCTTTCTATTTCCTCCTTTGTCATTTGTTTTTGTTCAGGAACCACTTCTTGAAAAACAACTGTTGGTTCTGAAGCAGGAGTGGATGTTGTTGCCTGAGTTTGTGTAGTAGATGTATCTGAAGTTGCAGTATCAATTTCTGCTAAATTAAAATTCACATCAGGGGTTGGGTCAGGGTCTGCTTTGTTCATTTCATCAATACTTACTACTGTATTATTGTTAAAAAAAACATCATCAGAAACATTTTCAGAAATTAAATAATTAAAAGAAAATAAAACTAAAACAAGAGAAAAAATAAATATTTTTTTCATAAAAACTCCTTAAAATTTAATTTTTTTCTTTTATATAAATTAACATAATATTTATAATATGTCAATAAATAGGTTTTACGGTTAGTGTAAAATATTGTGTGGACTTTTCAAAAAAGTGCCTTTTTGTAGAATTTATAAACAAGTCAATTTAATTAAAATGCAGTTAGAAAACATCATCTTCTGGATATTGTTAATTTTGGGGTCAGACCCCATTCTTACAAAGCAGGTTCTGCCATCTATCTTGGCTTGAAAATATTTTATTTTAAATTTACAAAATTACACCAGCAATTAATTTAAAACATTCGTATCTATTTGTATTAGAATTGTGCCATGGGGAGGCAAGACTAATACAAAAAAATGGTTCATTCAATATTTGTCCATTTTTAAATTTTTTATTTGCCTCTGTATCTGTAATTCTTAAAGTGTATTCAACATTTTTGTATATAAAATTACAAGCCCATTTTCCATAATCATTCAAAAACATCTTTGATGAATTAACTTTTATAAGCATCAAAGATGTTGAAATACCATATGTTTTTATATCTTCAGGATATAATCTATCAGCCCCAATACTATTTTTATGATCCCAAATACTTTCCACATCATCAACTAAGTTAATTAGTTGTAATTTTTTTAAGGTTCCTATTTTTTTCCAATTATTTCCTAAAAAGAAATAATTTTCCTGTTGATGTAAATTAGGACATGGACGTGTAATATTTATATCAACTATATCAAGTAAATTAATATTGGATGCTATCTCTTTGGGGATAGGTCCTGATTCTGTTACAGGTCTTGTCCATTTTTTTGTTTTAATGTCTTTTCCTGCAAAACATATACCGCCCTCTCGCCATGATTTTGCTAAAGTTACAATTTGCATTGTTCCTCCTTATTTAATATGAATAATATTAACTCTTTCTAATTTTTTCGCAATGTATTCAGCGAGCAAACGACGATGGCACTTATCTGGTTCTGCCTCGCTACAGAGCAAACAACAGTCAGCAAAATTTATATTTTTAACTTTATTTAAAATTTCCCTTTCATTAAGCAATTCTATATATCTTTTTTCATATTCATTCCAGTTTATTATTTTTTTTCTATAATCTTCTAATAATTTTTTATCTGGTGCAAACTCTGGATAATACTCATATTCAACACCAATTAATTTTAAAAAATACTCAAAGTCAGGAATTTTGGTAAATCCTGCAAGTTGTGATTTATTATTTAATCGTATGTCAATTATCTTTTTTACACCATTTTTTTTAAGCGCCTCAAAAAAATCTTCTGCAGTTTTTTTAGTAAAACCAATTGTATATAAATTCATTCATTCTCCTCTCTTACAAAAGAAATTTTTTCTTCAATTTTTTTATAACCTTCTTCTATTTCCTCTTCACTTGATTTAAACATATTTGCTATTGGAGGCAATAATTTCTTTTCTACTTCTGAATTATCCATTACCGAGCCATTTTCAAGTATGTGGCTTATCTTAATTCCTTCTTTTTTCAAACTATAACTGATAAGCGAAAATCTATGGCACTCCAGTGGTTCTTTTTCAGAACACATTATAGCAATTCTAAATCCTTTTTTCATTCCTTCTTTAAGCCGATTAATACCTTCTTTAAAGGAATTTAGATTCCTGACCTTTTCAAAATTAACTTTTCCATTCCTATCAATTACTTCTGGTTCTGTCCGCCTTGCCCCAAGTTCTTTGCCCATAAATACATATTTAATATCATATTTTTCAAGTTCAAATTTTAAATTCTCTTTATTAAATTGTGGATTGTATTTGCTATATGGTGAGCTCCTAACATCTGCGATTGTGTCAATATTATTTGCTTTTAGCAATTCTATAAATTTTTCAATTTTATGATTAGAATGTCCAATTGTAAATATTTGCATATAATCTTTCACCTGTTTCCATTTACTATAATCTCTTAATTATTAAACCTGATAATTTATTGTAACATCTGGATATTCGTTCCATAACTTGCCTAAAAATAATCTTCCGTTTTCTTTTTTACTTCTTTTAATTTCATCCGCTCCCCATGTCCCCCATTGTTTAAAGAAAAATGCAACATTTTGTTCTTTACACTGTTCAAATATTTCCTGAACCCATTCTTTTTTTATTTGCCTCGCTCTTTTTCCTGATTCACCCCCAATAATAACCCAGTGTATTTTAGAGAAATCTATTTTTCCTATTGGACCAATTAATGGTTCAAATGAAATAAACCTTATTATTGCATCAACTTTTTGCAAAATATCAATCCTGTGTTTATATAATGAATTTTCCACTGTTACTCCAAGCCAAACATTTATAGGCACAATTCTTTTTAAAAAATATTTATACATTATTTCTTCCCTTTTGGTCAAAATTTGATATATGTGTTGTGGTGTTTTCTCAATGATTTCAAAAATCTTATCAAGATAATCAAAAGGCATTTTCTCATGAAATAAATCACTCATTGAATTCACAAAAAATTTGGTTGGTTTCTTTATCTTTAATGGTTCATTTAAACGATGAGGCAAAATTTTAAATTTAAACCCCTCACTGTAATCTTTTATTCCTATTGCCTGCAATCTCCTCGCAAAAACTTCTGCATAACAAAATTTGCACCCAGCAGAAATTTTATTGCATCCGATACTGGGATTCCATACTTTTTCGGTCCATTCAATTTTTGTAGTTTTCATTTTTTTATCCTTTCAATTATTTGGTTTGCAATTTTCAAAGCAGTCTGGTTATTTGATGCAAAACCAAAATGATAAATCGGAACATTTTTAGTATTATATAAAATTAATGGTTCTTCTGTAACATATTTAAATATTCTCTTTAAATTTTCAATATATACTTCTGCTATTTTTGCAATACAATTATCTATTTTTGACTTTTTCTCTTCCTCATCAAACAGTGTTTTTTCTTTTTTTTCATTATAAAATAAATACTTAATTTTATCCACTGACATTCCAAAAAATAATTCAAGTTTTTTAGAAAATCCGAGTTCGCCTTTTTTATCTAAAAGCCTATTAACAATTACTCCAGAAGGAATTAAAATCCATAAATCAACTCTTTTACTTTTTAACAATTCTATACTTTGCCAGTTAATTTGCATTCCAAATGGGTCTAAAAGAATCAATGTTGCGGTTTTTTCTGTTAATTCATTTGCAAATTTTTTTATTTCCTCATTAACATCATTGCAAATAAAATTACAATTTTTTAAAATTAAATTTTTCTTTTCCAATGTCTCTCGCAATAATTCTATTGATTTTTTATCATTATCAACAAAATAATATTCATCAAATTTTTCTTTTAATGATAAAACCCTTTCAACAGAACCTTTATATATAGATAGCTCTTCTTCAGATACATTATTAAAAAATATTAATTGAATATCTTCTTTTTCAAGGGAATTTTCTTTATTAAAAGAATCTTTTTTTCAATATCCCTATTTCCACAACCGGCAAACCCATCAAAATAAAAAGTTTTTGGCCAGTTCTTAAGTTTTTTTGTTTATTCATAATTTTTAAATATGCATTTACATAAGATTCAAATGCTTTTAATTTTGTTTCTGTCCATTCCCCGCCCCACTCTTGAACTGGTTCTTTTACAATATCCATATTTCCCCTCTGTTTTTTTATAATTTATTATTTTTGTTACCTATCCGCTTCAAAAATTAAATATTATAATTTATTATACAATATATATAATTAATTGTCTAAATAAAATTTTATTTTAAAAAGTTGATAAACATTTTTCATACTATCAGACCGCATTCCTGACATTATTTTATTTATAACTTAAAAATCACTATAGCGATTTTCAGGACCTAAAAAAATTGACAAAAAAAATATTTTATGATTAAATAATAATTGTATAAATAATTAGAAAGGTGGTCTAAAAATGAAAAAAATTATGATATTTATTTTATCAATTTTAGTTTTTATTTCCTGCTCCAAAAAAGAACCAACCACACCTGAAAATCCTAACAATACACCTGAAATTTCTACTGCTACTCCTACATTTACGCAACAAATATCTACTACTTTAACTGAAAGCCCTTCATTTACAAATACTCCAGTTGAGACAAATACTTTTACTGCTACAAATTCTAACACTAATACAATCACATTTACTTCAACCGCACTATTTACTAATACAAATACAGAAACTCAAACTTTTACAATCACTATGACAAACACTTTGGTTTTCACTAATACTCCTTCTTTAACATATACCAATACTGCTATATTTACCCAAACTTATACACCTGCACATTCATCTACCTCAACCATCCAACCAACTGCCTCTTTTACTTCAACACTTACATTTACATATACATATACCAATACTGCTACATTTACCCAAACTTATACACCTACACATTCATCTACCTCAACCGTCCAACCAACTACCTCTTTTACTTCAACACTTACATTTACATATACCAATACTATTACTATCACTTTTACTCCAACTCAGACGTCAACATCGACATTTACTTCAACATTCACCATTACCCAAACACCATCAACTACGCCAACCTCTACAAATACAGAAATTATTAGTAAAATGGTTTTTATAAACTATATAGATTTTAATAATGAAATATATATAGTAAATTCTGATGGGACAAACCCAACAAGATTAACAAACAATAGTATAAAAGAAGATTTTCCTGCACTTTCATATGACCAAACAAAAATAGTTTATGCTGCATACATAAGTAATGCTTGGAATATTTTTGTAATGAATGCAGATGGAACTGGAAACACACAACTTACATATGGTTCATTTTCTAAGGCAGAGCCAGCTTGGTCACCTGACGGTAACAAAATTATATATAGCAATTATTCAAATGATTTATACATTATGAATGCGGATGGAACAGGAACAACCAGAGTTACATATATGAATAAAACACTTTATCACCCAAGGTTTTTCCCAGATGGTCAACAAATAGTTTTTGCCGATGGTCAATATATTTATAAATGCAATATAGATGGTTCAAATTTAACTCAATTAACCAATACCTCATACTTTGATTCTGTCCCAGATGTTTCCTTTGATGGTTCAAAAATTTCTTTTATAAGAAGTGGTGGTGCTGGCAACAGGGTATGGATAATGAATCCTGATGGCACAAATCCTTATGCTATTGCACAACCCGCTACTGATAAAAAATGTCCATCATGGTCGCCTTTTAGTCAAAGAATTGCTTATGTCGATATTAATAATTCTCAAATTTATTCAGTTAATGTTGATGATGTAGGAAATACCTCTAACGGATCAATAGTACATTCAGGTGGTTCTTATTACTTTTTGTCGTGGAAGTAAAATATTATATGTAATCGTTATCCCTAAGTGATAGCAGGTCTTTATAAAATATAAAATAAATTTTTTGCTTTACTTTTTTATCCGCATAAAACCTCCCCTCTCCCATCTTTAAAAAAAGAGTGGAATTAAAAAAATTTTTAATTTTATATCTCCTCCTTTTCTAAATCTATCCATTACCCACATCTTTAGTTTTAGCCCGTGGATGGCAGCCAGGTAAATTTTTGAACCCTGTTATTAAAGTTCAAGCGGCTAATTCAAGTGCATAGGTTCCCGCGCAAGCCGAATGCTCCGCTTTGTTTTTATCCCACCAAAAATCCAACACATGCTATTAGCAAATTCAGGCATTTTCTGATTTTAATGAAAAAATTGCTCTGGCACCAGCCATGTTTTTATATACGGTTGCTTATTCTCATTAAATAGAAATCACAAAAAATTGAATGTGCTGCCTGCCACGGGCTAACTTGTTGGTAATGGTTATTTTCTTAAGTCAGATTAAAAGGCATTATTATTCCTTTATGTTTTTTTATCGTGGCTGAGGGGTTACTTGCCTTATTTGTGTAAATATAACACATTTTTCAAACGACTTTTGTGTAATATCAACACATTTTTCAAACAACTTTTATGCAAAATGTTTATTTTCTATGAGTTTAATTGAATTTATAGGACCCCCATCTTACCCCCTTTTTCCTTTGCATAACATATTAACAGGCAGTAATAATACAACACTTTAAAAATTTGTCAGACATTTTTCATATTATCATACACTAAAATTGAATTTTAATAAATTTATCTAAAAGGGATATTGTTAAATTTGGGGTCTGACCCCATTTTTAATTTTAACATCATCGCTGGTTGGGGATAAAGCAATATTGGGAAAAGATGGTCAAAACGGATATTGTTAAATCTGGGGTCTGACCCCATTTTTAACATCATAATAATGACGCTATCATTTTCTGTAAATACTTATTTTGTTTTATTTCTTCTTTTATTGAACTGATTTGCCTGCTGATACTTACTGGATGCATATTAAATATTTTTCCTATTTCTTCTAATGAATAATTTGTTTTATATTTTATTAAATAAATAGCCAATTTTTTAGCATAATTATTTTTCCCTTTTTTCTTTTTTAATTCAATTTCATTTATTTTTAACTCCTCAACAACTTTTTTAATTATTTCTTCAACAGTTTTTGAATTACTGCTCCTTAATATTTTATTTTTTATTTTAGTTCTCAAACTTTTTATTTCCCCTATCACCCCTTTTTTAAATTTTTCCGTGCCAAAAATTAAGTCGTTAATTAAACTTTCTTCAATTATTTTATCCATAGCATCATCATTTTGGCTTAAATATCTTTTAAATAAAACCAATGCTTTACTTTTATCTTCATCAAATTGTTTTAAAACAAAATCTGTTTCTGTTAATTTAAATCTTTTATTTTTACCTATATATTCATAATAACAACTCCAATTATAATTAATCAATTTATCAATAAGTCCTGCCCTTATTGGATTTAAAATTATATATCTTACAACTTCTTTTAAATATTTCTCTTTTTCAACTATGATACTCTTATATCTTCCCTGATATAGATGTCCAACCCTTTTATATTTCCAATTAAAATACATTGCATAATTTTCCCCAATGTATTTCATTATTTTTGGCAAATAACCATCAATATCTTCAAGCAAAATATGGTAATGATTTGGCATTAAAACATAGGCATAAATTTTAAAATTAAATTTTTTTAATGCATTTTCTAATATACTTAAAAATTTAATTTTATCCTCATCACTTTTAAATATTTCCTTCTTTTCTACGCCTCTGTTAAAAACATGATATAAAGTATTTGGAAAAAATAATCTTATTGTTCTTGCCACTCGCATTTCCCTCTATATTTTATTTTTATTAATTTTTTAACATTTTAATATTTTTAAAAAATATTGCAATATAATTTTTTTATTAAATTTAGCCTATCGCTACTCTATTATCGCAAATAAAGATAACCAAATGATAAGCAAATATCAAAACGGATATTGTTAAATCTGGGGTCTGACCCTATTCTTAACATCATCGGATGTGGGGATGTCGGGATGGTGGTGGATGAGGAGAGAGGCGGCGGATATTGTTAATTTTGGGGTCTGACCCCATTCTTAACTAAGATTTGCAGATAAAAACATTGAAGAAATAAATTATAATTTAATTAGAGATAAAGATAATATTTTAGTTTTTAGAAATTTCTATAAAAAACTAAAAAAAATAATTATCTCCTAACTTCTTTAAACTTAAAAAGTTTTCCTACAACTAATTGTCGAATATTATTTTCTACATTACTATTAATATTAATAAATTCGTCTATTAATTCTTTATTATCTATTTTTTTATATACCTCATCCCAAAAAAGATAATTAATATTTTTTTTATAAATTTCGCACATATAAGATGTATTTAAATTTTTGGGACAAATTACAAAAAATTTACACTTCCATTTTTTATAATATTTATTTTTATCCACTATATATTTCAAAACTTCTAAATTTCTTATAAGTTGCGATGTTCCTTTGTCGCCACTTCCACTGTCATCACTCATTAATTTTGATTCAATTCCAACAATTTGTTTTGTTTCAAAATCAAATATAACCGCGTCAAATTGAGTGTTTATATATTTGTTTTCAGAATTAAAATTTATTTTAAATTTTTTATTAGGCACTTTAAATTCAAATAATAATAAATTTTTATTACTGACATCAAAAATTTTTGAAATTTTACTATTTTTTTTAATTTTTTTGTATTCTTTTATAATATCCGTTAATTCTTTATATTGATTATTTTTATTACTATTTTCCCTAATCTCAACCTCTTGTTCCCAATTATCAAGTGTTCCTAACATCATAAATGTAAAAGCAGTTTCTGAATTTAAATTTTTATAAGAATCCCTATTTTCTTTATTTTTCATTCCAAAAGCATTTTTTCTATTTTCAGTAATACCATACTTTGCATAAACATCACTTTTTAATAATTCATTTAAATCTTTAAATTTTTATTCCATAATATCCTCCTTTTAATTTTTATCTTTTAAGAATTTTTCTTATTTCTTCCACTGTAAATGGTGGATTTTTGTAATGCTCCCCATTAGTCAAGAGAAAATTAAGGTAGTATAGGTTCATAAATTTGCTCCTCATATTTTTGACGAAACTGTTCAGGCGTTAAATTATTTAACGACTGATGAGGTAAATCAGTGTTATAATCATTTATCCATTTTTCTAACGCTTTTTCAAATTCAAATGGATTATCCCAGTCATTCGTCCACACTATATCTTCTTTCAATGTTCTCATTACTCTC
>Ga0101944_10004239_pt1 | contig 18103 bp, 18 predicted proteins | sample DewCreD2012metaG_FD_75245 | JGI IMG/M metagenome (GOLD analysis project Ga0101944, IMG submission 75245) | Hot spring sediment bacterial and archeal communities from British Columbia, Canada, to study Microbial Dark Matter (Phase II) - Dewar... ... | reverse complement strand
AGGGATGCCGCGTCACGGGCATCCTGCACGGTTTCCGCGGGATGGTGGAAGGAAGCTTCCAGGAGCTGACCTCGCGCTCTGTCGGAGGGATCCTGCGGCAGGGAGGCACCATCCTGCAATCCTCCCGCTGTCTTGAATTCAAGACAGACGAAGGGCAGGAGCGAGCGCTCGCCAACCTGCGCGCCCAGGGTATTCAGGGGGTGGTTGTCATCGGCGGCGACGGCTCTATGGCCGGCGCCCGGGCTCTGGTGCGCAGGGGATACCCGGCCATCGGGGTTCCAGCCACCATTGACAATGACCTGTACGGCACCGATTTGTGCATCGGGGTGGATACTGCCCTGCAGACCATTGTAGAAGCGCTGGACAAACTGAAAGACACCGCCAGCAGTCTGGAGCGCGCCTTTGTGGTGGAGGTGATGGGGCGCAACTCTGGCTGGCTTGCTCTCGCGGCCGGCGTGGCGGGCGGAGCCGAGGCGGTTCTGATTCCCGAGCGCGAGTTCGACGTGGAGGCTCTGGCCCTGGACGCCCGGCGAGCGCGGGAGCGGGGAAAGCCGCATTACATCATCGTCGCCGCGGAGGCTCTTCAGCTGGCCACTGGCCCCAGGGGTAAGGCGTTCATGGAAGCGATGGAGCGCTCCGGCTTCACCGTGCGCGCAACCGTGTTGGGTCACGTGCAGCGGGGTGGATCGCCTACGCCGGACGAGCGCATTCTGGCCACACGGCTGGGAGCCGAGGCCGCCCGTTCGCTCATCTACGGAAAATGGGGCACGATGGTGGGCGTGCGCGGCTCGGATTTGGTCCACGTGGACCTGGATGATGCCATCAACCTCCCTCACCCCCTGGACGAGGCCCTGCTGGAGCTCAGTCCGGTGATGGCTCTCTAGCTGGTAAGATCTGCGGGGCGGTCCGTAGCCGGAATGGCCGGACCGCCCCTCAAGGCAGCCTATCTCTGGATTCTGGCGCTTCCTCCCTGAGCCAGCCGCCGCACCTGCTCCAGGCGAGCCATGGAGACGTCGCCCGGATAGGTGGTCAGCAAAGCTCCGTGCGCCCATCCCAGGCGCAGCGCCTGCTCCGGCTCCTCGCCCGTCAGCAGTCCAAACATCAGTCCGGAAGCAAACCCATCCCCGCCGCCGACGCGGTCGTAGACGTCCAGCTCGCACTGCGGGCTTTCGTAGAACTGGCCGTCGTAGTACATCACTGCCTTCCAGGAGTGCCGGAAGGCCGAGTGCACTTCGCGCAGCGTGGTGGCAACGAGCTGGATGTGCGGATACTGCTCCAGCAGACGGCCGATCATGATTTTGAAGTTCTCCGGATCCAGAGCGCTCCGCGTGGATTCCACGTCGGGACCCGGAATGCCGAGCCCCCGCTGCAGATCCTCTTCGTTGCCGAAGAGCACGTCCACGTGCTCCACGATGCGCCGGTTCACTTCCACGCCGCGTTCCACGCCCCCGGATGCTTTCCAGAGCTTCTCGCGGAAGTTCAGATCGTAGGATGTCACCGTGCCGTGCTGATGAGCGGCTTTCATTCCCTCGATGATCAGCTCGCCTGTCGTGGGAGACAGCGAGGCGAAGATGCCGCCGCTATGGAACCAGCGGACTCCCTTGACACCGAACAGGTCGTTCCAGTCCACATCTCCTGGCTTGAGCATGGCCCCGGCTTCGTTGGCACGATCATAAAAGACCTCCGGGGGCCGGACGCCAAAGCCCCTGTCGCTGTAGACGGTGGCGATCCGCGGAGAGCCCACGCCGTCGTAAGGGAACCACTTCAGATAGGCTTCCACGCCCATTTTGCGCACCTGCGTGGCGATCCACCATCCTGGCGGGTACTCCACGCTGGCGCTCACCACAGCGGCGCGTAGTCCGAAGGTCTTCGCCAGGGCTGCTGCCGGGTTGTACTCACCTCCGGAGCAGTGGCATTCATAGTGGCTGGCCTCGTGGAGCGGGATGACACCGGGATCCAGCCTGCGGACGATGGCCCCGATGGAGAGGAAGTCGTGGCGGCACTTCTGCGCGTCCCGCAACTGAAGTCTGGGCATCTTCGAAGGTCTCCTGTGCTGGTTTGCTTGAAACGGTACGATCCTCGCGGGACCGTGTCAGGAGGATATACCATGCCGTCCCCCCGCCCCGCACGCGAGGGCGTGAGGCGACCACTGACTCCCGCCGGAGTTCCGCAAACAACTCCCGGAACACCAGTCTGCACATAGGACGTTCCCCGAAGGTTCGTGGCCGAAGCCTGCTGCAGCAGATGAAGAGTGAAGAGGAAAATCAGCTCTCCGAACGGTGCAGGAGCTGTGTGCGGAGTTCGCCGAAGCCCTCGTCGCGCAGCAGGCGCTCGGCCTCCTCGTCCGACATCCCCTCCAGCATCTCGCGAAGCCGCTCCCGCTCCGCCCGCTGATGCCGGACCACTTCCCGCCTGAGCCGCGCCTGTGCATAGCGCAGGCGATCCTCCGGCGTGCGGCAGATGAGCCGGGGCACCGGGGCCGGTCGGCCGTCTTCCAGGTGGACAAGCGTGACATGGCAACTGTTGGTCTTGCGCACGCGTCCCGAAGGGATGTCCTCTGCGAAGACTTCGATCTCCACGTCCATGGAGGTTCTGCCCGCGTATACCACCCTGGCCACCAGCGTCAGCAGTTCTCCCACGAAGATCGGCTCGTGGAAGTCCACCCGGTCCACCGCCGCCGTCACACACAGCCCCCCGCAGAACCGCGCCGCACAGACGTACGCGAGACTGTCCACCAGCTTCAGCATCTCGCCCCCGTGCACATTGCCGTGCGCGTTGGCATGGTGCGGGAGCATCAGCTCCGACACCCGGACTTCGGTCTCATCCGCGAACTTGGCCGGCCGTTCGTCCAACGTCATATCAGCGGAAGCTCCATCTCAGCACTTGCGGCTCGGAGGCTCTCACGGGCTACTGCGAGGTATCCCTCATCTATCTCGAACCCCACAAAAGGCACCCCCAACCGCGCCGCCGCCAGCGCGCTGTGCCCGATGCCCAGGAACGGATCCATCGCCAGGCGGATGCGCTCCACCCCGTGCAACCGCATGCACATCTCCGGCAGCTGCACAGGAAATGTGGCGGGGTGCGGCCTCTGGAAGTCCCGGCTGCGGATGGTCCGGTAGGGGATGAACCAGGTATTTCCACGGCAGCGCACTCCCCCCGCCGCAGACCGCCATCGTCCGATGTTGGATGCGTCCTGATATGGCACCCCCACGGCCAACCGGTCGAGTTCGACATCCCCGTTCAGCGTCAGGTGGAAGATGTATTCGTGGCAGTCGTTCAGGAAACGGGAGCTGTTGATGGGTTTGTAATGCCCTACGCTGACATCTCCCGTGATGCCCGGATAGTCCCCCACGTCCCTTTTCTGGATGGCTATGGACTTGATCCAGTGGATGGTGTTCTGGAGGACGAAATGCCGGCGCATCACCCCGAGCACGTCGAACGGCACCCAGGGATCCCGCGGCTTGCCCCCGACGTTCAGGAAGAAAGAGCCGCCGGGGGAGAGCACCCGGCGCACCTCCGCCGCCCAGCGGTCGGTCCAGAGGAGATACTCCTCGCGGGAGATGGTATCGTCGTATCGCCGATATCCCACACCGAGGTTATAGGGAGGGGAAGTGACCACCACATCCACACTCCCATCCTCCAGCAGGCGGCGCATTCCCTCGATGCAGTCCTCATTGTAGAGGCGGCAGACAGCCATCCCGTTGGCTGCGCTCAGATCTCCCTGCGCCATTCCAGTGACTGGATAAGCGTCGCCTGGTCGGCGTAGTCCAGATCGCCTCCCACGGGCATCCCGTGGGCTATGCGGGTCACGCGCAACCCCAGCGGCTTGATGATGCCCGCCAGATACATCGCGGTGGCGTCCCCCTCGATGGTGGGGTTCGTTGCGATGATGACTTCACGGAACTCCCCGTGCGCGATCCGCTGCTGCAGCTCCCGCACGCGGAGCATCTCCGCGGAGACCCCGTCCATGGGCGAGATGACTCCCTGGAGGACGTGATAGAGCCCGCGGTATTCGTTGGTGCGTTCGAAAGCCACCAGATCCCGGGTATCAGCCACCACACAAAGCAATCCCTGGTCGCGGTTGGGGTCGCGGCAGATCTCGCAAAGATCCTGGTCCGTGTAGTTGAAGCAGACGCGGCACGTGTGGACGTGGGACTTCGCCTCCAGCACGGCCTCGGCCAGAGCGCGGGCTTCCTCGTCCGACATGCGCAGGATGTGGAAGGCCAGACGCTGCGCCGACTTCGGGCCGACGCCGGGAAGCTTCTCCAGCTCGCCCACCAGTCTCGAAAGCGGCCGGGTCAGATAGGATGGCATCTCAGGCAGGCTAATGTCTTCAGAGGCCGGGAATGTTCAGACCCTGCGGAAGGCCCAGCCCGCCGGTCAGGTCCCTGACGCGCTCGGCGCGCATCTCCTGTACCTTCTCCAGCGCCTCGCGCACCGCGGTCACGACCAGATCTTCGAGCATCTCCACGTCTTCGGGATCCACCACCTGGGGATCTATGGTGATGTCAAGGAGTTCGCCCTTGCCCGTCACCACGGCGCGGACCATTCCTCCACCCGACGTGGCCTCCACGCGCTCCGCGGCAAGCTCCTCCTCAAGGCGCTGGGCGTCCTCCGCCATCTTCTGCGCCTGCTTCATCAGGTCCCCGAAACCGCCCAGGTTGCCAAATCCTCTCGCCATATCCTGCTATCCTGATCGTATATCCCGTGCGCTGTGCCGGCCGGGGTCAGTCGCCCGCAAATGGATCCTTCTCGTCTAGCACCTCACCACCGAAGGTCCGGATAACCTCTTCGACCAGCGGTATCACTCCGCCGGTCTTCCCGGACTGCGGCTCTGCCGCCTCCGGGGCTGTCGCGGGCTCCTCCAGGGCTATCTTCTGCGTCGCGGCCTGAGCCGCCTGAGCCAGCCTGGCTCTGACGCGCACCGACGCGCCGGTGACCTTCTCGAAAGCGGCCTCGATCTTTATCCGCGACTCCGCAGCTTCCGTCCGGCTGACGTGGAATGTGCGGTCACCGTCGTACTCTATGGTGACGACGCCATCGTCCACCGCCCCCACCCGGCCGTCCTTCAGTATAGCACACAGGCTGGTGTTCGCCCTGTCGGCCCGGAGCGTCTGGATGACCTGCGGCCACGCCTTCCGGAACAGCGCGAGGTCGGGCGGGGCGTCCGTAGGCACGGCAACAGGAGCAGCCGCGGGAGGCACGGATGGTTCTCTCTCGGTCGAAGGCGAAGCCGTGACCGGGTCGGGCCGAGACACCGGCCCGGTCGCAGCAACTACTTCAGATACTTCAGGGCGCGGCGGTGCTACCGCCGTGGCTTCCGCAGGTGCCAACGAACCGGCAGCCACTTGGGAGGGGCTCTGTATGGCGGACAACAGTGCCACCTCGATGGCCAGATCGGCCCGCTCCCAGTGCCGCAGACCGGCCTCCGCTTCGGAAAGATGATAAACGAGCTTCAGCAGGCGGCCTGCGAGCGCTCCGTCCGCAGGATTGTTCGCCGCCAGCGCAGATTCCATCCGGCTCCGCGCCTCTTCCACCAGTGCTGAGAGGAGCCGGGAGGGATCCGCTCCCCCATCCCAGCAGGAACGCATCTGGTCCAGCACGGCGGCGGCATCCCCTGACAGCAGGGCATCCAGAAGGCGGCCGGTCAGGTCCGCAGGCAGGGCTCCCAGCACCTTGCGGGCGTCCTGCGCCGTCACACGCTCACCCGCGAATGCGATCACCTGCTCCAGCAGGCTCAGTCCATCCCGCCAGCTTCCCTGAGCGTGCGCCGCGATGAGCGCCGCAGCGCCCTCTTCGATCTCCACGCCTTCCTGTTGGCAGACCCATCGCAGCCGCTCCTCCACCTGGCGCGGAGTCCCCCTGTGGAAGTCGAACTGCTGGCAGCGGCTGCGGATGGTGATGGGGATCTTGGACGGCTCGGTGGTCGCCAGCACAAAAATGGCATGGGGAGGAGGCTCCTCCAGCGTTTTCAGAAAGGCATCCTTGGCGTGGTCCGAAAGCTGGTGCGCCTCGTCCAAGATAACGACGCGGTAGCGGCCTTCCATCGGTCGGTAGCGGACGCTCTCGCAGATGCTCTCCATCTCCGCCACTCCACGGTTGCTGGCGGCGTCCACCTCGGCCACATCCACAGCCGTTCCCTGCGTGATGGCCACGCACATCGCGCACCGGTTGCACGGTGAAGGAGTGGGGCCGTCCTCGCAGTTGACCGCTTTGGCCAGAAGCCGCGCCACCGTGGTCTTGCCGGTGCCGCGGGACCCGGTGAAAAGATAGGCCTGTCCGATGGTGCCCCGCTGAATGGCGTTCTGAAGCGTCCGCGTGACGTGCTCCTGCCCCATCACGTCCTCGAACGTCTGAGACCGGTATTTCCTGTAAAGGGCGATGTATGGCATCAGGGATGCGTCCCCCTCCTTCCCTCCCGCCGGAGGAGCCGCTCGCCGGACTTGCCGGGCCGTGGGATGCGTATCGTGCACCCGGCCTCGATCCGTTCCCGCAGTAGCCTTCCACGCGGCCAGGCTCAGGCCGGGGCGCGCCGGCGGCACACGCCTGACCTGCTTACCGCTGCTTCCTCCCGGACCTGACGGGGTTCACAGGCAGCACGTTGCACCGGGCCCGGCCTTCAACGTCGGCCGACGCGGCCGCTTGCAGCAGAAAGCGGACCTCAGCACGGGGATTCCGCCCCGCATAAAGCGGTTTTCGGGTTACAGGGCACCGCTAGTTCCCCGCCTAGCACGATACATCTGTCATTGTCTCGCACTCGGCGGCAAAACCGCAACCCGGCCGGAGTCAGAGAAACGAAAACGGGTGGCTCAGGTATTTTCACCGGGTTTAGCGGCGAGGAAGGAGCCGCGCCTCCAATTGGCACGCGAATTGCACTTAGGCTGAGTGCGTCATCTGAGACGCGCTGCAAAGATACGGGCCAAAAAAAGCGTTTCCGGGGCGTCCGGGTATGTTATAATGGCTCTGGCAAGCACTCCTGAACGGTCTTGTCAGCTTTGGCACGGAACTTGCAAGCGTATCAGGTGAGGCTGGGAGCCCCCGGGGACCAGGGAGCGGCCGACTGAGAAGTCAGATCCGGAAGCCGCTGGTTGCTGAGGACTCCGGGAATCTTCTGCCGAGTGCAGACGCGAAATCTTTTTCTTTTAGAAAGAAAGGGAGAACCGCTTCGCAGGGGGGCTCGGTACGCTATAATGGCTGTAGCCGAGATCTCTCGAGCGAAAGGAGGAATCAAAGGACATGCGTAAACTGCTTACCGTACTTGCTGCCATCGGTGTCCTGTCCACGATGTTCGTGGGTGCCGCGGGTGCCCAGACCGTGCAGGACTGGTGGGTGCAGATCCGCGCGGGATCGAACGTTGGATTCTCGCCCCTGAACAGTGGTCACAGCACGCTGGTCGCAGGAGTGAGGCCGACAGCCACCGACGGATTTGACACGGGTCTTGATGGGAACACCGCCGTTGGTCCGCCGCCTCCCTCTGACACTGGTGCAAAGGCGGCCTGGTATCGTGGCGATTGGACGGATACATTCGCCCGCTTCGATTACAAGGCTCCTTTGGCCGTCCTGCCGACAAACGTCGTCCCTAAGGTGTGGACCGATTTGCTGGTGTGGGCAGGCGTGGACTATCAGTTCGACAAGATCTACGTCACGTTCTTCACCACTACTACTCGGCAGGCACCCTTGAGCATCGATGGTAAGAAGGTCGCGTACAAGGTTCAGATGACCTATGCGCCGGCCGGTTACAGTGGCCCGACTTCATGGATCTTTGAGAACTATGGTGAAGTTTCCGGGTCGAATATTATGCTGGGTAGTGTAGAGTTGCCGGTTATTCCAGGAGTGAAAGTCGCGAATCCGATCTCTGGCACCGGCCCGCTGGCAGCCACGCAAGTGGGCGGCTACCGGTTCAACTTCGTGACACCTGAGCCCGGCAGCATGCTGGTGCTGGCCAGCGGCATCACCGGCCTGATGGGCCTGATCGCCCGCCGCCGCTCCGCCTGAAACACGGATCTCGGCTAACAGACGATCAGTGTTCAGCCTGAGAGGCTGACGCAGAATCAGGAATCTGAAACTCAAGCCACCCCGGGTGATCCCGGGGTGGCTTTTTCGTGCGCCTCCGTTAGGCGGCAGGATAACCATCTCCGCCTGCGCAACAACTCCAGCGAGCGGCGCTTCCAGCGCCGGGACACAAAGACGAGCAACCCTAAGAGATCTCAAAGACGATGAGCTTGCAGGACTACGGACGATTTGAGGACGGCGGCCGCGTTTTCCGCATCACACGCCCGGACACTCCCGCCCCGTGGGTCAACTACGTCGGCAACGGGCGGCTGATGGGCCTGGTATCCCACACCGGAGGGGGCTACACCTACTGGCGGTGCCCGCGGGATAGCCGCATTACTCGACACCGCTACAACGCCCTGCCCTGGGACCGGCCCGGGCGCTACATCTATATCCGTAATGAAGAGGGCCGCTACTGGTCCCCCACGTGGCAGCCCGTGCCGCTTGAGCTCGATGATTACTCCTGCCGCCATTCGATGGGCTGGACCGCTATCGAATCGGAATTCGACGGGATCCGCGCCTGCGTGCTTTACTTTGTGCCGCCGGATGACGATGTCGAGATCTGGCGCGTGCGCCTGAGCGACACTCAGGGCCGCAGGCGATCGCTTCAGATCACTCCCTACGTGGAGCTCTGTCTGGGGCACGCCCTGGTGGACCTGATCAACCAGCCGAACGACCAGCACTTCAACCGGACCTCCTGGGATGCCGGGAATCAGATCCTCTTCGCCACCAAGGACTACTGGGTGCAGTACCGCACCGCCACCGTCGCTCAGCCGAACCAGGCGTGGGACGGGGAGGTGTTCTTCGCCACCTCCCTGCCGGTGGAATCGTTCGAATCCCGCAAAGAGACCTTCATTGGACGCTGGCGCTCGGAGAGCAATCCGGAAGGGATCGAGCGCGGACGGCTGCTGAATACGGAGATCACGGCCGGTGACGCCTGCGCCGCGCTGCAGTGCTCCGTGACGCTTGAGCCAGGGCAGCAGGGGGAATTCACCGTGCTGCTCGGAGTCGTGCCGCGAGGGGAGCGGGAGACAGCCCGCCGGCTGGTGCGGCAGGGACGCGACAGAGCCTGGGTGGAGAACGAGTTCCAGCGCGTCGAACAGTGGTGGAGTGCCTTTCTGGACGCGCTGCAGGTCAGAACGCCCGACCCGGATGTGGACATCTTGATGAATTACTGGCTGCGAAAGCAGACCTGGGCCACCTACTACGCCACGCGCAGCGCAGGATACTATCACGGCGGCCTGCTGTTCGGCAGCGGCGTGCGCGACAGTGCGCAGGATCTGCTCGGTCCCATCATCGCGGAGCCTGCCATGGCCGAGGCGAAGATCCTGAATATCCTCCGCCACCAGTTCTCCGACGGCAGCACCCTGCACAACTGGTTTCCATTGACGGACGAAGGAGAGAAGACCGGCCACTCCGATACCCCTCTCTGGATCCCCCTGGCCGTCACCTCCTACATCCGCGAGACCGGCAACTTCAGTTATCTGGAGCACATTGTCCCATGGCAGGATGGCGGAGAGGATACGGTGCTGGAGCACCTGATCCAGTCGCTGGATTACACGCTCCACCACCGGATGTCTCCCCGGAACCTTCCCCTGTTCGGTCCTGGCGACTGGAACGACACGCTGGACTACGTGGGCCGCAAAGGCATCGGCGAGAGCATCTGGGTGGCGGAGTTCCTCTGCTACGGGCTGCGCGAGGCTGCTTTGCTCCTGCGCCGCGTGGGGCTGGAGAGCAAGGCATCTGAATACGAACGGTGGTACGCCACTGTCGCGGAGACCATCAACACCCTGGCGTGGGACGGCGAATGGTATATCCGGGGATTCCGGGACGACGGCGGGGTGATCGGAAGCTCGCGCAATAAGGAGGGACGCATCTTCCTGAACGCCCAGAGCTGGGCGGTCATCAGCGGGATCGCTCCGCCGGAACGCTCGAAGATGGCGATGGACAGCGCCTACCGGCTGTGCGGTACGCCGCGAGGGCCGAAGATCCTGGCTCCGGCCTACCGCACGGTAGATCCCGGGATTGGTCTGGCCACACGCTGTGTTCCCGGCAAGAAAGAGAACGGAGCCATCTTCAACCATCCGGTGAGCTGGGCCATCCTCGCCGAGGCGATGCTCGGCAATGCCGGGCGGGCCTGGGAATACTTCCGCCAGACGATGCCGATGAGGCAGGCCGCTGACCCGGACATTTACCTGATGGAACCCTACGTCTACAGCGAGTATGTCACAAGCGACGAGCATCCCGAGTTCGGGCAAGCGTCGCACTCCTGGCTGACCGGCTCCGCGGTCTGGATGTTCCGGACGATGCTGGACTGGATGCTGGGAGTCCGTCCGGACTACGACGGGCTGATCGTCTCCCCCACCCTGCCGCCGGAATGGCCGGAGGCGCACGTCCGGCGCAGGTTCCGGGGGTGCGTATACGACATCCGCATCAGGCGGGACGAATCCATCCGGGATGAAGCGCGGGTCACGCTTGACGGCGCGCCTCACACCGGTCCTCTGCCGCCAGGACCGGCGGGAACGGTGTTCCGGGTGGAGTACCAGGTGGGCGGGTGAAGCCACAGGAGAGACAATAATGCCGCAACACGAGGGAAAAACTCGGAGAGGGTTCCTGATCTCAGCGCTCTCGGCCGCGCTGGGGGCCGTAAGCGCGGCCGCCGCAAGGGCTCAGCACGCCCTTGAGACGGAGGGACGGCTGACAACAAAGGGACAGATACTCAGAACGGAGGTCTCCCTGGGAGACCCGCCGCGGGAACCGCTGGACACAATGATCCACTTCCGCCGCTCTGACGACAACCGTGAGCGGGCCATTACTCATCAGATCCTATCCCTCTCGCACGAAGAGAAAGGCTCACATTCATATCCGTGGACGGTCTACGCCCATCTGGGGACGCACCACGAGGTTGGCGATGCCTGTGTGCTCTGCTCGCGCCTGCACAAATACGGGCCCGGCTGGTCGTCCGGACTGCACTCGGAGGTGTTCAACCACAACCGCGCCGTGTCCATCGGCGTGAACGTGGAGATGGGAAACGACTACACGGGCAAAGAGCCCACCCAGATCATCGGAGTCAATGTGCAGGCCGTCGGTCCTCTCCCGGCCGATCATGGCATTCAGATCCACGACGGAAACGGGCGGTTCCGGAAGGGGCTTGGCATTGAGGGATCCTGCGACGTGGCCATCGAGCTGCGAGGGAAGCACAGAGTAGGTCTCGATATGGGTGGCTGTCAGCTCCGGCTGGGAGACGGCGGAGAGATAGCGCTGGATGGCAAGGGCGAGGTGCTGATGCGCTACCGGGACGGCTCTGTCGAGTTTCTGCGGGGCGGCAGGGTCTGCGCGCGGATTCCGCTGGCAAGAGAAGACGCGGAGAGCTGAGCTTTCCCCCCGCGGACTGATCAGTATTCCACTGTCTCGCGCTTCAGCAACCTCAGTGACAGCAGCACCGTCATCAAAATGATGACGAACCCCACGCTGGCGATGGCTGCCGCGTAACCGAAATCGTTCTCCGCGAAGCCCTTCTGATACAGATAGGTCAGAATGACGTCTGTATCGCTGTTCGGCTGGTTCAGGTTCATCACGTAGACCAGTCCAAACAGGTTCAGCGCATGAATGACCAGATACAGCACCCCGAGTTTGAACACCTCCCACACCAGCGGGAGGGTCACATGCCGGAACTTCTGCCAGGAGCCCGCTCCGTCCAGCTCGGCAGCCTCCATATAGCTGGGCGGGATATTCTGCACTCCTGCAGAGAACAACAGGATGTAAAACCCCAGGCTGGCCCAGATGCTGGTGGCGATGATAGCGTAGAGCGCCGTCCGGCTGTCGCCCAGCCAGGTTCTCTGGAACGACTCCAATCCCACCAGCCGCAGCGCTGCGTTCAGGAGACCGTAGTCATGGTCGTAGATGAAGTACCAGAGCGTTGCGACCGCCACTACCGAGATGACATTCGGGAACAGATACACCGCCCGGAAAAAGCCCGCCCCTTTCACCCGGCCGGCAAGCACTACCGCGAAGAACAGTGCCAGCGGAAGCGTCACCACCGCACTGACCGCCAGGAAGATGACGTTGTGACCCAGGTAACGCAGGAACTGAGGCGGATCTTCCGTGAACAGCGCCTGGAAGTTGGCCAGCCCCACGAACTGTCGCGTCTCGGACAGACCGCTCCACCGGTACAGCGAGAGGTGGAACGCCTGCGCCATAGGATACAGCACAAAGACGCCATAGAGCGCCACGGCGGGCGCCAGCATCAGGAGGATAAATGTTGTCTTTCCCCGGTTCACGCCAGGGTTTGCATTCGCCGCGGCGCGCGCGGCTCCCTGCCGGAAACCGCGCGGAGCCGGCGCGGCGGGGCCCTGTGTACTCAGCAGTTGTAGCGCGCGGTCACCGTGGTGCGGATGCCTCCCCGCGGCGTAAACTCGCCGCGCACCTCGCACCAGCGCGGGCGGCAGGCGGCGACGATGTCATCCAGGATGGTGTTCGTCAGGTGCTCGTAGAACACTCCGCGGTTGCGGTAGTTCAGCAGGTAGTATTTGAGGCTCTTCAGCTCGATGCAGAGCCGGTCCGGGCAATACGTGATGACGATGGTCCCGAAATCCGGCAGCCCGGTCTTCGGGCAGACGCTGGTGAACTCCGGACAGGAGATCTCGATGCGATACTCCCGCTCCGGGAACTGATTTTCGAACGTCTCCAGCCTGTACTGCTGCTCCTCGCTCATCCTCTTGACGGCTCCCTTAGAAACTGACCTTCACGGGCTCACGCGCTTCTTCTTCGACGGGGAAATAGTCTTTTGTGCGGAAGCCGAACCAGCCGGCCACCAGGCTGGCGGGAAACACCTGCACCATCGTGTTCATCATCATGACCGCGTCATTGTAGACCTCTCGCGCCCGTGCGATCTGCTGTTCAGTGTTCGCCAGCTCGTTTTGCAGGCTCAAGAAATTCTGGTTGGCCTTCAAGTCCGGATAGGCCTCCGCCACAGCGAACAGGCTTTTCAGCGCGGAAGTCAGCAGGTTGTTCGCTTCCGCCTGCTCCGGCACGCTCTGAGCCTGCATCATGCGGGCGCGGGCCTCGGCAACCTTCTCGAAAATCTCCTTCTCGTGCGCGGCATATCCCTTGACGGTCTCCACCAGATTGGGAACCAGATCGAAGCGCCGCCGGAGCTGGACATCTATCTGACTCCAGGCGTTCTCGACCTGATTGCGCAGCGAGACCAGCCGGTTGTAGGTCGCTATGACCCACAGAACGATCAGCAGGGCCAGCGCGGCCAGAGCGATCAGAAAGCCCGCCACCGTAGTCATCAGCACGCATCCCTTCCGGCAGCCGCCTCTTCAAGCTGCCGGGGACATACTACGAAGAGCGCGCAGATCCGTCAAGCCGCCCTGGCCCGCAGCGTTACCCCTTGTTCAGCAACTTGCCCTCAAAGTCCGGCAGGGAGATGCGTCCGGGGCCGGCCAGCATGATCAGCAGAGCCATCGCTCCGGCGAGCAGATGGAACTCCCACCCCTCACCCTGTTTGGTGCCAAACCAGTTCATAAAGAACCCGTGCTGCGCGTGCACCTTGACGGCCGCCACGATCATCACGATCAGCACGCCCAGAGCGGACAGCCGGGGCAGAACCCCGAAGATAAGCCCCAGCCCACCGAAGAACTCAGCGATGATGGCCAGCCAGGCCAGAAACGCAGGGATGCCCATCCCGGACATCGCTTCCACGAAAGCAGCCGGACCGTTCCCACCGAACCAGCCCAGCAGCTTCTGCGCCCCGTGCGCCCAGATCATGACGCCAAGCGCCACCCTGACTGCAAGAAGACCAATATCTAGACTTGCAATGGATGTATTTCTGGAAGTATCCATCTGACCGTGTCCTCCCGTTCGACCTCCGTTGGAGCGGAACCGTTCCCGCTCGCAGGTAAGGAACAAAGCCGCGCACCGCAGGGTTCCCGGGAAGGGTCCCAGGCATCCTTTTCTCCGGCCACCCCGTCGTGGCTCAAACGGTGTCCCCCGTTCCCGGGAAACTGTTGACGTCAGCAGGGCTGAAGAAGGCAGGCGTTGCGATGGAGGAAAACCGGCTGCGCGCGGCGGAGAATTTCACGTGAAGCGGGCGCTTCTCCGCCAGTGAAACCCCTCTCCGGCGCTTTCCGGAGAGGATTGCATAACTCTCCCGGCGGATGCCCGTGTCCCTGTGCGGCCGGACCTGCTCCGGCCAATGGTTGCTGCACAAGGAAAGGAACAGGCTATGGCTGAGACTCTGGCGATTCACGGCGGCCCGAAGGCCAAGACTACCCCTCCCATCCCCATGTATCCCGGCGGCCTGGAGATCGGGGAGGAGGAGAAAGCTCAGGTGCTGGAGGTGCTGGAGAGGAAGTATCTCTTCCGCTATTACGGCCCGGAGGAGTACCCTTCCAAGGTCCGCGAGCTGGAGCTTGCGTTCGCGGAGAAGATGGGAGCGAAGTATGCTCTGGCGGTCAACTCCTGTACGTCCGCGCTCATCAGCGCTCTGGTGGCATGCGGAGTGGGACCGGGTGACGAGGTCATCGTCAACGGCTATACGTTCTTCGCGTCCTGCGCGGCCATCGTGGCGGCCAAGGCCATCCCGGTCATCTGCGACATTGACGACAGCTTTACGATGGATCCGGTGGATCTGGAGCGCCGCATCACTCCGCAGACCAAAGCGGTCATCGCGGTCCACATGCGGGGAGCGCCGTGCGACATGGACCGGATCACGGAGATCTGCAAAAGACACAACCTGAAGCTGATCGAAGACGTCGCGCAGGCCTGCGGAGGATCCTACAAGGGCAAGCGCCTGGGCACCTTCGGCGATGTGGGATGCTTCAGCTTCCAGTACCACAAGATCATCACCGCAGGCGAAGGCGGGATGGCCATCACGGACGATCCGCTGCTCTATGATCGCCTGATGGGATACCACGACACCGCAGCCTGCTGGCGGCCCGACCGGTTCGGCGAGGAGCGCTACAAGGGCGAGCTTTTCGTGGGCGAGAACTACCGGATGAGCGAACTGACGGGCGCGGTAATGCTGGCGCAGCTTGCCAAACTGGACGGTCTTCTGGAGCGGATGCGCCGGAACAAGAAGCGCATAAAAGACCAGATTGCCGACCTGCGCGGCATCACCTTCCGCCGCCTGAACGACGAGCAGGGTGACACCGCCATCTGCCTGATGTTCATGCTGGACGACGCTTCGCAGGTACAGCCTTTCTGCGAGGCGCTGCAGGCAGAGGGGGTGGACGCGAAGGGTGTGTTCGACAAGGGCATCCCGGACTGGCACATCTACGCCCACTGGAAGCACATCATCAACATGGCCAGCACCACGCCGGTCGGGTGCCCGTACACCTGCCCGTACTACAAGGGCGAGCTGCCGAAGTACAGCGAGGATATGTGCCCCAACACGCTCGCTTACCTGTCGCGGACCATCCATCTGGACATCCCTCCTCAGATGACGGAAGAGGACTGCGACATGACGGCGAAAGCCATCCGCAAGGTAGCCGAAGCGCTCTTGTAAGAAAGGCGGGCGGGGGGACTTTTGACCGGCATAAGAAATCCTCTTATTTCTTCCTAATTTCTGTTACAATGGCGGAGAAGAAGGCCACACAGGAAAGGGTTGGTACCATGGCCACTCTGACGTTCTCGCTTCCGCAGGCTATGCGGGAGTTCATCGAAAAACAGGTGGAAGAGGGAGGATTCGGCACGGTCAGCGAGTATCTGCGCTCGCTGGTGCGGGAGGATCAGAAGCGCAAGGCCCGCGCGGCGGTGGAGCAGGCCCTGCTGGAAGGGCTGAACAGCGGAGTCGCGGCAGAATGGGGCGCTGAAGACCGGCGGGCAGTCGAAGAAGAGATCAAGCGCCGCATCGAACGTATGAAGGCGGGCTGATGGCAAAAGTCGTCCGCAGACCCGGGGTTGTCGCGGACCTGGTGGAGATCGGCGTCTACTATGTCCTGAACGGCAGTCCCGGGGCGGCCGAACGCTTTCTGGATGCGGTCGAGTCTGCCTTTCAACTTCTGGCGCGTCATCCGCGCGCCGGGCGGGTCTGGAAAAGTGACCACCCAAGACTGAGCAATCTGCGGTTCTGGCCCGTGAAGGGCTTTGAGAGTCTGCTGGTGTTCTACCGGGAGATCCCGGAGGGTATCGAAGTCATCCGCGTGCTCCACGGAGCACGCGAACTGCAGGCTCTGCTGGACAACGATGAAACAGCGGGGGAGGAGCAGTCATGAAACTGGATGTTTGCCTGGAGATGGTCTTCACGGACCTGCCGACCGAGGAGCGGATCACGCGCATCGGGCAGGCAGGCTACACAGCTGTGGAGTTCTGGTTCCACGACGCAACCTTTGACGGCAACGGCTGTCCGCCTGGTACCGGGAAGGATGCCGACGCAGTGCGGCAGGCCTGTCAGCAGGCTGGCGTGGAGCTGAACAACGTGGTGGTCAACGCGCCAGACGGCAGCTTCGGCGGATCTCCGGTGGATTCGCGGGACCTGCAGAAGTATCTGGAGCGCACGGAAGAGGTGATCGCCTTCGCAAAACGCGCAGGATGCTCGAAGGCCATCACGTGCACCGGCAATCTGGTGCCCGGACTGGAGCGCCCGGCGATGCGGGCCAATCTTGAAAAGGCTCTGGCCGCGGCGGCGGAGATCGCCCAAAAGCACGCCTTCACGCTGCTCCTGGAGCCCCTGAACACGCACGTGGATCATCCCGGCTACTACCTGGATTCCTCCCACGAGGGAGCGGAGATCGTCCGGGCAATTGGAAGTCCGTCCCTGAGACTACTCTTCGACGTCTATCATATGCAGATCATGGAGGGGAACATCATCTCCAACATCCGCAGACATCTGGACGTCATCGGACATTTCCACTCCGCCGGAGTTCCCGGACGGCATGAGCACTTCGGCACGGAACTGAACTATCCGGCCATCCTCCGCGCCATCGAGGAGGCAGGATACACAGGTTGCTTCGGGCTGGAATACGCGCCGGAGATGCCGGATCACGCCGAATCCCTCGTCCGCGTCCGGGAATATCTTGAGGGACGGGCCTGAGCTCGATTTGAGAGGAGGAGGGTTCTTTCTATGAACCTGTCGCCGCTGTGTATTCTCTCGCCGGAGGATATCGAGGCCATCCACGAGGCCACGATGGACATTCTGGAATCCACCGGAGTCCGTGTGCAGAGCGCCCGGATGCTTCAGCTGCTGGCGGAAAAGGGCCTGGATGTGGACACTCAGACCGGCATCGTGCGCTTCCCTCGGGGGAGCATTGAAGACGCCATCGCCAGCACCCCGCGCAGTTTCGAGGTGTTCGGGCGCGAGGGCGAGCCGGCGTTTGTCCTTGGTGACGGGACGCCACGCGTGGCGGCCGGCCACAACGCCATCTTCTGGGTGGACAGCGAGACGGGCGAGACCCGGCCCTCCACAGTGCGGGATGTGGAGCAGTTCGCGCACCTGTGCGAGCTGCTGCCTAACATTGATATGATCGGCATCCCGGTCATGCCTCAGGATGTGCCCGTCGCGGGCGCCACACTGCTGTACGGCGTGCGTGCCTGCATCCAGAACAGCCGGAAACCCATCTACTACTCCACCGACCGTCCCGAGGTCAACCGGGCCATCATCCGCATGCTGGAGCGTGTGTTCGCAGGCGATCTCTCCCGGCAGGTCTATGGCATCACGCAGGTCTCCCCCACCAGCCCGCTGTGGTGGGAGGAAGGCGTGCTGGAACAGATCATCGAGACCGTGGAGACCGGCGTGCCGATCGCCATACTTCCAGAACCGAATGCCGGAGTATCGGCTCCGTTCACGCTGGCGGGTCTCCTGACCGTCAACAATGCCGAATGCCTCTCGGGCATCGCTATGATCCAGCTTCTGAAGCCGGGGGCGAAGGCGCTCTACGCGAACTCCTGGACCACTACGGATATGCGCAGCGGCGCGGCGCTGGTGGGATCCTGCGAGACCACCATCTGCCGCATCGCCGGGGCGCAGCTGGCGCGCTTCTATAAGTTGCCCTGCCACACCACCGCCCCCAACTCCGACAACCACGCCCACGACGAGCAGAACGCCTGG
>Ga0101944_10004238_pt1 | contig 18106 bp, 15 predicted proteins | sample DewCreD2012metaG_FD_75245 | JGI IMG/M metagenome (GOLD analysis project Ga0101944, IMG submission 75245) | Hot spring sediment bacterial and archeal communities from British Columbia, Canada, to study Microbial Dark Matter (Phase II) - Dewar... ... | reverse complement strand
GATCCGGCTGGCCGGGATGATGTTGCCCGCGAAGGGGTCGCGCGAGCCATCGTTGCGTGTGGTCAAGGGGTCGTACATCACCTGCATGCCGCCCGTTCGCGCGAAACTGGAAGAAAAGTCGCCGGCGCGTTCCTTCATCGTCGGCACGGCGAACTCGGCCGACGTCGCCTGCGTGTCCGAGTAGGCCTCCCAGGCCGACCACCAGAAGGTGCGGTTGCGCCCGTTGTACAGCTTCGGAATGGAAAGGTGCCCGCCAAGGGAGCCGCCCCACGTGCGATTGGGGTTCTCTACGCGCGGCAGACCGGCCCTGTTGTTGAAAAACGTGTTTGCCGCCCAATCCGTCTGGCGGATGTAGCCGAAGGCGCTTCCGTGATACGTGTTGCCGCCGGATTTCAGATAGGTGTTGAACATGCCGCCGCCGGTGCGCGCCATCTCGGCGTCATACGTGCTGGCCTGAATCTTCACCTCTTCCACCGCTTCCAGAGATGGAATGATGATGGCGCGGTTCAGGGCGTCCGTGATCGGAATTCCGTCCAGCAGATAATTGTTGCCGCGCACCGGTCCGCCGGCGATCGAGATCTGCGACGAGCCGCTCTGATCCTGCATCCGGTTGTAAGCCGGGTTGCCCACCTGCACGACGTTCTGCGCCAGCCGCGACATCATGAACGGGTTGCGCCCGAGGTTTGGCAGGTCGATCAGCTTCTGCCGGTCCACCACCTGGCCCTGGCTGGCGCTGCCGGTTTCCAGCAGCGGCGCCTCTTCCGTGACGTTCACGGTCTCCGTCACCTGGCCGACTTCGAGCTGCACGTTCACCGTCGTGAACTGCTGCGTCGCGATGGAGACGCCCTTCCGCTCGAACACGCGGAAACCGGGGGACTCCACGCGCAGGCTGTACGTCGAGGGCACCACCTGATTGAACGCGAACTCTCCTTCCTGCGTGGTGAGCGTCGAGCGCTCCGCGCCGGTCGATTCATCGATCAGACTGACTTTGGCCAGCGGGACCGCGGCTCCTCCGGGGTCGGTCACCGCGCCGCGAAGCCCGCCGAAAAACGATTGCGCTTCAGCCAGGTGAATGGCGGAAACACAAAGGAGAAAACAGCTCAGGATAGTTCGAATCATCGCGAGACACCTCTGACGTTTGGCTCGATGGGCGGATTCCGCCGCCTTCGGCGTGCGCGTGAACGCGGGGCGCTTTTCAGGAAAATCTCAGGGCCGGAAGGACAACCGGCCGGGACGGGGACTGCTACGGGGACTTCACTGGGAGTCTGCCCGGATGCGGCAGGACTCGGTCGAAGCTCTTTGCGATAGTATAGGGCGAAACCCGCCCGCCGCAGCCAAGGATTTTTCAATGAAGGTCATCAGGATTCTTTTGAGCGGCTGTCACTGTCCTGAAACCGGGCGGGCTTCTGCCATGACCCGGGGAGGAAATCCATGATCGCGATCATCGGCGCTGCTGGCGCCGTCGGCAGAGCGGTGGCCGACGAACTGGAAAAGCGGGGACTTCGGCCCGCAGTGCTCGGCAGGGACGGCGCCAGGCTGGAGCGGCTTTTCGGCGGAAGAGCCGACATCCGCCCTGCAGATCTTGCCGACCCGGAAGCCGCCGCCCGCGCACTGGAAGGGATCGGACAGGCCGTCTACTGCGTCGGCCTGCCTTACCCGGAGTTCAACCGCCACCCGGTGCTTATGCGCGCCGCGCTGCAGGCCGCGCGGAAAGCAGGCGTGCAGCGCATGATCGTCGTGTCGAGCGTGTATTCCTACGGCCGGCCGCGGGCGGAGCGGGTCAGCGAGGACCATCCGCGCGAGCCTGAGGCGCGCAAGGGCCGCTTCCGCAAGGAGCAGGAAGACGCCGCCATCGCTGCGCACGAACCCGGCGTGCTTGAGACTCTCGTCCTGCATCTGCCCGATTTCTACGGGCCCTACGCCTCCAACAGCCTCGCCCATATGATGCTGGAATCGTTGATGGCGGGCAAGCCGGCCCGCTGGCTCGGCGATCCCGACCTGCCCCACGAGTTCGTCTACATCCCAGACGCGGCGCGCGTCATCGCGGACCTGCTCGAACATCGCGAGTGCTTCGGCCGGCGCTGGAACCTCGCCGGTCCCGGCGCCATCTCCGGGCGTCAATTTGCGGAACTGGCCGCGAAGGAAATCGGATGCCGTCCCCGGGTGATCCGCACCGGACGGGGGATGCTGATCATGGCCGGCCTCTTCAGCCCGTTGTTGCGGCAGCTTGTCGAGCTGCAGTATCTGGGCGAAACGCCGGTGCTGCTCGACGACAGCGCTCTGGCTTCCGTCCTCGGCGGGTTGCAGAAAACACCCTACGAAGAAGGCGTGCGGCGCATGGTCGAGTGGATGAGGAGCATCTCCGCACGCTGACCCGGGTCGCTCATCCAGAAAGGCGCCGCCGGCGCCTGGCAACCTTGTACGGACCGCCCGTCTGGCGGGTGTTTGCCGGCGCCCGCGGCCAGCCGCCTGAAAAACCCATGCACGCTTCGCGGCCGTCGCGCGTCTCAATGATCGAAAATCAATCGGACCTGCGCTGGAGCCGAAAGACAAACATCCACCACGAGGAGACGAACCCCATGACGATGACGCCGCGCTTTCTGACGGGTCTCGCCCTCTGTCTGTTGACTGTCGCGACCGCGTCAGAGGGCTTTGCCCAAACTCAGTCCGCCACGCAGGAATACCGCCTGTCGACGTTGCCGGGAGGCCGTGTCGCCGTGCCCAGCTTCCAGTACGGCCTTCTGGTGTTTCTTCATTTTCCGGACGAGAATTCGCCCCATTTCACCCTGATCGATCCCGCGGCCGACAAGGTCGTGGCGCGCATCCGTGTCTCGGCCCCGGAAGCCATCGAAACCTTTCCAGTCGATCTCGCCGTGTTCCCTGACCGGCAGCGGTTCGTGATCTCCGCGGCCGCCAGGCACGAGTCCAACAGGCGGTCTTTATGGCTGCTGTTCTGCTCGGCCGATGGCACGCTGACCCGCAGCGTGCGCATCACTCCTTTTCAGCCGCTCCGGATCCGGGTGGCCCCGGACGGGACTGTCTGGGGATTTGGATGGAACGTGAAAACCGTCGAGGACCCCACTAGTGAAGAGCCGGTTCTGTATCAGTTTTCCGATTCCGGCGAGGTGCTGAGAAAAATCGGATCGCAGAAGGACGTGATGGCGGAACCCAATCCCGCCACGGGCCAGCAGCATGGCTCGCCTTATCTCGCCGTCTCTGCAGATCGAGTCGCCGCCTTCGGCGCAGGCAACAATACAGTGCTTGAGGTGAGTCTTGTTGGGAAAACCGCTAAAGTCCATCGCACCGTCATGCCGGTGGAACCTGGCGGCCGGCTCGCCACTCTCAGCGGACTTGCCATCACGCCGGCAGGCGCAATTTACGCTGGCGTGAACGGCATCCGCCGGCTCGACCGGGAAACGGGAGCCTGGGCGCCGGTCACCGAACCGGAAGCGCTGGCACAGGGCCGCATGATTTTCGGATCGTTCGGCAATCAGATTCTGATCAATGGCCTGTCCGGGGACAGGTTCCATTACCGTCTGGTGACGCTGAAGTAGATCAAAGCGCGCGCCTCGCCCGGACCGTTCAGGCGAGCAGCGCCGCCAGCACCGTGGCGTCATCTTCAGGCGCCACGGTGCGCAGATCAACAAGGAGCCGCTCGTCGTCGATGCGCGCGATCACGGGCGGCTGGTGCGCCCGCAGTTTGCGCTCCAGTTGCGCCGCGTCCGGCGTCACTGCCACCAGGCACGTCGGCAGCGCCTGCCCGGGCGTAGAACCTCCGCCCAGCAATGACTCTCCGCGAAGCACGTCGGCGTGCAGCTTGCCGGAGGCGTTGATCTCGCCCGCCAGCCAGCGCGCGCGTTCTGCGATCTCGTCCGGCGACAGCCGGATCATGCGCAGCACCGGCAGATCGTCCCACTTTTCGAGCAGGGTCAGACGCAGCGCCGTTTCCAGAGCCGCATACACCATCTTGTCCACGCGCAGCGCGCGGAACATCGGATTGCGCCGCAGACGCTGGACGATCTCGTGCCTGCCGGCCAGGATCCCTGCCTGCGGTCCGCCCAGCAGCTTGTCGCCGGAGAAAGACACGAGGCTTGCGCCCGCGCGCAGGCTGGCCTGCGCCAGCGGCTCATTCACTCCGTAAGGCGTCAGGTCCACCAGGCACCCGCTGCCGAGGTCTTCATAGACGGGGATGCCGCGCTCGCGGCCCAGCAGGCACAACTCCTCGATCGACGGTCGTCCCGTGAACCCCTGGATGACGAAGTTCGACGGATGCACGCGCAGCAGCAGCCGGGTGTCCGGCGAGATCGCGTGCCGGTAGTCTTCGATCCGCGTGCGGTTGGTGGTGCCGACTTCGACGAGCCGCGCACCGCTGCGCGCCATGATCTCCGGAATGCGGAAGCCGTCGCCGATCTCGATCAGCTCGCCGCGGCTGACGATGACTTCGCCGCCGGCGGCGAGCTCGTGCAACGCCAGGAACACCGCGGCCGCATTGTTGTTCACCACGGTCCCTGCTTCGGCGCCGGTGATGTCTTTGAGGAGTTCCTCCACGTGGACATAGCGGCTGCCCCTTTCCCCTTTCTGGAGGTCATACTCCAGGTTGCTGTAGCCGCCGGCTAGGGGTTTGAATTTTTTGAGTACCCTTTCAGCCAGAATGGACCGGCCGAGGTTGGTGTGAACGACGATGCCCGTGGCATTGATCACGGGCTTGAGGCTGGGTCGGTCCAGCGACGCCGCCCGCTCGCTCACCCGGTGGGAAACGGTTTCCAGGCTCAGCGGTTCATCAAAGCCTTGGCCTGACTTGATCGCATTACGGATTCCTTCGAGGACTTGATGAACGGCCTTGAGCACGACACGGCGTGGGTATTGGAGCAACAACTCTCCAACCGCAGGGCTGTTGAGCAATCGATCTACAGAAGGGATTTTCTGAAAAAGCTCTTTTTTCTCTTCGGGCAGCACCAAGGGTTTTCCTTAAAAAAAGGAGAGGACAAGTTTTTGTTGCAAAAGCCGAAAAGTGTGTTACAGTCTTGAAACATGCGGCGGTGGGTGTAGCTCAATTGGTCAGAGCACTGGGTTGTGGCCCCAGAGGCTGTGGGTTCGAGTCCCACCACTCACCCCACCAGACCTGTTCTATATCATGCTCCCGAGTCGTGTCAACCATTTCTCATCCCTTTGAATTTCATGGAAATGTTCATCCCTTCTTTCTTCGACTCCCGCGGAAAATTGTTTGAAGTCAGGGGTCTCCTGCCGGTTGCCTTCCAGGTTGATCCGAAGCGCTTGAAAACCGTTTCGGGTTGGTGTACGCTCCGTCCGTGAACAAATAGGTTGACGATAGAAAAAGAGGGGACTAATGTTTTTCTGTCGGCGAGGAAGAAGAGTCGCTTGTATTGTGGGGAAGAGCTTCATAGAATGGAGCTTGCCGTAAAGGCTTACGGAAAGAAACACGGAGAAAAGGAAGTCAGATGAAGAAAGGCAAACCACCAAGAGAGGAGACGATTGTCGGCTACGTCGTTCCCAGCGAGTGGGACAGCGAGGACAACGTGGTCTCCATCAGCATTTCAACGGATGATGATGATTATGTCGTAGAGATGAACAAATTGGGTGAAGAGCTTTTTGATTTTCTCGACGAGGACGTCGAGGTGACAGGCACGGTCCGGGAGGACAAGGACGGCACCAAACGGATCCGAGTCATCAGCTACGAAGTTCTGGAAGACGTCGAAGAGGAGTATGACGACGAGGACTTCGGCTATGAGGACGATGAAGAGGAAGAGTAGAATTTAGCTGCAGGCTCAAAGCCGCCAAGGCACGTCCCGCCACACGGATGGCGGGCAACAGGCACACCGGCAAGAAGCGGAGGAACTCCCTTTGCCTCTCCAGCTGCCGGCGTCGGCCGACGGCAGATAATTCAGCCTATTTCCCTTTCGCTGTTGACCTTTAATTTTAAATCATATAAAATTAAGCTAAATTATTGACCTGCAGGACGGCCTTCTCCAACCAGCGGCTCCATGGTTGCATTGCGTTTCAACAGCACCCGGATGGGGTGAAAAAGGATAGGCGGCTTCCAGGGACAGGAGGACCAAGCTTGGCTGCTGATCAAGAAAAACGCAGAAGCCCGAGAGTGGAAGTCAGTTGGCCCATCACGATCCTGGCTGAAACAGGCACGATCGAAGGAGAGATCAGGAACGTTTCTGTGGATGGGCTGCTTATTTTTTGCGAAGAGCCCTTGCGCCTCAATGAAACCTATCGCATGTCCATTCTTCCCGGCAAACATCACGCCATAGGGGTCAGCGGCAAAGTGGTCTGGGCCGATGCCTATTGCATGGATGAAGACAACACGGCTTTTGGAGTGGGCGTCTGCCTCGTGGAGCTCACGGAGGAAGACCGCGAAGCGCTGCGCGCCCTCATCGCCGGTGCACGCCCATCTTCCCCTCACAAACCCTAGCCCGACGCACAACCCTTTTCCTGTTTCCCGTTACGGCAATCCACGAAAACAAGATGCGAGGGAACCGTCCCTTATCTGCGTAGTCTTTTGCGCATGCTCTTCGTTTTCTGTTTTTAGACAGACCCCCATAGCCCTAGCCGTCCATGTGAAGCAACAAAAAGCTACGATACCTTGTCCCCCGGCTCAAGGTCACCGTCAAAGGTTGCGATGCCCAGCCGGTTCTTGCCGGACCCTGCCAGAATCATCCCCTCGGAGAGTCCGAATTTCATCCGGCGCGGTTTCAAATTGACGACGCACATTATTTTCTTGCCCACCAGTTTTTCCGGCTGGGGATAGGCGGATCGGATGCCGGCGAAAACCTGGCGAAGACGTCCTTCACCGACATCCACCATGAGCTTTACGAGCTTGTCCGCGCCGGGCACGAGGCTTGCTTCGCGAACAACAGCCACCCGAAGGTCCAATTTTGAAAAATCATCGATCGTGACTTCCGGTCCGATGGGCACAAGATCCTTGCGTTGCTGCCCGGGGGAAACGTGCTGGACCGGCTTGGACGACGCCCCTGTTGCAGGCTCCAGACCCTGGGCTTTCTGGATCTTGATCCACTCGTCCTTAAGAGTCACCGTGCGGTTGAATACGAGGTGCTCCGGAGTCGAATCCGAGGAATCGGTGCAAAAGTATCCCATGCGTTCAAACTGGAATTGGGAGCCGGGCGCTGCTTTGGAGAGGCTGGGTTCGACCCGGCAATGCTTCAACACCTCCAGAGACCTGGGATTCAGAAGCGCCTTGAAGTCGGTCCCTCCTTCCTCGTCACTGGGGTCGGCTTTGGTCAGGAGGTGGTCATAGAGCCGCACTTCAGCAGGAATGGAATGCTGCGCGGACACCCAGTGGAGCGTTGCCCTCACCTTGCGGCCATCCGGAGCATCCCCTCCCTTGGTTTGAGGGTCATAGGTGCAGTGCACCTCCGTCACTTTGCCGTTCTGATCTTTGACCACGCCGACACATTTCACAAAATAGGCGTAGCGCAGCCTCACTTCCCGGCCCGGCGAGAGGCGATAGAATTTCTTGGGAGGAGTCTCCATAAAGTCGTCTTCTTCGATGAAGAGCTCCCTGGAAAAGGGGACCTTTCGCGATCCCATGGCGGCATCTTCGGGGTTGTTGAGAGCGTCCAGCTCTTCCACCCGGCCTTCCGGATAGTTGTCGATCACCAGCCGAAGAGGCCGCAGGACCGCCATCACCCGGGGAGCACGCTTGTTCAAGTCTTCGCGAATGCAATATTCCAGGAGAGCCACATCCACCAGACTGTCCCTCTTTGCGACGCCGATGCGTTCGCAAAAACTCCGAATGGCTTCGGGCGTGTATCCTCGACGCCTCAACCCGGAAAGGGTGGGCATGCGAGGATCATCCCAGCCGGACACAACTCCTTCCCGGACGAGTTGAAGGAGCTTGCGTTTGCTCATCACGGTGTGGCTCAGATTCAGGCGGGCGAACTCGATCTGTTGCGGGTGGTAAATGTCGATCTGGTCCAGGAACCAATCATACAGGGGCCGGTGATCCTCGAACTCCAGGGTGCAGATGGAGTGAGTGATGCCTTCGATGGAGTCGCACTGGCCATGGGCAAAGTCGTACATGGGATAGATGCACCAAGTGTTGCCCGTCCGGTGGTGCTCGGCGTGGAGAATCCGGTACATGACCGGATCCCGCAGGTTGAGATTGGGGGAAGCCATGTCAATCTTGGCCCGAAGAACCCGGGAGCCGTCCGGGAACTCTCCGTTGCGCATGCGCTCGAAAAGGGCCAGGTTCTCCTCCGGGGACCGGTTCCGGTAAGGGCTCTCCTTCCCGGGCTCGGTCAGGGTCCCGCGGTATTCCCTGATCTGCTCCGCACTCAGATCATCCACATAGGCTTTCCCCTTCCGGATCAACCGAAGGGCGAATTCATAGAGCTGGGGAAAATAATCGGAGGCATAGTACTCCCGATCTTCCCAGTCAAAACCCAGCCAGCGCACGTCCGTCTTAATGGACTCCACGTACTCCACGTCCTCCTTGCTGGGATTGGTGTCGTCGAAGCGCAGATTGCAGAGGCCCTTGAACTCCAAGGCAAGGCCGAAGTTGAGGCAAATGGACTTGGCGTGACCAATGTGAAGGTATCCGTTAGGCTCGGGCGGGAATCGGGTGTGGACACGGCCCGCGAATCTGTTTGTCTTCAGATCTTCAGCGATCATGGCCTTGATGAAATTAGGGGCAGGGGTAAAATCAACATTCGACATGGAATAGCACTCCTTCTTGCAGTGAATCACGCTCACACGCTTCACAAACAGGAGATATTATAGAGCCCGAGCCGGGTATTGCAAGGGGTTTGGAACCCTTCGCATGGAGAAATCGAGGAACCATAGGCTCCGGAACAGCAGGAGAAAAAGAATGTTCATGAAAGGAACCCTGCGGGTCATGTTCTGCCGTTCGCGGCGTTTTCCTGGTGCCGGAGGAGGAGGTCCTTTTTGATGTGGTGAAGCGTGTCGGAAAGCGAAACCTTGTACAAGTGTGGATTGGTGAAGCGCTTGGTTTCATTCTCCAGACTTTCCAGTTCCCTGGCGGCATGCTGCCTCACCTGCTGAAGCGAGGGAGGGTCGTAAACCTGCTTTCCGTTCAAGAAGATGGGCACCATGATCTCCTTGGCGTCATATGGAGGACGATAGGTCTTTTTCATGTAGTCATACATGGGGTGATGAGCGCGGACCGGCTTCCCGGAAGGAAGCGGCTCCTCCAGATCCATGAGCAGGTCGCCCATCATGAAGCCGCGGGGATTGTAAAAGCGAACGATCTTCTTGACTCCCGGGTTGGTCACCTTCTCGGGGTTCTGGGAGATCTTGATCTTGGGGATGAGCGCCTCTTCTGCGTGACCTGCGGCCATGAGCTTGTAAACGACCCCCAGGGCCGGGGTTTGATAGGAGGTCATGAGCTTGGTCCCAACACACCAGATGTCAATGCGGGCGCCCTGGTCTCTGAGGCTTTCAATGAGCCATTCATCGAGATCGCTGCTCGCCAGGATCTTCACTTCAGGATAACCCGCTTCGTCGAGCATGCTCCTGGCAATTTTTGAATAGTAGGCCAGGTCCCCGCTGTCGATCCGGATGCCCCTCAGGGTTTTGCCGATCTCTCGCATCTCCTCAGCGACCCGAATCGCGTTGTTCACTCCCTCCGCGACCTCGTAGGTGTCCACGAGAAGAACGCAGTGATCAGGGAAAATCCGGGCAAAGGTCCGGAAGGACTCGATTTCCGTGTCAAAACTTTCCACCCAGCTGTGTGCGTGAGTCCCTCGGATGGGGATGCCGAAGAGCTTGCCGGCCCGCACGTTGGAAGTGCCCTCGCATCCGCCGATGTAGGCGGCCCTGGCGCCATAGAGGGCCGCCTCAACGCCGTGAGCCCGCCGCGTCCCGAAGTCGATGACCGGGGCGCCTCTGGTGGCCGTCTTCAGACGTGCGGCTTTGGTCGCAATGAGGGTCTGATGCCCGACCATGGCCAGGAGAGTGGTTTCGAGGATCTGGGCTTCGGCGATGGGCCCCACCACACGGATGAGGGGTTCGTTAGGGAAGACCACGGTTCCCTCGGGAACGGCCCAGATGCTGCCGGTGAACTTGATCCCTTTGGCGAGCTCTTCGATGGCTTGTTGTGAAAAGAGGCCGAGGCCCCTGAGGTAATCCAGGTCGTCCGGGTAGATCTTCAGAGAATTGACATACTGAATCACGCTTTCCAAACCGGCAAAGACACAGTATCCTCCGCCGTCCGGGTTCTGGCGATAGTACAGGTCAAAGCACGCCTTTTGCTTGCTTTTGCTCGAAACGAGGTAACCCGCCACCATGGTGAGTTCATAAAGATCCGTGTCGAGCGTGTGGTTGCCGCACTTGAGTCCTTTGAGGGCGATCTCCCCATTCACTGTCCCCAGCTCTTGTCCAAGATCTTCGTCCAACAGGTCGACCCTGTCCAGCGCTCTGCCGGTCAAGGGATCTCTAAATCGAAGGTTCATGATCCATCTCCTCAGCAAGGCTTCTCCCGCCTTTGTTCTCTTCTTTACTCTTTACCGTGACAAAACACAAGTCGGAGCAGCCCCTCAACCGAAAGGGCTCCCCCATGCAAAGCTCGTTGCATTCCTGTCCTTCAGGCGATAGAATCCATTTGCCCCATGCCCGGTCGGCGGAGAAGAAAAAAGTGAGGGCCGGCGATATCGCCGAAAAACCGGCTGTTCAAAGGAGGAAGGTCCCATGGATGAACTGACTCACAGACTTCGGGAAACTCTTGAAGAGCATTGCCGCTTGGCCACCATGCCTGTGGCGATTAAGCTGGTGAAGGGAGACGATGCGCCGAAGCAGAAGGCGAAGTACCCCCTTGATCACTTGGGCCATCGGATGGCCGTGTGTCAGGGAATGAACCTGGCAAGGACGATCGGCTGGACCGTGGCCTTCAGGGATCAGGACTATGCTTGTCCGCTCCCGCGTATTTTCATGGGACACATGAATCCGACCCTTTTTCTGGACGGGACGTTGGGGGAGTACTATCAGGATGACCCTGAGTGTGGAAAGATCATGGAGGCGTCCTATCCCCGATGGCCTCTCGGCGTCTATAAGGAAATCTGGCTGTCTCCCATCGATCGGTGCGAGTTTGTCCCTGACCTGGTTGTGGCTTATGGCCATCCCGCGCAGGTGCTCGCCTTGATCCAGGGAGCCAACTATAGGCGCGGACCTGGGATCACGTCCACGAGCACAGGTCGCTACGGATGCTCCGCATGGATAGCCGGAGTCCTTCAGAGGGATGAGTGCACGTACCTGGTTCCCGGACCAGGGGAAAGGGTGTTTGCCGGCACCCAGGATCACGAAATGTCTTTCGCTGTTCCCTACTCGAAATTCAGCGGATTGATAGAGGGCCTGAAGTACATTAGAAGCAAAGGCGCTTACCGTTATCCGGTGCCGAACTTAGCCATCCTGTCTGAGCCGCGAATCCCCGGGAAATACCACGAGATCGAACCTGGCGCGACCCGTGAAGCTGAGTGACAAAGATTTTGACCGGATCGTGAAACGGGCGATTCGCCGCATCCCCGAGGAGTTGCGGCAGCACCTCGACAATGTGATCATCAGTGTTCGCAAGAAACCGTCCAGAGAGATGCTGGAGGAGATGGAGGTTCCGCCCGGGGAAACCCTGCTCGGTTTTTTTTCAGGCATCCCCCTTGTGGATCAATCCGTGACCGATCCGCCGCTCTATTCGGATACCATCTTCATCTTCCAGGAGCCCCTGGAGGAGATGTGCAGGACGTTGGAAGAGCTGGAGCAGGAAATCGAGCTGACCGTGGTGCATGAAATCGCTCATTACTTTGGAATCAGCGAAGAACGGCTCGAAGAACTCGGATATTCATAGGTTCCTCGGGGGTACGCCGATGCCCAACATGAGCCTGAGCAGGTACAAAAGAGGAGTCTTCAAGAACGGGGTGCTCCTGTCCCTGATGCTGTTCTACTTTTCCTGCGGAAAAGAGGTTTTCCCGCCCGACCTTGACATTTCCTCTACGTGCTGGATTTCACGGCCTGAAGCCAAACCCACCCTTGCATGGGTTTTTTCGCTTCAATGCGGTAGCCCAGCGACTCAAGCGCCTTGGATAGATCTTCGGCGATCGGTCCGGCATCAACCTCTACACTCAGTTGGGGCTCGTGGAGCATTTCCACGATATTCTTTGTGTAGCGAACAGCGAATTCGCTCTTGTCGATACCCCTCAGTTTAATCTCCACCGATTCCATGATCTTGTCCTGCCCATTGAACAAAAACCCTTGTCGAACCCTGTGCACTCGCCCAAGGCCTGGTTCCTTGGCCGGCCGCAGCGTACTATAGTTTACATCATCCAGAGGCCGGGAACTCTCTCCCCGCGATGAGGGACACTGAGAACATCCTTCAAAACCTCCCTGCAAGGCTTATTCGGGACCTTCTAGAGTCGCACGGATGTAATCGCGAAGATTCTTGTGAGCTCTCTCCTCAAACTTCTGTTCATCTTTTAGAACGCCTATGCTCTTGAGCCTTTGAAGGATAGCGTCTACAATCTGCGTTTCTTTCTTCCTTTTTGCCAGTCTCAATCTTGTTGTCAAATAGCTGACGTCGCTGATTCTTCCTATGCTCTCCAGTTCATCCTCCATAGTCTCCCTCCATCCATTGTGCCCTATGAATGGGTTGATCGCTCAGCCCGTTTACATCCTGATTTTGGCTTCGGTCTTCTCCGGATGCTTTTCCAGATGTCTGTGACGCCCGCTTGCGGATTCAGCCAGGCGGTGAATCACATGAGGAAGATCAGACTGAGTCCAGTAGCTCTTGAGCCGTTCATCCTCCTGAAGCCGATCACTTATCCGGTACAGTGGTTCAGAGTCAGGGAGCAGCGTGAGATCCTCGGCTTTCACTACGACCTTTTTATCGAGGACATCGTTGAGCAGCTCTTCCACCGTTTTTGTGAAAACCTTTTTGACCTCTTCACCAGACTCCGCTTTGTTGATCTTTTCTCTAAATTTTCGCAAGACCCTGCGCTCGCATGCGCTAAAAGAAAATTGTCGAGTCATCATTAAAGACCCCCTGAAAGTTGGTATGGAAGATCACAAGAACAGACCATTTAAAGCTCTTGACAGTTTAGCTCTTTGAAATGAATGGCTCGGGCCACGGGGGTCTCTCTAAAAACAGAAAACGAAGAGCGTGCGGGAAAGACTCTGTGGATAAGGGGTAGCAAAGGCGGGCGGCGAGGTCTCCTCGGTCCCTGTCAGATAGGGATTCGATGGCGAGTTGCCCGGTGGTTCTCCGCCCGCCTCACCCATGGCCCAAAGCCGGCCAAGGGGGTGTGGCCTCTTCGTTGTTCTGTTTTTAGAGAGACCCCCCGTGGCCCTTTTCTGTGTTTATTTCAAAGAGCTAAACTGTTCCTGAAGGTTTCGTACCAAGGTCGCTATTCATGATATTGCCTGCGCAAGGGAAAAGAGAAAAGTAACTAACCAGAAGGATATCAATAGGTTAAGTTTATTCAAAAAATAAGCATGTTGATCTGCTTGTCAAGGTATTGACCGCAGCGTTCCGGTTTGGATGGAAGAGAACTCCTTGGCCCCTCTTGACAGCTTAGAATTTAGGATTAAAAATTTTCATGAAATTCATCGATGATGAATTTCACAGATAGCTCTAAAAATGGTTGATCAAAATCGCTCTCACTGGATTTTAGGATACTGTTCTTAGGGCTTTTTAATTAGGAAAACGTTATAAGGGAAAGGAGGAATGTGCCATGCTATGGAGAAGAACGACCGGTTGGCCTACATGGGACTGGACGAACCCGTTTGATGAGCTTGATCGCATGAGAAGAGAGATGGACCTCCTCGCTGAAGGCTTGACCAGAGGTCTTTTCAGAGAGCCTGTGGCTGGGGTCTTTCCTCTCATGAATGTGACTGAGGACAACGATAACTATTATGTTCGCGCTGAACTCCCTGGGATTAACGCGGATGACCTGGACATCTCCGTGACCGGGGATACCCTTACCGTCTCAGGGGAGAGAAAGATCCCCGACGAAGACGAAAAGGCCAGGTATCACCGAAGAGAAAGGGAAGCCGGGAAATTCAGCCGGGTCATCGCTCTGCCCTCTCAGGTGGACACAGCAAAAGTGCAGGCGCACTATGCCGATGGGATCATCTCTTTGATTTTACCCAAGGTGGAAACGGCAAAGCCGAAGCTGATTCCGGTGAAGACCTCTTGATCTGAAAGGAGGGAGGAACCATGACAGATAAGGAAACCAAAGCGCTTCAACCAAAAGCGAAAACAGAAGTGACGCAACCCGCTGAGAGCACCCGACCTGGTTTGGTGTTCACACCGGATGTGGACATTTTTGAAACAGATCAGGAGATCATGCTGCTGGCGGATATGCCGGGCGTGAAGTCCCAGGCGTTGAACATCGACCTTCATGAAAATATACTCACCCTTGACGGAGAGGTTGAGCCGCCTGAAAGCGCCGATGAGCGTGATCTTCTGAGAGAGTATCGGACAGGAAAATTCCACAGACAATTTACTCTATCTCAAGCCATAGACCAGGAAAAAATAGAAGCGTCCATGAAGGACGGTGTGCTTCGGTTGAGGCTCCCAAAAGTGAAAGCCGCAAGACCGCACAAGATCACCGTCAAGGCCAAGTAAGAAGATAGGGGTGCTCCAAACAATCCACGTCCTCGAAGCGGCTTCAGGTTTTTTCCTGAAGCCGCTTCGAATTTTGGACAATTGGAGATAGATGCGTTCGTAAGAAGTCCTCCAGGTGGTCACTCCCATCCGCCTGAGGTGGATAAACTCCGGCGGGAGTCCAGAAGCCCTTAGAAAGACTGGATTCCCGCCGGAGTTAATCCTGAGCGAAGTCGAAGGGCGGGAATGACCAGAAAGAGCGTTTTTCGACTTCTTACGAATTCATCAAGAGTTGAGTACAAATAGTCTTTTCGTATCGCTTTGACGCTCGCGAGATTTGACCCATGTTTGCTCAGGTAAGTTGACCCACCTATTCTTTTCACATCGTTGTACTCATCAAAGCTGACCCATCGAGAGAGTTGATCACCACGTGTGGTTTAGGCTTTGCAGCCTTTCGCAGAAGGAAGAATCGGTGGCGGAAGCGCAAACTTGCCACGCATCCCGACTACCGTCTCGATCAGTATGACGCCCAAAAGCGATGGCGACAGAAGCACCCGGAGTACTGGAGGGGATACCGGGCCACCCATCCTGATTACGAGCAGCGAAACCGAGCGCTTCAGAGGGAACGAAACCACCATAGGAGAAAAGACTGGGGGGATTGCAAAGAGTGACGAGTTAACGGTCTCCAAGCCCATCCCGTGTTTCAATATTTTTATATCCTTAATCGTGAGGTTAACCCTGCCTTCATTGCCGAAGTCAAAGGTCCCCTTCAAGCTAAGAAAGTGTCCATAAATTCCATGCCACCTCACTTGATGACGACCGCCGTTTCCTGGACATCTCTGAAGCCCTTCTGCAGTCCGGTTTAGGCTGCGGCTATCCTGTCCACGACGCGCATCCTATCGATGACTTTGCTGAAGAGCGCATACCCATACCCCTGTGCCGTCTGGTTGCAATGGTTCAGAAAAACACTATCGGCTTTCATGATGGGCGGAATCTTTTCAGAAAGGCTTCACGCCTTAAGTGGTCATACCAATCCTTTATATTTCCCATAATAACCTTTTATCTCATTTCCGCCACCGTCTGGAGAATATAAATCACTTCCGATAAACCGAGCTTACCGTCGCCGTTGACATCAGCATAAATATCAACCGGTTGTGCTGTTTCAAGACCGGTCATGACCTGCAATGCCGAGATGGCATCGGCCATCTCAACATGACCGTTCCTGTCGATGTCACCCTTCAGAGCAGTGGTGTCGAGAACGATCCCGTCCGCGAAGCTGTCCGAGGCGTTTTGGGCATTGTCCCGGAACTGAACGTAGACCGTGCGGTCCCCGTCCCCCGCGCCGAGATTCCAGGATTTGAAGACGGCATAGGGTTCCCATCCCGACCAGGAAACGCCGTCGTTGGAGAACCGCATTTTGGAAATTCCGCTGTGTTCGTCCGTTGCCGAAAGGGCAAGGTTCACCGCCGGGTTATTCGTGTGGCTGGCCCCGGAGTTGATTAGAACGGATCCTTCCGGAGGGACCATGTCCAGAATAATGGAGGCGGAAAAGGGGATGGGATTGGCGTTTCCAAGCGGGTCCCTGAACCAGGCATAAACGGTTTTAAGCCCGCTTTCCCCCGGCAGCGTCCATGGCTTGGAAACCGCATACGGTTCCCAGGAGGAGCAGGAAGGGGTGTCGCTGAGGCACATTTCGGCGACGCCGCTCGGGTCCGTGGCGGAAAGAGCCAGGACGACATCCGCCGTATTCGTGTATTCCGCGCCTCCGGCGATTCGGAAGGATGCCAAAGGGGGGGACAGATCCGGACTACGGGCGTATTTCAAGTCACCGTTGGAGGTGTCGAAGTGGATCATATGGACGACATTATTCGCGTCGAGATCAATCGAAGGATTGACCCCCAATGAAGGACCGCTGTCCACGGGGGCGAAATACCAGGCGCCGGAGGTGTTGTTGGCGTACCATAACCCGTTGTAAGCGTAAGCAATATGGGCTTTATCGTTTCGATCCAGGCTGAGGGCCGGATAAGCGCCCAAGTCAATTGTGGGAACGGTTTGAAAAGCCCACTGCCCGGAGACATTGTTGGCGTAACGAACCCCTCCCGATCCCCTAAAAACGATATGGACCCGGTTTTGGGAATCAACCGCCAGGGAACTATAGCCTAGAGGGGGACCGGGATTGGTGGTCAGCTGTTGAATTTCCCATGAACCGGTCAGGTTGCTGGCATATTTCAAATATCCCCAAAGGTAGTCGTAAAGAAAGTAGGCGACATGCACTCTATTGTTGGAATCGACGGCAATGGAACAATACTTCCCGACATCTCCTAAGCTGTCGATGACGGAAACCGCCCAGGAACCGGAAACATTCGTCGCGTATTTCAGGTCCCGATTGACTTCGTCATAATAGGCGATGTGCGCCCCATCGTTCGAATCAAGCGCGAGGGAAGTATACCAGCCAACAAACTCGGCTGAGTCCACTCTGGAAATGACCCAGCTCCCGCTGCGGTTTGTCGCATACTTGACGTTGCTGCGCCCCCCTGAGAAGTGATCTCCGAAACTGTAAGCGATGTGAACATGGTTGCCTGAATCTACGGCTATGGAGGGATAAACCATCTGGTAGCCGCCCGCTTCGACCGTCGTTATAACCCAGGAACCGGAAACATTGGTGGCGTATTTAAGATCAAACTTAAAAGTTTCGCTTCCGAACCAGTCGTCCCATTCGAAATACTCTCTCTCATAGGCGATGTGGACGTGGCCGTTGGAATCGACGGCTATGGAATTATGAGAACCGGAGCTCTCGTCGCTGTCAATGGTGGAAGTCAAAAACAACGTTTGGATTTCGATTGTATCCGAAAAGGTGGCGAGGTTTCCCGCGGCGTCGCGGAATTGGACAAAGACCGTTTTCAACCCGTCGCCGGGGGTCAGACTCCAGGACTTGGAAGTATAGAAGGCCTGCCAGTCGCTCCAGGTCGAATTGTCATTGGAAAAACGCATTTGGGTGCACTGGTTTGCCGTATCTGAGCAAGTTAGCGCGAGGTTCACTGAGGTGCTGGCCACGGTCGGCGCTCCCCCGTTTATCACGATCGTCCCCGAGGGCGGGGTGGCATCGAGAAAGATTTCATCCATGGCGATTGCGGTGTAACCGAGCGTGGTCCTGAATTCGGCATGCACGGACTTCCTACCATCCGGACCGGAGGAAAGAGTCCAGGTCCGAGAGGTTGCATACGGTTCCCAGGCGGTCCAGGTTGTGCCGTCCGTGGAAAAACGCATCTCCGAGCATTCCGAGCATTGCTCGGAGCAGGTGAGGGCAAGGGTGACCGACGGACTGTGGGTGAAATAATTCTGATCGTTAATGATAATGGACCTGGTCGGTTCGGGGTCGGAGTCCAGAAGAATGGTGTCGCAGGCAGGGGTCGTATTTCCGGAGGGATCTCTGAACTCCGCGCAGATCTGGAAAAGCATGGGATCCGCCATCCCGCCTATGGTCCAGGGTTTTTCGTCTGCAAAGGACTCCCA
>Ga0101944_10004237_pt1 | contig 18110 bp, 12 predicted proteins | sample DewCreD2012metaG_FD_75245 | JGI IMG/M metagenome (GOLD analysis project Ga0101944, IMG submission 75245) | Hot spring sediment bacterial and archeal communities from British Columbia, Canada, to study Microbial Dark Matter (Phase II) - Dewar... ... | reverse complement strand
AAATGGCACAAGACCGTCTTCTTGTTACTGATTCGCGTACCGGAAAGCAGTACGAACTGCCCATCACCGACGGTACCATCCACGCCACGGACCTGCGGCAGATCAAGGTCTCGGATGATGACTTCGGCCTGATGAGTTATGATCCCGCCTATCTGAATACCGCCTCCTGCCGCAGCTCGATCACCTACATCGATGGCGACAAAGGAATCCTGCGCTACCGCGGCTATCCCATTGAAGTGCTGGCCGAGAACTGCTCATTCCTGGAAGTCGCCTGGCTGCTGCTCCACGGCGAACTGCCCACGCGCGAAGAACTCGACGCCTGGACCGCGCAGGTCAAGAAGCACGTTCTTATCCACGAAACCACCAAGAAATTCCTCGAGGGCTTCCGCTACGACGCGCATCCGATGGGCATGCTCATCTCGACGGTCGCCGCTCTCTCCACCGTTTACCCCGACGCGAAGAATGTCCACGACCCTGCCGTGCGCCGCAAGCACATCGTCCGGCTCATCGCCAAGATGCCGACGATCACGGCTTACTGCTACCGCCATCACTTCGGCCTGCCCTACGTCTACCCGGACCCCGAACTCGGCTACACCGAAAACTTCATGAACATGCTCTGGCGCCTGCTCGAGCCGAAGTACATCGCCAATCCCGTGCTGGCACGCGCCCTCGATATTCTGTTCATCCTCCACGCCGACCACGAGCAGAACTGCTCGACTTCCACCATGCGCACGGTTGGCTCCTCGCTGGCCGATCCCTATGTTTCCGTCGCCGCCGCGGCGGCTGCGCTGAGCGGTCCTCTGCACGGCGGCGCCAACGAGGAAGTCCTGCACATGCTCGACGAGATCGGCACGAAGGACAACGTCCCTGCCTACATTGAGCGCGTCAAGCGCGGCGAAGTCCGCCTGATGGGCTTCGGCCACCGCGTCTACAAGAACTACGATCCGCGGGCGCGCATCATCAAGCGCACCGCCGACGAGGTGTTTGCGGTCACCGGTTACAACCCGAAGATCGAAATCGCCAAGGAGCTCGAGCGCATCGCCCTGGAAGACGAATACTTCGTCAAGCGCAAGCTCTATCCCAACGTGGATTTTTACTCCGGCATCATTTACGAGGCCATGGGCTTCAAGCCCCGCCTCTTCACCGTCCTGTTCGCCATCCCGCGCGTGGTCGGCTGGCTGGCTCAGTGGGACGAACTGCTCCGCGATCCCGAGCAGAAGATCGCCCGCCCGCGCCAGATCTACACGGGCTATGGCGAGCGCCAGTTCATCCCCATCCACGAACGCAAGAGATAATCTCCCCGGGGGGCGGCGAGGTCCGTCCCCCTCTCTCAGCCATCTCGCCCCCCGGCTGGGCTGCCCGGAGAAACGGACATCACCCGCCAGATCCTCGCTTCTGCCCTCCGTCCCCGAAAGCGCAGTTCGACGCCCGGAAACATTCCTGTCCTTTGCCGCCTTGTCATCCAAATTTCATGGCACTGTAACGCAGGCCCTGTATCTGTAACAATAGGAACAAGGGCCGATGAAGAAAATCCTTCTGATCGAAGATGATACGGATCTCTACGCGCTGCTGAAATACAACCTCGAAAAGGAAGGCTTCCTGCTCGTGGGCAGCCAGACCGGTCGAGGCGCCGTGGAGCTTGTCCGGCGCGAGCGTCCCGACCTCATCATCCTCGACATCATGCTGCCTGACTCCGACGGACTTGACATCTGCAAGGGCATCCGCAGCCGGCCCGAACTGGCCCACATCCCCATCATCTTCCTGACCGCCCGCGCCTCGGAGACGGACCGCATCCTCGGCCTCGAACTCGGCGCCAGCGACTATATCGTGAAACCGTTCTTCGTCCGCGAGCTCATCGCACGGGTCAAGATCCAGTTCCGCCAGGCGCAGCCCCCGGCGCGCCCCATCCAGGCGGGTCCTCTCATGCTGGACCGCGCCACCTGCCGCGTCACTCTCGACGGCAAGCCCGTTTCGCTTACGGCCACCGAGTTCCGCCTGCTCGAGTTCCTCATGTCCCGCCCCGGCGTCGTCTTCAGCCGCGAACAGCTGCTCGACGCGGTCTGGGGTCATGACCGCGCCGTCACCGACCGGACCGTAGACGTCTACATCCTCCGCCTCCGCCAGAAACTCGAAGGCGAGAACGAATCTCTCAGCTTCATTCGCAGCGTCCGCGGCTTCGGCTATTCCTTCAACGAAGATCCTGTTCAGTCCACCCGGCAGCCCGCTGCAAGCTGAACTTCGCTGCCCGCCGCTCGTCCTATTCAGAACCACGGTGGAACTGCATTCGGCGAGTCTGTTCCAGGCGGCAGGTTTTTGGCCTTTCCCGGCAATTCCGCATCCGGCGGGAATCGCCGGCGAAGCGGTCGCCGGCCAAATCACTGTGAGAGGCGCAACCCGCGCTTTCGCCGTGCGGCTTGCCGCGGCCTTCGTCCGGTTCCATCCTGCAGCCGCCCGTCCCAGCTGGAATTGACCCAGCCGCCACGCCATGCGCTCCCACCCGGCTGTTGTGTGTCTCTCCACCGGATTTGCCGCGCAGGAGCCCGGATCTTTGCCGCGTCCGCGGGCCGGAATCTGCAGCGACACTCCCAGCCGACAGAGGCAGCCTCCCGTAATTCCTTCGCTGCTGCCGGCCCTGCTCGTGCCAGCCTCAACTGCGTTCACGCAGGATTCATCGATGTTTTGCGCTGCACTCCCCGAAATCCTGTTAGTCTGTGGCCATGCGCAAGGCCTGGTTTGCATTGTTTCTCCTGCTCCCCCTCGCCGGGACTGCGTTGTTTCAGGCGCGGCAGGCGGGCCGGCTCGGAGACGGATCCTTCCTGGTGCCCACCGGCCAGCGTCTCACGCCCGCCGGCGAGCACATCGAAGTGAACGACCGGCCCATGGGCATGAGCTTCAACCCGGATGGAACAATGCTCGCTGTGGCCACGGGCAGCAACTTCGCGCCCCGTGCACTGCACCTGATCGACACACGGCAGGAGCGCGTCCAGCAGACGTTTCCTGTGGGCGACACCTTCGTCGGCGTCGCCTTCAGCGCATCCGGCGACGAACTCTACGTCGGCGGCGGCCGCGAGCATGACGTCAAGATCCTCCGCCGCCGCGAGGACGGTTCATTCGCCCCTGAGGCGCGCATCGAAATACCTGGTTCCGCGCCGAGCGGCCTAACCCTCAGCGAAGACGGAAAGCGCCTGTTTGTGGCGCTCAACCTGAAGCACGCCGTCGCGATGATCGATCTGGCCACGCGCGAAGTCCGCGAGCTGGAAACGGGCAGCTTCCCGTATACGGCGCTGGCTGCTGGCGGCAAAATCTACGTCAGCAACTGGGGCGGACGAAAACCGTTGCCCGGCGACCGCACCGACGGCGCCTTCCCGGTCGTGCTCGATGAGCGGGGCATTCCGGCAAGCGGCACGGTAACCGCTTTCGACGCCGCCTCGGGCAGGCGCCTGTCGGAGATCGACGTGGGGCTCCATCCCAGCGCCATGGCGTTCGACGCGAAGCGTGCCCGGCTCTTCGTCGCCAATGCCAATAGCGACACGGTCTCGGTCATCGACACCCGCGCGGAGCGCGTGATCGAAACCATCCGCGTCGGTCCTTTCGATGGCGCCCCGCTCGGCAGCTCGCCCAACGCGCTGGCCCTGTCCCCTGACGGCGCGGTTCTCTACGTCGCCAACGCCGCCAACAACGCTGTGGCCGTCGTGCGCACCGGCGGACGCAAGGCGCGCGTGGAAGGATTCATCCCCACGGGCTGGTATCCCACCGCCGTGGCGCTCGATCGCAGCGGCAGGCGCCTGTGGGTGGCCAGCGGCTATGGCTTCGGCTCGGTGGCAGCCACCGCCGCCGGACGCACCGGCCGCAGCTACCGCGACCGTGCCGGCGTCGTCTCTGTCATCGATGTGCCCGACTCGCGGCAACTGGCCCGCATGACGCGCCAGGTGCTCGACAACAACCGCGACCAGAGCGCACAGCCCGCGCCCCCGAAGTCCGGCCACCCCATTCCCATGCACCGCGGCCAGGCCTCGCCCATCCGCTACGTCTTCTACATCATTAAGGAAAACCGGACCTACGACCAGGTCTTCGGCGACCTGCCCCAGGGCAACGGCGATCCGTCGCTCGTGCACTTCGGCCGCGATGTCACGCCCAATCATCACGCCCTGGCCGAACAGTTCGTCCTGCTCGACAACTACTACGCGCCGGGCGACCAGTCCGCGCTCGGCCACCGCTGGTGCACCCAGGGCTACGCCAGCGACTGGATCCACAAGTACGGCAACGCCCGCAACGATGCCAACCCGATGCTGTTTGCGCCCACCGATTTCCTCTGGGACAACGCGCGGAAGCACGGGGTGAGCGTGCGCGCCTATGGCGAGCGCGGCCGCACGGTGATCGAGCCGCCACAGGCTTCGTGGAAGGACATTTACCAGGACTGGAAAAACAAAACTGGAAGAATCCGCCTGCAGGCCGTGCCGCTCGTGCTCGGTCTGAAGGACATCTATCACCCGGTGTATCCGGGATTCAATATGCGCATCACAGACCAGATCAGGGCCGACATTTTCCTCAAAGAATTCCGGCAATTCGAAAAAGACGGCAACCTTCCCCGGCTCGTGATCCTGCTGCTGCCTCAGAATCACACCAACGGCACGGCCGAGGGCTTCCCCACCCCGCGCGCGACAGTCGCCGACAACGACCTGGCCCTCGGCCGGATCGTCGAGGCGATCTCGCACAGCCGCTTCTGGCGCGAGTCGGCCATCTTTGTCACGGAGGATGACGCCCAGAACGGCCTCGACCATGTCGCCGGACACCGGACGGTCGGGCTTGTGATCTCGCCATGGGTGCGCCGCAGGGCCGTTGACAGCACCTTCTACACGACGATCCATATGTACCGGACCATGGAGCAGATTCTCGGCCTGCCGCCCTCCAACCAGTTCGACCTCGCGGCGGAGCCGATGTTCACGGTCTTCGCGACGCAGCCCGATTTCACGCCCTTCAAGGCGCTTCCGAACCGGATTCCGCTGGATGAAATGAACCCGCCCCTGAAGAAACTCGCGGGCCTCCCGCGCCGCCTGGCCGAAGCCTCCGCCCGCATGGATTTCGAAGAGCCTGATGCCGCAGAGGAACAGCTCCTGAACCGCGCCGTCTGGCACTCGCTGTTCCCCGCGAGGCCCTATCCGGAGGGCGCCGGACGCCGCTGAACAGCACGCCCCAGCTTGCTGCAGTGCGCCGTCTCGCATAGAATCACGCCATGAACAGGGTGCTTCTTCCGCTTCCGTTGCTGTGCGCGGCTGTCCCTCTGGCCGCGCAGGACCTTTACCGCATGCCCGCCGGAAAGATTGAGACGCGCTGGGCGAGCCCCGAGAATCCGGGCGCAGAGAAGGGCGCGGGCGCAAAGGAAAACGGCGGACGAAAAGGGCGCCCATTCATCCAGATCCCTGCCGGGAGCGAAGCCGTTCTGGCGGAGGCGCGCGGCACGAGCGGCACCGTGCGCCGCATCTGGCTGAGCTTCGGTGAACGCACGCCGCGCATTCTGCGGGGGCTGCGGATCCAGATGTACTGGGATGACGCGAAAACGCCCGCCGTGGATGCGCCCATCGGCGATTTCTTCGGCCACATGCAGGGCAGGATGGCGCCCTTCGAGTCCGCGTTGTTCTCCAGCCCCGAGGGCCGCAGTTTCGTCTGTACGGCGCCAATGCCGTTCCGCCGGTCGATGCGGATCGTCGTGCGCAATGAAAGCGGCCGCGACGTGCCGGGCCTGTACTATGACGTCGATTTCACGGCGGGCGATCCCCACCCGGAAGATATCCTGTATTTCCACGCGTATTTCCGGCGGGAGAACCCTACGACGCTGCAGAAAGATTATGAATTTCTGCCGCTGGTGCGCGGCCGCGGGCGCTATCTGGGCGTTTTTTTCGGCGTGACGGCTGATCAGAAGAAATACAGCTTCACCTGGTGGGGCGAGGGCGAAGTGAAGATTTACCTGGACGGCGACCGTGAATTCCCCACCCTGGCGGGCACCGGGACGGAGGACTACATCGGAACAGCCTGGGGACAGGGCCGTTTCGATCATCTCTACCAGGGCTGCCATCTCGCCGATAGCGAGAAAATGCAGTTTTCCTTTTACCGCCTTCATGTGCCCGATCCGGTGTACTTTTACCAGGATATTCGCGCCACGATCCAGCAGATCGGCTATCTGAACCCGCGCTGGATGGGGCTCGTCCATCAGCTCGGCACGAAGCTGTACCGCGCGGGTTCGGGGCTCGTCGAACGCGGCCCGCTGGAGGAGGGACTGTTCGAGCGGCAGGACGACTGGTCCAGCGTCGCCTACTTCTACCTGAACCGTCCGGAGAACGGGCTGCCCCCGCTCCCGCCGGCGGAAGACCGTCTTCGCGGCGTGGAGTGACAGCCCGCGCCGCTTGGTATACTCCGGTCATCCATACCTGTCGGAAGGATCAGACCATGAAGATCAGCCGCAGAATCCTGCTGGGTCTGCTCGTGTGCGCCGGGCTTGCGCCCGCCGACGAGTTCGCTTATCAGAAACCGCAAAAAGAGATCCTGGACGTTCTGCACGCGCCCGCGCCGCCTGCGACTTTGATCAACCCGTCGCGGACGCACTTTCTGATCGTCGAGCGCGAGCTGGCGCCGCCCATCGCTGAGCTCGCCAAGCCCATGCACAGGCTGGCAGGACTTCGCATCAACCCGGCGAACAACGGCAAACACCTTCCCGCCGGCGTCCTGACGTCCCTGAGCATCAAGTCCATCGGGACAGGCGCGGAGACCAGGATTGCCCTGCCTGCCGGAGTGCGCTTCACGTCCCCTGCGTGGAGCCCTGACGGGAAGCGCTTCGCACTGCTCGGCTACACCCCGAACGCGGTCGAGCTGTACTTCGGATCGGTCGATTCGCCCGCTCTGAGACGCGTGCCGGGGCTGCGCATCGACGACACCATGGACGGGATCGTCGGCTGGTGGAGCGGCAGCGAAGAGCTTCTTGTGCGCATGGTTCCTGCCCGGCGCGGCGCGCCGCCGCCAAAACCTGCGGCGCCCGTGGGACCGAACGTGCAGGAATCCTCCGGTCAATCCGGTCCGGTGCGGACCTACCAGGATATGCTGTCGAGCGCCTACGACGAGAAGCTGTTCGACTACTACTGCACGGCGCAGCTGGCTCTGGTGAACAGCAGCACGCTCCGCGTGCAGCCCATCGGCGAGCCGAAGATCTTCACCGACGCCGAACCCTCGCCCGATGGCCGGTACCTGCTGGTGAAGTGGATCCACAAACCCTATTCCTACCTTCACCCGTACATGGCCTTTCCGAGCGAGACCGAGGTGTGGGACCGCTCCGGCAAGCTCGTCCACAAAGTGCACTCTGCCCCCCTCCAGGACAAAGTCCCCATCGAGGGGGTCCCTGTCGGTCCGCGCAACGCGGGCTGGCGCCCCACCGAGGGTGCAACGCTTCTCTGGTGGGAGGCGCTCGATGACGGCGATCCGCGCAAGAAAGTGCCTCACCGCGACCGCCTGATGATGATGAAAGCGCCCTTTACCGAACAGGCCAGAGAGATCTACAAAACGAAGCACCGCGCCCGCGGTGTGATGTATGGGGAGCGCGGCGGACTCGCCCTCGTCACCGACTACGACCGGGACCGCCGCTGGGTGGAAACCGTGCGCATCTTCCTTGACGATCCGGGCGCCGCGCCCAAAGTCATCTGGTCGCGCAACCAGCAGGACCGCTACCGCAACCCCGGCATGCCGGTCATGAAGACGCTGCCAAACGGCCGCAGCGTCATGCATCAAAGCGGAGACTGGATCTTCCTCGCGGGAGAAGGCGCCACGCCGCAGGGAGACCGCCCGTTCCTCGACCGCTTCAACATCGAATCCGGCCAGAGCGAGCGACTGTTCCGCGCCGGCGAGAAGGGCTACGAATCGTTCGCGGCTCTGCTCAGCGAAGACGGCTCCCGCTTCCTGACGCGCTATGAAACTCCGGACTCGCCGCCGAATCTCTGCATCCGCACCCGCGGCAGCGACGAACGCCGTGCGCTGACCGATTTCAGGGACACAACCCCCCAGCTCCGCGGCATCCGCCAGCAGCTCGTCACCTACAAGCGCAAGGACGGCGTGCAGCTCTCCTTCACTCTGATGCTGCCCCCGAATTACAAGGAAGGCGAGCGCCTTCCCGCCATTCTCTGGGCCTATCCGCTCGAATACACCGACGCCGACACCGCCGGCCAGATCGGCGGCTCCACGCAGCGCTACGTCCAGATGCGCGGCGCCAGCCACCTCTTCCTGCTGCTGGCCGGCTACGCCATTCTGAACAACGCCACAATCCCCATCGTCGGGGATCCCGAGACGGTCAACAACACCTATATCGAGCAGCTCGTCATGGGCGCCGAAGCCGCCATCGATAAAGCTGTCGAGATGGGCGTGGCGGACCGCAACCGCTTCGGCGTGAGCGGACACAGCTATGGCGGCTTCATGACGGCGAACCTGCTGGCGCATACGCGCCTGTTCAAAGCCGGCGTCGCGCGCTCCGGCGCCTACAACCGCACCCTGACGCCTTTCGGCTTCCAGAGCGAAAGGCGCACGTTCTGGCAGGCGCGGGACATTTACATCAAAATGTCGCCGTTCACCTACGCCGACCAGATCAAGGATCCTCTGCTGCTGATCCACGGCGAAGCGGACAACAATCCGGGCACGTTTCCCATCCAGAGCGAACGGCTGTATCAGGCGGTCCGAGGCAACGGCGGCACCGTGCGGCTGGTGATGCTGCCCCACGAGAGCCATGGCTACCTGGGCAGGGAGAGCGTCGAGCACGCCATCTGGGAAATGCTCACGTGGTTCGACCGGTATGTGAAGAACGGCGGCGCCAGGAGCCCATCCGAGTGACCGGTAACGCAGTGAAAAATTCTCACGTCGATAGAAGACGGGATATCACGTCCCGGCGCTGAGGCCGCCCGGCTGCGCCATCAGGACATGGGGCGGCTCCCCGAAGAAACAGCATCAGGCAGGAGGGATCATAACCATGAAAGCGGTTCTCTGCGTGCTGGCTCTCGTCCCGATGTTCGCCTCCGCGCAGACAACGCCGCCAGCTCGCGATCTGACTGCGGTCTCGCACGAAATGCTGGCCGCCATCCAGACGGTCAAGAACCAGGCGGCTGGTCTCCTCAGGGAGCTCGAGAAAAAACAGCCCGACCGCCAGCTGGTCCAGACCCTGTCCGCAGAAGCCGTGGCGCAAGTGAAGCAGCTCCGCAAATTGATCGAAGAGCTGGATACTTTCTACGAGAAGATGCCCGAGGCGCAGCAGAGCGCCCTGCGCCGGTCCTGGTCGGTTGCCATGATCCTCAACGGCTGCATGGAGTCGGCGGTGGACGCCCTCGCGGAGAACTCGCGCGACGTGTGGAGCGAGGTGCGCACCAGCGCCGAGTGCGCCCAGCGGCGCGCCGATCAGCTCGAAGAAGTTCTCGCGCCCTTCCGCCGCGGCCGCTGAACGTCCCTGGTCCCTGAAACCGGCGCTGCCTCCCGTGCATCATTCTTGATGCGTGGCGGCTCCGGCCGCTCCCGCCTGAGCGGCCGTCCCGGCGCGCACACTGGAATCCCACTTTCAGCTTGAAGGAGGAACTGCGATGCGAAGCTTGTGGAAGCTTGCGTCTGCGATGCTTTGCGCCGCTGCTCTTCTGGCGGCCGATACGGATTCCCAGGCCAGCCTCAAGGACATGGCCCAGAAGCTGATCACCGAGTCCCGCGCCACGCGCGAAATGGCCATGCAGATCGCCGAACAGCTCCGGAAGACGGCCGATACCGCTGCGGTCCGGGATCAGATCCCCGTTCTTGAGCAGCATGCCGCGTCCATCCGCCAGCTGATCAGCGAACTCGAGTCGAAGGGCACGGCGCTGACCTCCCGGCAGCGCCAGCAGCTGGAAACGGCGCGCAAGGTGGCCGACATCCTCAATGTGTTCATCGAGAACAAGAAGCAGATGCTCAGCTCGGTGACGTCGCCGCGCGACCGCGACTCGGTCCGCTACCAGGCCATCGGTGTCGCCCAGCGCGCGGAGATGATCGAGAAGACGATCAGCAGGCTGGGCCTGTAATCCACTCTCCTCTGCATTGGGCCGCAGCTGCGTCGTCTCGGGTTCGGCCAACCCACTCTCGTGGCACCACTGCTTTTGGATTCTTGTGTTCCGGTGCAGGCCGAGGGCCTTTTCCCCGCAGGAGGCAAGCTCTGCCCTGGAAGGACCGCCCCGCCTGCACCGCCCTCCGCCCTCAGGATGACAGGCGCGTTCCCGTAATTTCTTTCTTCTTGATCACGCGGAACAGCATTCCTGTTGTCTCATCCACCTCGTAGTCCGGCTCGCGCTCGTTGAGCAGGATTTCCTGGTCGGTTTCTCCGGTGTCCAGATTGACGCCCACAAGGCCGGGCCCCTTTTCTCTGCCCTGCTCAATGTCCGTCAGGATGTAAACATGGCTTTGCCCCTGCCGCGTGGCTGAGAACCGTTTCGAGGCGAACCGGTTGTAATTCTGGATTGACTGCGTTCTCTGCTGGTTGGCCCAGTAATTCTGCGACGTCCCGGCGTAGCTGTTCGCCGCCTTGCCTGTGTAGTAGGTGTAGGCCATCGCCGTCACCGCCGCCATTGCGATCCTCTGCCAGCCAGGAACGCCGGGGGCCTCGTAAATCGACGCCCAAGCGATCGCCTTTTTCCGTGGGTCGAACGACAGCACGCCCTGTTTGCCCCGAACCACGATCAGGCCGGTCTCGCCGCGCGGGATCACTGCGACAGGCGCGTCCTCGGCGCTCTTGTCTTTGCCGCCCAGCGCGCCGAAACCGCCCAGGCCGACTTTCAGAGCTCCTGCCGCTACCTTGCCCGCTGACAGCCCACCTTTTTTCTTGAAATTCACTTCGATCCGGAACGCCTCCTGCCCGTCGCGGGTCAGTCCAATCAGGTTCTTATGGTCGGCGATCAGGACCGTCTGCCCGTCGGGCATCAGTGCCATATTCGTGATCGATTCCTTCGCTTTGTCATACTTCCACAGCACAGCGCCGGTTTCCGGATTGACAGCCACGACGCCCAGCGGCTTCCGCAGCTCCCACTCCTTGGTGTGCTGCTTCATGAATGTGCCGCCCATCCGGCCGAAGAGAACGCCCCCGTTGACGAGCATCTCCGCTACTCCGCCTCCTAAATCCGGAGTCTTCCATTTGAGCTGTCCGGTCTTGCGGTCAAATCCGCGGAGCGTCCCTTTCGCCGAGGAGATCACGACACCGCCATACACCACCGGCGCCGCGTTCGTCTTCTTGAAGTCTTTGTCCGTCACATCGAATGTGTTTTTCCACAGGAGTTTGCCGGTCTTCATTTCCACCGCGTGGATGCCCGCATAACTCATGTAAAGAACGCCTTCGTGAACCACGGCGGGCGCATGCCCGCTCATATCAAACTTGAGCGACAATTTGCCGCTGGCATCCGAGATATACAAATCGGCTTTGTCGTCGATGTGTGTCTGGAACAGCTCCTTCCCGGTGGCGAAGTCAAGCGCCGTCACGTCAAACTCTGATTTGCCCCCCTGATAAGGTACCGTGACCATGATGATCGCATTTTCCTCGTACGCAGGAAACACGTCCACAATCGAACCTGGAAGCTTCTCCGTCTCCCAGGCTGTTTTTCCGTCTGCAATATCCAGCGCGACCAGCCTGGTTTTCTGCGTGAATGCCCCCTCATTTGCTGCGACAAACAGCAGAGGCACTCCCGCTACATCCTCTACATTGAACTGCGGGATTTTTCGCAGATCCGTCCTCTTCCACAAAACGTTTCCAGTTTCCGGGTCCAGCATCGTCAGCGCATCGTCCGTGCCGTAAAGGAACGTTCCGGCATTCGTCAGCTTGTACCACTTCACTTCCGACCCTGTTTTGTGCGACCACGTAGGTCCAGCTCCCAGGGACAGCACAGAAGAAACGAGAAACATCGAGAAAGTGTTTGTTCGAACGTACCGCATAGAATGAAAACTAGTTAATCATGTATCCGTGTGTCAAGAGTGACGGATCAGGTTTTTTCCGTCCTATGGCGCCGTCATCTTGCGACCCCCGGCCTCTGGAGGGGGCTGGAAGGCCGCTTCGACCCCGATCGGGGCCGCTGGTTTCTGTTTGCTGGAAGGGGAGTGGCGATTGTTCGTCCGCCCTGCGAGCCAAGCTTTTTGGCGCTGGTGCGCCCGCCCCGTCGCGCCGCCGGCTCTGATCATGCAACAGCCCGGGAGCTCGAACCTCCGCCTGGATTCGACCATGGCGCCATCGTCCCGGCATGCCATCATGAATCGCCATGCTGAAACATATCCGGCACTGTTCACCAGGCCGCTCTCCTGCCAGAGCTCGCAGTTCTGGACTCGCGCGGGTTGATGATGGGCTGTCAGACGAGCCTGCGCCCCGGTTCCATCATGCTTCAGGGGGTGGCATGGGAAGCCGCTTCGCCGGAGCCCCCATGAAGAACATTCAAATCGGGACACCGTGCGGGGCTCCCTCAAGTCCCCGGGCAGTAGTGAACCCGGCAACCATTAAATTATTTATACATTCGGATATTTGTATACAGACGTTCCAGACGCGCCGTCGAAAGGGGTGAGGGAGCTGCCAGGAGACATATCGGCGTCGGCGGCTGCCTCGCAAATCCAACCGGAGGGAAAACCATGAAGAACCTTCTCAGCATCGGAATTCTGGGCGCTCTGATGGCGGGCGGCACTTTGACGGCAGCGGATGCCAATGCAGGGCGCGACGTGGCACAGCGTCTTCTGACCGAGTCCCGGGCGGCGAGGGAGCAGGCGTCAGCCGTCGCGGCGCAGTTGCGGCGGGGCAATGATTTGAGCGGGCTGGAAGACCGCACCGCAGCGCTTGAGCGTCATGCAGAGACGATCCGCAATCTCCTTGGCGAACTGGAAGGCTCGGCTGTGCTCAACTCCCGGCAGCAGGAAGCCCTGGCCACGGCGAAGACGACGGCCGAAGTCATGGCCATCATGCTCAACAACAAGAAGACGGTGCTGGATGCAGGGACGTCGAAGAGTGCGCGCGACAACGCCCGCCAGTACGCCCGCGCGGTGGAGATGAGGGCGGAAATTCTGGAACGTCTGATCCGCGACATGGGGCTATAGAGTTTCTGCCGCGCGCCTGACCTGCGAACCTCCTTCCTGATCCTGGCGCGGCAGGTGGCCGGGGCCGGCGGCAACGCCGGTCCCGGCGTTTTTTTCCTGGGGGACGGGCGAAAAACAATCCGCAGCGGCGGACAGAGGAGATTATTGCAGGGAACGTCAGCGTTCCTGAGCGGAATCGCGGACGAAACGCGAGGGTGGTGGAGGCGGCGGGAGTCGAACCCGCGTCCGAAATGGTTCTTCGAAGCGAGCCTACGTGCGTATCCGGCCTTTGGATCTCAACGCTGCGGCCCGGACCGGCGCGGCCTCGCAGCGTCCAGCCTGAAGAATCTCGGATCTCGGCCTCAGGCGGCAGCCTCAATCCCAGCCTGCGAAAATGACGCTTCCCGGCGGCCCGCAGGCCCGCCACCGTTCAGCGGCTGCCTAAAAATCAGGCAGCGTAGGCAAACTGCTGATTGGCAGTTTTGGTTTTCCGATCGTTTTACGGGAGCTCGGAACCCGGCACGCCTCACTTCGTCGATCCCATCCCGTCGAATCCGTTACGCCCCCTATTGCACATGAAGCGGGCTCTCCTTGCGGAGAGCCTCCATCTCCAGTGTAACTCTTCAGTCAAACTCGTAGGAAGCGCGGCAGCTTCAGATCCGGCCCGAACGGCCCAGCGGGCACTCCGCACCCGTTTCTGCAGGCTCGGCGCAAGCTCGCCGGTTCTGGCTTTCCTGCACGGTCCCGCCGCAGCGAAGGAACCTGCCAGCGCCCGGAAGCCTGAGCGGTCCTCCCTGAAAGCATTGGCACCGTCCGCCAATGGCAAGGTTCGTGTCCGGGACGTCTGGACGGCCGGACCTGGACAAAGCGGCTGGGGGAATCGCAGCGCTCCGCTCAGGACTGCGGAGCTTCCAGCACCGCCGCCACGGCGTGGAGGGTTGCGGCGATGCGCACGCTGGCCACCACAGCCTCTGGCGTCACGCCCTTCTCGCGCACGACCGCTTCATGCGACTTGATGCACGCCTCGCAGCCGTTGATCGAGGAAGCGGCCAGGCAGGCCAGCTCGAAGTCCACCGGGTCGCCGCCGTGCATCCGGATGGCCTGCATGCGCAGCCGGGCCGGGATGTTGGCGTACTCGTCCTTCGACAGCATGTGCCGGAACCGGTAGTAGATGTTGTTCATCTCCATGATGGCGAACGCCGCCTTCGCCGATTCCAGCTGCTGCGGAGACAGCTTCTGCGAGGCCTCGGCCAGGATGGCGCGGCTCAGCGTTTCGTTCCGGCAGGCCAGGGCGCAGGCCACGACCGTGGTCCACGTCTGCTGCTCCGTCAGCTCCTGCTGGGCCAGCACGTTCTGGAGATTCAGCTTCAAATCCTTCGCGTAGGCAGGCAGAGATTCGGCAATTTCTGTCAGATTCATCGTTCTTTCTCCGGAGTATTTCAGGGAAGGCGGCGGCGGCGCGCCCTGGAAAGGCCCGCCGCCGCCGAGGCAGGCAGGATCAGATGTGGATCGTTTCCTGGCCCTTCTGCCAGTTGCAGGGGCACAGTTCGTCGGTCTGCAGGGCGTCCAGCACGCGCAGCACTTCATCCACGTTGCGGCCGACGTTGAGGTCGGTCACCATCACGAAGCGGATGATGTTGTCCGGGTCCACGATGTAGGTGGCCCGCTGCGCCACGCCGGCGGCGGGGTCCAGAATGCCCAGCGCGGAGGTGAGCTCCCGCTTGATGTCAGCCAGCATCGGGAACGGCAGGTCCTTCAGATCCGCGTGGTGCTGCCGCCACGCCAGATGGACGAACTCGCTGTCCGTGCTGCAGCCCAGCACCTGCGCGTCGCGGTCCTGGAACTGTTTGTTCAGCTTGGCGAAGCCGACGATTTCGGTCGGGCAGACGAACGTGAAGTCCTTCGGCCAGAAGAAAATCACCTTCCACTTGCCCTTGTACGTGTCCAGAGAGATATCGGCGAACGCCTTCTTCAGGTCCGCGTCCACCGTCGCTTTCAGGTTGAAATCCGGAAATTTCTGTCCGACTCCAAGCATGTCCTTGATCGACTCCTTCCTGTTGTTTATGCGTGAGATGAGTTCTGCGTTTGCTTCCTGGCGCAATCGGGGCAGAGAGCCAGTATCTCCACCCGCTGGCGGAGAATCCGGTACCCTGCCGGCGGCTTGCGCCTGAACCGAACTGGATCGATGGCGTCCTGCTCCAGATCCAGGATGGCCCTGCACCCGGCGCAGACCAAGTGATGGTGCTCTTCCGGGTTTGATTCCAGCAGAAGCGCCCCGTGATGCAGGGTCACCTCCTGGAGCAGTCCTGCCGCGAGGAACGTATGGATGTTCTTGTACACCGTGGCCAGCGAGATCGCCGGGATCTGCCGCTTCACCCGCTCGTAGATCTGCTCGGGCGAAGGGTGCCCCTGCGACTCCACAACGGCGCGGAAGATGGTTTCGCGCTGGGGAGTCAGGGCAAGCCCGGCGGCGCGGCAACGCTGCCGGAACTCCCTGATCCTCTCCGCCACGCTGGCACGCATCCGGATAATCATTATCGCACAAGAGTCATTTTCCAGGCTCTCGCCCTGCGCCTTCAGGCGCACTCTTCCTCTGATGCAGGCTCCCGCACCGCGGTTGCCGGCGCCCGGCTATGGCAGGAAGAGGCAGGGCCTATGGATGTCCCTGTCAACCCGCCATCGCGGAGACGCCGGCTGCCAGGCGCCTCTTCCTCCGGGAAGGTCACCCTCGTCCGGCGCGCGCCAGAAAGACCGAGCGGCACCCGGCCGTGAACCCCGGATAGCCGGGGAAGAACGGCGCCGCGTCCCAGCAGCGGACGGCCGGAAAACCGGCCTCCCGCAGCGCCGCGCGGATCTCGGCGCGCGTCCAGCAGACCTCTTCCACCCGCTCGCGCAGCCGGCGCCACAGGCGCCCTTCGCGCACGAACAGATCGACATCGCTCCAGGCGCGCATCGCCCCGGGGTCGTGTCCGTTGTGCATCGCCGCCACCACACCTGGCCGCTCGATCCAGAATTCGCCCGACCAGTACTGTTCAAAGCCCCGGCTGTGGTTCACGTCGAAGTAAAACAGCCCGCCCGGGCGGAGAGCGCGGCGCACGGCTCTGGCCACCCGGAGCAGGTCCCGCCTCTCGGGCACATGGTTCAGCGCATCGCCCTCGCATAGCACCAGGTCGACAGTCCGCGGCAGAGCGAAGGAGCGCATATCGGCGCGGATCACGCGGAGCCGCACCCCCTCGCGCCGCGCTTTCTGCCGGGTCAGACGGCACATCACCGGAGACAGATCCACGGCGAAGGTTTCCAGTCCTTTCCGCGCCAGCTCGATGGCGGTCGATCCGGTTCCGCAGGCCAGATCGCAGGCTGATTCAAGCCCGTCCAGCAGCGGAAAGAGAATGTGGCGGCGCGCCGCTGCCAGCGGCTTGCGGAGCGGCTCGAGGATCTCGTCGAAATGCGTGGCGAGAACCCTGTAGCCGGACGCCGGATGATGGGGTGGCACGCCAGGAGTATATCCCTGCCGACAAGTCACGCGCGCTGGTTTTCCCGCCTGAAGTCCTCGCCCGCCGCGGCGGCCAGGTACTCTTCCGCGTGCGGTACTGCGGCGCTTCCACTGAGCCGGGACCGGGGGGAACTCCGGGTGAGAGCGGAAAACGCACCGAGCCACTATTTTTCCGGAGCGGCGTCTCCGATCGAATCGAGCGGAATGCCCGAAACAGGGCAGACGGAAGGGAGAGAAGGAACATGGGACTCCGGTTGGCGGGAAGAACCGCGTGGCTGGCGCTGGCAGCCGCAATCTGCGCGCTATCCTGGGCGCAGAGCGGCAACGCTCCGCCGCAGACGAGGCGCGCCGCCCGCGAGGCCGGACTTCAGGAAAGAGCCCGGCGGCTGAACGCGGAAGTGTTATCGCTTCAGCGGATGATCGGGGAATCGGACGAGGACGGCCGCCGCGCATTGCAGCAGCGGGCTGCCGGACCGCTTCAGGCCCGCGCCCGGGCGCTTCGCGACCTCGCCCGCTCGAATCCCGCGGAAGCGCTGCGGTTCCTGCTTGACAGCCAGGCCCTCGACGCCCTGCGGACGGATTTTCCCGAGCTCGCCTCCGAGCTCGAGCAGCACGGCGAATGGGAAGGGCCGGTGGACACGCTCGTTCTCGACGGCGAGGACCTGGAAGACCACGAAGTGGTGCATCACCTGAGGCTGGACGGGGGAGAGGTTCTGGAAGTGCGGATGGCCGGCCCCGAGCCCGAGGGCATCGAGTGCGGCAGGCGGGCGCGCTTCCGCGGCGTGCGCATCGGTGAAGTCGTCGTGGCTGCCGAAGGGGAGGTGCTGGGCGCGCCGGACGCCAAAGCGGCGGAGGGCCGCACCGCCACCGCTGCCTGCGGCCCGAGGGGCCAACAGAACATCGCTGTCCTTCTTGTGACGTTCCCGGGTGTCGCCGCACCCTCCGGCGTCACGCCGGCCTCGGTTCACACCATGCTGTTCGGCACGGCCGGCCGCAGCCTCCACGGCTACTGGAACGAGGCCTCTTACGGGCAGACGTCCGCGTCGGGAACCGTGCTGGGCTGGTACACGCTCGACCGCGTCTATACCTGCGACGAGTATTACGCGATGCGCAGCGCCGCCATCGCGGCTGCCGACGCCGACATCGACTTCCGCAATTACAACCGGCTGTTCATCATCTTTCCGAATCCGGGCGGCTGTTCCTGGGCCGGCATGTCCAACGTCGGCTGCAGCTCGTTCTCTTCTGCCGACGGAACCGTTCCGGCGTCGAGTACGTGGATGCTGGCGCAATACTTTACGGGCGTCGACAATGCGGTCAAACTGGCCGCGCACGAGGGCGGCCACGCCCTTGGCCTGATGCACGCCCGTTCAAGGCGCTTCACGGGCGAGCCCCTTGCCGCTCCCGGCACGGCGGGCACGATCAGCGAATACGGGGACATCCACTCGGCGATGGGCTCCTGGAACCTCGGCCACTACAACGTGGAACAGAAGATCCGCCTCGGCTGGCTGTCTTCGGCCAACGTCCAGCAGGTGCAGTCGCC
>Ga0101944_10004236_pt1 | contig 18113 bp, 11 predicted proteins | sample DewCreD2012metaG_FD_75245 | JGI IMG/M metagenome (GOLD analysis project Ga0101944, IMG submission 75245) | Hot spring sediment bacterial and archeal communities from British Columbia, Canada, to study Microbial Dark Matter (Phase II) - Dewar... ... | reverse complement strand
GGTGCTGGAGTGGGTGCATTTGAGCGACCGCCGGCGGCACGTCGTGCGCACGCTGTCGCACGGCATGTTGCGGCGGCTGACCATTGCGCAGGCCTTTCTGGGGGAGCCGGAACTGGTGTTGCTCGACGAGCCGCTCAGCGGCCTCGATCCGCGCGAAGCGGCGCGCATCCGCCGCCTGCTGCAGCGGCGCCGCGCGGGTCAGACGATCGTCATCAGTTCCCACAATCTGCACGAGTTGGAAGAGGTTTGCGATCAGGTGGCGTTTATCGAGCACGGGCGCCGCGTGCAGCAGGACACGCTGGCGAACATCACCGGCCGCGGCCGGCGCCTGGTCTTCGTGGTCCAGCCGGGTCCGCTGCCGTTGGCGGCGGCGCGGGCCGCGCTGCCGGAGGCGCAGTGGGAGGCCGACGAAGCCGCGGGGCGCCTGACGGTGACGTACCGCGGCGCCGAGGACCGGACGGCGCAGATCAACGCCGCGGCGCTGGCGGTGTTGCTCGAGGCCGGCGTCGGCATTCTGGAAGTGCGGCGCGGGTCGAATCTGGAAAGCCAGTATCTGGCGGCGACCGGCGGCCGGTCGGCCGGGGGGCCGCCGCCTCCGCCCTGAGCCGGCGGCCGCGTCGGGGCGGGGAAGGTTACGGCCGCGCGGCGTCGGCCGGCGCTGCCGCGGGCGCGTGGCCGCCGGCGCCGCCGAGTCGGATTTCGGGCACGCGCAGGCCGGCGCCTTCGAAAACGACCAGAAAATGCTGGCTGAGCAGCGCCGTCAAGGCGGCCGGGTTGCGGTCGAATTCGTAACGCCAGGTGGCGTTGTACGGCCCGCGCGTGGGCGCCGTGGTGGAGACGATCTTGCCGGGCGTGGTGACGCTCAAACCGATGCTCAACCCGCCGAGCAACGGCGCCAGGAGCCGGACCGTCTGCGGGTCGTCGAAGCGGACGCCTTCCGGCAGTTCGGCCACGTGGGGGCGGCGCTCGAGCACGTAGTTGCCGGCGGTGTTCTTTTGGAGGGAGAAGCCGAACTGCCGAAACACGTCCGTTTGCGCGGCCTGGGCCAGATCGCCGATGAGCAGTTTCATTTGCACCTGGCGCTGGCCGTCGCGGCTTTTGACTTCGAACTCTTCCTGGGAGATGCCGTAGGCTTCGTATTCCTTGAGTTTGGCTTTCAGTTCGTCGAGCACGGGGTTGAAGAGCAGGCGGGAGAAATCCGTGCCCGCCGGCCGCGCCGGCGGACGGCCGGCGGCGGCGTCCAATTCGCGCTGCAGTTTGCGCAGGCCCTCGATCTGCTGCACCGTGTTTTCGCTGAGGGCGTACTTCAGGGTGAAGACACCGCTGCCGTCCTCCTTGATCAGCAGATCTTGCTCCACGGTGAGGCAGCCCGCCGCCAGGAGCGGGACCAAACACAGAAGCCGTTGCAGCCGCCGCCTCATGGGAGCCTCAACGCAGCCGTCCCGTCGCCGCGGGCGCCATTTCGGGGCCCAGGCGATACACGGTTTCATTGGAACGCACCAGGCCGCTTTCCTCCCGCGCCGTGCGTTCCACAAAGGCGGGGTCGGAATGAAATTGCCGCTGCTTCGCGCGCAAGTCCCGGATTTGGCTCTCCATCTGACGGTTCGTCTCCTCCAGCCGCGCCCGCCGGTTCTGCAGCTCGCGCACCTGCGTGCAGCGCGGGCGAAACGCGCAGACGATCGCCGCCAGCAGCATGGCGATCAAGGCCACCCAGGCGCTGCGGTAGATTATCACCCACAGGTTCACGCGCACTGCCGATCCGGCTCCGCGAGCCTGGCCGTCAGATCGCGCCGCCGTACACCGCGTCGGCGCCGAGCTGTTCTTCGATCCGCAGGAGTTGGTTATACTTGCAAATGCGGTCCGTGCGACACAGCGACCCGGTCTTGATCTGGCCCGCGTTGACCGCCACGGCGATGTCGGCGATGGTATGGTCCTCCGTTTCGCCGGAGCGGTGGCTGATGACGGCCGTGTAACCGGCCGACTGGGCCATGCGAATGGCGTCGAGCGTCTCCGTCAGCGTGCCGATCTGATTGACTTTGATCAGAATGGAATTGGCGACGCCGGTATCGATGCCTTTCTTCAGGAAGCGGGTGTTGGTGACGAAGACGTCGTCGCCCACCAGTTGAATGCGCTCGCCGAGTTTGGCCGTGAGCTTGCGCCAGCCGTCCCAATCGCTTTCGGCCATGCCGTCTTCGATGCTCAGGATGGGGTATTTGCGCACCCAGGCGGCGTAGAACTCGACCATTTCCTCGGCAGTGCGCGCGGAGCGGTCGCTCTTCTTGAAGACGTAGCGGCGCCGGGCGGCGTCGAAGAATTCGCTGGCCGCGGGATCCAGCGCCAGGAACACGTCCTTGCCGGGTTTATAGCCCGCGCGGGCGATGGCCTTCATCAGGACCTCCAGCGCCTGCTCGTTGTTTTTCAGGCGCGGCGCGAAGCCGCCCTCGTCGCCGACGGCGGTGCTCAGACCCAGTTCCTTGAGCACGGCCTTGAGCGCGTGAAAGACCTCCGCGCCCACGCGCAGCGCCTCGGCGAAGGAACGGGCGCCCTTGGGCATGATCATGAACTCCTGGATGTCCACGGGCGCATCGGAATGCGCGCCGCCGTTGAGCACGTTCATCATCGGCACGGGCAGAACCTTGGCGTTGGCGCCGCCGAGGTAGCGGAAGAGCGGCTGGCCGGAGTACTCGGCCGCCGCCTTGGCCGCGGCCAACGAGACGGCGAGAATGGCGTTGGCGCCCAGTTTGCTCTTGGTCGGCGTGCCGTCGAGGGCGATCAGGGTGCGGTCGAGGCCGACCTGATCGAGCGCATCGCGGCCCAGGACGGCCTTGGCGATCACGGTGTTGACGTTGCGCACGGCCTTTTGGACGCCCTTGCCCAAGTAGCGGCGGCGATCGCCGTCGCGCAGTTCCACGGCTTCGTTTTCGCCGGTGGAGGCGCCCGACGGCACCGCGGCGCGGCCCAGAATGCCGCCTTCGATGCACACGTCGGCTTCCACGGTGGGGTTGCCGCGCGAATCCAGGATTTCACGAGCCACAACGCTGACGATGGTTGACATGATTGCTCCTCTGCTGTCGGCGGCGTTCCTGCCGCTGGTGTGTACGACCGCGCAACCTTAGCGCAGACGCCGTTCCGAATGCAAGCGTGAAGCCCGTCGGCGCGAAACGAGTCTGCCAACCGCTGAACCGCGCGGCCGCGGTCTTGACAGTCGGGCCGAATCCCCGCACGATGCCGGCAGGTTGTGGCACTCCTAGCGAACCATCGAGCGCCGGATGACGCCGGCGGCGCGCGCGGCCCGGGGCTGGAGCGCGGCATCGCGGCGGCGGGCGCGGCGCTGACCGCCGCGGCGCTGGCGCTGCTGCTCTATTCCGCCTGGTGCGCCTTCACCCATTCCAAGTTTTTCTTCGTCGATTACGGCCGCTACACGACGATGATTTGGAACTCGGGGCGGGGCGAGTGGTTCCGGCTGCTCGCGCGGCCGCACTCCTATCTGCGTTTGCACCTCTCGTTTTCGCTGGCCTTGCTCGGGCCGCTGTTCCGGCTGTGGGATCACCCGTTTCTGCTTTCCGTCGCGCAGTGGCTGTTCATCGCCGGCGGGGCGGCGCTGTTGGCCGCGGCCGGCCGCGCGCGCGGACTGGCGCCGGCCGTGCTGGCCGCGCTGACGGCCTTCCACACGGGCTACGTCTTCACCCAGTCCGTGCATTTGTGCGAATTTCACGGGGTCAGCGCGTATCTGTTCCTGGTGCCTTGGTTGTATTACGCCCTGACGCGCCGCCAAGCGCTGGCCTGGCTGCCGTTGTGCCTGATTCTGGGCCTGCGCGAGGAAGCCGGTCTGATGGTCGCGCCGTTGTGCTGGTACATGGCGGCGCGCGACCGCTGGCGGCCGGGCTATCTCATGGCCGCCGCGGCGGCGGTCTATGCCCTGGCGGCGGTGTTCGCGCTCTTTCCTCTGCTCAACGGCCGCAGTCTGTTCGCGGCGCGCCAGGGCAAGGCCGATCCCGCGTCGGTGCTGGCCTCCTTCACGCTGGCGAACAACCTTTGCCGTCTGCGCGCGCTGGGCTGGGTGGCGTTGCCGGCGTTGCCGTTGCTGCGGCGGGGCTGGCGGCCGTTGCTGGCGATTCCGGCCGCGGCGCTGGTGTTGACGCTGGGCAGCGCCTTCAAGCCGCAGTTTTCGCTGGAGCTGTCGCACCCGGCCGCGGTCATGGCGCTGTTGAGCGTGGCGCTGGCCCAAGCCGCGGCCGAAACGCGGGGCGCGGGTCCTCCGGCCGGGCGGTGGCGGTCCGTGCTGCTGCCGGCGGCCTGGCTGCTGGCCGCGACGCTGGCCGCGCACGCGTGGCGCGGGTTTCTGCCGGGCGGCGGGCGCTGCCAGGCCGTTTATCGCCGCGTCCATCCCGCGGGCCTGGAAGCCCTGTGGCTGGCGCGGCAGGCGCCGCGCGCCGGCCTGCTGGCAACCGACGCGCGGCTGGCGGCCTTCGTCGCCAACCGCCGCGACGTGTTGACCTGGGAGGACTACGACCCCGCCCGCCATGACCTGGAGCTGGTCTTTGACCATGTCGAGCGCCTGGCCGCGCGCCGCCAGCCCGACTTGCGGGAAGGGCTGCGGCAGGGGGAATGGGGTTGTGTGCTTTACGACGGCACCTATGCCCTGTTGCGGCGCGGCGGCGGACGGCTGCGCAACGCCGACGTGCTGGCGGACATGCGGACGCCCATCGTGCGGCTGGCCTACACGAAGAGCGAGGGCGGTGGCAACCGGTTCGTGCCCGGCCGGGGCGTCGTGCGCGAATGGCGCGGCCGGCGCGCGCGGGAGGCTTGGGCGGCCTATGGCGGCCGCGCGGCGCTGGAGCCCGGAAGCTGGCGGGCCGTCTTCCGCTTCCAGCGCGGCCGGCAGCGGGGCGCGGCGGACCGCGCCGGCAGCTTCGAGGTCTGGCAGTCGGCGCCGGAACGGCGCTTGGCCGCCGCGCCCGTGGCGCCCGGCGGGCCGGCGGGCGCGTGGGAGACGCAGAGCGTGGCGCTGAGCCTCGAGACGCCGGCGACGGTGGAGCCGCGCGTGCGCGGGCAGGGGCTGGATTTGCGGCTGGAGCGCGTGCAGTTCGAGCGCGAGGCGCCGTCCGCGCCGCCGCGCGCCGAGCGTTCCGAGGCGCGGTTTCCCGCCGCGTACGCGAACCTCGATCCGGCGCGAGAGTCGGCGCGGCGCGCGCTTCTGGCGGAGCTGCGCGGCGCCGAAACGCAGGGCGCCCCGGCCGCCGCCGCGCGCATCAACGCGGCCCTGGCGCGGGAAGCCTGGCAGGCCGTGGCGCGCGCCCTGCAGGTTTGGGAAGGGCAGGTGGATCCGGCCAGCGGCCTGATTCCGCGCAGTCTGACGGATGCGCGCTGGAATGGCGACGACGTGGCCGCGGACTGCTGGCCGTTTCTGCTGCTGGCCAGCCGCCAACTGCAGCCGGAGGGCGAGGGTCTCTGGCTGCGCACCCTGGCCGCGGAACGGCGCCTGGGCGGCGTGCTGCCGCAGGACCTGCTGCTTCCCGGCGGCGAACTGGACGAGCAGCCGCACGCGGCGCTGGTCTTCGCGGCCGCGGAGTTCGCCAAAGACGGCCTGCTGTCGCCCGCCGAACGGCTGGGGCGCGGGCCGTGGTTCGAACGGCTGGAGGAACTGGGGGGCGCGCTGTGCGCCGAGGCGGCGGTGTCCACCGCCGCGGGTCCGATCTGCGCCTCGGACACCGAGGTCAACGGCGACGTGCTGCAGGTGATGGCGCGGCTGTATTGGGCCACGCGGCGTCCGTCCTATCTGGAATTGGCCGAACGCACCGCCGAGGCCTACTTGTTCGACGTGTTTCCCAAGAACGGGGGGCTGCCGGCGCTGTACTGGGATTTTGCCGCCGGGGCGCCGCGGCAGGGCCACCCGCACGCCGCGCTGTTGAAGTTTCGCGACCACGGCAACGAGATCATTCCCGGTCTGGCGGAACTCTATTTCCTGGAGCGGCGGCTGGGCCGGCCGCAGGCCGAGCGTTATCGCGAGCCGTTGCGCCGGTTCCTGGACCGGATTCTCACGCTGGGGCGCACGCCGGACGGTTTGTGGTACGACGCCGTTTTGCCGGCCACCGGCGAGGTCAAGGCGCGGGTGAGCGACAACTGGGGTTATGTGGCGCTGGCATTGCAGGCCTTCGATCAGGCCGAGGGCGGCGCGCGCTATGCCGCCGAGATTCAGCGCGCCATGCGCGCGGCGGCGGCGCGCCAGTCGTTCGCCTGGGAGGGCCGCGATCCGGACGGCCTGGCCGATGCGCTCGAGGGCATGCTCTATCTGCTGCGCTGGTTCGATCTGCCCGAGTGCCGCCAGTGGGTGGACGACGAGTTGGAGGTGTTGCTGGCCAAACAGGACGCCTCCGGCTTCGTGGAAGGGCGCTACCTCGACGGCAATTTCATGCGCACGGCTTTGCTGTATGCCGCGTGCAAGACGCAGGGGATTCAACCGCAGCCCTGGCGCTCCGATCTGCAGGTCGGGGCGGCCCGCGACGGCTCCGGCGGCGGGCTTTGCGTGCATGTGCAGGCCGACGGTCCCTGGCAAGGCGTGTTGCGGTTCGACGCGGCGCGGCACCGGCTCTATTGGAATCTGCCGGCGGACTACGCGCGCCTGAACAGCGCCCCCGAATGGTACGCGGTGGAAGACGACGAAGACTACGAAGTGGCGGAGGCGGACGGCGCCGCGCGTCTTTGCCGCGGCCGCGAGCTGCTGGACGGCTTGCCGGCCGCCGTGGAGGGCGGCCGGCCGCTGCGGCTGACGGTGCGGCGGAGGGCGCGATGAGGGAGCCGGCGCAACGGCGGGAGTGGGCGCGGCCGATCGCGGGGCTGGCCGTGGGCTTCGCCGTGGTGATGGCCGCGCTGCTGCTGGCGCACGCGTACGCGATGCTGGCGGGCTTGAAGCTGCGGGTCAACGACTACGGCACGTACGTCAATTTTCTCTGGAACAGCGCGCACGGCCGGCCGTTCCGCTGCTTCGTGGATCAGAGCTATCTGCGGACGCACCTCTCGTTCACGCTGCTGCTGCTGGCGCCGCTGTTTCGGCTGTGGGACGATCCTTTTCTGCTGATGGTGGTGCAATGGGCTTGTCCCGTGCTGGGCGCCGTCATCGTGGGCCGCACGGCGGCGCGGCTGAGCCTGCCGGCGCCGTTGCCGGCGGTGTGCGCGGCGTTGTTTTTCGCCTATCCCTACACCCAGTCGGTTTTGACCTGCGATTTTCACGGGGTGGCGCTGTATCTGCTGCTGCTGCCCTGGCTGTACCACCATTTGACGCTGCGCCGGCCGCTGGTCTGGCTGCCGTGGCTGTTGATCCTGGGTTTGCGGGAGGATGCGGCCTTCGTCATGCTGCCGCTGTTGCTGTACGTGGCCTGGACGCGGCGCTGGCGCGGCGGCTACGTTTTTGCCGGTCTGGCCGTCGCGTATGCCGCGGCGGCCATCCTGTGGCTGTATCCGCGGTTCAATGAGATGTCGCTCGCCGCGCGCCGGGCCGTGGAAATGGACGCCGAACGTTTTGCCGGCTCGTGGGACGCGGCCGGTCTGTGGAATCGGGCGCAGGCGCTGTTCTGGCTTTTTCTGCCGTCCGTCCCGCTCTGGCGTCGCGGCGGTTGGGCGCCGGCGCTGGTGTTCCCCAGCCTGGCGCTGCTGTTGCTGCAGGTCAGCCACGAGCCGCGGGTGCATGGCCTGGGCGTGCACTATCCCGCGGCCGTGTGGCCGCTGGCGGCGCTGGGCCTGCTGGAGGCGCTGGCGCGAGGCGTTCGCCAGGGTGCGCCGCTCGACCGCGGGTCGGCCGCGCGGCTGGGCGCCGTGCTGCTGGGCCTACTGCTGGCGGCGCACTTCACGCTGGGCCGCTTCCCGCGCGAGATCCGCCAGAGCGCGCGCCGGCTGACGCTGCAACCGAGCCGCAGCGGGCGCAACGCGCTGTGGGCCGCGCGGCACATCCCGCGCGAGGGCGTGCTGCTCACCGACCGCACCTATGCCGGCCTGTGCGGGAACCGCGCAGACTTGCTGGCGGGGCTGCACCTGCGCACGAACGCGGCCTACCGGATCGACGCGGTGTTCCTGGACCTCGCCGACTCCCAGGAGCGGGCCGTGCTGCGGGAATTCATGACCGAGCGCGGCTTCGGCGTGACGTACTTCGACCAGCGCTACGCCATTGCCCAGCGCGGCGCGGCTCCGGCGCGGAACGCGGAAGCGGCCGAGGCGCTGGCCAACCGGGAGCGGACGGTGGTGTTCCACGGCACGGCCCGGCGCGGCGGGCGCGGCGCCTTCGCCCCCGGCTGCGACACGGCGCGCTATTGGTCCGGCCGGCCGGAGGGGGAGGGCGTGGACTTGACGCTCGGCGGCCGATTGACGCTGCCGGCCGGGGTTTACCGGGCGCGGTTTCGGTTGCGGGCGGAGGCGCCGCGGCAGGAAGGCGCAAGTTGGGGCGCGCTGGCGGTTGTAAGCAGCGCGGACGAGCGAACGTTGGCCGCGGCGGCCATCGAGCCGGTGGCGACGCCGCCGGGCGAATTCCGGTATCAGGAGCTGCGGTTCGCGCTGGAGCGCGAGACGGCGGTCGAGCCGCGCGTCACGGGCGCCGCGGCTCCGCTCTGGCTCGATCGGGCGATCTTCGTGCCGGTTCCGGACGGCGAAGCCCCGCCGGCGGCGCCTGCCGCCGTGCCGCGCGGTCAACCGTAGCCGGGCAGCAGCGCCGCCAGGTCGGCGGGCAGGGGCGCGGCGAGCCGCAGTTCCTGCCCGCTGCCGGGGTGCCGCAGGCGCAAGACGGCGGCGTGCAGCGCCTGGCGGTCGAGGCGCAGGCGCTGCCGGTCGGCGGGGCTGAGTTCATCCCGGCAGAAGCGGATGAACAACGCGGGGTCGGGACCGTAGAGTTTGTCGCCGACGATGGGGTAGCCCAGGGCGCGCAGCGTGGCGCGAATCTGGTGCAGGCGGCCGGTGAGCGGACGCGCTTCGACCAGGCTCAGGTCTGCCGTCCGGTACAGCCTCCGGAAGGCGGTTTCCGCCGTTTCGCCGGCGGCCGGCGGCGGCGCGGCGGCGTCGGCGGGGGCGGGGATGAAGCGGCGCTGCTTGCGCACGGGGGAGTCGGGATCGGACTGCAGGAAGCCGCGAGCGGTGAGCGCGTCTGGGAACCGGCCTTCGACGATGGCCAGGTAGATTTTTTCGACCTGGCGGCGCGCGAACTGTTGCCGGCAATGTTGGGCGGCGCGGGGCGTTTTGGCCGCCAGGACCACCCCGGAGGTTTCCCGGTCGAGGCGGTTGACGAAGGCCGGCGCTTCGAGGCCGTGCTGCTCTTTGAGGACGGCCCAGAGCGTGTGGCGAAAGTAGCGGCCGCCGGGGTGGGTGGGAAGTCCGGCGGGCTTGTCTACGGCGAGCAGTTCCTCGTCCTCGTAGAGCACGGGCGCCGCGAGCGGCGCGGGCGGTTCGGGGATGTCGTCGGCGAGATACTCCACGAGGTCGGCCGGGCGCAGGGCTTGTGCGGGCGGCGCGGCGGCGCCGTTGACGAGCACGCGGCCGGCGCGGGCCAGTTCCGTCCACTCCGCCAGGGTGTGATACGGGAAGCGGCGGGCCAGAAACGCGGCGAGGACTTCGCCCGCCGCTTCGGGGGGGATGGCATAGCGGATGCGGCGTTTCATCCCGGTTCCGGTCGTGTTCCTGCGTTCGGCTACATCATTTCGTCACAGGCGCGATCCCAGACCGGCAGGTATGGGGTGCGGGATTCGATGATAGCCGTCCGTGGGTTCGAAGAGGTCCTTGAGGCGCGGCAGCCAATGGGCATTCGCCGCGGGCGTGAACTGCGGCGAGTTGAGTTCGATCCCGTTGATCGTGGGAAGGTGCGCGGCGAGCAGCGCGGCGTGGATCAACGACAGGCCGGGATTGGTGAGGTCCTGCAGCGAGAGCGACATGGCGTGCCGTTGCGCCCAGGCCGCGGCGGCGAGCGCAAAACTGTGTCCCTTGCAGGTCTTGAGGGCAAAGCCGCTCCACCCTTGTTCCCTGGCCAGCGGCATCAAATCCAGGCGCGTCAAGCCTTCGTCGAGCAGCACCGGTTTCAGCCTGGCGGCGCGCCGCCAGTCGAAACGATGCGTTGTAATATCGCGGCCCGTCGGTTGCTCGAGGTACTGCAGGGCGGCGTAGGCCTCCCCATCGGCCTCGCGCAGTTTTTGCAGGTAAGCCACCACGCTATCGGCGTCGGGATTGGCCTCGTTGGTGTCCACGGACAACCGCAGGTCGGACGCGCCCAGTTCGCGGAGCGTGCGGAAGACTTCCACCGTGCGGCCGACGTCCTCTGCGGCGTTGCGGCCCAGCAGCTTGATTTTGAAGCAACGGTAGCGGCGCTCCTGAACCCAGGGCCGCAGTTGGTCGCGGTCCGAGCTTTTGACGACCAAGTACCAGGCGGCCAGGCGCGGTCGGGGCTCGAGCAGCGAGGTCCGGATGGCCTGGCAGGCCGTGATGCCATCGAAAAACGGATCGGCGGAAGGCAGTGGCACATCGTCCTGGTAAAAGGCGAACGCGGAGAGGTTCAGGGCTTGGCCGACGGCGTCATGGATGGCCGCATCGAACGGGCTGGCGCACATCGCGCGGGCCAGGGCCGGCGGGGGCGCGGCAGTTTCGCAGACGTTGTGGTGCAGGCGCAAGCCCAGCTCGAGGGGATGCGCCGGCTCGCCGCCGCACCAGTCGGGCAAGCGCGCGGCCAGCTCCCGGCACAGCGAGCGCAGCGCGGCGTCGCGCCGCGCGTGGGCCAGAGAGGGGTCGGGCCAGGCCCACAGGTCGCTGAGGTAGATGGAACCGCGGCCGGTGGCTTCGCGGTTCTCGACCCGCACCCGGACGGTGGCGATGGCTTCGGACAAGGTCGTAATCGCGCCCGAGCTGATGACCAGAGGGGCCAGGAACGGCTGTTCGACAAATTCGACCGAGGCTTCGAGGACGGTGGTGCGCAGCGATTTCATGCGTCGTTGGTTCTCTGATTGTTGTTGAGACACATACCCGGCGCATTGGCAAGCGCTTGAGCCTGGACGTTTGCCGTAACGCGCTCTACGGCGAATTTGCCACGAACTGCGCTTCCGCTGCAATCTCATCTTCCCGGCGGAGCGCATATGGACTGCCGTTGGGCGGCCTCCGTGTCGTCCCGGCCGGGAAAGCGGCCGCCGGGGAATGGCGGATTGTCCGGGAGCGCCGCTTGTCCGGGAGTTGACCGCGCGGGCGGGCTGTGCCAGACTGCCGGGATCATGAAGCGCCGGGCGGGCTTTACGTTGTTGGAGATTCTGGTGGTCGTGTTGATCATCACGATTCTGGCCACGATTGTGGGGGTCAATGTGGCGCGGGAGCCGGGCAAGGCGCGGGTGGCCGCGGCCCGGGCGCAGATCGAGACCTTCCGCACGGCGTTGCAGCTTTATCGGATGGAACAGGGTCAGTTGCCGACGGCCGAGCAAGGGTTGCGGGCGCTGTGCGAGAAGCCCGAAACGCCGCCGGTGCCGCGGCGTTATCCCGAGGGCGGCTACCTGGAGAGCCGCGCGCTGCCGCGCGATCCGTGGGGCCGGGAGTACGTGTATGTGGTGCCCGGTCCGGGGGGCCAGCCCTACGAGATCGTGAGCTACGGTTCCGACGGCCAGCCTGGCGGCGACGGGGAAGCGGCGGACATCAGCAGCGCCGAGCGCTAGCCCGCCTCTTTCACACTCGTGCGTTGCGTGTGGCACCTCTATGGTTGGGTGCCGCAGCAGGCTGTTGACCTGCCATTCGACAGCCCCGCCCATCGGGCGGGTTCCAATGGCCCCCTCACACCCTGCACCCGGGGTGCCACCTCCGCGGTCGGCAAAGGCTACCTCGGGATGTGAAATAGGCGGGCTAAGGGCGTTGGACGGCCAGCGGGGCCCTGCTCCCGCCCGCGCGACCGTCCGGCGGCTCGGCCAGCAGGCGGCGCAGGGCCTCGTGCAGCCGGCCGTTGCTGGCCAGATAGCGCACTTGTTTGGCGTCGAGCGCCTGCAACGTCTCGGCCCGGCCGCCGGCCCGCTCGACGATCAACCCCGCGGCGGACACGTCCCAGAGATACACCCCCGATTCGAAGTAGGCGTCCGCGGCGCCGGCGGCGACCCAGCACAGGTCGAGGGCCGCCGAACCGTTGATCCGCGGCCGCTGGGCCGCGGCGGCGATGCGCTCGAAAAAGTGCAGGGGCGGCAGACCCGCTTCTTCGCTCTTGTTCGTGCCGGTGCAGACCACGGCGCGGGCCAGGTCGGCCGTCTCGGAGACCCGCAGCGGGCGGCCGTTGCACAGCGCCGGACCGTCCGCCGTGGCGGTGAACAGGCGGTCGAGTTCCGGGGCATAGACCGCGCCGGCCACGACGCGCGCGCCCTGCCGCACGGCCACCGAGCAGCACCAGAGCGGCAAACCGTGGGAGAAATTGACGGTGCCGTCAATGGGATCGACGATCCACAGATAGCCCGCCTCGTGCGTCGGCAGGGCGGCTTCGTAGGGGTCTTCCTCGCCCAGAATGGCGTGGTCGGGAAAATGGCGGCGGATGGCCGCGACGACCTGCTGCTGCGCCTCGAAATCTAGCCGCAATTTGACGTCATGGCGATCGGCCCTGACGATTTCGCCGCGGCGCGCGGCGTTGGCCAGCGCATGGCCGCCGCCGGCCTGCGCGGCGGCCACTGCGCAGGCCAGCAAATCCGCGGTGTCGAGGGGGGTGCGCATGGGCGGCTTCAACCCCGAACCTGCATCTGCAGTCCGGCCGGCGGCGCGGCGGCGACCGCCTCCGCCGGCGCGTCCGCCGGCTGCCGCGCGGCCGCGGACGGGGCTGCCGGCGCGGCGGGCGGGCGCTCATGGCCCATGAAGCGCATGGAGACGACATTGGACACGCCCTTTTCCGGCATGGTCACGCCGTAGAGGATGTCTGCGGCGGCGATCGTCTGGCGGTTGTGGGTGATGACCACGAATTGCGACTGCTTCAGAAACTCCTGCAGCACGCCGACGAAACGGCCGATGTTGGATTCGTCGAGCGCGGCGTCCAACTCGTCGAGCATGCAGAAGGGGCTGGGTTTGATGAGGTAGATGGCGAAGAGCAGGGCCACGGCGGTGAGGGTGCGCTCGCCGCCGGAGAGCAGCGACACGTTTTGCAGCCGTTTGCCCGGCGGGCGGGCGATGATTTCGATGCCGCACTCCAGCACATCCTCCTCGTTGACCAGCACGAGCTTGGCCGTGCCGCCGTTGAACAGCCGCTCGAACATGTACTGGAACTTCTCGTTCACCTTCTGGAACGTGTCGCGGAACATCTCGGAGGTGGTGCGGTTGATCTTGCGGATCATCTCCATGAGCTGCGCGCGCGAATTGACCAAATCCTGTTCCTGGCCGGTCAGGAAGGCGTGCCGCTCCTCGAGCTCCTTGTACTCCTCGATGGCCACGAGGTTGACGGGGCCCATCGCCTCCAGCTTGGTGCGCAGCTCCGCGACGCGGGTTTCGATGGTTTCGAGCGTGGGCGGGCCGTCGGCGCCCCAGTCGGGCTCGGGCTGCTCGAGAATCTGTTCCGGGCTGAGGTGGTAGTCCGCCGCGATGCGGTCGAGCTGGTTCTGGCGGCGCAGGCGGGCTTCCGAAAGCCGCAATTCGAGGGCGCTGCGTTCCTCGCGCAGGGCCTCCGCCGCGGCGCGTTTGCGCGCCAGCGCCTGCTCCATCTCCTTCAACTCCTCGGCCTGCCGCCCGCGGTTCTTGCGCAGGTTCTCCACGCGGGTCTCGTTTTCGGCCACGGCGTTTTGCATGGCGCTCAGGCGGCTTTCGGCCTCCGCGATGGCTTCCTGCAAACGGGCGATGCTTTGGGCATAGGACTGCACGCCCGCCGCGCGGCTTTGCAGGGAGGCCTCCAGTTCGGCCAGATTGGCGCGCAGCGCGGTTTGCTGCGCGCTCAGGTGCTCGACCGTCTGCGTAGCGGCCGCGAGGCGAATGCGGTCTTCCGTGGCCTGGGCCTGCCGTTGCGCGTGCTCGGTCTCCAGATCGTGCAGGGCCACGGTTTGGGACTGGATGTCCTGCGTCAACCGTTCGCGTTGCGCCCGCAGCTCGTCCATCTGGACGACGATCTGGCGGCGCTGGCTGTCGCCCTCGGAGCTTTGCGCCGTGAGGTTTTCCAGCTCCCAGGTGACGGTTTCGAGCCGCCGGCGGGTTTCCGCGGCCTCGGCGTTCACGACGCGGACTTCGCCTTCCTTCTCGGAGTAGGCCTGCTGGGCCGCCTCCAGCCCGGCGCGGGCGGCGCGGATGGCGGTTTCCGCTTCCGCCGCGGCGCGCTGGGCCGCGGCCGCCGCGGCGCGCCGGCGGTCCAGCGCGGCCTCGAGCGCTGCGCACTCGGCGCGGGTTTGGGCCAGGGACTGTTTGCGGGCGAAGGGATTGGCCGCCTGCGCCTCCCGGCTCCATAGCTCCATGACGCCGTCCGCGCGCGCCAGGGCGCCGCCGCGCGTGACGCAGACCGCGCCCGCGGGCAGGGGCCAGGGCAGGTCTTCCAGCCGCTCCACGATCCAGACATGGCCCAGCAGCCGTTCGACGAGCGGGCGCAAGGATTCGGGGCAGCGCAGCCGGTCGGCGAGCCGCGCGCCCAAGCCGGGCGCGGGCGGCGCGGGCGGAGGCGCGGCCGGCCCGTCGGCCGCCAGCAGGCGGGCGGCGCCGGCCTGCTCGGCGGCGAGTTGGCGCAGGATGTCGAACGCGCCGCGGGCCGTGCCGATCACCAGCGCGTCGAGCCACGGCCGCAGGGCCGCCTCCAGCGCCAGGGCGTCCTCGGGCGCGGCGTCGAGGAAGGAGACCAGCGCGCCGAGAATCTCCCGCCGTTCGGCGGGCAGGGGCGCGGCGGCATCGAGGAGCCGGCGCGCGCCGGCGGGGAAATCGGACTGCGTTTCCGCGGCGTCGCCGAGCAGCTCGAGACGGGCGCGGCCGGCGGCCAGGCGCTGCTCATCCTCGGCGCTTTGCTGCTGCAACTCGGCGAGGCGGCGCGCCAGCTCCTCGCGGCGGCGTTCCTGCTCGCTCAGCGCCTGGCGGCTTTCTTCCGCGGCGTGGCGCAGGGCGGCGAGTTCGGCGGTGAGGGCGCCCTGGCGTTTGTCGTAGGCCGCGGTCAGCCGCGCCAACTGGCTTTGCTCGGCGGCGAGCCGCTCGCGTTGCAGGACCGTATTGCGTTCGCGGGCCTCGTGCTCCACCAGTTCGTTTTGCAGGCGAAAGAGCAGTCCTTCGAGATCGAGCGCCTCGGCCCGCCGTTTCTGAATCTCGGCGCGGAGCGCCTCCATGCGGCCGCGGTGTTCCTCCAGCGCGCGGCTGGAGGCGGCCTGCGCCGCGGCGGCGCGCTGGCGCTCGGCGGCGGCGGCCGCGTTTTGCCGCTCGTGTTCGGCCAGCGCGGCGCGCCGTTCGGCGAGCAGCGTCTGGGCCTGTTCGATCTCGCGGCTGTCGCGTTCGGACAGGCCGCGGTATTCCTCGATGCGCTGGCGGTTGACCTGGATCAGCTCGCGCGCGTGGTCCAGGCGGCCGCGGGCCTGCATGCCGGCTTCGAGCACGGCGCCGATCTCGCGCTCGGTCTGCATCAGGCTTTCGCGCAGCACGGCGTTGCCGCGTTCCATCTCTTCGAGTTCGGCGTGCGCCTCGGCCAGCCGCGCGCCGAGCGCGGCCGCGTCCCGTTCCATGCCGGCGATGAGCGCCGCGGCCGACTCGAGGCGGCGGCGGGTGCTGAAGACGTCGAGGCGGCGCAATTCGTCGCGGATTTCCTGATAGCGCCGGGCCTTGCCGGCCTGGCGTTGCAGCGAGCCGATCTGGCGCTTCACTTCGCGGATGACGTCGGCCAGGCGCAGCAGGTTGGCCTCGGTCTGCTCCAACTTGCGCAGGGCCTCCTTCTTGTCGGCCTTGTACTTGGTGATGCCGCTGGCTTCCTCGAAGATGGTGCGGCGGTCTTCGGGATGGGCGCTGAGCACCTGATCAATGCGGCCTTGCTCCATGAGGGAGTAGGAATCGGTGCCGATGCCCGTGTCCATGAACAGCCGCTGGATATCTTTGAGGCGGCAGGGGGTCTTGTTGATGAAATACTGGCCTTCGCCCGAGCGGAAGACGCGGCGGGTGATGGTGACCTCGTGGTATTCGGTGCCCAGGGCGGACTCGCAATCGGTGAAGGTGACGCTGACTTCGGCCATCCCCAGGGGTTTGCGGGTATCGGTGCCGTTGAAGATGCAGTCTTCCATCTTGGCGCCGCGCAGCGCCTTTGCGCTTTGCTCGCCCAGCACCCAGCGAAAAGCGTCCGCAATGTTGCTCTTGCCGCAGCCGTTGGGTCCGACGATGGCGGTCAAGCCGGGTTCGAAATCGAGCTTCGTTTTGGCGGCGAAGCTCTTGAACCCGATCATTTCGAGAGACTTCAGATACAAGCCAGTGCCTTCCGTTGCCGAATTCTCAACTTTGCCGGGGCCCTATATCATGTGGCGGAGAATTCCGCAACTACAATATGCTGCGTAGATTCATGGCAACTGCCGAGGTCCGCTACAGGCCGCCCTCAAGTGACAAGTCCTTGCCGGCCGCAAATTCGGCCCAAATTCGGCTTGGGATTGCGTGTTGGGATTGCAGCCTTGATTCGCGCTGTCCCCGCGGCTATGCTGGATTGCGATGCGACATGTCCGAAAGGCGCGGGTCTCGACCTAGGCCTGCAAGCTGACGGGCTTCTGGCGGCGGGACGCGGAGGTCGAATCGGCGCTCGCGGCCTTTGGTGGAGATGAGAAACGATGAGCGACAGAAGCCGAAGTTCTTGGCTGGTGGTGGCGGCGAGCCTCGCGTTGGCTGGCGTCACGTTTTGGGCGGAAGGTGCGGACGTTGCCGAGGTCGGACCGGGCGCACGAATCGAACTGGAGTTTCCGAATCTCCCGAGCAGCCTGGCGGGCGGCGTATCGAGAATCGTCGCTGTTCTGCCAACCACTTACGATCCCAGCAAGACCTATCCCTTGTGCCTGTGGCTGGAAGGCGGCTCGGGCGGCGACGGCAGTCCGCGCACGGACTTGTGCGACCCGGAAAAGTACATCTGCATCGGCATGCCGCTCTTCAGGGACATCGGTTCGCGGAAACGGAAGTCCAAAAACAAGGCTCCGCCGGTCTCCGGCGCGGCGCTCCACGTGCAATACGACGACGCCGAAGTGATCTGGCCGGCCTACAAAGCGATGATCGAGAAACTCGCCTCGGTCGTGCCCAACATCGCCAAGGGCAAGGGGATTCTCGGCGGCTTCTCCAACGGCGCGCATTGTATTGGCGTCCTCTTGACCGAGGAGGGCGCGTCGGTTCGGGAGTGGTTCGGCGCTTTCATACTGGCGGAAGGCGGCTATACGCTCCAACCTAAACGAAGCACGTTGAACGGCTGTGCGGTCGTCGTCCTGGCCGGCGAAAGCAGTTGGGCCGTCACTCCCTTTGGCATTGATGGGTCCCGTTCGTGGACGGGCGAAGAAATGGCCAAGAAAATCAAGGATAAAGGGGCCAAGACGCTTTACATTAAAATGAAAGGCGTCGGGCACGCGTTCCCGAACGAATACGTCGCCGAGAGCAGGCGCTTCCTGGAATCCAACGGCTTCTGAGGTTCCTCGGCGGCGACCGGTGCGTCTTGCGGCGGGCGGCCGGACGAACGCGGTCGGCGCCTCAGTCCGCCGGCCGGGCGCAGCCCCGGTTGGGCGTGGTCAATCGGCACGAAATTGACGGTCAGTCATAACGACGAAACGCCGCAGTGTTGGACTGAGGTCAGAGCGCAAGGACGGGTGGCGGCCCGAGTCTGAAGGCCCCATTGATGCTTCGCCCTTTCAGCCATCCGGCCTTGCAGTTCCCACTGCATCGGACGCACAATGCGGGCGTGACACCGGCGGGCGGCAGGGATACGATGGCTGCGGAAAGGAGAAAGCCATGCGCATCCCAAACGAGCTCTACGGCTGGCTGGCCGGGCTGCTGCTGACCGCCACGACGTGCCGGGGCGCAACGAATCTCGTCTTCAACGGCAGCTTCGACGACGGACTGGCGGGTTGGACGCACCAGTACGAGCTGGAGGGCGAGAGCTGGTACGCGGACAACGCCCGCTACGTCTCCGTGGCGGCCGCCGACGAAGCCCGCGAGCGGGTCTTGAGATTGCAGGGCACCGAGGC
>Ga0101944_10004235_pt1 | contig 18114 bp, 10 predicted proteins | sample DewCreD2012metaG_FD_75245 | JGI IMG/M metagenome (GOLD analysis project Ga0101944, IMG submission 75245) | Hot spring sediment bacterial and archeal communities from British Columbia, Canada, to study Microbial Dark Matter (Phase II) - Dewar... ... | reverse complement strand
GACGCGCGCTTCGCTGCTCCCGGCCTGCCCGCGTGGATCGAGCCCAACTCCTCCTTCTACGGCATCTCCGCCGACGCCGGGCGCGGCGTGAAAATAGCCGACGACCGCAGCGGCCCGGCCTTCGATCCCACGCACGGCGAGCGCGACCCTTCGCCGGAAGCCCTGCGGGCAGCGCGGGAGTATCTGGAGCGCCGCCTGCCGGGCCTGCGCGGCGCGCCGCTGGTGGAGTCGCGCGTGTGCCAGTATGAGCGCACACCCGATTCGCATCTGGTGCTGGACCGCCATCCGCAGTACGAAAATGTGTGGCTGGTGGGGGGCGGATCCGGCCACGGCTTCAAGCTCGGCCCCGCGCTGGGCGAGGTTGTGGCGCGGCACGTGCTGGGCAAGCAGGCCGAGCCCATCCAGCCGCAGATGCGCCTCGGTGCCTCGGCCTGGCCCGACCTCACCGCGCGCCCCGCCACGCGCAGCTTTTGAGCGGCGCACGCGCCTGTACCTTCGTGCGGTAACACTCACGATACAGCCGCAAAAAACGCGGCCCTGCGCTCCGTCGCGCGGTAAGATGGAGCCATGAGGAATCGTGCCCTGCTCGCGATGCTCGTCGGGGCCCTGCTTGCTGCGGCGGCCTGCAAGCGCAGCGCGGATACCAAGCCGCTGGACGAAGCCGGCGTGGGCTACAGCACCATTCAGAATCTGGAGAAACTCGAAGTCACCGAAGACGAAGTGACGCAGATCGTCAAGGCGCGCTCGGCCGGCATCAGCGACTACGGGTGCCTGGAGCTGCTGAAGCTGGCCCGCTCGCCGGATGCCGAGACCGGCAAGACCGCGCTTTTCGTGCTCGACCGGCTGGCGGACCGCGGGGTCATCGACCGGCTGATCGAGCTTGCCGACGATCCCGTCTATCCACTTGCCCGGGAAGCCTCGCTGGCGCTCCACCGCGCGGCGTTGCGGCCCGCCGTCGACCTGGACGTCTTCCGAACGTGGTGGAAGCGCGAGCGCGAGACCTTTGGCGAAGACGCGCGCACCCAACGGGTGCGCGAAGCCGCGGTGGGACTGGCGCTTGTCGCCGGCGAGGACCTTGCCGCAGCGCAGACGAACGTGCTGTTGTCCGCGCTGGCCCAGATCGTGCTGCCCGAGCTCGCGCGGCTGCTGCTGGACGAACGCGGCGCGCCGCTGTTCGAGACGCGCCAGCTGGCCGCCTGGCGGGGGCCGCTGGTCCTGCCCTTCCTGCTGGAGCGGCTGAGCGCCGACGATGCGCAGGATCGCGCGCTGGCGCTGCAGCAGCTCTCGATGCTGCTGCAGCAGCATCCGCGCCTGGCCGCGGTCCTGCGTCCGGCCGTTCGGGCCCATCTGGCCGATCCCGAGCCGCTCGTCCGCCGCATGGCGTGTTCGGCCTGCGGGCTGCTGGGCGATGCGCCGGCCCTGCCGCTGCTGCTGAAGTCCCTCGGCGGCGGAATCTCTCACGAGGCCGGCGAGGCGTCGCAGGCGGTCTTCGATCTCGCGTCGCGCACGCTGGGCTATGCGTACCACGAACTGGCCGAGGACAACGAGGTGGCCGTCCAGCGGCTGGCCGCCTGGTGGGAACGGCTGAGCGATGCGCGCAAAGCCGCCTGGCGTCCGCCGGGTGCGCCGGAGACCCGGCGCACGGTCTTCGTGGCCGACGAAAAGCTCGAAGCGCTGCTGACGGGGGAGGACGCGCGTTCGGCCGGTGCCGCGGAAGCCCTGCTGCTCGAGCGCCGGCCCGCGTCCGATGCGCTCTGGACGCGCCTGCTGGGCGCGGCCCGGCCGCGCGATCGGGCGCACGGTGTCGTCGGCCTGCTGGGCGCGCCGTCGGCCGCCTGCGACGAGCTGGCCGGGGTGCTGAAGCGCGAGGAGCCCGGGTCGGAACTGCCGCGGGCGCTGGCGCTCCCGGCGCTCGCTTCGCTGCGCGGCGGGCGCGGTCCGGACCGGGTCGTCGAGTGGCTGGAGGGACCGGGCGCCGGCGCTTCGCCGGCCTGGCGCGTCCTGGCCATCGTCTCGCTGGGACTTGCGGAAGGGGAGCCCCGGAGCCTCGCGTGGCTGCGCGAGGCGCTGGCCTCCGGACTGGCGGCGGAGCCCGTTCCGGACCTGCTGGAGCGGCCCGAGGTCGAGCCTGGGAACCGGCTGTTGCGTGCCGTGTGCCTGGCGCTGGCGATGCGCTCCGACGGCGTGTCCGTGCTGGCCGGCGGGTTGACGTCGCGGTCGGCGGCGCATCGCGAATGGGCGGCGCGCAGCCTGGCGTTGCGCGGGCACACCGCGCCGGTCGGCGACCTGCTGGCGGTGCTGGACCGGGCGGACCGCTACGGCGTCGGCGACCTGGCGCGCGTCCTCGCTCCGCTGATCCGGGCGGCGGATGCCGAGGCGCTGGCCGCGGCGCTGGCGAACGGTTCCGATTCCGGACGGCTGGGCGTCGCCGTCATCCTGGCCCGCCGTCCCGAACTGGGCATCGCGCCGGTCGTCCGCGGCGCGCTGATCCAGGCGCTGGAGGACACGTCCTCGTATGTGCGCGCCCGCGCGGCCGAGTGCCTGGGGCGCCTGCAGGCGCGCTCCGCCGTGCCTTCGCTGGAAGCGCTGCTGAACGATTTTTCCGCCGAACCGCGCAATGCCGCCATCGAAGCGATTGGCCGGACCGGCGACCGACAGGCCGCGCGCGCGGCTGCGGCGGAGGCCCGCCGCTACACCCGGCTCGATCCGCGCTGGATGCCGGTCCTGGGGCTGAGCGATTCGCCGGACGACCTGCGCACGCTCCTGGCGGCGGCGCAGTCGGAATCCTGGATCGAGCGGCGCGGGGCCATCAAGGGACTGGGCTTGAGCCGCCGTCCGGAAGCGTTGCAGCACCTGCTCGCCGTCTTCCGCGAACTCCGTTCGCCCTATCACACCCACGTGGGCGAAGCGCTGGCGGCCGGCGGCGTGAGCGCATGGGAACGCCTGGCGCCCGATCTCAAGGCGGCGCAGGTGGCCACCCGTGCCGCCGTCATCTTCTGGCTCGAACGCTGTCCGCTCAGCCTGGCCGGTCCTCCGCTGCTGGAGGCCCTGCGCGACTCCGACCCCGGTCTGCGCCAGCTTGCAGACTGGATTCTGCAGCGGAAAACCGGCAAGGACGCCGGTTTCGACACGCAGGCGCCGCCCGACCAGCGCGACGAGCGCATCCGGCGCTGGCGTACCCTTCTGGGTCTCTGAACGGAGCCGGTCCGCGGCGTTCGTCCGTCGCGCGTTCGCCATCGCATTCGTACATGTGGTCGTACTTTTTATCGCAATCGTTTTTGTAGTGCCTGGCGCCCGGTCTGCGGGCGGCTGGGCGGAGGCATTCTCCGCCCTTGAAAACGGGCAGGGATCTTATAGGATCACGTTTCGCCGTCTTTCACCTCTCGGAATAGTGGCGGACAGCGCAGGCTTGGCCTGTCCGCGGGAGTGCCCATGCCGCAGGACCAGGTCAGACCCGGCGCACCGCCCGTCTATCTCTCGCCGGAAGCGCGCGCCGTCCGCGCCATCGCCGAGGGGCGGTCGGGCGAGGAGGCGTTGCGCAAGGCGATCGCGCGCGAGGTGCGCGAGGCGGTCGGCGCCGCGGTGAAGGACGCGGAGGAAATCGAGAAGCTGCGCCAGAGCGAGAAGCATTACCGCGTCTTCGCCGAACAATCGTCCGACGTCTTCTGGATCATGGGGCTGGACATGAAATTCACGTATGTCAGCCCGTCCGTGGAACGCATGCGCGGTTTCACTCCCGAGGAAGTGCTCCAGCAGCGGATGGACGAGATCTTCACGCCGGCGTCGCTGGCGCTGATCGGCGGCAGCCTGCAGAACGGGCTTCGCGACGAGGCGGCGGGGTTGATCGAGCCGCACCTGTGGCGCATCATGGAGCTGGAGCAGATCTGCAAGGACGGCCGGACGCTCTGGACCGAAGCGGCGGCCACCTGGCTAAAGAACGAGCAGGGGCAGGTGATCGGCGTCCTGGGCGTGACGCGCAACATCGACGCCCGGAAGCGGGCCGAGGAGGCCCTGCGGCGGGCGCACGAGGAGCTGGAGCAGCGCGTCGTGGAGCGCACGGCGGAACTGCGCCGCGCCCTCGACGAGCTGCAGGTCAAGAACGTGGCGCTCGAGCAGCTCAGCGGCGCGCTGCGCGAAAGCGAGAACAAATACCGGACGCTGGTCGAGAACGCCGACGCCATCATCATGGTCTTCGACCGCGAGGGGCGGATCCGGTTCGTGAACCGGGTCGGCGCGCAGCGCATCGGGCGCGCGCCGGAGGAGCTGGTGGGTCGTTCGCCCGCCGAACTGCTCCCGGCGGACGACGCGGAACCGCAGCTCCGGGAGCTGCGGCGCGTCTTCGAGACGGGCGAGAGCCACACGCTGGAATGGCATGGGCACGGCGCGGGGGAGGGCTTCTGGTTCCGGATCAGCCTGAGTCCCCTGCAGGACGCCGGCGGGGCGACCCATGCCGTGATGGTCATCGCCACGGACATCACCGATCTCAAGAAGAGCGAGGAGAAGCTGCGGCAGGCCGACAAGATGGTCGCGCTCGGCAGCCTCGTTTCCGGCGTGGCGCACGAGATCAACAATCCCAACCATGTGATCAGCCTGAATGTCTCCACCTTCCAGTCGCTGCTTCCCGAGCTGTTGGCGCGCCTGGACCGTTCCGCGCAGCAGGCGGGGGACTTCCAGGTGGGCCGTCTGCCCTGGCCGCAGGTTCGCGAGGAGCTTCCGCGCCTGCTGGAGGACGTTCGCGTGGCCAGCAACCGGATCAAACGGATCGTGACGGACCTCAAGGAGTATGCGCGCCCCGACAGCGTGGAGGCGCCGGCGGCCTTCGAGCTGAACGCCGCGGTCGAGGATGCCATCAATCTCATGCGCCCGGTGCTGCGCAAGGCCACCGGCCGCTTCGAGCTGAACCTGGATCCGTCCCTGCCGGCGCTCTTCGGCCGCAAGCGGCGCATCGAACAGGTCGTCATCAATCTGCTCCAGAACGCCTGCCAGGCGCTGCCCGCCACGGACCGGGCCATCCGTGTGCGCACGTTCCAGGACGCGTTCGAGGCGGTCGTGGAGGTGCAGGACGAAGGCAGCGGCATCGCGCCCGAACACCTGTCCCGCCTGACCGATCCCTTCTTCACGACCAAGCGGGACAAGGGCGGCACGGGACTGGGGCTGGCCGTCTCGCTGGGCATCGCCCGGGATCACGGCGGAGCGTTGAATTTCCGGTCCATGCCCGGCCAGGGGACCACGGCCCGACTCGTCCTTCCCCTGCCCCAGAGCAGCCGACAGGAGCGCCCATGAGCGACAAGCCGCATCCGACCGCCCCCATCCTGATCGTCGACGACGAACCGTCCGCCATCAAGGCCCTGGAATGGTCGCTGCGCGCCCAGGGCATCGACCACCTGGCGAGTTGTTTCGACGGATCGCAGGCGCTGGAAACGATCGCCAGGCAGGAAATCGAGGTCCTGCTGCTCGACCTGAACATGCCTCGCGTCAGCGGACGCGAGGTGCTCCAGCGCGTCATGCTCGAACACCCGGAAGTCCCCGTCATCATCATCACCGCCGTCGACGACGTCGAGACCGCCGTGCGGTGCGTCAAGGAAGGCGCCTTCGACTACCTGGTCAAGCCCGGCGACCAGGAGCGGCTGCGCCTTTCGGTCCAGCGCGCCATCGAGATGCGCGATTTGAGACGCCAGGTGGGCAACCTGCAGCGCCGGCTGCTGGCCGAAGGGCTCCAGGATCCCGGCCTCTTCGCCGAAATCGTCACGCGCGATCAGGCCATGATGAACGTCTTCCGCTACGTGGAGGCGATCGCCACCACCCCCTGCCCCGTGCTGATCACCGGCGAGACCGGCACCGGCAAGGAACTGATCGCGCGCGCGCTGCATCGCGCCAGCGGCCGGTCGGGCGATTTCGTCGCGGTGAACGTCGCCGGCCTGGACGATGCGCTCTTTTCCAGCGCGATCTTCGGCCACACCAAGGGCGCCTTCACCGGCGCGGTGCAGGATCGCCAGGGGCTGGTCGAAACCGCCCGGAACGGCACCCTCTTCCTGGACGAAATCGGCGACCTGAGCATCCCGTCCCAAGTCAAGCTGCTGCGCCTGCTCCAGGAACACGAATTCTTCGCCGTGGGCAGCGACGTGCCCAAACGCAGCGATGCGCGCGTCGTCGCGGCCACCTCGCTAAACCTCGAACAGCTCGAATCCTCCGGCCGCTTCCGGCGGGATCTCTTCTACCGCATCAGCGCCCATCACATCCACCTGCCGCCCCTGCGCGAACGGTGCGGCGACCTCCCCCTGCTCGTCCACCACTTCCTCGACCAGACCGCCCGCCTGCTGCGGCGCGAACGCCCCGACGTATCGCCCGCCTTCCTCCAACTGCTCGAACGCTACGCCTTCCCCGGTAACGTGCGCGAACTGCAGTCGCTCCTCCAGGACGCCATGAGCCGGCACTCGGGCGGACCGCTCTCGCCCAAACTCCTGCACGGACGCCTGCGCAAAACGGACCTGCGCGCAGACGCCTTCGACACCACGCGCCCTTCCCTGCTCTTCCCCGGCACCTTGCCCACCATCAAGCAAGCCATCGACCTGCTGGTCACCGAAGCCATGGCCAGAACCAAAGGCAGCCAGCGCGCCGCCGCCCGGTTGCTAGGTATCAGCCAACCCGCCTTGAGCATGCGACTGAAACGCGACCGCTCCAAGACGGATCACGCCGAAAGTTAATCTGTCTTATCGGCGATAAGGTTTCTTAATTTAGGACACAAACATTTGTCATATAACAGTTAATGACCCGATACCCATCTCCTTGATAAGGTTTCTTATGCGACGAGGTTTTCACTGGATGGGGCCGTTCGTACGCAACTCCTTTTTGAGAAAGATATTGTCATTCGTGGGTTCGATTGGCACGGGGTGTGCCATCTCTTTTCTCACGTTTCGGTGTTGAGGAGGGACGAACGATGAGGACGGGATGGACTCCAGAGGTCTGTTCGGGAACGTATTTTCCGCGGCGAGGGCGACCGCAACGCGGTTACTATGTGCTGGTGGACGAAATAGTGGTGGCCGGGCCGTTCAAGACGCGTGAGGCGGCGCTGGAGAATCGCGATTTGTTGATCCGGGCCAATGCGGAAGGAACGACGAAAAAGACGCTGGAGTGCAAGCATCTGCATCCATCCTACGCGCGAACGATCGCTTCGGTATTGCGTAAACAGGAAAAAGCGCTTACTGCGGCGATCGGCGTGGCGTCCTGACCCGCAGCGTGCGGCGCGGCACTCCGCGACCCTACGGTTGCGCCTGAGGACGTTTGACCTTCCGCACGCGCGCGAAGAAGTCGTCGATCTCCTCCTTCTTCTCGAAGCCGACGATCATCGCATCCACGCAGCCGAGGGTCAGGGCGTAGGCGACCGACTGGTTCTTCTTTTCCTCGTCGTCGCGGAAGGCGCCTTCGCCGATGATCTTCATGCCCACCACGCCCTTGCCGGCCTCGTGGATCCTGCGCAGCCTGGGCACGACCTGGTCGGCCGGTCCATCCATCTTGACGCCGAAGGGATTGATGCGCGTGTTCACCGAATCGACCCAGGGCGTGACGGCCGCGGTGTCGAGCGCGTCGAGGTGATGGACCGAGACGCCGTGCGCGCGGATCGTGCCTTTTCGCTTCAGCTTCTCCAGCGCCTCCATGTAGGTTTCGACTTCCTTGGGCCAGCCGCCCGCCATGACGCAATGCACCAGGACGATGTCGATGTAATCGGTGCCCATTTCCTTGAGGAAACGCTCGACGCAAACCTCGGCCCCGGGGCGCTCGGCCTCCGGGATGCCGCCTTTGCGCGTCCAGATCTTGCTGATCGCCACATACTCCTTGCGCGGAATGTCCTTCAACGCCGGGACCAGGAAGGGGTGCGAGCCGTAAAGGTCCGCTAGGTCGAAGAGGCGGATGCCCTGGTCGTACGCGTAACGAAGCAGGCGTTCGAAGCCTTCTTTCCCCAGGCGCGTCTGGTTGGACTGCCGCATCCAGCCTTTCATGCCGGTGCCGATGCCGACACGCGAGACCTGGATGCCGGTCTTTCCGAGCGGCACCGTTTCGACCGGGTCGAAGAACTCGCCTTCGCCTGCGCGGGCCTGGCCGGAGGACAGCACCATGCCGCCGAGACCCGCCGTCGTGGTCGCCAGAAATCGACGCCGTGAAACCGGCCCGGGATTCGCTTCGCGGTCTTTCATGAAAGGCTCCTTTTCCAAAGGACTACACCGCGGCAATTCTATCAGAATGTGCGCTGCATGCCCTGTCATTCTGGGGATGGCGGACGACGACGACGGCAGCCGTGGGCCGGCGATGAGGTCTGTGGCGGTGGGCCCGATGGGACAACGGGACCCCATCCGATCGCTCAACCCTTGATTCCCCCTCGCCTCCGGTGAAACTATGCTTCCACCGCGAGGTGAGAGGGAATCCGACATGTCCGGAAAAACAGCCGTCCGATCCGCCGTTCCGAAAAAGGCTCTCTACACCGACCCGAAACGGCCGCTGAAGGATCGCGTTCGCGATCTGGTCTCGCGCATGACGCTCAAGGAGAAAGTCTCGCAGATGCTCCACGACGCGCCCGGGATCCCGCGTTTGGGCGTGCCGGCGTACAACTGGTGGAACGAGTGTCTGCACGGCGTCGGCCGCGCGGGACTGGCCACCGTCTTCCCGCAGGCCATCGGCATGGCAGCCTCGTTTGACACGGACCTGATGCATCGGGTCGCCTGCGCGATCAGCGACGAGGCGCGTGCCAAGCACCACGAAGCGCTCCGTCTCGGCCACCGCGGCATCTATCAGGGGCTCACCTTCTGGACGCCGAACGTCAACCTCTTCCGCGACCCGCGTTGGGGCCGCGGACAGGAGACCTACGGGGAAGACCCGTATCTGACGGCGCGCATGGGCGTGGCCTTCGTGAAGGGCCTGCAGGGCAACCACCCGAAGTACCTGAAGCTGGTCGCGACCGCCAAGCATTTCGCGGTGCACAGCGGGCCCGAGCGCGACCGGCACACCTTCGACGCGCGCGTGGGGAAGAAGGACCTGTACGAGACCTACCTGCCGGCCTTCGAGGCGCTGGTGCGCGAGGCGCGCGTCGCCTCCGTCATGGGCGCGTACAACCGCACCAACGGCGAACCCTGCTGCGGCAGCCGGACGCTCCTGCAGGAGATCCTCCGCAAGGAATGGGGCTTCGAAGGCTACGTCGTTTCCGACTGCGGCGCGATCGACGACTTCCACCTGCACCACAAGGTCACGTCCAGCGCCGCCGAATCGGCGGCGCTGGCGGTGCGCAACGGCTGCGAGCTGAACTGCGGCGCGACGTATCCGGCGCTGCTCGAGGCCGTCGACAAGGGCCTGATTCGCGAGGAGGAGATCGCGGCTGCGGTGGAGAAGCTCTTCAAGTACCGTTTCCGACTGGGGATGTTCGATCCGCCGGCGAGGGTGCCGTACGCGAAGATCAAGCCGCGCGTGGTCGATTCGCCCCGGCACCGCAGGCTGGCGCTGCAGATGGCGCGCGAATCGATCGTGCTGTTGAAGAACGAAGGCGGCCTGCTGCCGCTGCGCAAGGATCTTCGTTCGATCCTGGTCACCGGCCCCAACGCCGCGTCGACGGAAGTGCTGCTGGGCAACTATCACGGGCTGAACCCGAACATGGTGACGGTGCTGGAGGGGATCGTCGCGCGCGTTTCGGCCGGGACGACGGTGCAGTACGCGCCCGGATGCCTGCTGGCCGGCGCGTCCAAGCTCGGCTTCGGACCGGCGCGGTGGGTGGGCGCGCAGGCGGATGCGATCGTGGCGGTGATGGGGCTCTCGCCGTTCTACGAAGGCGAGGAAGGGGACGCGTGGTTCAGCGAACAGAACGGCGACCGCGTCAACATCGGGCTGCCGGGCGTGCAGGAGGAGTTCCTGAAGGAGTTGTCCCAAATCGGCAGGCCGATCGTGCTGGTGCTGATGAGCGGCAGCGCGGTGGCGATCCCGTGGGCGCAGAAGAACGTCGCGGCGATCGTGCAGGCGTGGTATCCGGGGCAGGCCGGGGGGACGGCCCTTGCGGACGTGCTCTTCGGCGACTACAACCCGGGCGGCCGGCTGCCGGTGACGTTTCCGGAAAGTCTCGAGCAGCTTCCGCCGTTCGAAGACTACAGCATGCACGACCGGACGTATCGGTATATGCAGGCGCCGCCGCTGTATCCGTTCGGCTTCGGGCTCAGCTACACGGAGTTCGCCTACAGCGGTTTGAAGCTGGGCGCGAGGACGCTGAAATCCGGCGAAGCGCTGAAGCTGAAGGTGGACGTAAGGAACATCGGCGCGCGCGACGGGGACGAAGTCGTGCAGGTCTACGTGAAGGACCTGGAGGCGTCGGTGCGGGTGCCGAGGCACAGCCTGGCCGGCTTCGCGCGCGTGGCGCTGAAGAAGGGCCGGCGGAAGACGCTCGAATTCACGCTGGAACCGGCGGCCTTTGCGCTGGTGGACGCGCAGGGGCAGCGGCGCGTGGAGCCGGGCGAGTTCGAGATCTTCGTCGGCGGCGGGCAGCCGGGGACGGGCGCGCCGGGGGTGAGCGCGCGGATCGGCCTGTGACGCGGATCGTTCGCCGCGAAGGCGGACGGGGGTGCGGTGCCGGAAGAGCGGCCAACGATGGGGCACACGGGATGACGCCTGACCGCGCAATTTCGCGCCGGCCCCGCTTCGCGTTTCCTCCGCGTCTCCGTGCCTGCGTGGCGTACGGATCGCGTCGGCGTTCGTCGAAGGGAGCGGGGTGATGCCGGAGCTGGGGCTGTTGGCCACGCTGACCATCGCCTTGGCCGTCGCCTTGGTCTTCGGACTGCTCAGTCAGCGCGTGGGGTTGTCGCCGATCGTCGGTTATCTGCTGGCGGGCGTCTGCATCGGGCCGTACACGCCGGGGATCGTCGCGGATCAGAAGACGGCGGCGCAGATGTCCGAGATCGGCGTGATCCTGCTGATGTTCGGCGTGGGTCTGCAATTCCACCTGAAGGATCTGTGGGCGGTGCGCCGGATGGCGTTGCCGGGCGCGTTGCTGCAAAGCGCCACGGCGACGGCCGTCGGGTGCGCCGTCACGCTGGCGTTGGGCTGGCCGTTGGCCGCCGGGATGGTGACGGGGGTGGCGATTTCGGTTTCGAGCACGGTCGTGATGAGCCGTGTGTTGACGGACAACGGCCTGCTGGAAACGCCCCAAGGGCACGTGGCGGTGGGCTGGACGATCGTGGAGGACCTGGTCACGGTCGTGGTGCTGGTGCTGCTGCCCTGTTTTGCGGCGACGGGGAAGGACGAAGCGAATGGTTTCGCGATGGCGCTGGTCCTGACGCTGGTCAAGTTGGCCGTGCTGGCGGGCATCATGGGTCTGGTCGGCATGCGGCTGGTGCCGCAGCTGCTGCTGCTGGTGGCGCGGACGCGTTCGCGGGAGCTGTTCACGCTGGTGGTGCTGGTGACGGCGCTGGGCATTGCGACGACCTCGTTCTATCTCTTCGGCACGTCGCTGGCGCTGGGGGCCTTTCTGGCCGGCGTGGCGGTGGGCCAATCGCGCGTGAGCCACCAGGCGGCGGCGGACGCCCTGCCGATGCGCGATGCCTTCGCGGTGCTCTTCTTCGTCGCGATGGGCATGCTCTTCGACCCGCGGCTGATGGTGCAGCAGCCCGGCCTGACGCTGGCGCTGCTGGGCGCGATCCTGCTGATCAAGCCGGTCACGGCCTTTTGCTACGCGCGGATGCTGGGGGGCGACCTGGGCACGGCGCTGACCGTCGGGCTCTGCGTGACGCAGATCGGGGAATTCTCGTTCATCCTGGCCGAAGTGGCGCGCAGGTTCGGCTTCATCGACCTCGCGGGGCACAGCGCGCTGGTGGCTTCCGCCCTGATCTCCATCTCGCTCAATCCGCTGATGGTCCGGGGCATCCGCCCGGTCGAACAGTACGCGAGAAAGCGACCCTGGCTCTGGCGCCTGCTCAATGGCCGGTCGAACGAGCGGGCGGTCGCGCCGGGCGCCGTGGCGCAGGACGAGATCCTTCCGGTGAACGCCATCGTGGTCGGTTACGGGCCGGTGGGCCGGGTCGTCACGCGGATCCTGCGCGATTTCGGCATCCAGCCGACGGTCATCGAACTGAACGTGGACACGGTCGCGGGTCTTTCCACGGCGGACCATCCGGTGATCTACGGCGACGCGACGCGGCGGGAGATCCTGCGCGCGGCCGGCGTGGAGAAGGCCTCGTACCTGATCGTCACCATCCCCGATCTGACGGGCCGCATGCCCGTCGTGGCGACGGCGCGCATGATGAATCCGGAACTGGTCATCGTCACCCGCGCGCGGTACCTGAAGGAGCGCGCCATGCTGGAGGAGATGGGCGCGACGCTGGTGCGGTACGAGGAAGCCGAGGCCGCCGTCGCGCTGGCCGAGACGCTGCTGGAACGGATCGGCGCGCGGCCCGAGGCGATTCGGGACGAAGTGACACGCGTGCGCGCGGAAGTGTCGGCCATGTGATACCCATTTCGCCAACATCCGTTACAATGAGCGCATGGCACGGATCTGCGTCGCATCCCATCACGGCTCCCTGGGCGAATTGAGGAACGACCCCGAGTTCGCCGAACTGGTCCGCCGCGATGACACCCTGATCGAACTGCGCCTGGATCGGTATGCGGACCTGTCGGCCGCGAACCTGGAGGCGACGCTGCGCGCCTTCGACCCGGCCCGCGTGCTCGTCACGCACCGCAGTCCGGACGAAGGCGGGCAACAACCCGAGGCCAGCGATGCCCAGCGGTTCTTCTATCTCTCGCACGCGACCGCGCTGGGCGCCGCCTTCGTGGACATCGAACTGGCCACCTTGCGCCGCTGCCCCGACGCCTGGCGCGCGCTGCGCGCCGCGCGTTTCCGCCAGACGCGGTTCGTCGTCAGCTTCCACGACTTCCACGGCTCGCCGACCGCACCCCGGCTCCGCGACCTCCGTCGCGAAGCCGAAGCGGCGGGGTGCCGGGTGATCACCGGCCTTCCCATGCTCGTCCACCAGGCCGCCGAACAGATCCGCATCTGGACCGGGAAGGAACCCCCGGTCGGGCTGATGCGGCGGGTCGGGGAAGAGGAACTCCTGCGACGGGAGCGGGAGGCTTTGAAATCGAAGAAGGAGGAGTGAAGGGAAAATGCCCGACTCCGTCGAAATCCGCCCCCTCGCCGGCCTCCGGGCTTCGGTTTCGGTCCCGGGCTCGAAGAGCTACACCCAGAGGGCCCTGGTCATCGCTTCCCTGGCGGAGGGGAAATCCCGCCTGCGCAATCCCCTTCTCTCCGAGGATACGGAGCACCTGCGGCGGGCGCTCGGCCTCCTGGGCGCGAAATTCCATCCCCTGGGGGAAGATCTCCTCGTCACCGGCACCGGAGGAAAGCTGGCCCCCGCCGCCGAACCGATCTTCCTGGGCAACAACGGGACGGCCACGAGGTTCCTCCTCAGCCTCCTTTGCCTGGGGGAGGGGGATTATCGGGTCACGGGTACGCCCCGCCTCTGCGAGAGGCCCGTCCGGCCGCTGCTGGGCGCCCTCGGGGCCCTGGGAGGAAGATGGACCTGCGGGGGGAAGGAAGGGCACTTGCCCCTCACCATCCACGGCGGGGGGCTGCGGGGCGGACGGGCCGTCTTCGCCGGGGTGGAGAGCAGCCAGTACGTCTCCTCCCTGCTCCTCAGCGCCCCCTTCGCCCGGGAAGACGTGGAGATTCAGGTCCGGGGCGCGCTGGCTTCCCGCCCCTACGTGGATCTGACCGTCGAGGCCATGAAAGCCTTCGGGGTCCGGGTGGAGAGCGAGGGAGAGAATCATTTCCTCGTGAGGAGCGGGCAGCGCTACGGCGCCAGGGATTACACCGTGGAGGGCGACGCTTCCAGCGCCTCCTATTTTTTCCTGGCCGCGGCCCTCTGCCGGGGAACGGTGAGGGTCGCTCCCCTCAGCCGGGGGAGCCTGCAGGGCGACGGGAGATTTCTCCGCCTCCTCGAAGAACTGGGTTGCACCGTTTTTTCGGGAGATTCGTGGGTGGAAGTAAGAGGCAACCCCCTCCGGGAGGGAGAATTCGTTTTCGACATGGGCGAGATGCCCGACATGGTGCCGACCCTGGCCGTTCTTTCCGCCCTGCGGCGAGGGCGGACCCTCATCCGCAACGCCGCCCACCTGCGGATCAAGGAGAGCGACCGCCTGGGGGCGGTGGCCCGGGAACTGGCGAAGACCGGCATCCGCGTCGAAGAAAAGCCCGACGGGCTGGTGATCGATGGGGGGAATCCCGCCGGCGCGGAGATTGAAACCTACAACGACCACCGCATCGCCATGAGCTTTGCCGTGATGGGTCTCGCGGTCCCCGGAATGCGCATCCGGGACCGGGCCTGCGTCGGCAAGTCTTTCCCGGGTTTCTGGGACGAGATGGCCAAATTGTACGGAGGCCGCCCGTGAACTACATCCTCATCGGCTACCGCGCCGCGGGCAAGACCTCCGTGGGCCAAAGGCTGGCTCTCCTGCTGGGGCGTCCCTTCTACGACACGGATGACCTGGTCCGGCGGCAGACCGGGAGGACGGTGAAGGAGATCGTTTCCCGGGGAGGCTGGCCGGCCTTCCGCGCCGCCGAGAGGGCCGCCGTCGCCGGCCTCGCCTCCCGGGAAGGAGCGGTCATCGCCCTGGGGGGAGGGGCGGTCCTGGACCCGGCCAACGTGGAAGCCCTGAAGCCCCGGGGAGTCTTCATCTGGCTTCAGGCGGGAGAAGAAACGATCCGGGATCGCCTGGCGGCGGACCGGGCCACGGCCGAGCAAAGGCCCTCGCTCCTTTCCCCGGGGGAAGGCGGCGAGGGAGAAATCCTCCGGCGGCGGATTCCCCTCTACGGGGCCGTCGCCGACCTCGCCGTGGATACCACGGGCCTGAGCATCGATGAAGTGGCCGGGAAGATCAAGGCGGCGATCGAATCCGCCTTCCCGTTCCCTTCCCCGAATTCCTCCCTCCCCCGGGGGGAGAAGGTGGAAGAGAAAGCCGGCCGGGGGTAAGAGATGTCGGGAAATACCTTGGGGGTGATCTTTCGGGTGACCACGTGGGGCGAGTCCCACGGCCCCGCCGTGGGGGCCGTGGTGGACGGATGTCCGCCCGGCCTGGAACTGTCCGCCGAAGAGATCCAGCGGGAGCTCGACCGGCGCCGTCCCGGGACCGGCCCGGGGGTTTCGCCGCGGAAGGAAGAGGACCGGGTGGAGATCCTCTCCGGGGTGTTCGAGGGGAAGACCACCGGCACGCCCATTTCCCTTCTCCTCCCCAACCGGGATGCGCGGAGCGGCGACTACGACCGCCTCCGGGACGTCTTCCGGCCCGGCCACGGGGACTTCACCTACCAGCGGAAATACGGCCTGCGGGACCCCCGCGGGGGCGGGCGGGCCTCGGGACGCGAGACCGCCGCCCGCGTGGCCGCGGGCGCCGTGGCCCGCAAGGTCATCGCCCGGTCGGGAATCGAGGTGTTCGGCTACACGGTGGCCCTGGGGGGCGTGGCCGCGGAACGGTTCTCCCGGGAGGACATCGGCGGAAACCGCCTCCGCTGCCCCGATTCCCGGGCGGCGGAAAGGATGGAAGAGCGGATCCGGGCGGCGAAAGCCGAAGGGGATTCCCTGGGCGGGGTGATCGAGGTCCTGGCCGCGGACGGAAACAACCAGGAAGCGTGGCGCGGGCTGCACAGCCTGGCCGACGCAATGGTCGAACCACAGCCGGTGACGGCGCCCAAACCGGATGCCAGGGCGTCCGCGCGAGCGTTGCGTGCCGGCGGCGACTCGCCGCGACAGCCCGCTTCCGCGCCGCCGGTTGGCACCTGCCCGCATCTCGGCCTGCGGGACGATCGGCACACCAGCCTGTTGTTCGCCGACTCAATGCACCGCTGTTACGCCTCGGACAGGCCACAGCCGGTGGACGAGGAGCACCAGGAGGCCTTCTGCCTGGCCAGCGCCCATGTGGCGTGTCCGCGTTATGTCAAGCCAGCGGCCAGAGCGGCAGCGGCGCCGCTGTATCTTCCGGACGAGGCGGATGATGACCTGGGAGTGGAGGAGGAACCGCCATCGGGGTTCTCGTTCGGCCGGGTGGCGCTGTGGGCGCTGGTGGGAGTGGCGCTCGTGTTCATCGGGCTGCGCTACGGCCCGGCCTTCCTGTCGCCGCCGCCCACACCGACGCCCGATCGGCCGATCGGCGTGGTGGCTACGCTGACGCAAACGCCGACGGCCACCCCGTTGCCCACCCCCACCGGCCCGGCCACCGCGCCGCTCGTTTTCGGTCAACCGACTGCGACTCCGACGCCGGTGCCCGGAGGCGCCAACTACGCGCTGTCGCCGCGCGCCGAGGCGGTTGGTTGGGTGGTCAGCAGCGAGGAGCGCGGCAATCACTTCGGCGACTCGCATCTCTACAGTGGCATCTACCGGAACGCCATCTACCACGGCACGGTGCAGTTCGATCTCTCGGCGATCCCGCGCGGCGCGCCGATCGTGAGCGCCCGGTTGCAGCTGGCCGGGCTCAACCGGGATCGCCTGGGCACGGGCGGCACCTGGGAGGTGCGCGTCCTGACCGAGACGGTGGACTACGACTGGCCGACGCTGAACTACCAGGCCATCCACAATGCGGTGGTGGTGCAGAGCCTGCTGCCGGTGCTGACCGACGCCGACCTGGCGGTGCGGCGCATCAATGAATTTGAGTTCGGGCCGGAGCAGCTGCGTTTGCTGGAGCAGCGGGTGCTCAATGAGGGGCGCCTCTCGCTGCGCATTGACGGGCCGATGGCCGGGAGCAACAATCTCTTCAGCTGGGACAGCGGCTACGGGCCCGAGACGCAGGGGATTCGGCCGGTGCTGTTCATCAGCGCCGGGGCGCCGCCGGCCACACCGCCGCCGCGCGAGTACGTGGTGGTGACCAACACGCCGACACCGGAGAACGTGCTCACCGCCGCCGCGATTGTGGCGCGCTTGACGGCCGAAGCAACGTCCACCGGCACGGCGACGCCGACGCCGCGCAACCTGGTCACCGCGACCCCGGCCAACTGGATCGTGATCACCAATACGCCCGAGCCGCTGAACGCGGCCACCGCGCAATACCTGGACGCTCTGGCGACGGCGGTGGCGCTGACGACCGGCACACCGACGCCAACGCCGTACAACCTGGCGACTGCGACGCCGTCGCCGACGTGGGTGCTGGTGACCAGCGTTCCGACGCCGGAGAATGCGCTGACCGCCCAGGCGATGGCGATCGCCACGGCGACGGCCGTGCAGATGTACGGCACACCCACCCCCCTGCCACCCGGATGGGTGACCCCGATCGTCGTGACCAGCACGCCGCTGCCGCAGAACAACGCCACCGCCATCGCCATCGTGGCGCTGGCGACGGCCAACTACTTGCTCTACGGTGAGCCAACGGCCACGCCGTTCAACGTGGTCACCGCCACGCCGACGCCGACGTGGGTGATTATCACCAGCGTGCCCACACCCGCCAACGCCGCCACCGCCGAGGCGCGTGCGGCCGCCACGGCCACCGCCGCGCGCGTGATGGGCACCGCCACGCCGTTGCCACGCAACTGGGTGACGCCGATCGTTGTCACCGCCACGCCGCTGCCCGGCAACGCCGCCACCGCCGAGGTGATGATCGCCCTGGCCACGGCGAACGCCCTGAGCACCGGCACGGCAACGGCCACGCCGCCCAACATGTGGACGGCCACGCCGACACCCGTGTTCGAAGTAGCCGCCGTCGTTGATCCAACCGTCACCCCCGAACCGACCCCGACCCCAACACCGGATCCGGACGCGATTCCGCCCGAGCTGGTCGGGCGGATCGGGTTCATCTCCGACCGGGAAGGTGGGGAACCGGCCTACTATGTGATGGATCCGGATGGCGGAAACGTGCAGCGGCTGAGCGGGCCGGGCTGGTACAACGCCGGGCTCGTGCGCGACACGCTTGATCCGAGCGGGCAATTCCAGGTCATCGTGACCGAACCGCGCAATCCGTCCACCGATCCCACGGTGGGCAAGAACTACGAGATCAGCCTGGTGCGCCTGGCCGACGGCTATCAGTGGTATGTGGCCGGTGGTGAGAAGGGCGCCGACTATCAGCCGGCCTACTGCATGGCGGAGCCACGCTACATCGCCTACACCTCGCAGC
>Ga0101944_10004233_pt1 | contig 18146 bp, 32 predicted proteins | sample DewCreD2012metaG_FD_75245 | JGI IMG/M metagenome (GOLD analysis project Ga0101944, IMG submission 75245) | Hot spring sediment bacterial and archeal communities from British Columbia, Canada, to study Microbial Dark Matter (Phase II) - Dewar... ... | reverse complement strand
AGTTAGGTAAAAAATGAGTATTAAAAAATTAAAACCAGTTACACCGGGAACAAGATTCAGAACTAATTTCACGTTTGAAGAAATTACAAAAACAGAACCTGAAAAGTCTTTAGTAGTTTCTTTAAAGAAATCTGGTGGTAGAAATAATTTGGGTCGTGTAACTGCTCGACATAGAGGCGGTGGACACAAACGAAAATATAGAATTATTGACTTCAAAAGAGATAAATTTGGTATCTCCGCTAAAGTTGTTGCAATTGAATATGATCCAAACCGTTCAAGCAGAATTGCTTTATTGCATTATGTTGATGGTGAAAAAAGATATATTATAGCTCCAGACGGATTAAAAGTAGGAGATATTCTTACTTCTGGATCAGGCAGCGAAATTAAAATAGGAAATGCTTTACCATTAAAGGAAATGCCGCTTGGTAGTTTTGTTCATAATGTAGAATTAAAACCTGGTAAAGGTGGACAAATCGGAAGAAGCGCTGGTTCATCGTTACAACTTATGGCTCGTGAAGGTGATTTTGCAACATTAAAACTTCCTTCAGGTGAAGTAAGAATGGTTAGAGTTGATTGTATGGCTACTTATGGAAGTGTTGGTAATGCGATTCACGAAAATATTAGTTTGGGAAAAGCTGGCAGAAGCAGATGGTTAGGCAGAAGACCACATACCAGAGGTGTGGCAATGAACCCAGTTGATCATCCTATGGGTGGTGGTGAAGGAAAAACTTCTGGAGGTGGACATCCGGTTTCTCCTTGGGGTCAAAAAGCTAAAGGTCTTAAAACAAGAAAAAGAAAAAAACAATCCAATAAATTAATAATCAAAAGACGTAAGTAGGATTAGGAAATAAATATGCCAAGATCAGTAAAAAAAGGTCCATTTGTTGACGTAAAACTTTTAAAGAAAATTCAGAAACTTAATGAAACAAACCAGAAAAAAATTATTAAAACCTGGTCAAGGTCATCAACAATAATTCCTGAATTTGTTGGTCATACAATTGGAGTTCATAACGGTAAACAACACATACCTGTTTATGTTACTGAAAATATGGTTGGTCATAAACTCGGAGAATTTGCTCCTACAAGAATTTTTAGAGGGCATCCGGGAACAAAAGCTGACAAGGCAGCTAAAGCCAAATAATAGGAAGTTACAATATGGAAGCAAAAGCAATAAATAGATTTATAGGCTCATCACCAAGAAAAATGAGATTGGTGGCTGATTTAATTCGCGGAATGTCGGTTGATAAAGCATTAGATGTTTTACATTTTACTCCAAAAGTCGCTGCAAAAGATGTAGCAAAAACCTTAAAATCAGCTTTGGCAAACGCAATGAATCTTAATGAAAATGAAAGAGTTGAACCTGAAAATCTTTTTGTGAAAGAAATATTTGTAAATCAGGGTCCAACATTAAAAAGAGCTTTACCAGCTCCGATGGGAAGAGGATACAAAATAAGAAAAAGATCCTGTCATTTAACAGTAGTTGTCGCTAAAAAATCTAATTAGGAGGTAAATTTTTGGGACAGAAAACAAATCCTATTGGTCTTAGAGTCGGTATTATCAGAGGTTGGGACTCTAATTGGTACGAAAGAAAATCTTATGCAACCAAACTGAAAGAAGATAACAAGTTAAGAGCCTATATTAGGAATAGATTGACTAAAGCTGGTATTTCGAGGTTAATAATTGATCGAACATCAAAGAATATAATTATTAATATTCATACATCCAGACCAGGAGTTGTTATTGGTAAAAGTGGTAAAGAGATTACTCAATTAGAACAAGAATTAAAAACAGTTAGTAATAAAGAAGTAAAAGTTCAGATTTCCGAAATAAAAAGACCCGAATTAGATGCTTACTTAGTTGCTGAAAACATTGCTAATCAAATTGAAAATAGAGTTTCCTACAGAAGAGCAATGAAAATGGCAATCACTGCTGCTATGAGAATGGGTGCTGAGGGAATAAGAATTATGTGTTCAGGAAGATTAGCTGGTGCTGAAATAGCACGAGCAGAGCAATACAAAGAAGGAAGAATTCCTTTGCATACAATTAGAGCCGATATTGACTATGCTCAAGGAAGAGCGGAAACAATCTATGGCTCAATAGGAATTAAAGTTTGGATTTGTCGAGGCGAAATTCTCGGTAAAAGAGCCTCTGATTAAAATTAGATTAGGAGTTTTCAATTATGTTAATGCCAAAAAGAGTTAAATTCAGAAAAGCACAAAGAGGAAGAAGAAAAGGTAAATCTTATCGTGGAGCTTCCGTAGCATTTGGCGATTTTGGATTAAAGACTTTAGAACCAGCTTGGATCACAAGCAGACAAATTGAATCTTGCAGAGTTGCACTATCTCGTTCTATGAAAAGAGATGGTAAAGTTTGGATTAGAATTTTCCCCGATAAACCTGTAAGTAAAAAACCTCTTGAAACAAGAATGGGTAAAGGTAAAGGTGCTCCTGAGTTTTGGGTAGCAGTTGTAAAACCTGGTAGAATTATGTTTGAGATTTCGGGTGTTTCTAAAGAATTAGCACATCAGGCTCTGAAGCTTTGTTCTTATAAATTACCTGTTAAAACAAAAATCGTTCAAAGACCAGATTACGAAGGATAGAGAAATGAAAATAAGAGAAATCAGAGAAATGTCTAATGATGAGATTATCAAAAGAATTCAGGAAGAAGAACTGAATTTGGTTGATCTAAGATTTTCTCATCAGCTTAAACAATTAACAAATACTGCCAAATTAAAATTGGTTAGGAAAGATATAGCAAGAATGAAAACGATTTTAAAAGAGCGTCAAATGCAAGCTAATGCTCATCCAAACAATAATGGAGTTTCTGAATAATGGAAAAAAGAAATCTTAGAAAAGTTAGAATTGGTATTGTTGTTAGTAATAAAATGCAAAAGACAATTTCTGTTGCTATTGAAAGACGAGTACCTCATCCAATTTATAAAAAATATTTTAAGAAAACTACAAAACTGATGGCTCACGATGAAAAACAGATTTGTAATATCGGTGATAAAGTGAAAATTATGGAAACTCGTCCATTAAGTAAAAGAAAATGCTGGCGCTTAGTAGAAATTGTTGAAAAAGCCAAATAAGGAGTTTTAAAAAATGATTCAAGAAGAAACTAATCTAATAGTTGCTGATAACTCGGGAGCAAAGCGAGTTAGATGTATCAGGGTTCTTGGTGGTAGTAATAGAAGATATGCTACTGTTGGCGATACTATTGTTGTTTCAGTTAAGTCAGCAATACCTAATGGTACTGTTAAAAAAGGAGAAGTATCGAGAGCAGTAATAGTTCGCACCGCAAAAGAAGTTAGACGTAAAGATGGAACATACATTAGATTTGATGAAAATGCTGCCGTACTAATTAATAATCAAGGCGAACCCAGAGGAACGAGAATTTTCGGACCTGTTGCAAGAGAATTAAGAGAAAAACAATTCTTAAAGATAGTTTCATTAGCTCCAGAAGTTTTATAGGATACGAAAATGAAAATAAAAATTAAAAAGAATGATAATGTTATGATTATTGCCGGTAACGATAGAGGCAAAACCGGCAAAGTGCTTAAAGTATTCCCAAAGAATAGTAGAGTTATTGTTGAAGGTGTAAATATCAGAAAGAGGCACACTAAACCAACTCAGAAAAATCCTCAGGGTGGAATATTTGAAAAAGAGGCACCTATTCATATTTCAAACGTTATGATTTTAGACCCTAAAACTAATGAACCTTCAAGAGTTGGAGCTAAAATCATTTTAGATGAAAAAACCGGTAAAAAGAAATCCGCACGCATTAGTAAAAAAAGCGGCGAAATGTTACAGTAAAGGATATTGAACAATGGCTGATAAGAAAACAAAAAAATCTGATTCTACTGAACAAAAACAAAAACCTGCTGCTAAAAAACCTGCAGAAACAAAAGCAGCTGAACCAGAAATCAAAATTAGATGTAGATTAGCTGAATTTTATAAAAGCAACGTTGTCCCTGAATTAATGAAAACATTTAATTACAAAAGCGTTATGCAGGTTCCAAAAATTTCCAAGATTGTAGTAAATATGGGACTTGGAGATGCAGTAACTGAACCCAAAATATTGGAAGAAGCTGTTAAAGAATTAGAAACAATTACAGGTCAAAAAGCAAGTATTAGAAAAGCAAAAAAAGCAATTTCTAACTTTAAATTGAGAGCTGGAATGAATATAGGGGCTATGGTTACTTTAAGAAGAGAAAAAATGTATGAATTTCTTGATCGTTTAATCAATATTGCTCTGCCTCGAGTTAGAGACTTTAGAGGTTTATCAGATAAATCTTTCGATGGAAGAGGCAACTACACTTTAGGAATTAAAGAACAAATTATTTTTCCTGAAATTAATATTGATAAAGTAAATAAAATTGTTGGTATGGACATTACAATTGTTACTACCGCTCCTACCGATAATGAAGCTTACGAATTATTAAAAGGTTTTGGTTTCCCTTTCAGAAAAAAGGAAATTAATTAAGTATAAGGAATAAATATGGCAAGACTAAGTTCAAAAGTTCGAGAAGAAAAAAGAAAAAAACTTTATGAAAAGTATGCAAAATTACGCGCTGAACTTAAAGCAAAAGGTGATTATGACGCACTTCAGGCTTTACCAAGAAATTCTTCTCCAACAAGATTAAAGAACAGATGTATGTTTACTGGAAGGTCAAGAGGCTATTATAGAAAGTTTGGTGTTTCACGATTAGTACTAAGAGAAATGGCTTTACGTGGTGAAATACCTGGATTAAAAAAATCAAGTTGGTAAAAGGAGTATATAAATGGCTGTAACTGATCCTATAGCAGATTTTTTAACAAGAATTCGAAACGCCTCTAAAGCAAAATTATTTAGAGTTGATATCCCGGCTTCCAAAATGAAAATTAAGATTACTGAAATATTAAAGAATGAAAATTTTATTCACGATTTTTCTATAATTGAAGATAATAAACAGAACTTAATAAGAATTCAGTTGAAATATAGAAACGGCATTTCTGCAATTTCCGGTCTGAAAAGAATAAGTAAACCCGGTTTACGTGTTTACAAGTCTTCTGACCAATTGCCTCGTGTTCTCAATGGGCTTGGACTTGCTGTTATTTCAACTTCAAAGGGATTATTAACAGATCGACAGGCAAGAGAACAGTCTGTTGGTGGTGAAGTAATCTGTTATATTTGGTAAATTATTTATTGGAGTATTAAGGTGTCAAGAATAGGAAGAAAACCAATACAAGTTCCATCAGGCGTTTCTGTAACAATAAATGGAAACGAAATTAAGATTAAAGGACCCAAGGGTGAGTTGGGTATTTCTTATCACCCGAATATGAGAGTAAGTTTTAAAGACAACGTTATTGAAGTAACTCGACCTGATGATCTTAAAGAAAATAGAGCTTTACACGGTTTGACAAGAGCTTTAATTCAAAATATGATTAAAGGTGTAACTGAAGAATATAAGAAAATTTTAGATATTGTTGGTGTTGGTTACAAAGCTGAATTAAAAGGAAACAATTTATTACTGAGTATGGGTTATTCGCATCCGATTTATTTTATTCCACCTGCCGGAATTAAATTGGAAACACCAACTCCAACTCAGATAATTGTTTCAGGAATTGACAAACAATTAGTTGGTCAGGTTGCATCTAAAATTCGCTCATTTAGAAAACCAGAGCCATACAAAGGCAAAGGAATAAAATATTCTACAGAAGTTATTCGTAGAAAAGCTGGTAAGACAGCCGGCAAATAATTCTTAGGAGATTATATGTTTAAAGTAGATAATAAAAGAAGAGAAAAAATTAAAGTTAGAGTAAGAAAAAAAATCTATGGAACTTCTGATAAACCAAGATTATCGGTTTATAGAAGTTTAAATCAGATTTATGCTCAGATAATTGATGATGATAATGGTAAAACTATAGTCAGCGCTTCAAGTTTATCTAAGGAAATAGCTGACCAATTGAAATCAGTTAAAGGTAAAGTTGAAAAGAGTAAAATTGTTGGAAACCTTATTGCTAAGATTGCACTCGAGAATAAAATTACAGAAGTAGTATTTGATAGAAATGGTTTCAGATATCACGGAAGAATCAAAGCTTTGGCTGATGGTGCGCGTGAAGGCGGATTAAAATTTTAATTTTTGCCGGATCGTCTAACGGTAGGACAGCGGCCTTTGGAGCCGTATGTAGAGGTTCGAATCCTCTTCCGGCAGCAAGTAACAGTAAATAATTTCAGAGAAAAATAGTGGAAAACAAAAATAAAGTTATCAGACCAACAGATGTTGAAGGACTTAAAGAAAAAGTAGTTCACATTAATAGAGTAGCTAAGGTTGTTAAAGGCGGTAGAAGATTTAGTTTCAATGCTATTGTTGTTGTAGGAAATGGTAATGGTGTAGTTGGAGTTGGATTAGGCAAAGCAAATGAAGTAACCGATGCAATCTCAAAAGGTGTTGATGATGCCAAGAAGAATGTTGTTCAGGTATCAGTAATAAAAGGTACTGTGGCACACGAAATTATCGGTAAATATGGAGCAGGAAAAATTTTATTAAGACCAGCTTCCCCTGGTACTGGTTTAATTGCTGGTGGTGGTGTTCGTGCTGTTCTTGAAGCTGCTGGTGTTACAGATATTTTAACTAAATCTTTAGGCTCAAGTAATCCACATAATCAGGTTAAGGCAACCCTTAATGCTCTGATGAATCAGATTGATGCAAGAAAAATGGCCTCAAAAAGAGGTGTAGCAGTTAAAGATTTATTTGTTTCCAAGTGAGGTATTGAATGTCTAAGATTAAAGTAACTCAAATTAAAAGTATAATTGATAGACCTGAAGACCAAAAAAGAACTATTAAAGCTTTAGGTTTAGGAAGACCAAACTATTCAAAAATTCATAATGATACTCCTCAGATTAGAGGAATGATCAGAAAAGTAAGTCATTTGGTTAAAACAGAAACTATAAACGAATAAACAGGTTTTAGTATGAATATTTTAGGAAATCTTAAATACGCAGAAGGCTCAAGAAAAAAGAGAAAAAGAGTTGGTAGAGGTGAAGGTTCTGGACACGGTGGTCAGGCAACCAGAGGTATGAATGGTCAGAAATCCCGTTCTGGTGCCAAATTCAAAAGTTGGTTTGAAGGTGGACAAATGCCGCTTCAAAGAAGAATTCCAAAATTTGGATTTACAAATATTTTCAAAGTTGAATATCAGATTATTAACCTCAATGCTTTGCAAAGAATAGCTTCAAAATATGAATTGGATAATAAAGAACTTTCTTTAGAAGATTTAAAAAAATATGGTCTTATTTCAACACTCAAAAAGCCTGTAAAAATTTTAGGTAAAGGTGATTTGAAATCTAAATTGATTTTGAAAGTTAACTCATTTAGTAAATCAGCCCAGCAGAAAATTGAAGCTGTTGGTGGTTCAATAACTAAGTTATAGTGTGGGATTAAATGTCAAGACTTACAGATACTTTCAGAAATATATTTAAAATACACGAACTAAGACAACGAATAATTTACACCTTGGCGTTGTTATTTATCGTAAGACTTGGTTCACATCTTACAATTCCGGGTGTTGATTCTGCTCTATTAGCTGAAAGTATGAAAAATCAATCATCCGATACATTGTTTGGTTTGTATGATTTGTTTGTTGGAGGAGCATTTGGTAATGCCGCAATTTTTGCGCTTGGAATAATGCCTTATATCTCTGCATCTATTATTATTCAATTATTGGGTGCTGTTGTTCCTTATTTCCAAAAATTGCAGCAAGAAGGTGAAGAGGGAAGAAAAAAAATCACTCAGCTAACCCGATATGGAACAGTATTAATTTCGGCAATGCAAGCTTGGGGAGTTACAGTTCGTCTATTGAATATTGAAGTTAGTGGAATGTCAATTATTCCTGCACCTGTTCAAGGAATTGGTTGGGTTATTACCACAATCATAATTTTAACAGCAGGTACTATTTTTATGATGTGGATGGGTGAGCAAATTACAGAACGAGGAATAGGTAATGGAATTTCTTTAATAATTTTTATTGGCATTGTTGCAAGATTTCCTTTTGCCTTATTGGATGAATACAGACTTATTCAGGCAGGTCAGAGATCTTTGATAGTTGAAATTATAATTTTTGCTTTTATGTTTTTGATAATTGCTGGAGTTGTGTTAGTAACACAAGGTACAAGGAGAATCCCTGTTCAATATGCTAAGAGAGTAGTCGGAAGAAAAGTTTATGGAGGAGTTACTCAGTATATTCCTCTAAGAGTAAATACTGCTGGAGTAATGCCTATAATATTTGCTCAGGCAATTATGTTTATTCCTAATACTGTTCTTTCGTTTTTCCCAAATAACGAATTTCTTCAGAGTATTGCAAATTTGTTCCATTATCAATCTGTTGTTTATTCTATTATTTATGCTTTGATGATTATTTTCTTTACTTACTTTTATACAGCTATAGCTTTTAATCCAAAAGATGTTGCAGATAATATGAAAAAGCAAGGTGGATTTATTCCCGGAATAAGACCAGGAAAACAAACTTCAGATTTTATTGATAACATTTTAACAAAGATTACATTACCGGGTTCAATATTCCTTGCGATAATTGCAATTTTACCAGCGTTTGTTTCTGCTTGGGGAGTAACTGGTCAGTTTGCTCAATTTTTTGGCGGAACAAGTTTATTGATTATTGTTGGTGTTGCTTTAGATACTTTGCAACAAATTGAATCTCATCTGTTGATGAGACATTATGATGGCTTTATGAAATCCGGTAAGTTAAAAGGCAGACGTTAGTTTTAGTGATTTTAATTAAGACTAAAAAGGAAATTGATTATATACGTGAAAGTTGTAAAATAGTAGCTGAAACTTTACAACTCGTAAAATCAAAAATTGAAATTGGGGTAACAACTAAAGAACTTGATTTAATTGCTGAGGATTACATTAGAAGCAATAACTCAATTCCTGCTTTTAAAGGATACTCGCAGGGAAATGGAGTTAAATTTCCGGCTTCTTTATGTACTTCAGTAAACGATCAAGTTGTTCACGGGATACCCGGAGACTATAAACTTAAGGAAGGCGATTTAATTTCGATTGATGTGGGTGTTCTTAAAAATAATTATTATGGTGACGCTGCAGTAACAGTTGGAGTTGGGAGAGTATCTGACATTAGACAAAAACTTATGGAAGTAACTGAACGGTCTTTATATATTGGAATTGAACAGGCGATGGAATTTAATAGATTGCAAGATATTTCGTTTGCAATTCAGAGTTATGTAGAATCAAATGGTTTTTCTGTTGTAAGAGATTTATGTGGTCACGGAGTTGGTAAATATTTGCATGAAGACCCTTCAATCCCAAATTATGGTAAAAAAGGTGTCGGTCCGATTTTGAAGCGAGGAATGACTCTTGCAATTGAACCTATGGTTAATGTTGGTGACTGGAAAATTACAGTAGCTTCAGATGGTTGGACAATTAAAACTGAAGATGGAACTGATTCGGCACATTTTGAACATACTATTTTAATAACTGATAAAGAACCAGAAATATTGACAGTTTGTTAATGGCGAAACAAGGTCCAATAAAAGTTGATGGAATAATTACTGAAACCTTACCAAATGCTACATTCAGGGTAAGGTTAGATAACGGGCATGAAATATTAGCACATATTTCTGGTAAAATGCGAATGCACTACATAAAAATTTTAGTTGGTGATAAAGTTTCCGTAGAACTATCGCCTTATGATTTGTCAAAAGGAAGAATCATTTATAGATATAAATAGGACTTAAAATGAAAGTTAGAGCTTCTGTTAAAAAGATTTGTGATAAATGTAAAATCATAAAAAGAAAAGGGGTTGTAAGAGTTATTTGTCAAAACCCAAAGCATAAACAAAGACAAGGTTAAATAATACAAGGAGAATATCTTTGGCTCGTATAGCAGGTGTAGATTTACCAAAATCAAAAAAAGTTTTATATGGTTTACAATACATTTTCGGAATAGGTAGAACCATATCAGGCGAAATTCTTCAGAAAGCAAATGTAAATCCTGAAAAGAAAGTATCAGAATTAACTGAAGAAGAAGTAGCTCAAATTCGTTCTGTAATTACTTCGGATTATAAAGTTGAAGGTGCATTAAGATCTGAAGTTCAGCAAAATATAAAAAGATTAATGGATATCGGAGCTTACCGTGGATTAAGGCATAGAAGAGGTTTACCAGTAAGAGGACAAAGAACCAGAACTAACTCGAGAACCAGAAAAGGTAAGAGAAAAACAGTTGCTGGAAAGAAAAAAGCACCTTCAAAGAAATAATTAGTATAATCGGAGGATAATCATTGGCTAAATCAACAAAAAAAGTTAAAAAACGTTCTCACGTAGATTCGAATGGAGTTGCTCATATAAAAGCAACTTTTAACAATGTTTTAGTAACTATTACAGATATTTACGGGAATACTATTTCCTGGTCTTCAGCCGGTAAAAACGGGTTTAAAGGTTCAAGAAAAAATACTCCTTTTGCTGCACAGGTTTCCGCTGAAGCAGCTGCAAAAGAAGCTTATGATATGGGACTTAGAAAAGTTGAAGTTTATATTAAAGGTCCTGGTTCCGGTCGTGAAGCAGCAATCAGAGCATTACATACTGCTGGTTTGGAAATTACATCTATTAAAGATATTACCCCAATTCCACATAATGGATGCAGACCACCTAAACGTAGAAGAGTTTAATTTAACGGAGAGAATAAATGGCAAGATATACAGACTCTGTATGTAAATTATGTCGAAGAGAAAGACAAAAGCTTTTTCTGAAAGGTCAAAAATGTTATACAGATAAATGTCCAATTGAAAAGAGGAATTACCCTCCCGGACAACATGGTGTTTCAAGAAGAACTAAAATTTCTGAATATGGCGTTCAGTTGAGAGAGAAGCAAAAAATTAAAAGAGTTTACGGTTTATTAGAAACACAGTTTAGAAACTATTTCGAGAAAGCTGTAAAACAAAAAGGTAAAACAGGTGAAAATTTAGTAAAACTTCTTGAAAGAAGACTTGATAATGTTGTCTATAGAATTGGTTTTGCTTCATCCAGAAAGCAAGCAAGACAACTTATCAAACACGGACATATTCTGATAAATTCCAGACCTGTGGATATACCATCTTATTTGGTTAAAGTCGGAGATTTAATTCAGGTAAAAGAAAAAAGCAAGAAACTCGACGCTATTCATAACTCATTAAAAAGAGTGAAGGACAATACTTATAATTGGATTACTGTTGATAAAGCAACGTTGTCAGGTACTTTTGTTCAGATTCCTGAAAGAGTTGATGTACCTCTTGAAGCTAACGAACAGTTAGTAGTAGAACTTTACTCCAAATAAATAATTTTTAGAATAATACAAAGGAAAATAAATGAGCGGATTTTCATTCAAGATGCCAGATGCAATCGTACTTGATGAATCTAGTTACTCAAATACATTTGGACGATTTTCATTACAACCTTTAGAAAGAGGCTACGGAGTAACTCTTGGTAATTCTATAAGAAGAGTACTTCTTTCTTCTCTTCCCGGTTCAGCTATTACTGCTGTAAAATTCAGTGGTGTTTTGCATGAATTTACCACCATTGACGGAGTGGTTGAAGATGTTTCTGAAATAATTCTAAATCTCAAACAAGTCAGAATAAAACTTTTAAGCAAGAAACCAGAAAGAATAAATCTTTCATTTCATGGTGCTTGTGAATGGACTGCGGCAGACATTCAAAAAGCCAGTAATGATGTTGAGATTTTAAATCCATCACTTCATATTGCAACATTAAATAAAAACGCAAAATTTGATGTTGAATTGAAAGTTGGTCGCGGGTATGGCTTTGTCCCTGCTAATGAGAATGTTCAGCCAGATCAAACAATTGGAGTTATTCCAATAGATTCTATTTTTACTCCAATAAGAAATGTCAAGTATGAAGTTAGTAATGTTAGAATTGGTGATAAGAATGATTATGAAAAGCTTGTCATTGAAATTCAAACGGATGGTTCTATTACTCCGGATGATGCTCTTACTCAGGCTGGTAAGATACTAAAAGATCATATTCAATACTTTATCAATTTTGACGTTGAACCTGAAGAGACAAAACCTACTCCTCAGAAAGATACTGAATCGGAAAAAATTAAACGAGTTCTATTAACAAAAGTAGATGATCTTGAGTTAAGCGTTAGAGCTCACAATTGCTTGAAAGCAGCTAACATTAAAACTATTGCTGATTTGGTCAGAAAAGATGAGCAGGAATTATTACGTTTTAGAAATTTCGGAAGAAAGTCACTTGCAGAATTGGGTGAAATTATCGAGAATATGGGATTAGAATTTGGTATGGATGTAGATAAATACTTAAAAGAAAACACTGATAATAATTAAATTTTTGTAGGTTAAAAATGAGACACAGAGTTAGAGGTAGAAAATTAAAAAGAACCGCATCTCATAGGTTAGCTTTGATGCGTGCTTTGGCAACCTCATTATTAAAGCACAAAAGAATTAAAACTACTTTAGCTAAAGCAAAAGAAGCAAGATCCTTTGTCGAAAGATTAATTACTAAAGCAAAGAAAGGTGATCTTCATTCAAGAAGATTAGTAATGAGTGAGATTAAAGATAAAGAAGTTGTAAAAGAATTATTCTCCGATATTGTTAACAACATTGCTGATAGACCAGGAGGTTACACCAGAGTTGTTAAATTAGGGACAAGACTTGGCGACGCAGCTCAAATGGCAATATTGGAATTAGTAGATTATAATGAAGCTGCCAATAAAAAAGCTGAAGAAAGAAAATCTCAAAGAGAATTAAAAGCCAAAGAAAAAGAAAAATCTAAACAAGAAGAACAGCTGCCAGAACAACAGTCAGCTCAATAATATTAAATTAAACTTTTAATTAAGAGTAACTGAGAAATCAGTTACTCTTTTTTTTATTTATGCCAAGCCAACAATATTTTGTAAAATCTGTTTATTCATTAGAACAACTTCCAAGTATCCGTTTACCTGAAGTTGTACTTTGTGGAAGATCTAATGTGGGTAAATCCTCATTTATTAACTCACTGTTTAATAAAAAGAATTTAGCTAAAACCAGTTCAACTCCGGGTAAAACTAGATCAATAAATTATTATTCTATTGATGATCTGTTTTATCTCGTTGACTTACCCGGTTACGGTTTTGCAAAAGCCAGTATTGAGGAAAAGAAAAAATGGCAGTCTTTGATAAGCAGCTTCCTGATAAAATCTGAACATATAAAATTTGTTTTTCATTTAATTGATTGCAGGCATAACCCAACAGAGCTTGATATTCAAATGAATAAACTCTTAGTAGAATTAAATTTGCCTTATATCTTTGTACTCAATAAAGTTGATAAAATTAAGATATCGGATAGAAAAAAATATTTTAATGATTTCAAAAAGATTTTCCCAGAATCAGTTTTAGATGAAAACACAATTTTTTACTCCTCTGTAACTAAAGCAGGTAAAAAAGAAGTTAGCTCGTTATTATTTGAATCTTTTTACAATAATTCTTGATGAATTTATTATTTTTGATAAACCTTGTGTAACTTTTTTTTGCATTTGAACTCATACATTTAATAATGAATAAAAGACAAAGAAATAGAATAATTACTTTTTTACTTGTTCCGATAATAGCTTCCTTATCATTTCTTACTGATGATATAATTATTCGCATTATTCTTATTTTTTTTCTGCTCATTTATGTTGGCTTTATTATTTTTCTTAGAGATTCTTTTCGAATGGACAGGAAATTTGATATTGATGAAATTGATCAGGTTGACATACCTGTTGATTCATTAGGGGCTGATGAAGATGGGGGCTTTGAAATTATTTCTAAAACAAAAAATATTGAAACGATTAAAACTCCTGCTCAACGAAGTTCTCATCATACTTTTACAGAAAGACTTAAACCACCTGACTTTAAAGATAGATTTGATGAAATTGCGAATGAACCTATATCTTCTGAATTAGATAGTGGAGGTAAGTTTTCCTTTGCTCTTGAAAAAATTTTAGCCGTGATAAATGATGTATATAATACATATTCAGTAATATTTTTCTGGTATGATAAAAAAGCCGGGAAACTAAGCGTACATAAATTTTTATCAAAGAGTAATGATATTCTGTTAAGAAAATTTCAATTGGAAGATGATATACTAAGTAAAATTGTTCAAACAAATGAACCTCAATTACTAAGTGACATTTTACCAAATGCTGAATATGATAATATTAGATATTATGAAAAACCTCAGGGAATTAAAAGTTTTGTTGGTGTTCCTCTTTATTACGAAGGTGAATTAATTGCAATTATAGCTTTGGATTCTAAAGCAGGGGATTCTTTTGGAGTTGAAACAATTTATTCGCTTGGAAGATTTATTAGAGTTATAACATTAATTATTCAGATTTTTGACGAAAGACATAGAGAACAACTTTCTCAAAAAAGATTGAATACTTTATTAAATTTTTTAAATGTTGAAATTGAGACAGATTCTTACGAAGCTATCCTTAATTCTATATCAAATTCCTTTAAAGATATTATTGATTGGGATGTCTTTTCAATTGTTTTTTATGATACAATTGATAGAATATATAAAATTATAAAACTGACCAATAATACTAATCTTAAATATGTAGGAGAAGGTTTTAACATCGAGCTAAATGGTACTTATGTTGGCAAGGCTATTACTACTAATACATCTCTTAAGGTTGATGAAGTTGGAATAAATAGAATATTCAGATATAATAAAAATGAAGATTTAACTGGTTTTGGTTCTTTTATGGTAATTCCCATAAACTTTTTAGGAAAACCTTTCGGGGCATTTTGCTTTGAAAGTTTAAAGAACAATCATTTTACTAACAACGATATAAAATTTATTGAAAGTATAAGCAAGTTTACAGCTTATATTTTACATAATACATATTCTCAAAAAAAGATGGAACAACTGATTTCTCTTGATATTGAATCTCTTACTCTTAACAGTAAATCTTTCAAGGAGAGGTTACAAGAAGAATTGATAAAAGCTAATTCTGTTGGAGCAAAAGGGGTGCTGGCTTTGATAAAAATTGATGAATTCCTTGAACAAAGTGATCTTTTTGAAGGAAATCCTTTTCAAAAAGTCTTAAAAGAAATTTTAGGAATTATTAAAAATGAATTATCTCCGCATTTGATTTTTGGAAGATTAAGTGAAAGAGTATTTGCAATTCACTTCTTCAATTTTGAAATGAAAAATGTTTTTGTCTGGGCAGAAAAACTAAGAGTTAAAGTTGCCCGACATCCTATCTCAGTTGATATGAAGCAAAACACTTATACAATTTCTGTTGGCTTATGTTCTACAACTGATAAAACCGATATTAACGAAGTAATTGAAAATGCTGATTTAGCTTTAAGTAAAGCTGTTGAAAAAGGTGGAAATACTGTTTTACACAACAATTAGCACTTCTACTTAATGAATAATTTTATTATCATTGTATTAGATGGAGTAGGGGTTGGTGAGTTGCCTGATGCAAAATTCTATTGCGATCAAGGTAGCAATACGCTAAAAAACATTAGCAAATATATCGGTAATCTCTACTTACCAAATTTACAAAAGCTTGGACTTGGAAATATTACTGATATTCAGGGAGTAAGCAAAAATCCAGTCCCGTTGGCTTCATTTGGAAAACTTGCCGAAGTATCAAAAGGAAAAGATAGCACAACAGGTCATTGGGAATTAGCAGGTGTAAAAGTTGACAAAGACTTTGATTATTTCCCAAATGGATTCCCCGATGAGATTATCAATTTATTCAAACAATTAACTGGTTGTGAGGGAGTTCTTGGTAACAAAACAGCATCCGGAACTGAAATAATTAAAGAACTTGGAAATGAACATTGTAAAACAGGTTATCCAATAGTTTATACTTCTGCTGATTCAGTATTTCAAATAGCTGCACACGAGGAATTTTTTGGATTAGATAAACTTTATAAAGTCTGTGAAATTACAAGAAAGGAAGTTTTAAAAAGTCCATTCAATGTAGCAAGAGTAATTGCCAGACCATTTATTGGCTCAAACGGTAATTATTCCAGAACTACCAACCGAAAGGATTACTCGATAGATCCACCTTCTGAAACACTTATTGATGTTCTTAAAAAAAATGGAGTCAATACTATTTCAATTGGTAAAGTGGCGGAGTTGTTTAACAATCGTGGTTTTAATGTTATTGAGCACACCAAATCAAACCGTGAAGGAATTAAAGCTATCTTTGACTATGCTCAGGTTGTTTCTTCAAGTTTAATCTTCGCTAACCTCGTGGACTTTGATGTTTACTATGGACACAGAAATGATCCTGTAGGCTTTTATAAGGCTTTGCAGGAGTTTGATGAATACATTCCATATTTCATTAATTTTTTATCTCCTGAAGATAGATTAATAATCACCGCTGATCACGGTAATGATCCCACTACTCCAAGCACTGATCATAGCAGAGAGTATGTGCCGCTTTTATATTATGGCAAGAATAAGCGAGCTTTCAGCTTAGGAACCAGAAGAACTTTTGCTGATGTTGCAAAAACAGTTGCAGAATACTTTAAATTAAAAACAAACTTCCCAGGAATTAGTTTTCTCAATCAATAACTAATGAATGAAGAACGAAATACATATAAAAAATCTTATCAAATTCCTTTAAAGATTGAAAAGAGTAAAAACTATTATCTATTTAACTCTGAATATTTCTTCAAAGAATTCACAGCTTCTGAATTACAAATCATAGAAAATATTTTAAACATTCAAAAGATTGAGCCGCTCCAATTAAAAGATTTGTTAGAGTGCGAAGGTGCTTTAATGAACAGTCCATTAATTCAAAAAAACTTTTAAAATGAAAAAAGAAAAACAATTTTTGTTAGAAACAGATATCATTTTAGACTATTTAAATTATAATGGCGAAAAACTTAAAAGCAGTTTAATAAAATTTCTTTCTGAAGGTAAATGTTTTACCACAGTATTAAATGCAAGTGAATTATATTTTATTTGTGAAAATAATAATCAAAGTGAAGTTGTATCAAAGTTTCTATACTCCATTAATGTTTTGGGAATACACTCAAGATATTCATTAAAAGTTAGAGAGTATTCATCCTATTTTAATAATACAAGAGACTGCTTGTTTTATTTAGTTGCACTTTTTAATAATTTGGCAATAGTTACAAAAAGAAAAAATATTTTTCCAGAAAAGGAAGTTGAAATTATTTTGGTATAGAGTAAATTTAATCTCTTATGAAATTAATTAAGAATATTACAAATAGAGAAAGTGCTTCTTTAGATAAGTATCTGAATGATATTGCAAGAGAACCATTGTTAACTCCTGAAGAAGAAGTTGAATTAGCTATAAAAGCTAAAGAAGGAGATCAGCAAGCAATTGAAAGACTAATTAAATCGAATCTTAGATTTGTAGTTAGTGTAGCAAAACAATATCAAAATCAGGGGCTGTCACTTAATGATTTAATAAATGAGGGAAACGTTGGATTGATAAAGGCTGTAAAACGTTTTGATGTAACGAAAGGATTTAAGTTTATATCTTATGCAGTGTGGTGGATACGACAATCAATTCTTCAAGCTCTCGCTGAAAATTCAAGAATTATTAGACTCCCTTTAAATAGAGTTGGTACATTATCTAAAGTAAGCAAAGCTTACTCAAGCTTAGAACAGGAGTTTGAAAGAGAACCAAGCTCTGATGAAATTGCAGAATTACTTGAAATGAATGTTGAAGAGATTAAAGAGACATTCAGAATCAATCAAAGAAAAATCTCGCTTGATGCCCCAATTAACAACGATGAAAATTCTTACGTAGAAACATTTAAAAATGAAGATTCTCCATCACCAGACTTAGAACTAATGAAAGAATCTTTGCACAAAGAAATTGAAACTGCTATTCGAATTCTTAGTATGAGAGAGCAGGAAGTGTTAAAATTATATTTTGGTATTGATTGTAATCAACCACATACTCTTGAAGAGATAGGTGATAAATTTAATCTTACTCGGGAAAGAGTCAGGCAAATTAAAGAAAAAGCTTTGAGACGACTCAGACGTTCAAAAATAAGTTCAAAGCTTAAACAATATTTAGGTTAGAATGTTAAAAATTTTTAGCATAATATTCATTCTCTTAATAGTTATTAGCTTTGGCTGTTCATCAGTTAGTTCAGT
>Ga0101944_10004231_pt1 | contig 18153 bp, 16 predicted proteins | sample DewCreD2012metaG_FD_75245 | JGI IMG/M metagenome (GOLD analysis project Ga0101944, IMG submission 75245) | Hot spring sediment bacterial and archeal communities from British Columbia, Canada, to study Microbial Dark Matter (Phase II) - Dewar... ... | reverse complement strand
AAGCCGCTGGATTCCACCGGACTTGATGGCCCTCGGAGGATCGACGCATAAGGACATCGGCGGATACTACGGCATGGTCAAGCGTCTCGACGAAGCGCTGGGCCGCCTCCTCGACGCCCTCAAGAGCCTGCGCCTTCTCGACAACACCATTGTCCTCTTCACGACGGATCACGGCTGCCACTTCCGCACGCGCAATTCCGAATTCAAGCGCTCATGCCACGACGCCTCGATTCGCATCCCGATGGCCTTGCGCGGACCGGGCTTCGATGGCGGGGGACGGGTTCAGCAGATGGTCAGCCTCGTCGATGTCGCGCCAACGCTCCTTGACGCCGCCGGACTGCCGATTCCCGAAGGAACACACGGACGCTCCATCCTGCCGCTGATCCGGCGCGAACGGAGCGAGTGGCCCCAAGAGGTCTTTGTCCAAATCAGCGAAGCCGTGGTGGGGCGCGCCGTGCGCACGAAGAAATGGAAGTATTCGGTCGAGGCTCCCGGCATACAGGGCTGGAGCGCGCCGGCGTCACCGCGGTATGTCGAGACCCACCTCTACGATCTCGAAAACGATCCGCACGAACTGAGCAATCTGATCGGACTGGAATCGCATGCGGGCGTCTGCGACGTGATGCGCGGGCGGCTGATCCGGCGCATGATCGAGGCCGGAGAACCGACGCCGATCATCGAGCCGGCCAAGCCACGCAAGGCCGGACAGCGGCGGGTGTTGGAGAGCGAAATCGCGCTGTAAAAGGACGAAATGGACATCAGGGACGTCAGGGACGACAGGGACAATTGCCACTGGCATGCGGGTATATCCCGGGTGTCCCTGACGTTGCTTGGGTCTCTGCCGTCCTTTGCCAAGGGCGGTCGTGATGCGCATCCTCATCCTTAATCACAACGTCCGGGGTCGCGGAACCTACCATCGCGCCCTGCCCTTTGCCCGCCTGTTCGCCGCGCGCGGCCATGAGGTCGCCTTCTGCTGCGTCCACCCCGAGCGCCTGTATCGGCCGACCTTCGTCCGGCGTCGGTTCGATGGCGGGGGGACGCTTGTGTATTGCGAGATGCCGCGATGGTCGGGGCGGCACGATCCTCAGGAAGGCCGCGGACCGCTGGATATCGCGCGGCGGTTGTGGCTGGTGGCAACCCGACGGTTTGACGTGGTCTGGGCCTTCGAACACAAGCTGAACTGCCTGTATCCCGCGCGGCTGGCGCGCCGTTTGTATGGCACTACCTTTGTCTCCGACTGGTGTGACCGCTGGGGAGGGGAGGAAGGGCTGTTTGATTTCTGCCAGAGCGAAGAAGGATTCCTGCGCCTGCCGCCGGCGGTTCAGCGCATCCGCCGCCGGGCCTTTGCGCAGGAAGCGCGTCTGGAGGAAAGCGTCCGGCGCGACGAGGCCGACGCCGTGACGGTCATCAGCCGCGCCCTGCGCGAGCGCGCGCTGAATATCGGCGTCCCGAAGGACCGGCTGCTGTTGTTGCCCACCGGCGCCGACGTCGATGGCATTCGCCCGCTGGACAAAGATGAATGCCGCCGCGAGTTCGGCCTGCCTACGGACGCGCCCGTCCTCGGATACGTCGCCAACTTCAATCCTGACGCCCCGCTGCTGCTTGACGCGCTGCAGGCGATCCTGGCCGCGGCGCCCCGCGCCCTGTGCCTGCATGCCGGCGCGCCACTGACCGGGTCCGAGTATGCGTTGCGCGAGCGCGGCCTGTCGAACCGGCTCCACCATCTCGGCTGGATTCCGCCGGAACGCTGCGCCTTGCTCTATGGCGCCAGCGACATCCTGCTGCTGCCACTGAGCCGCATGCGGCTGAACGTCGAGCGCTTCCCGCATAAACTCACCGACTACCTCGCCGCCGGCCGCCCGATCGCGGCCAACGACGTCGGCGACGTGCGCCCTCTCATCGAAGCCAAGGGCGCCGGAGAGGTGGCGTATCCCAACGCCCAGGGTCTGGCCGACGCCACACTGCGCCTGTTGCAACGCCATGAAGAATGGCCCGAGATCGGCCGCCGCGCCCGTCAGACGGCCGAAGAACTGCTGGACTGGAACCGCATCGCCGAACAATCCTTGGACTTCATCATGCGCGTCCGGGCGATGGGACGCCGCCGAAGGAATTGAGCGGACCATGGCCGATCGAAAAGGGCAGATTGAGGCCGCCGCCAAAACCGTTCGACGAGTTTTCGGCAGTTTCCCGAGGATCGCCATTGTGGCGGGATCCGGACTTGGCGCCATAGCTAATTACTTGACGGATTCTGGATCGCTTGCCTATTCCGCAATCCCAGGTTTGCCGGTATCGACCGTAGTCGGCCACGCCGGGGAACTCATCTGTGGAAAACTGGAGGGGAGACGCGTGGCCGTCTTCTCTGGCCGGAAGCATCTCTATGAAGGCGCTTCCGTGGATGATGCTGTTTTATCGATTCGACTCATGGCGAGGTTTGGGGTCAAGTATATTATATTGTCAAATGCAGCCGGTGGAATCTCAAAGTATCTCCGACCGGGTGATTTGATGCTGATTTCAGACTTTATTAACGTCTCAAATCGGAAATTGTTGCGATTTCAGTCAAGCAATAGGCGCCGGTTGAATCAGCGCGCTTGTCTGCAGCCCGTTGTCTGCGATCCTTTTCTCATGGACCTTGCCAGAAGTGTGGCAATAAGCGAACGGATTCCATTGAAAGAAGGAATCTATTGCGTCTGCTCTGGCCCGACCTATGAGACGAAGTCTGAAGTCAAGTTATATAACTTGTCTGGAGCGGACGCTGTCGGCATGTCCACCGTTCCAGAAATCACCGAGGCCTACCGCCTCGGCCTGAAGACGTTGGCCATTTCGTGTATAACCAACTCCCACGTCCATGGCGATACAAAAACCACCCATGCCGAGGTCATCGAGGTAGCCAAACAGGTGGAAGATCGCTTCGTTCGGCTTGTGTGTCACGTTGTTGCGCGGTTGCGACCATAGGAGCAAAGCAAAAGCCGAAATGGCGCTTGCCTGAATTCGTTTTGCGACCTCATGATCAACCGTTCTGCGAAAGGAGAAATCATATGGGAGTGGTAACCGCAAAAATCGAACTATCCAATCCCAGAGAACCAAACCTCAAGCCCCTACTTGTCGATGCGCTGGTGGATACTGGCGCCATGACGATCTGCATCCCCGAACACGTAGTTACGCAGCTATCTTTGCAGGAAATTGAGAAGCGAGAAGTGACAACTGCGGACGAACACACACACGTCGTGCCATATGTTGGACCTATCCAGATTCGCTTCCAAAACCGGACCTGCTTCACGGGGGCGCTGGTAATCGGGAAATCCGTCCTGCTGGGCGCCGTGCCTATGGAAGACATGGACTTGGTGATATCGCCTTCTCGACGGACGATCACGGTCAATCCCAATAGCCCCAACATTCCCTCTGCGGTCGTCAAGCAGGTTGCGCGCAATTCCCATGGGCGCTTTACGCATTCCTGAGCCAGTTTTACTGTTTTTCGGCCTCTTGGGCGCCGGCGAGGAGGCATTGGTCCGCGCGCGCGCGCGATTGGAGGACGAGTTTGGGCCCGCGCCCGTCCTCAGTCCCGTCATACCATTCACGTTTTCGGCCTATTATGAACCGGAGATGGGAGCGGGGCTGCTTCGGCAGTGGGCATTGACCGGACGCCTCATCGCGCCGGACGCCATCGCGGCAATCAAGCGGCGGACCAATGAAATCGAAGAGGAGTTTTGCGGCGCCCGCGAAACGGAGGCTGGCCCCGCCGGGGGCCGGCGCGCTAACATTGACCCCGGTTACGTCAGTCTGGCCAAGGTCGTTCTGGCGACAACGAAGGACTACTCGCACCGTCTGTATCTGGGCGGCGGCATCTACGCCGAGGTGACGCTGGCGTATGGCGCCCGGACTCGGGGTTTCGAGCCGCAGCCGTGGACGTATCCGGATTACCGCGCGCCGGCCGCGCTCGATTTTTTCAACCGCGCCCGCGAGGAATACAAGCGCCTGATGCGCCAGGCGCGCGCCCAGGAAACCGGTCATGGCGCCACGCTCTGATCAAATCTGGTTGATCCATGGCCAGAACATTCCCGCCATTAACGCGGCGCGCGACCGCGTCTTGGGACGGCTGCTGCCGCCCGAATTCCGCAATGAGAACCTGACCGAATACATCACGACCTCCGGCAAGGCCCTGCGGCTCGAAGACATCGGGTATGACGTCGTCAGCGAACTGTCCACGATGTCGCTGTTCGGCGACGGCGCCCGCCGCGTGGTCATCATCACCGATCTCAAAGACCTGTGCGAGGCCCCGCGCCTTCGGGCCGCGGACGGCGCGGCCGCGTCCCGCAAGAGCCGGGGCAAGGGCAAAGGCAAGCCTCAGGGCGCGGCCACGCGCGCCGAGGCCGCCGAAAAGTTCTGCGCGTTCCTGACCGGCGCCCTGCTCCAGACGCCCAACGCCATTATCTTCCTCAACTATGAGCGGGACTATGCCACGACCGTGGACAAGCATTCCCCGGTGTATCTGGCGGTGGCTCAGGCCGGGCGGATTGAGGAACACAGAGGCGAAATCAAGATGTTCGCGCTGGAGGACGCCCTGCGCGAGCGCAACGCGCCGCGGGCGATTCAGTGCCTGCGCGACCTCAACCAGTCCGGATCGGCGAACATGATCTTCGGCGCGCTGGTCCGCGTGACACGTTCCTTGCTTCAGGCCAAGGTCGTCGCGCTACGGGGGCGTTCGGCGTCGGAACTGGCGCTGTTGAAGGAGTTGTTTCCGAAGGATCGCACCGGCTTTTTCAGCCAGCATCCCAATGTCCAGAAAAAAAGCGCCAATGGGGCGCGCAATTTCTCAGCCTCCGAACTGATCGGGGCTCTTAAGGAATTGCGCGACATCAACCGTCTGGTCATCCCCGTCTCAACCGACGTGTATGTGCGCGATTTGTCGCTTGCGATTGAACTGTGGGTGCTGAAATGGTTCTCCCGCCCGAGCGACCGCCTCCGCGGCGCCGCCGACTGGCTCCAAGCCGGAAACGCGGAGGGATGGAGTTAGCGTGCGGATTCTTGATGATTGGGGAGTTGAATGCGGTACGAAGAAGACAAACTGTTGTCGATTGTGAAGCCCGGCGCCGTGTGCGCCCTGTGTGGACAATCACTCGCAGATGAGCCGAAGCACTTGTCCGCCCTGAAGAAGAACCACAGGAAAAACGGCGATGCCGGCGGCCGGGGCAGACGATCAGCCGGGGTCAAGGACGCCCCGCGGGAGGACGGCGCCGCGCCGGCTCAGTCCGTGCCCTCCCCCGCCGCGCCCAAGGCGGACGAAACCGCTCAAGAGGAGCCGGACTTCATCCGGACCGATTACCATCGCGACTGCTGGAAAAAGGCCCGCGAGCACGACTATCTGTCCTTCTGGCTGGCGCGCCGTCCTGCGCCTCCCGAAACGCCCAAGATGACGCGGCAGGAGCGCAACACCGCCTTGCTGGGCCTTTTCAGCGCGATCATGAACACCTCGGACCCGGCGGACGATCCCGTCCGCTTCATCCTGTCGCATCTGCTCATGCGATACCGGGTCCTGAGGCTGGCCGGTTCGCGCCGCGACGAGGAGGCCGGCCGCCGGTGGATCGTCTTTGAGAATCCCAAGACCGAGGAGCGCCATGAGATTCCGGATCTGCGATTGAGCGACGAGCAGGCCGCCCAGACACTCGAGCGCATCAACTCCTACGTCGAGCGTGTCCGCGCCGAGCCGCGGCCCGAGACCGACGCGCCCAGCGAAGCGCAATGACAGGCCCTGGACGCCGGAACAACGCGGCCCGGAACAAAGCGGAGTGAGCAAGGACGCTCCCGGCCGCTCAGCCCGCGAAAGCCACGTCCCATGAATCCTGCGCCGGCCCATGTCCCACCGCTGCGCGCCGCCGTCATCGGCCTGGGCGGCAACATCGAGCCGCGCCTGGACCATCTGCGCGGGGCCGTCCACGCTCTGGCCCACGTCGAAAGCCTTCGCGTCGCCGCGGTTTCGCCGGTCTATGAAACCGAACCCTGGGGCGTGACAAACCAGCCGGACTTCCTCAACGCCGCCGTCCGGATCGAAACCGCCCTGCCTCCCCTCGCCCTGCTCGACGTCCTTCTGGATATCGAGAAGCGGCTGGGCCGGGACCGCTCGCGGGACGCGCCGCATTGGGGGCCGCGCATCATTGATCTCGACATCCTGTTCATCGCCGGAGAGGTTTTCGAAGACCGGCGTCTGGCCATCCCCCATCGTCGGCTGCTCGAACGCGACTTCGCGCTGCGGCCGCTGCTCGATGTGCTGCCCGGGGCAATCGATCCGCGGGATGGGGTCGCGCTGGCTCGGCGTCTGGAACAGCTCGGGACCCCGCCGCTGAAAGTCTTTGCGCCCCCGATTCAAATTGCGCCGCCCGCGCCCCAAGCCGCATGATCGCCCCGCTTATGTCCGCCATCATCGGCATCGACGGGTCTTCGATCCTCCCGCGCCGCACGGGGGTGGGACGCTACACCTTCAATCTGTTGCGCGGCCTGTCGGATCTGGAGGGGGACCATCGCTTCGTGGTTTTTCTGAATTCGCTCCGGCATCCGTTTCCGCCCGACGCCGCTTTCCTGCGCCGGGCGCCCTGCCGCGCGCGGCGCTATCGCATTCCCGGCCCGTGGCTGGTGAAGGCCTGGAAGCGATGGGAGGCGCCGGCCATCGAGTGGTTTGCCGGACGGTGCGACGTGTTCCATTCCCCGGCCACCTACGTTCCGCCGCAGCGTCACGGCGCCCGCGTCACCACGCTTCACGATCTCTACTTCCTGAAGCATCCGGAAGACTGCCACGACCTGGGAGGCCGGTATCTGGCCGAGCGCCTGCCACGGGTGGCCCCGGCGCTGGACTGCGTGATTGCCGTCTCCCGCGCCACGGCGGCCGACGCCATCGAGCGCCTCGGCCTGGCGCCTGAGCGCGTCCACGTTGTCCACTCCGGCGTCGAAGAACGTTTCGCCCCCGTGACGAATCCCGAGACCGGGGCCGCCGCGCGCGAGCGATACGGCATCCCATCGGAGTTTCTGCTGACCGTCGCGACGCTCGAACCGCGCAAAAACCTGCGCCGCCTGCTGGAGGCCTACCGCCTGCTGCGTGGCATGGGCGGGGAGCCGCCGCCGCTGGTCCTGGTGGGGGCGCGGGGATGGAATCAGGACAATCTGCATCGAACGATCGCCGAGTTGGGCCTGGGCCGCCGACTGATCCTGACGGGTTTCGTGGATGACGCGGACCTGCCGGCGCTGTATTCGCAGGCGCGTGTGTTCGCGCTGCCTTCCCTGTATGAAGGGTTCGGCTTCCCCGTGCTCGAAGCGATGGCGTGCGGGACGCCCGTGGTCGCCTCGACGACGCCGGCGCTGGCCGAGATCGCCGAAGGGGCGGCGCTGCTGGCCGATCCGCTGGACGTTGAGTCCATCGCCCAGGCGCTGCGGGAGGCGCTGGAGAGCGAAACCGCGCGCGCGCGGCTGATCGCGTCGGGCCGCGAGCGGGCGCGCCAGTTCACCTGGCGCCGCTGCGCCGAGCAGACGCTGGCCGTTTATCTGCGAGCGCATTCACTTCTGTCGAAGTAAAGCCGTGAAACCTGCCTGCTCAAAATGATGGTCACCCGTAAGGGCTTCACGCAGCCCATATCGTTTCATGACTGAGAATGACGTGCAGTCTGTCAGCGACCACGCTTTGTCGGAACGAGAGCCGTAGAGGCGGAGCCCCTCTTCGAAACCATCGTGCGTAACGGGTAGAATCTCAACCAGAGGATGCGCTTGGAGAAAAGAGATCAACGAGAGGCATCGATGCCGATCATGTGAACATGACATGGCGTCGGCCAGTTCCGTCAATACCCATTCGGTGGTCAGTATCTGAGACTTCAGATTCTCCAGAATGTCCAAAGACTCCTTATGAGCCAGGTCCTTATCCGATAGAAGCGCAATGAAGAAGTAAGTGTCGGCAAACCACGGTGTCATCGCTTGGGCGTCCCGTGGATATAATGGTCATGGTTACGGGCCATGTCTTGCGGCCAATCAGTGACGGTTCCAGCAAACGCCAGCAAGCCTTCGCGAAGACTTCGGATGTCGTCGGCCGGCTGTTCGAGTTCCACTCGAACGGCGCAGCCTTCCGGCAGGACGGCTGGTTCATCAAGAATGACGACCCCGTTCTGCATATGTCCTCGAAAAGTCATCGTGGATTCTCCATGTGCAAATTGGCGGGATTGTTGCGCGCATTTAGTCCAAGCGCAAGCCGAAACCGCACGCGTTCACTGGGCAGCGGATCAGTCGGGGTTCGAGGTTGTCGTGGCGGACTCGTTGTTGTCTTCGTTGAGTTCGGCGTGATCCTGATACACGTCCACGTTCGCCAGCAGGCGCAGGGGCGCGGAGGCCGAGGGAGGAAGCTGAAGTTCAAGCGGGCCAAGCCGGATGGTTTCACCGGGCGCGAGGGGGGGCGTCTCGATGGCGGCGGCCAGGGTGAGGGTGGTCCCTGTGTCGTCAATGCAGCTGATGCGGGCCGTCGTCGGGAGCGTTTTAGAGCCGCCGCGGTTGGCCACGCTCAGCTCGGCGCGGACGGCGCCTTTGCGCGGCGTGACGTCGAATCGCTCGATCCGCAGATCGGGTTTGGCGTGAACCTCGACCAGGATGTCCCCGCTTCGAGTGGGCCGGACGGTCTCCGGGCCTGCGATTTCGATCTCGAAAAGATGCGCGCCGGAAGTGTGGACATCGTCCCATCGCAGGCGGATGGATCGGATTTCGCCGGCCTGAAACGGCGGCGCCAGCTGCTCGCACACCACACGCCGGCGCGAATACGGCATGCCATAGCGGCGGCGCGTGAGCGTCACATGCGTTGGAGCGCGGCCCGGCCCGCCTGAGTTTGCCAGGCGGAAATCGAAGAAGACCGTCTCGCCATCCACCAGTTCGTCCTGCCGCCCCGAAGTGCGGAACGAGCGCGGCAGAAACGAGACCTGTGCCGGGCCGGTCGTCGATTCGGCGTGGCGCAGCCGCATCGGCGCCACCGCAATATCCGCCGCGCCGACCGCTTCCCAGGATCGGCGGGAATGGGCGGCATAGGCCACGACCTTCAGCCGGGGCGCCTCGACGCCGAACGGGACTTCGAGGCGCGCGTCGAAAGCCCTGTTCTTCAGGGTTGTTCGAGCTGTCTGAAGTTCGCGGCCCTTGTCGTCGAGCAGCGAGACCCACACGTCAGCGGAGTCAGGGATGGAAGGCGAAACCGTCCGCATGTCCCGATGCTGTCCCGCATCGGTGACGCATAAACGGCAGAGCGCCTGAATCTCCGCCGGAACGTGTTCGCGCGCGGCGCCGCGCACTTGGAGAATCGCGGGACCGGGCGCGTCGATCTGCCCGGGCGTCACCGTCAGTTCGAGCGCATTGGGCGGCCATGTGAAGGGCGTCGCAGGATCGCCCAGCAGGACGTAACTGTCACTGAAGGGCAGGCGCCCGCCCTGGGCCAGGACCAGCCACATCTTCGCCTCGGTCGTGGCCATGCCCAGCGTGCGGCGCTGTTCGGGCCGTCCGTAGAGGCCGCGAAAGATGCCGGATTGCAGCGCGTATTCGTCGCCCGGCAGATCGCGCGTGGCAGCGAAGACGCCGATGCCGCCGCCATCGGCCTTGCGCAGGATCAGTTCGCCGATGCTGGCCGTGTAGGGGCGTATGGGGAAGTCGAAGTTGCCGGTAAAGCATGTCACCTGCGTGTAAAAGGGAAGTCGCATGCCGTTTTCGAGGCGCGGAACGTCCTTCCAGAAAAAGACCTTCTGCTTGCTGAGGAGCGTCACGCCGCCGTGTCCGGCGTAGTGCATGACCAGACAGCCATCCGACAGCCGGCCCATCATCTCATAGTTGCAGGGCGGGCTGAGTTTGGCGCCGAGCATGAGGGGATGGTAATGGTCGATGAAGGGAAAGTCGTTGACTTCGAGATTGCGCGTGGCCAGCGCCTGCGGCTCGCGCGCGACGTCAGGCTGGAACAGATGCTCATAGCCGGCATCGAGCATCCACAGCGCGCGGGCGCGCCACGGGCCGAGGGGCAGTTCGGTTTCATAGCGGACGATTTTTTCGGCGATGGCGCGCGCCTCGGCCGGCTCGCGGGCCGACAGGCGGCCCACCATCATGGCAGGGAACTCGCCGCGGCCCAGGAAGCGGGCGAACCCGGCGTCGTCGGCCGGTGTCTGCTCAGTGACCTGGTTGTTTTCGTAAAAGCTGGGAACCTGGTTGGCGACGAGCGTGGTCGTTTCATCGCCGAAATGCAGGCTGGCGTCTCCGACAAGGAGCAGATAGGTGGGCGCGGGGGGCGCCCAATGTTCGAAGGCGTGGGCGGCCAGCGCGCGGATCGCCATCGGCCGCGGCAGGCCGGCGCTGAAGCACAGATACGCGTCGCCCACGTCCACCACCTCGACGCGGCAGCCCTGTCGGCGGCGGTAAGCGACGAGTGGTTCGAGGGCCTTGCGGAAGTCCGGCGTCGTGACAATGAGAATGTCGGCGCCGCGCGTCTGGCGGGGGGATGGGGGGAGGAAAGGAGGGGTCTTGGTGGACCTTGTGGGCGAAGTGGGACGCGGGGGGCGGCGCCCGTCCGCGTGTATCTGTGTCAAGTCCCAGTCCGGCCGCCGGACAAGTCGCATCCATTCCGGGCGGATCGTGACCGGCGCGGCGTCCCTCATCGCAACGGTGGCGACGGGCGCCGCCGGCGCCGCAGGCTCTTCAAGACGCGCCGGGCTGAAGGTCGCATAAATCCGGGAGCCTTCCAGGTAGGGGCGGGCGGAAGCGGGCGCGGCAAACAGAATCTTTGTGAAGGGCGTCAGAGGTTTTTCGGAAACCTGAAAAGCCAGCGGCCTGCCCTCATGCCACAACCGCAGTTGTTCCAGCGCGGCAAACATCTCCGAACGGGGCGTCTGGAAAACTGTCAGCAAATCCAGGGCGCGAACTTCGAGACGGCCTTTCACGTCGGGCGTGGCCACCTCGACGGCCTCGGCGCACTCGGGTGGAAAGGCCCACGCCCTGGGCGTCAGCGCGGGATTGGGCCGGGGCCGTTCCGACTGAAAGGCCCCCGCGGCCAAATCCGCAAGGGGCGCATTGATGGCGACGGCTTCGGCGACCAAGTCCATCGCATTGCGCAGATGGCCGTCGGCGCAGACGGACACCTCCGCCGGTCGCGGCGCGGGCGCGTCTGAGATCACAAAGTCGAATGTCTTTTCCAGGGCGTCTGCGCTCTTCGCCTTCTCCCAAAAATCGAACAGCAGAACGCGCGCCAGCGCGATGTTGCGGAACGGCTCCGGCTCGAAGAGGCGCAGATATTTTTCGTGGTCCGGCGTCGCGCATTGGATGGACGCGCCGATCGGAAGCGCGATAAAAGCGTTGTGGCGAAGGGGGGCCGAATGGGTCGTGGCGTTGTCCGACAGCGCGACGCGCAACGTCACGCGATGGCCCTGTTGCCTGACGAAACGCCACTCCAGCGGCCGGAAGGAAGCGGGCTGCGCGCGCGCGCCTGCCGCCGCCAGCGCAAGAAGGAGGGCCCGCGCCGCCCATCCCATCGCCCCAGGCGCGCGACGAACGCGCCACGCCCTCCGCCCGGTTCTCAGGAGCCGGGGGAAGCCGTCCGCGGCCGGCGGACGCGGCATGTTGTTGCGATCCGTCATTTGAAAGCATGGCCCCCAGGGCGAAACATTCGGTCGGGCGCCCGGGCCTTGGCGCGGGCGCGACGCCGGCTCATTGTGCCGCGCCTCCGAGCGCCGCTTCAAGCCGCAAACCGGAACCGGACGGAAACATCAAGCGGCAGGCCCGTCAGAACAGTTCCAGTTGCCGGTCTTCGGAAGGAAGCGCGGAATGCTCGACGCAACACGCGCGCAGATGGGGGAAGGCGCGCAGCAGCTCGGGCGGCGCCGGAGGGCGCTTGCCGGTCAGGACGTGCTTGAGTTCGAGGGTCAGGGCGACCGCCTTGCCGCCGAAGTGGTTGTTGGCAATGACCAATGTGCGCTCGGTCTGGGCGAGAATCTCGTTGATGCGCCCGGCCCATTCGGAAATCTCGCTGGAATTATAGAGGTAGTTGTAGCGTTCGGGCGAGTTTCCATCCGAAGTGAACCACACATCGCGGCGGCGTCCATGGAAGCGCACGTAGGCCGGCGGGGCGGTGACGATGGCCGTCGGTCCGATGGACGGGCCGATGACCGGCTGATCGATGTTGCAGAAGCCGCAGCCCAGCCCGCGCAACAGGTCAAAAAACTCATCGCGCAGCCATGAGGCATGCCGCACTTCGACGACCAGCCCCCACCGGCCAAACGTTCCGGCCAGGCGGCGGATGCGTTCGATCCCGGCGGCGTCGAACTTGAACGACCAGGGAAACTGCGCCAGGACCGCGGCCAGGCGTCCGGCGTCGGCCAGGCGGCGGGCAACGTGTTGGAACGAATGGGCGGCGGGCGAATCGACCTCGGCTTCCTCGTGGGTGAAGCCCTTCCACAGTTTCAGAGAAAACACGAACCGTGGGAAATCGGCCACCGCCGCCAGCCAATGGTCGGCCAGGCGGACCGTCGGCACATGGTAGAACGTGGTGTTGACCTCGACAGCGTCCACGTAGCGCGCCAGATACCTCAGCGGCTCCTGACTGGCCCTGTGGACCGGATAGAACGGGCCGCGCCAGTCCGCATAGGACCATCCGGCCGTTCCCAGATATAGCTCGCTCTTGCCCATGCCCGGACTTCCAGGAATCGGGACGGAAAAGCCCCACGGATGGCAATCTAGATGATTTCGAAATGCTTTTTCTGCTCGTCAAAGGTTTTCTTGACGTTCAGGAGCATCTGGTTGATGCGGCCCGGCTGCAATTTCAACAGCGTGGCGGCGATGTGTTCGCTGACGTCGAACTCGATCGGCATGCGGATGCCAATGCCCAGACGGTATTGGAACAGATTGGCCAGGCAGACGATCAGAGCGGTTTCGGAGCCATACTGTTCGGCCTCGGACGACTGCTTCAGCGCCTGTTCGGTGACATGGTGATACTGGACGGCAATCCGCAGGTCCTCGCTCAGGCGCCATTTCTGCGCGATCAGGCTGCCCAGGTCCGGATGGGAATATCCATACACCTTTTCCTCCTCGGCGAGAATCTCCGAAGGACCGGCGTTGGCGTTGTAAACCTCTTTCATGACCCTGACGTAGCGGTCGCGGCTCATGGCGCTCATGACGACGCGGCCAATGTCGTGCAGCAGGCCGGCAGTGAAGGCCTCGTCGGGGTCCAGGCGTTTGGTCGCCCGGGCGATCTCGTGGGCGGCGAAGGCCGCGCCGATCGAATGGTCCCACAACAGGGCCTCGAGCAGGCCGGGGTTTTTCATGATGTGGCGCGTGCTGCTGGAGATCACCAATCCCTTGACCGCCGGATAGCCTATCAGGACAACCGCGTCCTGAACGGTGTTGACGCTTTTGCTGCGGCCATAGAAAGGCGAATTGGCGACTTGAAGGATGCGCGCCGTCATGGACTGGTCCTGCGCGATGACCTTGGCGATCTGCGAGGCGTTTGAATCGGGATCGCCCACCAGCCGCATGATCTCGGTGGCGACCTGTGGCATTGAAGGGACATCGTCGATATTGATCTTGTTGATCAGGGTTATTTCGGACATACCGTTTATCTCCCGCCTTGCGCCGGACTTCCCGCCCCGGTGGCGCTTTGATCGCCACGCGGGAGAAAGTTTAGGCAACGATGCCGCGTAACAACACCGAAAAAATGAGCCAGACGAAGGTTTCGCTTGAGACGCGGCCGCAACCCGGCCTATAGTGCGATGGTTTGCCTCCAATGCCTGCCCTGCTGCCCAGCGCTGAATCGCTACTGACGGCCGTTCCGGTGGCCATTGTCACTCTGGATGAGCACGGGGAGTTGACCCCCGTCAACCCGGCCGCCGCCCACTGTCTGAGCTGTGCGCCCGGGCAACCCCAATCGCTGGCCCGTTTGTGCTCCGCGCCCCAGCACAATCTTGAATCGGAAATCCTGGCCACGGTGCAGCGCGCCGGACACTGGGAAGGGCAGCTGCGGATCGCTCTGTCGGAGACCGTGGAGCGCCGCTACCAGGCCCGATTCGCGCGCATGCAGGACGACGGCGGCGCACAGGTGGCCATCGGCGTGCTGGAGGAATCCGACCCGCTGTTTGAACTGCGCCAGCGCCTGGACGAGAACGAGCGATACATCGCCGTCGGCCGGATGGCCGGCGGCATCGCCCACAATCTTAACAACGCGATGGTGGCCGTCCTGGGCTATTCGTCCATGATGAGCGGAATGCTCAAGGGCGACCCCCGCTTGTCGCGTTTCATTGACCGCATCGTCGCCGCGTCGCAACGCGCCGCCGACTTGATCCGCCAGTTTCTGAGTTTCAGCCGGACCTCGGACCTCCAGCCGGTGTTGTTGAGCCTGGGCGACGTGGCGGAAATCGCCGCCAAACTCTACATCAAGTCCGATCCGCCGGGCGTGACGCTGGATTACCACATCGAGCCGAATCTGCCGCTGGTGCGGGGCACGCCCTTCAGCCTGCATCAGGCGCTGCAGAGCCTGCTCCAGATTATTCAGGACCATGCCCCGGCCAAGCCAGTCCTGGCGCGCCTGACCAGCCGCAAGGTGACGGGATGCGCCAGCGATATGAAAAACACATGGAAAGCGCAGGACGCCGTTCTGGTCGAAATCGCAGGGCCCTGCCGGTCCGAGACCGTGGATGCGTTGATCGCCCAGCTCTCGGCCGGAACGGCGGCGCTTCCCGATTCCGCCTCGATGGGCCTCGAACTGGCCCGCCGTGTCGCCGCCGAGCACCATGGCTGGATGGAGATCGTTCCCGAGGGCGGCGGCCTGCGCTTTCAAATCTTCATCCCCACGCGCGCCGCCATGGAGGACCGCGGCGAGACCTTGGCCGCCGCGGCGCCGGCCGCACGGAACGGACACTTGCCGGCGGCGCGCCCGGCCGGCGCCCGGCTGCCCGTGATCCTCGTCGTGGACGACGAGGACCTGGTGCTGGAAATGGCCAAGGACCTGTTGTCGGAGGGTGGATATCAAGTCCTGACCGCCAACCGTGGCCTGTCAGGACTGGAGACGCTGGCCACGACCGACACGATCGACATGGTCATTCTGGACCGTTCCATGCCCGACCTCGATGGCCTTGAAGTCTATGGCCAGCTGCGACAGACGCGCCGCGAACTGCCGGTGTTGATCTCGACGGGACACAACATCGAGGATTCGAAGAAAGAGATGAGCGGCGACCCCCACCTGGGCTTCATTCAGAAGCCATTCTGCTTTTCGGACCTGATGACCGCCGTTCGCGGCATGCTCGCCCCCGCGCCGCCGTCGGCGTGAACCAGCGATCGCAGCCTCCGGACAGCCGCGCGAACGTAGTTCCTCAGGACGCGGGGGGAACGCGCCGCTGCGCGCAACGTGCGCAGGATGTAGCGCGGGCGCAGATACAGCCGCAGCAACGCGCGCCGCCGCCATTGCGTCAGTTCGGCCCCGGACAATTCATAGCTGCGCAGGGCGGCCCGGGCGTAGCTGCTTTCCGAGGGCGCGGAGCCCTCAAACAGACCGTCGCGCCGCGCGATTTCCCACAACTCGGTCCCCGGCAGCGGATAGGCGACATTGAAATCGAAGAAATCCGGATCGAGCCGGCGGACCATGTCGAACGTCTCGGCGAGCGTCTGGCGCGTTTCCCACGGCAGGCCGACAATGAAGAAGGTGTGGGCGGCCAGTCCGGCGCGCCGGACGGCCGCGACCGCCTCGAAAGCCCTTTCCACACGGCTCGACTTGCCCATGCGGTCCAGCAACTGCTGACTGCCGCTCTCAACGCCGAACGCCACCACCCAGCAGCCCGCCCGCCGCAGCCATTGCGCCCGTTCGTCATCCATCGTATCGACACGGCTGTTGCAGCCCCAGCGAATGTCCAGTCCCGCGTCGCAGATGCCCCGGCACAGTTCGATCAGCCAGGATTTTTTGATGGTGAACGTGTCGCCGTTGAATAAGAACTCGCGAATGCCGTGGCGTTCGACGCACTCGCGCAATTCGTCCACAATCGCAACGGGCGATCGGAACCGGACGCGATAGTTCGACAACGCTCCGGCGGGACAAAAGATGCAGTGTGACGGACAGCCCCGGTTGGCCGAAATGACCGAGATCGGATTGCCGGTTTCGGGGCTGAGATACAACCGGTGATCGAGCAAGTCCCGCGCGGGCAGCGGCAGCGCGTCCAGGTCCTTGACGATGGGCCGTTCCGAAGAGATGAAGACGTTGGTAAGCGCCCCGCCCTGCGTGGCGCGAGCGTCCGGGTCGCGCGTGGCGCCGGCGCGCATCCGGAACGCCACCCCGGGAATCGCGCTCCACTCGCGGCGCGGCTCTTTGCCGGGTTCTGTCAGTTTCAGCAGATCGGGAAGAACCGCCTCAACCTCGCCCCAGCAGATGAGGTCCAGGTCCGCTTCGACCGTCAGGATGCGCGCGGCGTCGTATCGCAGGTATTCGCCGCGGGCGAGGGTGAGGGCGCCGGGATGGACAGACTTGAGCGCGCGGGCGGCCTCGATATCGGCGGCGGCGGTGGCCGAGGTGGTGTTGATCAGCAGGGCGTCGGGGCGGGCCGATTGCAGTTCCCGGCGACAATCCTCCCACGAGGCGCCCATCGCGGGGTAGTCGCGAACCTGTGCGGACCATCCCGCGCGGCGCGCCACGGCGGCATACAACGCCAGTTCCATCGGAGGGAAAACGACGTTGACCGTCTGGTCCTCGACGCGGCTTTGGCAGCGGTCGTCCCGGCGATACAAGCCCGAAGGCGGATTAATGAAATAGGCTGTTTTCATGTTTGTCGGCAAGCGCGACGGATGAAAAACCGCGCCGGATCATTGAAGAATACGGCAATGATCCGATTCCAGGATCGCCGGCGCCGGCGCGGACTATAGCGCGAAGCGCGCGCCGCACAAACGGGAAACGCCCCCGTTCCCCTTCCTCGATTGCCTCCGCTTCCAAGAAACCGCTGGACGCCGCGCGCCCGCGCCGGATTAGCATGGGCGCGTCACGATCACGACGCCGGAGTTTGCCATTTTATCGCGTCCTTCCGGCCCACTGCGTCCATGACCGCCAACTGCAACGCCACAGACACGCGAGGCCACCATGACCGACTGCTACTTGGGAATTGAAATCGGCGGGACCAAGCTCCAGGCCGTCATCGGCGACGGCGGGGCGCGCATCCTCGATCGCCGCCGCATGGTCGTCGATCTCGACAAAGGCGCCGCAGGCATCCGCGCCCAGATCGAGCGGGCCGTTGCCGAGCTGACGGCAAGCGCCCGGCCACGCGCCGCCGCCATCGGCTTTGGCGGTCCCGTCGATCACGCCGCCGGCCGGATCGCCATCTCGCACCACGTCGAAGGATGGAACGGCTTTGATATCGCGCCGTGGCTGGAACGTGTGACCGGCATTCCGACGCAGCTGGAGAACGATACGAACACCGCGGCGCTGGCCGAGGCGCTGCGGGGCGCCGGCAAAGGCGTCCGGCTTGTCTCCTACGTCAACTTCGGCAGCGGAATGGGTGGCGGCATGGTCGTGGACGGGCGCCTTTATCACGGCGACACGCCGGGCGAGGCCGAGGTGGGATTGCTGGCTTTCGACAAGGAAGGACATAATTTCGAATCGCTGTGCAGCGGGTGGGCCGTGGACGCGAAGGTCCGCCGGGCAATCGCCGCGAATCCCGGCGGCGCCCTGGCGCGGCTGGCCGCCGGCGCCACGCGCGGCGAGGCGCGATTCCTCGCCCCGGCCATCGAGCAGGGCGACGCCGGCGCGCGCGCGATTCTGGACGAAGTCTGTGAGAACATCGCCTGGGCGCTGTCGCATGTGGTCCATCTGTTCCATCCGCAGATTCTCATCTTGGGCGGCGGTCTGTCGCTGATTGGCGAGCCCTTGCGTTCCCGCGTGGCGGCCCGGCTGCCGGGATTCCTGACCACGTCGTTTCGTCCCGGCCCGCCGGTGGTTCTGTCGGCGCTGGGCGAAGACGTCGTCGTCGTGGGGGCGTTGCTGCTGGCGATGGAGAAGGCCGCGTCCCCCCGGGTGAAGCGTCGCGATCGGGAAAACTCATGAAACCTCTGCTGCTGGCCACCAGCAACAAGCACAAGATCGAAGAAATCTCGGCCATTCTGGAGTTGCTGGGGCTGGCAAAGGCGCTTGAACTCCATTCGACAGAC
>Ga0101944_10004230_pt1 | contig 18154 bp, 17 predicted proteins | sample DewCreD2012metaG_FD_75245 | JGI IMG/M metagenome (GOLD analysis project Ga0101944, IMG submission 75245) | Hot spring sediment bacterial and archeal communities from British Columbia, Canada, to study Microbial Dark Matter (Phase II) - Dewar... ... | reverse complement strand
CGGAAGCGCCGGCGGAGCCCCTCGTCGGCGATCACAGCGAAGCCGCATCCCAGGCCGGCCAGGTTGAAGGTCTTGCTGGGGGAAAGCAGCGTGATCGTGCGGCGGGCGATCTCCGGGTCGAGGGTGGCGAGCGGCCGGTGCCGCAGGCCGGGCTCGAGGACGAGGCCGGCGTGGATTTCGTCGGAGCAGATCGTGAGGCCGGAGCGCAGGCAGAAATCGGCCACGGCCTCGAGCTCCTCCTGCCGGTAGACCCGGCCCACGGGGTTGTGGGGGTTGCAGAAGAGGAAGAGGCGGCTGCGCGGGGTGAGCGCCGCCTGCAGCCGCTCGAAGTCGATCTCCCAGCGGCCGCCCGCCTCGGCGAGCCGCACGGCGACCAGGCCGCGGCGGGAGAAGCGCGGCGCCGAGAGGAAGGGCGGGTAGATCGGGACGAGGGTGAGCACGTCGTCGTGGTCCTCGCCGACCGCGCGGCAGACGACGTTCAGCCCGGTCCCCAGCCCGGGCAGCCAGACGATCCACTCGGGGGCGACCTCCCAGGCGTAGGTCGCGGCGAGATGCGCGGCGACCGCCTCCACGAGGCTGGCCGGGGGGGCGGTGTAGCCGAAGACCCCGTGCTCCACGCGGCGGCGCAGGGCCTCGAGGACGGCCGGGGGCGACCGGAAGTCCATGTCCGCAACCCACAGCGGAATCACGTCGCGGCCGGCATAGCGCTCCCATTTCTCGCTGGCCGTGCCGCGGCGGTCGATCACGGCATCGAAGTCGTCCATGGCCTCGGGATTCCTTTCCCCCGCGCGCGGGCGCCCCGAGACGGGGCTCAGCGCCGGCCGCGGAGCAGTTCCTGGTAGGCTTCGCTCAGCCGGATGAAGCGCTCGTGGCTTCCGCCCCGGTCGGGGTGGAGCTCGCGCGCGCGCCGACGGTAGAGCCGCGTGAGCTGCCGCCGGTTCATGGCCTGGAGATCGGCGAACGGCCGGCCGAAGGCCTCGGCCGCGGCCTCGGGCCCCGGCGGCCGGGGGGCGGCGGGGCGGAAGGCCTGCCGGCGGTGGAGGAACTCGTCCAGAAACTCGGCAAAGGGCGGCGGGCCGAACTCGAAGTCGAAGTACATCACGACATAGCGCGCGAGGTAGCCCCGCATCCGGTCTTCGAACCGCAGCCCGCCCCAGAAGCGCGTGTCCTCGAGCAGCCCGCAGAGGCAGGCGAGGAAGCGCTCGTCCATCTCCGCGGGGTCGAGCGCTTGGGGGCTTTCGCGGGCGTAGCGCTGGGGGAAAAACCGCTGCAGGTCGAAAATGGCGAAGGTGTAGGCCTTGAGCTCGCGCGGCCGCAACCCGGTCTCCTGGTCCATGAACCCCTGTTCGATCTCGTCGCGCGACTTTCCGGAAAAGTGCGCCCACAGCGAGGCCGGCAGGCGCTCCATCCCCCGGGGGTCGGTCTGGCCGGTGCGGAGGAAGAAGAGCCGGCGGCGGTCGAAGGGATGGACCTCCGCCGCGGGGGCCTCCCGGCGGGGGCGGCGGTCGTCGCGCACCCGCTGCTGGCGTTTGCGGAAGGGTTCAAGCCGGCGGCGGATCGTCTCCTCGAGGAAGGGCCAGAAGAGGTCTTCGAGCTCCTCGGGCGCGGGGTCCACCCCGCGGTCCTCCAGCGCCGCGAGCAGCTCCTCGGCGAAGTAGAAGGCGTTGCCGCCGGGGTAGACGAGGAAGCGCCGCGGCTCGGCCCCGAGGTCGCAGAGGTCGCGGTGCCCGAAGCCCTCCCCGGCGGGGACGGACTCGCGGAGGATGTAGCGCGGTTTTCCCGCCTGCACGGTTCGCGCGAGGTACATGGGGGTCATCCTCGGGCCCGGTCCGCCGGACCCGGCGATCGGCTCCCGGGGGGGCCCGGCCCGACGCCGGGGCTTGAGCATCGCCCCCACCGGGGCATAGAATGGGGCGCAAGGCCCGCGCAGGCAACCCCCCCGCGAAAAAGGAGCGCGCCATGGACACGACCCGTCACGAACGCCCCCTCGGGCGAAGCGGCATCCGCGTTTCCCCCGTCCTCATGGGCCTCTGGCAGGCCGGCCGGGAGATGTGGGCCGGGATCGACGACGCCGCCATCCGGCGGGCCATCCGCGCCGCCGTCGACGCCGGCATCACCGCCTTCGACACCGCCGAGGTCTACGGCAAGGGGCACTCCGAGCGCATGCTGGCCGCCGCCACCGCCGACATCCGCGAGCGCGTGGTCTACTGCACGAAGGTCTTCGCCAACCACCTGCGCCGCGACCCGCTCATCGCCGCCTGCGAGCGCTCGCTCAAGAACCTCAAGACGGACCGCATCGATCTCTACCAGATCCACTGGCCCTCGACGAGCTGGTCGACGCCCCGGGTGCCGATCGAGGAGACGATGGCCGCCCTGGGCGACCTGAAGGCGCAGGGGAAGATCCGGGCGATCGGGGTGTCCAACTTTTCGCGCGCCCAGCTCGAAGAGGCGCTCGCCTGCGGCCGCGTCGACAGCCTGCAGCCGCCCTATTCCCTCTTCTGGCGGCATGTGGAGCGGGACGCGGCGGCCTTCTGCCGGGAGCACGAGATCACGATTCTCGCCTACTCGCCGCTCGCCCAGGGCATCCTCGCCGGCCGCTTCGGGCCCGAGCCGCGCTTCGCCCCCGGCGACCACCGCGCCAAGAACCGCCTCTTCCGGCCGGAGATCTACCCCCACGTGCAGGCGGCCCTCGAGGAGCTGCGGCCGATCGCGGCCCGCCGCTCGGTCAGCCTCGCCCAACTCGCGCTCGCCTGGGTGATCGCGCAGCCGGGCACCTGCGCCATCGCCGGGGCGCGCAACGAGGCCCAGGTGCGCGAAAACGCGGCGGCCATGGACGCCCGGCTCGACGCCGCGGACCTCGCGGCGCTCGACCGCATCGGCCGCCGGGTCACCGACCGGCTCGACGAGAACCCCGTCCCCTGGGAGTTCTGAGCCTCCCTCAGCAGGTGAAGGGGTAGAAGTGGTGGTAGCAGAAGCCGCCGGGGTCGCCGTAGGCGACCTCGACGTCGGCCAGGCAGGCGCCGACCGCCTCCCGGGCGCGCTCCTCGTAGTCGGGCCGCTCTTCCTCCCGCCGCTTGCAGGGCAGGCAGATCGGCTCGTGGTCGTAGACCGACAGGATGCGCGGATCCGCCGGGGCGAGCGCCGCCCCGCAGCGGCCGCAGGCGGTCGCACAGCGCAGGGCGTCTTTCCAGTTGCGGCTCACGGAACCCTCCTTCCCGGTGCGGCGGCCGCGGGGCTCACCCCCGGGGAAGCATCCCCCGCACCAGCTCCTTCAGGATGTCGACGAGGTTTCCCCCCCGCTCGCGTCCGATGCGATGCGCCTCCTCGACGATGCGCGCGGCGTGGCGCCGGAGTTCCTCCTCCGCCGGCGGGGTCCGCCCCTCGCGCGCGAGATGCCAGCGCAGCAGCCGCAGCGCAAGCGCCTCTTCCCGACGCCGGAGAAACCCCATGTCAGCCTCCCCGGCCGCCGCGGCCGCAGATCCGCTCCGCCAGGTCCTCCAGCACCCGCCGCGGGGCGAGCGTCGAGGATTTCAACGCGGCTTCGGCCGCGACCGCGCGCTCGAGCCCGGCGGCCAGCTCCGCGCGGGAGAACCGCAGCGCCTGGCCGAGCAGCACGAACACCGGGTAGGTGCTCCCCGGGTTGCGCACCAGCCGCAGGTCGCCGGGCGCGCTCTCGGGCCGCTCCGCCTCCGTGTCTGCCGCCCCCGGCCCGGCCGCCAGGCCGCGGTCGTAGTCGACCACGGCGGGCCAGAGGGTCTTCTGGAAGGCGGCGTAATCGAGGCGCCGGCGGCGCAGGACCGCGCCCGGCCCGGAGAGAAAGTCCTCGGCCACGATCAGCCGGCGCAGCAGCTTCGCCATCCCCGCCAGCAGCGCGAGCGGGTGGGTGCCCGCCTCCCAGAGCGACGCGAGCACGGCGAGCGCCCGCTCGCGGTCGCGGTCCCCCAGGGCCTGGGTGAGCTCGAAGAGGGGGTCGGTCCGCGAGCGGGAGAGGACGGCGGCGACGTCCTCGGCCGTGATCTGCGCCCGTTCGCCCACGTAGGCGATCAGCGTCTCGAGGTTGGCGGCGTAGACGCCGGGGTCGAAGCCGGTCAGGCCGGAGAGGGCCGCGCGCGCGGCGGGGCTCAGGGCCTTGCCGCTCCCGGCGAGCCGGGTGCGCGCCACCTCCTCGAGAAGCGCCTCGCGCGCGGCCCGCTCGGCGCGCCGCTCGCCGCGCGGGACCGAGCAGTCGACCACGACCCCGCGGCGCCCCAGCGTGCGGTAGAGGCTGCGCCGCCGGTCGACCGCCCCGCAGGTGAGGACGAGGCGGTTGCCGGGGGGGAGCTCGCCGGCCAGCGCCCGCTCGAGCAGGGCTGCGGCATCGGCGGCGGGCGCCGCGGGCTCCGCCTCGGCCTCTTCGGCGAGCAGCGCGCGCAACCCCTCATCCCCCGGCTCGGCGCCGGCCGGACGCCACGCGGCGGGCATCCGCTTCAGGGCCTGGGCGGCGGTGAGCCCCTCGAGGGCGAGGGCCGAGCGCAGCTTCGCCCGGGCCTTGCCCCGCTCGCCTGCGGCGAGCAGCCGGCGCGCCTCCTCGATCAGGGACGCGGCGCGGCCGGCCTCCGGGAAGAGGGGGGCGTCCCGCCAGCAGACGACCTTGCCGGGCCCGAGCAGGGCGTAGGTCCGCAGGGCGGCGAGCACCTCCCCCGCCGGGACGGCCGCCCCCTCGAAGACCTCGAGCGCGGCGCTGCGCGGGCCCTCGGGCAACAGCGCCTGAAGCAGGCGCTCCAGGGCCTCGCGCACGAACCAGGCCTCGCCGTGGATCAGAAAGACATCGGGGGCCGGGGCTTCCGCGCTCCCGCGCCGGGGGTCCTCCAGCCACCCCGCAAGCTCCCGGAAGGCGATCTCGGCCATGCCGCGCCCCCCCTCAGCCCGCGCCGCCGGGGCGATCGCCGCCCGGCCGCGGGGGGCGGAGCGCATGGAGGGCGAAGAGCCCGACCCCCACGGTGATCGCGCTGTCGGCGACGTTGAAGGCCGGCCAGTGCCAGGAGCCCGCGTAGACGTCGAGGAAATCGACGACCTCGCCGAACCGCACGCGGTCGATCAGGTTGCCCACGGCGCCGCCGAAGACAAGGGCGATCCCGATCGAGAGCCGGCGCCGGGCGGGCGGGGTCTGGAGATAGAGCACCAAGAGGACGACCGCGGCGGCGACCGCCGCCGCGGCGAAGAGCGCGAGCCGCAGCCCGGGGTCGAGCTGCTGCAGGAAGCCGAAGGCGCCGCCGGGGTTGCGCACGTGGGTGAGGTCGAAAAAGCCGGGGATCACCGGGAGGCTCGCCCCCGGGGGCAGCGCGTCGAGCACGAGCCGTTTCGTCGCCTGGTCGAGCGCCACCACCCCGCCCGCCACGAGGAACAGCCGGGGCAGCGCGGCGCGTCCCGGAAAGCGGGGGCTGGCGGGGGTGCCGCTCACGAGGCGGCCTCGAGGGCGCCGCGGCAGCGCCGGCAAATGCCCGGGGAATCGGCGGACTCCCCGACCGAGGGGTCGAAGACCCAGCAGCGGGCGCACTTGCGGCCCGGGGCCGGCTCGACCCGCACGGAGACCTCCCCCGCCTCCCCGCCGGGGCCGGAGCCCGCGCGCCGCCGGAGGTCGACCGCGGAGACGATGAAGACCGTGGGCAGCTCGGGGGCGAAGGGCGAAAGCCGCTCGTAGAGGCCGTCTTCGGCCTCGAGGACCACCTTCGCCTCGAGCGACTGGCCGATCCGCTTTTCGGCGCGCGCCGTCTCCAGCGCGCGGGTCACCTCCCCGCGCACGCGGAAGACGGGCTCCCAGCGCTCGGCGAGGCCGGCGTCGATCCAGGCCGGGTCCGGCTCCGGCAGGGCGCTCAGGTGCACGCTCTGCTCCCGGCCGGAGCCGGGCAGGTGGCGCCAGATCTCCTCGGCGGTGAACGGCAGGATCGGGGCGAGCAGCCGGGTCAGGCCCTCGGCGAGAAGGAACAGGGCCGTCTGGGCGCTCCGCCGCAGGGGGGAGGCCGCCGCCGAGGCATAGAGGCGGTCCTTGAGGATGTCGAGGTAGAGGGCGGAGAGGTCGTTGGCGCAGAAGGTGTGCACCCCGTGAACGATCCCGTGGAATTCGTAGTCCTCGTAGGCGCGGCGCGCCCGTTCCACGAGCCGCTGCCAGCGGTGGAGGAAGACGCGGTCGATCTCGAGCATCGCCTCGGGCGGGACGGCGTCCCGCCGGGGGTCGAAGTCGTAGAGGTTGCCGAGCAGGAAGCGGCAGGTGTTGCGGATCCGGCGGTAGGCGTCGCTCAGCTGGGAAAGGATGGTCTCCGAGATGCGGATGTCGTCGCGGTAGTCGGAGGCCGCCACCCACAGACGCAGGATCTCGGCCCCGAAGCGGTCGATCACCTCCTTGGGGGCGATGACGTTGCCGAGCGACTTGGACATCTTGCGCCCCTCGGCGTCCACCACGAAGCCGTGGGTCAGGACCGCCTCGTAGGGGGCGCGGCCGCGCGTTCCGACCGCGGTGAGCAGCGAGCTGTGAAACCACCCGCGGTGCTGGTCGCTGCCCTCGAGATAGAGATCGGCCGGCCAGCGCAGCTCCTCCCGTTCCTCCAGCACGGCGGCATGGCTCACCCCGGAGTCGAACCAGACGTCCAGGATGTCGCTTTCCTTGCGCAGGCGCCCGCCGCCGCAGGCCGCGCAGCGGGTGCCGGCAGGCAGGAGGCCCTCGGCTTCGCGCTCGAACCAGACGTCGGCGCCGTGCTCGCAGAAGAGGCGGAAGATGTGCTCGGCGATCGCCTCATCGAGCACGAGCCCGCCGCAGCCCTCGCAGGTGAAGACCGGGATGGGCACCCCCCAGACGCGCTGGCGCGAGACGCACCAGTCGGGCCGGTTCGCAATCATGCCGGAAATGCGCTCGCGGCCCCAGGCGGGGATCCAGCGCACGCGGTCGATCGCCTCGAGCGCCCGGCGCCGCAGCCCGTTCTTGTCCATGGAGATGAACCACTGCGGGGTGGCCCGGAAGATCACGGGCTGCTTGCAGCGCCAGCAATGCGGGTAGCTGTGGGCGTACGCCTCGGCGTGGACCAGGCTGCCGTTTTCCCGCAGGGCCTCGACGATCCGCGGGTTGGCCTCGTGGACGGAAAGCCCCCCGAAGCGCGGGACCTCCGGCAGGAAACGGCCCTCGTCGTCGACCGGCGAGTAGGCCTCCAGCCCGTAGCGCCGCCCGACGTCGTAGTCCTCCCGGCCGTGGCCGGGGGCGGTATGCACGCAGCCGGTGCCGGCGTCGAGGGTCACGTGCTCGGCGAGCACGAGGAGCGAGTCGCCGCCGGTCAAGGGGTGGCGGCAGCGCAAGCCCTCGAGGCGCCGCGGGTCGACCGGGCCGAGCACGCGCGCCGTGCCGCGGCCGACGGCCTGGAGAAACGGCCCGAGGAGCTCCCGGGCGATCAGCCAGGCCTCCCCGGGGTCGCCCTCGACGGCCGCGTAGGCGTAGTCCGGGTGCAGGGCGACCGCCCGGTTCGCCGGGAGCGTCCAGGGGGTCGTCGTCCAGATCACGGCGACCGGCCGCCGCCCGGAGAGCTCCGGGAAGGCCCCCGCCGGCGGCGGGTCGGCCAGCGGGAACTTGACGTAGATCGAGGGCGAGGAGTCCTCCTCGTACTCGATTTCCGCCTCGGCGAGCGCCGTGCGGCAGGTGAAGCACCAGTGAATCGGCTTGCGGCTGCGGACGAGATCGCCCGAGAGGCCGAAGCGCAGGCATTCGCGCGCGATGATCGCCTCGTAGCGGGGATCCATCGTGAGGTAGGGGCGCTCCCAGTCGCCCATCACGCCCAGTCGCCGGAACTCCTCGCGCTGGATGGCGATGAAGCGCTCGGCGTACTCGCGGCACAGCCGGCGCACCTGGGTGAGGCCGAGGGCGCGCTTGCGCTCCCCGAGTTCCTTGTCCACGTTGTGTTCGATCGGCAGCCCGTGGCAGTCCCAGCCGGGGACGTAGACCGCGTCCCACCCGGCCATCTGGCGCGAGCGGACGATGATGTCCTTGAGGATCTTGTTGAGGGCGGTGCCGATGTGGATGTGGCCGTTGGCGTACGGGGGGCCGTCGTGCAGGATGAAGCGCTTGCGGCCCCGGGAGGCGGCGCGGATCGTCTCGTAGAGCCGCGCGGCCTCCCAGCGGGCGAGCTGCTCGGGCTCGCGCCGCGCGAGGTCGGCTTTCATCGGGAAGGGCGTGGAGGGAAGGTTCAGCGTCGCTTTGTAATCCATTCACTCCTCCAGGCCGGCGGCGCCTCGGGCGCCGCGGCGCGGTTGTTCCGGCTTCGAGCGGGGGCGGACGGAAGCGCGGGTTCGGGCGGTACGCGCGGGCGGCCGCCTACAGGGGCCGCAGGTCCTCGTGGGCGACCTCGAGCAGGTAGCGGCCGTACTCGTTTTGGCGGAAGCCTTCCGCGAGGCGGATCAGCTGGTCCCGGTCGATGTAGCCCAGGCGATAGGCGATCTCCTCGATGCAGGAAATCTTCAGCCCCTGCCGTTCCTGGATCGCCTGGACGTAGCTCGCCGCCTGCTGGAGGGCCTCGTGGGTGCCGGTGTCCAGCCAGGCGAAGCCGCGCCCCAGCGGTTCGACCCGCAGGTCCCCGCGCCTCAGGTAGGCGAGGTTCACGTCGGTGATCTCGAGTTCGCCGCGCGCCGAAGGCTGAAGCGCGGAGGCGATGGCGATGACGTCGTTGTCGTAGAAATAGAGGCCCGGCACGGCGTACATCGATTTGGGCCGGGCGGGCTTCTCCTCGATGCCGATCACGCGGCGGTCGCCGTCGAACTCGACCACGCCGTAGCGGTGGGGGTCGCGCACGGGGTAGCCGAAGATGAGCCCCCCCCGCCGGAGCTGCACGGCCGAGCGCAACAGCTTCGTCAGCCCCGGCCCGTAGAAGATGTTGTCGCCGAGGATCAGGCAGACGGTGTCGTCGCCGATGAACTCGCGGCCGATCAGGAACGCCTGCGCGAGCCCCTCCGGCCGGGGCTGCTCGGCGTAGGTCAGGCGCAGCCCGAGCTGCGCGCCGTCGCCGAGCAGACGCCGGAAAAAAGGGAGATCGACCGGGGTGGTGATGATCAGGATGTCCCGCAGCCCCGCGAGCATGAGCACGGAGAGGGGGTAGTAGATCATCGGCTTGTCGTAGACCGGCAAGAGCTGCTTGCTCACCCCCAGGGTGAGCGGGTAGAGCCGCGTCCCGGAGCCGCCGGCGAGGATGATGCCTTTCATGGCGCGGCGTTCCTCCTCACGCGCCCAGGTCCGCAAGGAGGCCTTCCAGGCCGAGGTGGGCGAATTTCAGGCGCAGAAACTCGGAGATCGTCGGCTGGGTCGGCCGCACGCGCAGGTACATCCCCGCCTCGCTCGGCGTGCGCCCGCCCTTTTTCAGGTTGCAGGCCTTGCAGGCGGCGACGCAGTTCTCGAAGGTCGTGCGCCCCCCGCGGGAGCGGGGGACGACATGGTCGATCGACAGCCGGTCGCGGCTCTGCCCGCAGTAGGCGCAGCGAAAGCCGTCGCGAATGAGGATGTTGCGCTTCGTGAAGGCGACCCCGGCGCGGTAGAGGGTCCGGATGAGCTTGATCAGGCGCAGCACCGCCGGGATGCGGAGCAGGCGCCCTCCGGCGCTGCGCACCGTGGCGCTCGAATCCCGCACCACCTCGGCCTTGCCGCTCGCCATGAGGCAAACCGCACGCTTCCAGTGCACGACGTTGAGGAACGAGTAATCCGCGTTCAGCAAAATGCAGGATTGCATCGCTTGCCGCCGCCTTTCCGGCACGCCGGGGGACCGGCCCCGGCCCGCACCCCCGGGCCTCCGGGTCGGCCGATCCAGCGCCTTGCGCTTTTACTCCATCCCCGCAGCGAAGTCAAACGGGCGGCCGCGGCGGTTCTTGCCAGCCGCAGGCGGGCGGGCTACACTGGCCCCCATGCCGCCCGCCCCGACACCCCCCCCGTCCCCCCGCCGCGGCCGAAGCGCCGGCCGGGCGGGGCCCGGGATGCTGCTTGCAGCCCTCGCCCTCGCCGCCTGCAGCCTCTCCGGCTTTTCCCGGCCCGCCCTGCGCCTCGGGGTGGAGCCCGTGCGCGACATCGCCTTCGTCGCCCAGGCCCTCGAGCAGGCCGATCGGGCCTCGCCGCACCTGCTCGCGGTCGACATCGGCCAGGTGACGGCGGGCGAATTCCAGGCGCTGCTCGGCTACGCGGCGTTCCGGCCCTTTCAGCCGGAGCGGCGCCGGGCGCTGCTTCTCTCCGGGGTCCGCGGGACGGACCGCGCGGCGGTGCAGGCCGTGCTCGACCTGCTCGGCGATCTCGCCTCCGCGCCGCAGGCCTACGCCGCCTGGGATCTCGACCTCATCCCGCTCCTCAACCCCTGGGGGTTCGTCCACGATCGGCCCGAGAACGCCTACGGCATTGACATCGACCGCGATTTCGGCCAGTTTCGCTCCGCGGAAGCGCGCCTGCTGCGGCGGTTCCTGCGCGAAAAGCGCTACGACCTCGTGATCGACCTGCGCGAAGACCCGCGCGCCATGGGCTTTGCGATCGGCCTGACCGGGATCGAGGACCGCGCCGCGGCCGATTCCCTGATCCGGCGCCTGCGGGCCGAGGGCCACCCCGTCGCCGACGACACGCTCGTCTTCTTGGGGCCGCGCGCAGGGGTCGCCCGGACCCCCCTGTGGGGGCTGCGTCTCCTCGACTGGTTCGGCCAGACGACGATGACCGGCTACCTCCGGGCGCAGGTCAGCGCCGCGGTCTGCACGCTCGTCACCCCGCGCACGGCCCCGCTCGAGGAGCGGATCGCCATGCACCGCCTGGCGATCGACAGCCTCCTCGGGGTTGCGCCGACGGAACGGAAAGGAAGGTAATGAACGCCCCGCACCCCGACGCCGTGGTCGAACCCCTCCTGCGCCTCCGGGCCACCGCCCAGGTCTCGGCCCCCGGCGCCGGCGCGCCCCGCCGGGCCGAGATCGAGTTCATCGTCGGGGTCGGCTCCGGCGGGTTCATCCCCCTCGAGGGGCTGCTTCTCGGGCGGCGGCCGGGCGAAGCGGTCTCCTTCCGCCTCCGCGCCGCGGAGTTGGACGGTTTTTGCGGCCATCTGGGGCTCGTGCTCGCGCCGCTGCTCGCCGGGCTGGAGGAGGCCGAGGTCCGCCTGGACCTCCGGGCCGTGGAGCGGCCCGCGCAGCGGGAGATCCTGCGGGCCATGGCCGAGGCCGCTTCCTGCGGGCCGGCCTGCGGCTGCGGGCCCGAATGAGAGGCACACCCGATCGCATGGCTCCGGGCCGCAAGGCGGCCGGAGAACGATTGTCCAGCACGAACCAGGAGGTCCGGATGAAGAAGAAGCTCACACGGTTTGACCTGCAGCAGATGAAGGAGCGGGGGGAGAAGGCCGTCTGGATGACCGCCTACGATTACACGACGGCCCAGCTCGCGGAGAAGGCGGGGATGGACATGCTCCTCGTGGGCGACAGCCTCGGCATGGCCGTCTACGGCTACCCCGGGACCGTCCCGGTCACGGTGGAGCAGAGCCTCTACCACACCGAGGCCGTCCGCCGCGGGGCACCCAACACCTTCGTGATCGGGGACATGCCCTTCGGCTCCTACCACGGCAGCGTGAACGACGCCGTGCAGAACGCCGTGCGCTATTTCAAGACCTGCGGCGTGGACTGCATCAAGCTCGAGGGCGGGGTGCGCGTGGCGCACATCGTCCGCGCGATCGCCGACAACGGCATGCTGGTCATGGGCCACGTCGGCCTCACCCCCCAGAGCACCGCGGCCCTCGGCGGCTTCAAGGCCCAGGGCCGCACGGCCGACTCGGCCCTCGCCGTGATCGAGGACGCGCAGGCCGTCTGCGAGGCGGGGGCTTTCGCCATCCTGGTCGAGGCCGTCCCCCCCGAGGTGACGCGGATCATCGCCCGCGAGCTGCCCATCCCGGTCTACGGCATCGGCGCGGGCGCGGAGTGCGACGGCCAGGTGATGATCGTCTCCGACATCCTGGGCGTCTTCCAGGCCTTCACCCCGAAGTTCGTCAAGAAGTACGCCAACCTCGGCGCCGAGATGCTCAAGGTCTTCGAGGCCTACATCCGCGACGTGAAAACCGGCGCCTTCCCCGCCCCGGAGCACACCTACAGCATGCTCGAGGGCGAGCTCGAGCGGCTGGAGCGCATGCGCAAGCCGCGGCGGCCGGCCCGGAGCCCGCGGAAGCGCTCATGAAGACGCGCGCGTTCACGCTGAAATACGGCCGGGGCGCCGTCTCCCTGCGGCTGCCGGAGGGGCGGCTGCTCCACGTCCTGGAGGGCCGGGAAAGGCCTGCCCTCGCCGACCTGCCATCGGCCCTGCGGGAGGCCCTCGAGCACCCCGTGGACGCGGCGCCCCTGCGCGAAATCGTCAAGCCCGGCGAGCGGGTCGCGATCGCCGTGAGCGACATCACCCGCGGCTGGCAGCGCATGCCCGAGACCCTCCCCCCGCTGCTCGACGCCCTCAACGAGGCCGGCGTCCCCGACGAGCGCGTGACGATCCTGATCGCCGTGGGGGCCCACCGCATGAACACCCCCGAGGAGTTCCAGGAGATCTGCGGGGCGGAGGTCTGCCACCGCGTGCGGGTCCTCAACCACGACGCCCGCGACCCCGCGCAGTCGGTTCCCCTGGGCAAGACGAGCCGCGGGACCCCGGTCGCGGTGAACCGGATCGCCGTGGAGGCCGACCGCCTGATCCTGACCGGCGGGGTGATCTACCACTACATGGTCGGCTACGGCGGGGGCCGCAAGAGCATCATGCCCGGCATCTGCGCCGAGCGCACCATCCAGGCGAGCCACCTCTGGTCGATGGACCCGCGGCCCGGCGGCGGCCGCAGCCGGCTCGCCCAGTCGGGCATCACCGACGGCAACCCGGCGCACGAGGACATGATGGAGTGCGCCTCGCTGGTGCCCCCGGATTTCATCGTCAACGTCGTCCCCAACCTCGCGGGACGCATCTGCGGCGTGTTCGCCGGCAACTGGGTCTCGGCCTGGCGCCGCGCCACGCGGCTCGTGGACGAAATCTACGGCGTCGAAATCCGCGAGCGGGCCGACATCGTGATCGCCACCGCCGGCGGCTACCCCAAGGACATCAACCTCTACCAGACCACCAAAACCATGGACAACGCGGTCCACGCCGCGCGCGAGGGCGGCGCGTGCGTCATCCTCTCGGAATGCGCCGACATCCGCGAGCCTCTGGAATACTTCCGCTGGTTCGACCACCCCTCGATCGAGGAACACGACCGCGCGCTGCGCGCGGCGTACACGATCGCGGGCTGGTGCGCGCTGATCACGCGCGAGTACTGCCGGCAATGCCCCACGATCCTCCTCACGCGCCCCGAGAACGCCGCCTTCGCCCGCCGGGCGGGCCTGATCCCGGCGTCCACGATCGAGGAGGCGCTGGCGCTCGCCCGCGAGCGCTGCGGCCGGGACGACCCGACCTACACCGTCCTGCCGAACGGCGCCAACACCCTCCCCCTGGCCCCCGGCGCACGGTAGGCGGGGCCCCGAGGCCGCCATGCGGACCCTTCCCGACGTCCCGGCGTTCTGCGGGCTTGCGCTGCTGCTCATGCTCTCCGCCGCCTCCTGCACCTTCGTGCCCGAGGCGACCTGGCGCCGCTCCCGCATGCTCCAGCACAGCGGGGCGGAGGCCCTGGCCGCCGGACGGGCCGAGGAGGCCGAGGCCCGGCTCTCCGAGGCGCTCGCCCTGCGCGCGGCCTATTTCGGGGCGGACGACGACATCGCCGCCCGGCTCCACGACGGGATCGGGACCGCTCGGCTCGCGCGGGGCGAACCGGCGGCGGCGGAGCAGGAGTTTCGCCGCGCGCACGCCGTCTTCGCCGCCTTCGACTGCGTCTCCGGGGAGCGGGCCCGGGTCGTGCTCCATCTCTGCGAGGCCCTCCTGCTCCAGGGCGAAAGCGCCGCCGCCTCCAGGATCGCCGCCGCGGAGGGGGAGCTCGCCCGGGATCGTCTTGCGCCGCAAGACGAGGCCCATGCCTGGCTGGAAATCGCCGGCGCGCTGACCCGCGCCGCCGGGGAGGACCTGGGGGGCGCCCGGGGCGGCGTGCGCGCCGCGGCGGAGCGCCTGGCCGCCTCCGGGTCCCCCGGGGATGCGGCCTGGGGATTCTACGTCGCCGGCCTGCTCGCCCAGGCCGCCGGGGACCCGCGCGCCGCGGCGGCAGACCTGGAGCGGGCGGTGCGGCTGAGCCGGGCGCACCGCGGCCCCGCCCACCCCCTCACCCTCGCCGGCCAGGTCGCGGCCGCCCGGGCCTGGGCGGCCCCGCCCCCGCCCGCACCCGACGACGGCCACCGCCGGCGATCGAAATGGGGGGAATTTCTCGCGCTCTTCGAGCCCGGCCGCGATGCGGACTGGAGGCTCCGCAACCTCGAAAACCTCCTCGACGACCCCGTGGACGACCTGAAGCACCGCCTCCACGGGATGCGCTGCGGCGACCGGCGCGTCTTTCTGCCCCGCGCGCTGATGCCGGGCTCCGGAAACCCCTGCAAATGAAACGCCCCCGCACCCCCGTCGTCCGGGCCCCGGGGCGGATCGCCCTCGCGGCCCTGTTCCTTGCGTTTCTCACCCCGGCTGCGGGGCCGCCCGGCGCCGCCTCGGCCTGCACCCTCTGGGCCGCGGCCGGTGCCGCGGCGCAGGGCGGCGGAGCCCTCGTCGCCAAGAACCGCGACGAACGTCCCGACCACCGGCAGGAGCTCGCCGTCCTCCGGCCCGCCGCAGGCTACGCCGCCCTCGTCCTGCGCGCCGTGGGCGGGGCCTCCCCCGGGATCAAGGCCGGCATGAACGAGCGCGGCCTGGTGATCGTGAGCGCAACCGCCGGGCAGGTCCCGGCCGATCTCCGGCGGCGCCCCGCGCACGAACCGGGGCTCATGGGCCGGCTGCTTTCCCGCTGCGCCGGGGTCGACGAGGTCCTGGGCGAGATCGATCGGTTGACGCGGCCGGTCTTCTACCTCCTGGGGGATCGCGGGGGGATCGCCGCCGTCGAGGTCGCCCCCGACGGCCGCCGCGCGGTGGAGCGGGTCTCCTCGGGGACCCTCCACCACACGAACCATTACCGCCTCCTTGCCCCGGAAGGCGACTCCCTGCGGCCGGCCGCGGCCGGAAGCCTCGCGCGCGAAGCGCGCATCGCGGCCTTTCTCGCCGCGGGGAGCCCCCCCTGGTCCCTCGAGGACTTCCGGCGCCTGAGCGAAGACCGCGGCGCCGGTCCCGATCACAGCCTGTGGCGCACGGGGCGAAACCCGGCCGCCGTCCGCACCCTCGCCACCTGGATCGCCCGCATTCCGCCCCGGGGCGACCCCGAGCTGATCGTGCGCCTCGCCGACCCGGGGCGGCCGGAGCGCCTCTGCCGTCTCGTCCTCGGCGAAGCCCTGAACCCCGGGGGCGTCGCGGGCGGGGGGCCGTGCCCGGAGGCGCCCTGAGGGCGCCCGCGTGCGCCCCCGCGCCGGCGGCGCCGATGGACATCGCCGGGCGCCTGTCCTATACTCGGCGCCGCTCCGGGGACACCGCGCGGGGGGGAACGAGCGCCCCGCGCCGGGATCCCCGGCCCACTCGCCGCGAAAGGAAAACCTCTCGATGAACCTGGTCGTCCTGGCCGCCCGGCTGCTCGCCCTGGGTCTCTTCGTTTGCGCCTCGACCCCCGCGGCGGCCGGACCGGCCTCCGATGAAGACTGGCGCCGCATGCTCGCCGGCCCCTGGGTCGAGGCCTACGTGATGGGAATCGAGCATAAGACCTATCACCCCGGGGGCGAATTCGAATCCCGCCTGCGCATCCCGCTTCCCGAACGCGATCTCGAGATCCTCAGCCGCGGCCTCTGGTCGGTCGAAAACGGCCACCTGCGGCTGGTCGTGAGGGAGTCCAGCCGGCCGGAGTTTCTCGCGCCGGGCCGCGAGAACCGCTTCCGGCTCGTCTCCCTGGACGGGCGGCGCCTCGTGACGGCCGACGCCGACGGCGTGCCGGGGTACCTCTGCCGGCCGCTCGAGCCGGCCCACCGGGCGCTGATCGAGCGCTATCTCGACGAGATCGAAGCCGCCCAGGTGAAGACCGCGCTCGAAGCCCAGCGCCGCGAGATGGTCGACCAGCTCCGGGAATACGAGTACGAGGGGAAAAGCGAGGCCGCCGACCGCCTGCTCACGGACCGGGTGGTCGCCTTCTTGGAAAAGGCGGGCCGCTTCGAGGCCTTCCGCGAGTACTACATCCACCTCTACGGCAGCACCTTCACCGCCGCCGAAATCACGGCCCTGCTCGATTTCTACGCCTCGGAGGCCGGGCAGGCGATCCGCCGCAAGCAGCCCGAGATCTTCGAGCGCGCCCAGCGGGACGCGCGCAACCGCATGGCGCTCATCTCCCCGGGCCTGAACCTCCTCATCCAGTCCACCCTGCGCGAAATCAAGCAGCGGGGCGGTTCCTGAACCATGCCGCCGGCGGGCCTCCCGGGCCTCTTCCTGGATCTCGCGCTCACCAACCGCTGCCCGCTCCGCTGCCGGTTCTGCAGCGTCTGCCGGGAGCCCTGCGCCGAGCTCCCGGCCGGCGCCTGGGTCGGGCTCGTGCGGGCGGCGGCCGCGGAGGTGCCGCGGCTGCGGCTCAGCCTCGAGGGCGGCGAGCCGCTGCTGCGGGAGGACCTGCCCGCGATCCTCGACGCCTGCCTTGAGTGCGCCGACGAGGTGAAGGTCGTGAGCGGCGGCAGCCTGCCGCTCTCCCGGATCCCGCGGGAGCTGCGGCGCCACCCCCGGTTTCTGCTCGAGGTGAGCCTCGACGGGCCGGAGCCGATCCACGATGCCCTGCGCGACGGCAGCTACCGCCGGGCGCGGCGCTTTCTCGACACGGCCCTGGCGGACGGGGTGCGCGTGCGCGTGCGGTCGGTCGTCTCGGAGGTGAACCGCACGGCGCTTCTGCCCTGGCTCACCGCCCTCGACCGGGAGCTCGCGGGCGCCGGTCGCCCGGTCGGCTACCGCTTCGACGCCCTGGTCGACCCCGGACGCCTCGCCGGCCGGGGCGGGATGCGGCCCCGCCTCGGGGTCCGCCGCCTGCCGCGGGGCGGCCTCGTCCCCGCGGCCGGCCGCTTGATCGAGCTCTTCCACACCCTCGCGGGGTTGCCCTTTGCGGCCCTGCGCTTCGAGCAGGCCGAGCCCCTGCGCGGCTGCGGCGCGGGCCGGCTGCCGGCCGCCTCCTTCGACCCGGCGGGCGGTTTCTCCCTCTGCTGCGAGGCCCCGAACGGCGAGGGCTCCCTCGCGGAGATCTCCGCCGCGGGCTGCCTGTCGCGGGTCTCGCAGGCCTGGGAGGCGCTTTCCTGCCGGAGCTGCCCCCACCTCGCCGCGGGCCGCTGCGAGGGCTGCTGGACGGGGCGGAAATGCGGGCTGGCCGGCCCTCCGCCGGAGGCGGACTGCCGCGCCCTCTTCGCCGCGGGCCCCGCCCCCCCCGCCCCCGGCGGGCGCGCGGCGATTGATTCTTGCGCCGAAACGGGCTAAGCAGGGCGGCGATGATTTCCTGGAGCTTTCCCTACCCCTCGCAGCGCATGCCCGTCCTGGCGCGAAACGTCGTCGCGACCTCGCAGCCGCTCGCCGCCCAGGCCGGCCTGCGGATGCTCTTGCGGGGCGGAAACGCCGTGGACGGAGCCCTGGCCGCGGCCATCGCGCTGACCGTGGTCGAACCGACCGGCAACGGCATCGGCGGCGACGCCTTCGCCCTGCTCTGGGACGGCCGGGGCCTCCGGGGCCTGAACAGCTCCGGCCGCTCGCCGCGGGCCTGGAGCCGTGAGCGCTTCGCCGGACGCCCCACCATGCCCTCCGGCGGGTGGGACACGGTCACCGTGCCCGGGGCGGTCGCCGCCTGGGCGGAACTCTCCCGGAGCCACGGGCGGCTCCCCTTCGCCGAGCTCTTCGCCCCGGCGATCGAATACGCCCGCGAAGGCTTCCCCGTCGCCCCCATCACCGCCCGGCGCTGGCAGGAGGCGCTGTCGCTCTACCCCGCAGGAAGCGAGATCCGGCGCGTCTTCTTCCCGGGGGACCGCGCCCCGCGGCCGGGGGAGCGCTTCCGCTGCCCGGAGCAGGCCGACACCCTCGCCGCCATCGCCGCAAGCCGCGGGGAGGACTTCTACCGGGGAGAGATCGCCCGCCGCATCGCCGCCTGCGCCGCGGCCGAGGGCGGCGCCCTGA
>Ga0101944_10004229_pt1 | contig 18155 bp, 21 predicted proteins | sample DewCreD2012metaG_FD_75245 | JGI IMG/M metagenome (GOLD analysis project Ga0101944, IMG submission 75245) | Hot spring sediment bacterial and archeal communities from British Columbia, Canada, to study Microbial Dark Matter (Phase II) - Dewar... ... | reverse complement strand
GGGCATGGATCGGTAAGAAAATTGAGACCGCGGGTGGGCGCGTTTATGGGAGCGGGAGGGAGCGGGCGGCGGGCCAGGCGGCGAGGGCGAGAGCGAGGGCGAGGTCGTCGTGTTGCGGCGAGGGGTGATCGGAGAGGCGGGCGAGTTCGTCGAGGATGTCGCGGCGGGCGGGGAGGGAGCGCGGGATGCGGAGGAGGCCGGATTCGAGGAGGAGGCGGAGGCGGGCGAGGAGGTCGCGGCGGGGGACGAACTGGCCGCCGAGGGGGTCGGGGGAGGGGTGGCGGCCTGAGGTGATGGTGATGGGGAGGATGGCGGCGCCGAGGGGGGCGCGGCGGAGGAGTTCGACAAAAGGCGCGCCGACGCCGGAGGCATCGACGGCGAGGGTTTTGAGGGGTTCGGCCGGGCGGACGGGATGCGGGGGGCGCGGGGGCGAGAGCAGGGCGGGGAGGCGGCGGAGGAGTTCGAGGTAGGGGAGGTTGAGAGGGAAGCGGCAGGCGAAGCGGAGGTAGAAGCAGAGACGGGCTTCGGGCAGGAAGGTGATGGGGTCGGTGCGGCCGGTGGGGCGGGCGAGGCGTTCGAGGAGGACGAGGGCGGAGGGGTTTTGGCGGCGGCCGAGGTCGAGGCCGAAGAAGAGATGGGGTTCCGGGGAAGGGGCCGGGGGTTCATAGAGAAATGTGGCCATGATGCGAGTCCTTTTGTGTGGTTCCTGGAGTTCGTTTCGAGTTCGTTTTCTGGCGGTATTGGGTGGATAAGATTTTTGTTTTTCTTGTGATTGCGGGCGATATTGGGGTGCTTTTGCGATTGATTGGCGGCGTTCGCGGAGGGTGCGCCGGCGGCCGGGGGCGTGGCGGAGTTTGCTTGCGGCTCTGATTGGGGCTCTGAAGGGGGGGCTGAAGGGGTGGAGTTCGCCGCAGGCGGGCTGCCGGAAGCGGGATCTTCGGGCGAGGGGTCGTCGGGGATGGGGATGGGGGGCTGGGGGAGGATGTCGGGGTTGGGGAAGGCGCGGCGGCAGCGTTCGAGCTGGCGGAGGAGGGCGTCGCGCTCATGGGTGAGGCGGGCGAGGCGGGTGGAGAGGAACTGGAGGACGCGGGAGTTGGCGAGGAGGTCGTCGAGGGCGCGCTGGAGGTCGAGGTCGGGATCCGGGGGGAGGCCGTGGGCGTGGGAGAGGGCCTGGTGGGCGAGGAGGTGGCGGTCGAGGAGGCGGGTTTCGAGGGAGTCGTAACGCTGCTTGCGCCATTCGAGGGCGGCGAGCTGGCGGATGAGGAGGGCTTCGTGGGGGTGGCGTGGCTGGAAGCGGTCGAGGAGGGAGGCGTAGAGGGATTCGAACTCGGCGGAGGACTCGGAGGCGAGGAGGGTTTGGAGGCGGGAGTAGCGGCCGTGTTTGAGGGCGTTGAGGGCGGAGCGGGCCTTGCCTTCCGGGGTTTTGGGGCCGCCGGAGCGGCGCCGGGTGTTGCTTTTGATGGGGTCGGCCATGGGATTCACCTCCGGGAGGGATTGTAGGGGGAAGGTTCGGGGATTTCCGGGGAGGTTTAGGAGGGGCGGCGGGGAAGTGGTTTAGGATGAGGGAGATGGGGGAGCGAAAAAAAGTGGAAAGTGGTGTGAAGCTGATGGGTATGGGAGCGAGTTTCGGGTTGTGCGTGTGGAATGTGATGTGGGCAAAGGCGGGGACGGAGCGGGGGGAGGCGGTGCGGGGGAGGTTGGGGGAGAGGGGATTCGATGTGATCTGTCTGACCGAGGGGACGGCCGGCGTGTTGCCGGAGGGCGGGTGTGTGATCGACTCAGATCCGGACTACGGGTATCGAATGATCGAGGGAAGAAGGAAGGTTCTGTTGTGGAGCCGGCGGCCGTGGCGGGAGGTGGACCGGGTGGGGAACCCGCGGATGCCGGGCGGACGGTTTGTGAGCGGGGTGACGGAGACGCCGGCTGGGGATGTGCGGTTCGTGGGGGTTTGTATTCCCTGGGACCTGGCGCATGTGAACACGGGGAGGAAGGACCGGGCGAAGTGGGAGGACCACATGCGGTATCTGGAAGGATTGGAAGAGTATTCAGGCGGCCTCGCTGGAAGAGAGCGAGAGGACGGCCAACGAGTTCCCATCGTCCTGGCGGGGGATTTCAATCAGACGATTCCGCGGACGCGGGCGCGCGTGGATGTGTATGAGGCGCTGATGCGGGCGCTGCGGGGATGGGACGTGGTGACGGCAGGGCTCGGGGGGATTGATCATGTGGCGCTGAGCGGGGGATTGCGGGCGTTGCGGATAGAGAGATGGGCAGCGGAATATGGCGGCGGGAAGGGGGTGAGCGATCATGCGGGGGTGGAGGTGGAGGTGGGGTGGAGCGAAGGGATGGGCAGGCGGTGAGAGTACCAGGATCGAGAGCCTCTTTGGGTATGGCCTCGAAAAATGGGACCCGGTCAGAGTGACTGCTGCACGCTGCGGCAGCTCCGGCAATGGAGATCGAGAGAAGGCCGCGGAGGGCCGTGGCGTGGAGGCGGAAATGGAGGAGCTTCGGGCGGGGTGGCGGGGTTGAAGTGAGAAGGACCGTTCAGCCGGCTGGATCATCTCTGTCCTGGTGCAAGAAATCCGGCTCAAGTTTCAAGGCCACCATGATTGGGGGGGCAGCCGCCCGTTCATCTTGTTCAGCCTCGCTATCAATGCATAAATCAATCAGCCCCAATGGCTGATCAGAAGCCGCGGCGGATGCAAGACCGCTCTGGGACCATTCTGGAAAAGGTCATGCCTCTCCCGGACAGTGACGCTGCAACAGCTTTGCGCCGGCGACCCGGGAATGCGGATAAATCGATATTTACCTGAAAAGTTCTTGATATCAAAGCAGGCGAAGGAGGAATTCAATTGAGGCAAAAGTCGTCCGCAAGGAAGTAAAATCAAGACTTTGGCCGGCCGGCACGAGCCGCTTTTCCCTCGTCGTGATTTTTGGTCTCCGCACCCCACAATGCGGGTTCAAGTGCGTCAAATTGGGCGAAGTTGTCAACATGGATGACCTTGGTAGACTTTGTGATGCCGCGCTGGACTACATTCACGGTGCGTTGAAGGACCTCGCGGTCTGGATTCACAACTACAAGCGTCAGGAGGCCGTCCTGGCGCACGTTCATGCGGAACAGAGCCGTCGAGTGCATATCTGTCATGGGCAAAGAATAACCGATGAAAATGAGATGTTCAGCCCTGTAAAGTTTCAGTGCTGCTTGCTTCCAGATTCGTGCAAATACACCCCAATCAAAAGGTTTATTCCATTCCGGAGGAATGATCTCGAAGCGAAGAGAACCGCCGTAAGAGGTGTAGGGTTTTTGTTTCAATGAGATATGTGCCGAGCCATTTTTCCGGTAAGTGATGCGGAAGTGCATGGATCCGTGCAACTTGTACAGATAGATCGTCGGAGCATTCGCGGTGGATGTCCTTGAGCACCAGTGCTGATGGCCATCCAGGGTATCGCCTCTCCTGAGGTCGAAACCATAACCTCTCCGGGGATCCCATTTGCCCGGAGAGTCCTCCGACGTCCCGTCACCGTTGTCAACCCCCATATTTTTCAAGGCGTTGTCTATCAAGCAGTCGTAGTTGAAGGAGAGGATTGCATCGTCCCCGCTGAGACGCTTTACAAGATTCGTGTGATACTGGCATTGGGCGTGCGTTCTGTGGCCGTCCTCGTTTTCCTCTTGCAGAGAGTTTTCAAAGACTGCTGCGATGGCCTGCAACAGGCGAGATCGCTTCGCCCTGAGCTCTTGCACGGCAAAGCCCTCATGGCCCCGAGTGGCAGCGACCATGCGCAGAGAATGCTCGAGGGTGGTGAAGAGGGTCTCGAGTGAGACGTTCTGCACAGGGCCGAACAATTCGTAGACATCGGCCGTCACTTGTTCGATCAGTGTGGCGTGTTTGTCTCCTGCGATCCGCCGCAATTGGGCAAGAAAATCATTGTCGAGAGGCGGAAGGCAAGGACGAGCTGTGGGATCTACAAAACTCGCGCCGCGGGATGCACCAGCGCCGAGGACAACAACTCTCATGAAATCTGGCCTCCGGCGTCAATATTACATCATGATTTGACGGTCAGGCGGCGGCCTCGAGCTCGAAGGTGGCGAGGACGATGGGGCGATCGGCCAGGCCGAGTTCGGAGAGGTTCTCGTCTTTGAAGAAGAGGGCCACGCTCTCCTCGATGTTCCGGACCAGCTCGTCAAGGGTTGGCGCCTGAGTGACGATGGGGAGCTCGAGGCACTCGGCAACGTAATAGCGTTCGCCGCGGCGAATGGCGAACTGGATAGTTCGTTTCATGCTGCCTCCCCTTTGTATTCCCAGAATAGGACGGGTCAGGCAGGGAAAGGAAGTGGGCGGAACGGGTGGAGAGGCGGCAAACGGGTGAGCGACCATGCCCTGCGCAGGTGTAGATCGCGCGATGAATCCTGATGAAGAGCGATTCTGTCAGAAGGAGATGCCTTTTGAAGTATGGCCTCGATGAGGAGAATCACGGTGAGGCTTGCGGAGGCGACGCTGCGGCAGCTCCGGCAACGGGCGCGGCGGGAAGGGACGAGTGTCTCCGCGCTGATTCGGGGATTGGTGGAAAGAGGGCTGGGGGGAAGGACGGTCTATGGGATCACCGCCGATCTGGCGGGTGGTCTGGCGGGTAGTGCGAGGGCGGCGACAAATGCGCGGAGCAAGTTCTGCCGGGGATGACGGATGTCTGCGATACGGGGCGATTGATGACGCTGGCGAACGGGAACGGTTGCCAGACCTGCTGGGCTGACGGGGGTGATGCGGCAGGTGGAGCCGCCGGTCGTGGTGTGCGAGGCCGTGTTGACTGAAACGGCCTGCTTTCTGGGGGAAGACGGACACGAGGTGGATCCGCTGTTCGCGATGGTGGAGCGGGGGCGCTGCGGCTGGGATTCGAATTCGAGCAGCACTGGCCAAGGGTGCGGGCGTTGATGGGGCGGTACCGGCAAATGGACCTGGCGGATGCGTGCGTGGTCGTGATGAGCGAGTTGTTTCCCCGGAGTCCGGTTTTGACGGTGGACCGCCGGGATTTCAGCGTCTACCGGCGGGAGGACCGGCGGGTGATTCCGTTTCTGGCACCAGGGCGGAGGTGAGTGGGGGGAGTGGACTCGCTGGATTGCCGGATGGCCACTGTCGGATTTCCCGGAATTGCTGGGCGGCTGCACCTCCTTGCGGCGCTTGCTGCGGCTGATGCGCCAGCATCCACTGCAGGCGCCGCAGCGGCAGACGCAGCCGGTGGAGCCGAAGCGGCACGAGGGAATGATCGTCGCCAGGCGGCCCAACCCGATGTGGGGCATCGACGCCACGGCGGGCTTCACTGTCCGCGATGGGCAGGCGCCCATCTTCGCCATGATCGATCCCTGCCCGGCCTGCTGCCTGGGCATTCACGTCGCCAGACGCGGCACGCGGTTCGAGGCGCTCGAGCCGGTGCGCCAGGCCAATCGCGAGCAGTTCGGCGGCTTCCGTGAGGGCATCGCCCTGGGCTTGAAGCCGCGCCAGGGCCACGGCTCCAAGTTCCTGAGTGACGATTTTCAGCGCGAGACCCGCTTTCCTGGCCTGGAGTCCCCACTGGCTTTCGCCGGCGAGCGGGAAGGCAAAGGCTGCATCGAACGCTTCTTCCGCACCCTCAAGGAGCAGCTCTCGCGAGCGATGGGCTTCGACACGCTGGGGGAGCTGGCGGAATCGCCGAAAGGATTCCGCAAGCGCGAGAAGAAGCAGTGGCTCTGGGGGCAGGTCCGCTGGCACGCCCACCGGGCCTTGTCTGCCGTTGGGCCTGGCGCAAGGCGAGCATTCAAGAAACTTTGCAAGAAATCTCGGGCGTTATACGCCGTTTAGGTGGCGTGTTTTGCGGAGGCCAAGCTTGGAATCGACACGACATCATACGCGAGAGAGCCGCATATGGTGTATAGTTGTCACCAGCGTAGAGACAATTCAGTGGCAATGAAGTGGGCGCACTCGGCTGGTTTTGACGGACAGAGGGAACCTTTGAAGGAGCATTTGAGCGCTGTGGCGAGGTTGGCCGCTGAGATGGCAGAAGTTCTAGGCGCGCAGGAAGAGGCATATTGCATTGGGATCTGGCATGATCTGGGGAAGCTGGGCGAACCATTTCAACTCCTGCTGGAGGGAAAGGCTGCAAGAATCGATCATTGGTCGCTTGGGGCCTTTTATGCCTGGAAATCTGGTCGTGAGAAAGCGAGAGCGGCGATGCTCTCGATCCTTGGGCACCACGTGGGCATACCAGCCGGCCACAGGGAGTCCCTCCGCCGGTGGTGCCCGCCGGACGTTTATGAAATCCACCCTCTGAATCTCACCCTCTCACCACAAAGGCATGAGGAGCTCGATCGGCTGGCGGCGGAAGAGGGACTCCCCCAGTGCGACACTGGGTGGGCACCGCTGGTGCCGAACGAACTGTTCGGGCAGGAGCCGGCGCGTGCCATGTTGCGGACGCGCATGCTGTTCTCATGCCTCGTCGATGCCGACTTCATTGCAACCGAGACGCACTTCGCTGGACCCCATGCCAGAAAGCGCGGGCCGCTGCTGGAGCCGGACAAGCTCTGGCCCGCCTTCGAATCGCTGCTCGAGGAGGCGAGGCGGCGGCCCTGCAGTCAGGCTGTGCGGAAGGTGCGCGAAGAGGTCCTCTGCGCCGCACTGGAAGCCGCGGAATCGTCCGATTCTCTTCTGACGCTCACCGCGCCAACGGGCAGCGGGAAGACACTGGCGATGCTCGGGTTCGCCATCCGGCGGGCGATGCTGCGGGGCCACCGCAGGATCATTCTGGCGCTTCCGTATCTATCGCTGTTGCAGGAAGTGGTGGAAATCTACAAGCGTCTCATCCAGGCCTGCTATCCGGGCGAGGATCCGCGAGAATTCCTCCTGGAAGCCCACTCGATGTCCGACGACCATCCCGGGCGGCCGGAAGAAGACGATCGCGCGGAGGCTGCGCGGAGGAAGCTGGTGGAAAACTGGGACGCGCCCTTCGTCCTGACAACGAACGTCCAGTTTCTGGAAAGCCTGCACGCGAACCGCCCGATGCGATGCCGAAAACTCCACAACATTGCGAATTCGGTCATTCTGATGGACGAAGTCCAGACCCTGCCGCGCGATTTGGCACTGCCGACCCTGGCGGCTCTTTCTGCACTGGCAGAGGATTTCCGGTGCAGCGTGGTGATGGCCACTGCCACGCAGCCGGCGTTCGAGGCGTTTGATTTGCCGGTGCGGGATCGGCTGTCCCGTACAGGGTGGCGTTCCCGGGAGGTCGTTTCGGAGCCCGGCCGGCTTTTCCGGGCACTCCGGAGGGTTTCCGTGGAGTGGCGCGTCCGGGAGGGGCCCTGGAGTGAGGATCAAGTGGCCGGCGAGATGATCCGCCAGAGCAGCGCGCTCTGTATTGCGAACCTGAAGCGCCACGCACGAGCCATCTTCATGCGCCTGCGGGAATCCGACCCCGAGGCACTGTTCCTGGCCACCTCGCTTTGCCCGGCCCATCGTGCACACGTGCTCGATGAGGTTCGGCGCAGGCTGGACTGCTCGCACGTGAGGCTGGTCAGCACCCAGTGCGTGGAGGCAGGCGTCGATCTGGACTTCCCCTGCGTTTTCCGGGCTTTCGGTCCGCTGGAAGCGATCGCACAGGCGGCAGGGCGATGCAACCGCAATGGAAGAAGGGAGGCGGGACAGGTTGTCGTTTTCGAACTCGCCGACGAAAGTTCGCGCCGATATCCGGACCCGGCCTACGAGAGAGCCGCCCAGGTGACCGGAGGGCTTCTGAATGAGGCGGAGTCCGGCCTTGACATTTTGTCGCCAGACACATTCCGGAGCTATTACGAGCGCCTTTTTGGAATCGAGATGAGAAATGTGGAAGACAACGTAGTCGTCAAGGCATGCCGCTCGCTCGATTTTCCGGAGGTGTCGGAGCGTTACCGGCTGATTCCGGATGCGCAGATTTCCATTCTTGTTCCGTATGATCGGTCGGCGTACGATGCCTTGAGGGAAGAGGCGTTCCGGGAGGGATTGAGCAGTTCGTGGGTCCGCCGGGCTAGGGCGCATGCGGTCAGCCTTTACCGCCCCGGCCCGGATTCTCCACTCTGGTCCGCACTGGATACGATTCCGTTGCGGCCGCGCGGGGAAGCCGCGGACTGGTTTATTTTGCGGGCGCCGGAGCTCTACGATCCGGAAATGGGATTGACAATTCCGAAAGAATACGGTTTTCTGGAGTGCTGAAGATGCCTGAACTTCACGGTCTACATGTCTGGGGCGAATTCGCCTGCTTCACCCGTCCGGAGATGAAAGTGGAGCGCTTCAGTTATCCGGTCATCACGCCCTCGGCGGCGCGGGGGATTCTGGAAGCGGTTTACGCCAAGCCAGCGGAATTCCGCTGGCAGGTTGTCCGCGTGGAAGTGCTCCGGCCGCCGGCCTATATCGCGCTGCGCCGCAACGAGGTCAAGAACAAGGGTCGGGCTGACGGAGTCCGCAAGGCAATGGAGAACGAAGCAGCGGTTCTGGAGCCGATTCTCGCCGACGAGGACGCCGAAGGAGCCGGGAGGACGCAGCGGCAGACAATGGCCCTGAAAGATGTTGAATACAGGATCTGGGCCGAGATCAGGCCCTGGCCCGACTGCTCTGTGCCCGTGGCGGCGCTGGACGCCCAGTTCCGTCGGCGGGCGGAGGCGGGCAAATGCTTTTGTCAGCCGTACTTCGGGTGCCGCGAGTTCCCCGCCTACTTCGAGTATGTGAGCTGCGCTGAGCGGCTTCTGCCTCCCGTCCCGCTCGACATGGAGATCGGATGGATGATGTACGACGTGTTCGATCTCTCCAACCCCGGTCACTGCAAGTCACAGCCTTCCGTGTCGCTGTTCTGGGCCAGCGTGAAGCAGGGCGTGATGGTGGTCCCGGCCTACGAGAGCCCGGAAGTAAGGAAGCCCGGGAGGGGGTGAAGGCATGCTGAACCATCTGGCCGAACACGCGCGTCGAGTAGGACTGGCCCCTGAGCCCGGCTTCGCGTCGCGGAACCTCCATTGGGGCCTGGAGCTTTCCTCGGACGGCAGGCCGCTCGGACTGGTTCGCCTGACAGCGACGAAGGGACGCAAAGAAGTGCCCCGAACGATCGAGTCCGCCCCTGAAATGCCCAGTTTTCTCCTGCGGACTGGTGAGCGGTGCCATTTTCTTGTGGAGTCAGCCTCAGTCGTCCTGAACCAGCCGAGAGGGGAAGAAGAACAGGAAAAGATTGGTCGGAAACATCTCTATTTTGTACAGCTGCTGCGGGAGGCTTCCTCACATTCACTCGACCTGGTGCCGGCTGCGGCCTTTTTTTCGAAGCCCGAATTTCTGGCGACGGCCCGGGAGATGGCCTCCAGGGAAAGAGTAAGGCCGACCGACAACGTCAGCTTCCTCGTCGGCGGAAAACTGCTCGCCGAGTTGCCCTCATGGCGGCCGTGGTGGATCCAATATCTCCGGAGCCTGATGGGTGTCGGCGCTGCCAGCCCTCTCGCTGTGGATATCCTGACCGGACAGCCGTGCGTTCCGCTAAGAACGCATGACCCGGTGAAGGGCCTTGCCGGGGTCGGCGGGCGCGCGACGACCTTTCTGATCTCTTTTGACAAGACGGCGTTCAGCTCGTACGGATTTGAGCAGGGCGAGAACGCCCCGCTGTCGGACCGGTCCGCCCGGGCTTATGTCGACGCCCTGAATCACCTCATCCGGGAGCAATCTGTCGCCTTGGGCGACGTCCTCGTGCTGCACTGGTACGACGGCAGGGTGGACCCTGAAGACGACCCTTTCGCGATTCTTGCCGATCCGCCGGAGGCCGGGGAACTGGATGCTCTGCATCGATGCCGTCAGTTGCTGGATTCCATTCGCTCAGGCAAGAAAGCAGACCTCGGCCGCTACCGTTACTTCGCCATGGGCGTTTCCGGTTCCGGCGCCCGTGTGATGGTGCGTTTCTGGGCGGAGGGGGCGCTCAGCGAACTGGCGCTCAAAGCGGAGCGTTGGCTGGAGGCGACTTCGATTGTCCGCCCCGATGGTGTCATCCAGGGTGGATATGCTCTCCGCAGGATGGCGGAGACAGTGGTTCCGCCGCAACGAGACCGAGAATCCGCAGGCCTGGTTCTACGGCGAACCGCTCTGCCCATGCTGCTCGCCGCTCTGAGGGAGACGCCGCTGCCTGCGGCACTCGCAGCGGCGGCGCTGGACCGGACGCGGGCCGAAGCGGCATCCTTAGGGGCTGACGAGAATGAGCTGCGCCTGTCGCACCGGCCTGAGCGCATGGCTCTGCTCCGTGTTTTCGTAAATCGAGTGCTTGCACAGAAAGGAGACAGCATTGTGACCATGCTGAAGCCCGATGTCGATCCTGCTTCTCCCCACCCCGCTTACCATTGCGGCCGCCTGATGGCGGCACTGGCCGAGATCCAGCGCCGCGCGTTGGGCGATGTCGGAGCGGGGGTGGTGCAGCGTTACTACGCAGCAGCATCGGCGACCCCCGCGCTCGTATTCGGGAGGCTTCTGCGGGGGGCGCAGTATCATTTAGGCAAGCTGGAGCCCGGACTGGCGTACTACTTCGAAGACATCCTGGGCCATATTGTTTCCGCGATCGGCGATTCCATGCCTTCCACCCTGGAGCTGGAAGGCCAAACGCTGTTCGCCCTTGGTTACTACCATCAGCTCGTCGCCATGCGTGCGCGAGCCAAAGAGGCTGCTGCCCAACGGGCCGCTGAAAAGAATTCCCAGACTGAATCCAATGGAGAGGAAACAGATGCCTGAAGTGCTGAAAAACCGCTATGAGTTTCTCTTCCTGTTCGATTGCGTCAACGGCAATCCGAACGGCGATCCGGATGCAGCCAACGCGCCGCGCATCGACCCACAGGACCTGCGGGGGCTGGTCTCCGACGTAGCGTTGAAGCGCCGTATCCGAAACTACGTCAGCCTGGCTTACGGCAACCGGGCCCCGTATGGGATCTTCGTGGAGCACGCGACAAACCTGAATACCAAGATCGCCCTAAGCCACGAACAGACGGGAGGGATGCCCGAGTTCCGGAACAACCGCTGGAACACGTCCAGGGAGAAAGCCAGCGAAGCGGCGCGCTGGCTGGCGGGCCAGTGCTTCGACGTGCGGGCTTTCGGGGCGGTGCTCTCGACGGGTCCCAACGCGGGCCAGGTTCGCGGTCCCGTTCAGCTGGCATTCGCACGTTCGGTTGATCCCGTGCTGCCACTGGACGTCGCCATCACGCGTGTGGCAGTTGCGGATAAAGATGTCAGAGGTGCGAATGTGGGTTCCGAAGATTTCCTCCGGTGGCAAGAGCAGCAACCCGAGGACGGGTTGCGGACCATGGGCCGCAAGAGCCTCATCCCCTACGGACTTTACGTGGCAAAAGGCTTCATCAGCGCCTTTCTCGCCCAGCAATGGGGCTTTTCGGAAGAGGACCTGAAGGTCCTCTGCAAAGCCATCCTGAACATGTATGAGCATGACCGGAGCTCGAGCAAAGGCCTCATGACGGTCTATCCAGAGCACGCCTACCTCTTCCGTCACGTTGGAACGGACACCGACGCGGAACAGAGACAACGGGAGGCGATGCTTGGATGTGCGCCGGCGCACCGCCTGTTCCAGATCGTGGAAGAGAGAATCCGCCGGCGTCCGGGGGTCACCTTTGCCAGGTCCATCAGGGATTACGAGCTCCCCTACGCGGATGAGATTCGCGCAGAATTGCCCGCTGGAGTCGAGCTCGTTTTCATGAAAGACTACGCCTCCTGAAACGCTGCATGCCGCGAAACACGGGTCTTTTTGACGAGGACCACTTGAAGCCCGTATCGGCGCTCCAGCACCTGGTGTTTTGCGAGCGCCGATGCGCGCTGATCCACATCGAGTCCGTGTGGGCGGAAAATGAGTTTACGGCGGAAGGCGAAGAATTGCATGAAAGGGTTCACGATCTGAGTGAATCGGAAGCAGCGGGAATCCGGCGCGCGACTGCAATGCCGGTGCGCTCGCTCCGGCTCGGACTCGTGGGGCAATGCGACCTGGTGGAATTCCGCAGGCAGGAGGGCGGGGGAGGAGAGGTCCCGTACCCTGTCGAGTACAAGCGGGGATCACCGAAACGGGGCCTCTGCGACGAGGTTCAGCTCTGCGCACAGGCCATGTGTCTCGAGGAGATGCTGGAATGCGAAGTGCCAAGGGGCGCTGTGTTCTACGCGGCGGTCCGCAGGCGCAGGGAAATCGAATTCACGGCTGCCTTGCGGCAGACGACAGAAGCTGCGGCCTCCCGCCTCCACGCTTTGATTGACGGAGGCGTGACGCCCGCCGTTCCTATGGAAGCGAAGTGCCGCTCGTGCTCCCTGAACGAATACTGCGTGGCGCAGGAGAAAGCAACGGCCGTGGGACGTTATCTGGAAGAACTGTTCAGGCCTGCTCGATGAAACCGTTGCTGAATACGCTCTTCGTGACCACCCCCAACGCCTATCTGGCCAAGGACGGAGAGACGGTTGTCGTGCGCGTGGAACAGGAGATCCGGCTTCGCGTTCCCGTTCACACGTTGTCCGGGATCGTCTGTTTCGGTCCGGTGACTTGCAGTCCGTTCCTGCTCGGGCTCTGCGCAGAGCGCGGCGTGCAGATCTCCTTCCTGACCGAAACGGGCCGTTTCCTCGCCGGAGTGCGGGGGCCGGTCTCCGGCAACGTGCTGCTCAGGCGTGCGCAGTACCGGGCCGCGGATGATGAGCGGAGGCGGCTGGAGATGGCGCGCCATTTTGTGGCGGGCAAGATCGCCAACGCGCGCACCGTCCTGCTGCGCGGGGCGCGGGAAACGGAAGGGCCGGCATCCAAAGATCTGGAATCGGCGGCCGGCGCTCTCGCCAGTTCGCTCGAAGAGGCTGGGCGGGTGAGCTCCCTCGATGCGCTGCGGGGCGTGGAAGGAGAAGCGGCACGGCGCTATTTCGGCGTGTTTTCCCATCTGTTGCGTGTCAATGATCCGGAATTGCGAATGGACGGCCGGAGCCGCAGACCGCCGCTTGATCCGGTGAATGCCCTGCTGTCTTTCCTCTACACGCTGCTCGTTCACGATGTCCGCGGGGCCCTGGAATCGGTGGGGCTGGATCCCGCCGTAGGCTATCTACATGAAGACCGGCCAGGCCGCCCCGGGCTCGCGCTGGACCTGATGGAGGAATTCCGGCCCGTTCTGGCGGACCGCGTGGCACTGACTCTCATCAACCGCCGACAGATCCGGCCCGGCGATTTCCGGAAGCTGGAAAATGGTGCCGTGTTACTGAAAGAAGAGTCCCGCAAGACCGTGCTTCAGGCGTGGCAGCAGCGTAAACAGGAGGAGGTTCTCCATCCGCTGCTTGGCGAGCGTGTCGCGGCCGGCCTGCTGCCGCACGTTCAGGCGATGTTCGCCGCGCGCTGCCTGCGCGGTGAACTGCCGGCCTATCCTCCGTTTCTGTGGAAGTGAGCCCGGGCGATGATGATGGTGGTGATCGCATACGACGTCAACACGGAGACAGCCGAGGGCAAACGTCGCCTCCGCCACGTGGCGGACTTGTGCGAAGACTTCGGCCAGCGAGTACAATTCAGCGTCTTCGAGTGCCTGCTCGACAATGCTCAGTGGGTTCGGCTCAGAAAAGACCTGATCGACGAAATCGACCCCGAGAAGGACAGCCTGCGGTTTTATTTCCTGGGCAGTCACTGGCAGACCCGAGTGGAACACGTTGGGGCGAAGAAGGGCTATGACCCGCAAGGTTTTCTGATGGCTTAACCCGTGGGATCAGTGAAGTAAGACCTCGCGAACCTCAAGCGGATTTCAGATCTCCGGGAGGTTCGCGGAAGCGGCCATCACCATGCTCACTGAGCATTTATGGCGCGGGCGAAATTCTATCCCTGTAAGGTGGAAAGGTACCGGTGTGGGGTTCGCGGAACTGGGCGAAAATCGCATGCAATCGCAGTAAGATGGAGCCATGCCGTCGCCCCCCGCACGGGGGCGTGGATTGAAACTCGTCGAAGTCCGCTGCATCCTGAAGCGTGCAGGGTCGCCCCCCGCACGGGGGCGTGGATTGAAACTTTCGAGCGCTACCTGAAGCATGGAACGGGCAAGTGTCGCCCCCCGCACGGGGGCGTGGATTGAAACATGCAATGCCCGCCGCTGCGGCGGCGCACGGAAGTGTCGCCCCCCGCACGGGGGCGTGGATTGAAACCGCAGGTTGTTTCGATGATCGAGTTCATCCGTTGGTCGCCCCCCGCACGGGGGCGTGGATTGAAACAGCAACAGACCGCCAAACTGGCCGATTCACCTGGTCGCCCCCCGCACGGGGGCGTGGATTGAAACGCTCACCGCCATCGCTCGCTCGCCGAGCGGCTGGTGTCGCCCCCCGCACGGGGGCGTGGATTGAAACCTCGCTGCGGTGGCGAGGAGAGGAGGGTGGTTATGTCGCCCCCCGCACGGGGGCGTGGATTGAAACAAGGCTGCGATTGATGCGATTGAGGCCGGCCTCGTCGCCCCCCGCACGGGGGCGTGGATTGAAACTGCTTGTGGAGCGCGCCTTGGGAGGGAAGCAGCGATGTCGCCCCCCGCACGGGGGCGTGGATTGAAACGAGACGCTGAGCCCGCTGATGGCGCATGGCTGGCGTCGCCCCCCGCACGGGGGCGTGGATTGAAACATCGAGGGTGACGTGCAAACCCAGCTTGATCGCCGGTCGCCCCCCGCACGGGGGCGTGGATTGAAACCGGGAGACGGCGGTCAGCCTCCGCGGGCGGCATCCGTCGCCCCCCGCACGGGGGCGTGGATTGAAACATTCTCGCCCTCACCCAAATCCAGTCCAAAGGGAGTCGCCCCCCGCACGGGGGCGTGGATTGAAACATTCTCGCCCTCACCCAAATCCAGTCCAAAGGGAGTCGCCCCCCGCACGGGGGCGTGGATTGAAACCAGTGGCTGGCGCCGCAGATGGACGAGATGGAGGTCGCCCCCCGCACGGGGGCGTGGATTGAAACTGGCCAAGCAGAACCCGGCGGAGCTGAACAAGTTGTCGCCCCCCGCACGGGGGCGTGGATTGAAACATTAAGGCGATGACGGTTGCCGCCGGAGCTGGCGTCGCCCCCCGCACGGGGGCGTGGATTGAAACCGGCAGGACGCCCGTGAGCCGCGACAACATCTGGAGTCGCCCCCCGCACGGGGGCGTGGATTGAAACGCGATCGGGCTCAAGCAGAAGAATGATGACACGGGTCGCCCCCCGCACGGGGGCGTGGATTGAAACTCCCCGGGAGAGTTTCTCAGAGAGTTTCCCGGAGAGTCGCCCCCCGCACGGGGGCGTGGATTGAAACAACCCCCCCCGCACCCCCGCCCCCGCCCCCGCCGTCGCCCCCCGCACGGGGGCGTGGATTGAAACTGGTTCAGTTCGATGCCCAATGACGCCAGATCGTGTCGCCCCCCGCACGGGGGCGTGGATTGAAACAGATTATCGTTGCCCGGAGGAGGAGCGCATGACGTCGCCCCCCGCACGGGGGCGTGGATTGAAACGTCGAATATCGCGCGCGCATGCTCGAAGGCAAAGAGTCGCCCCCCGCACGGGGGCGTGGATTGAAACTGCTTTCGCTGTGACGATATGCTCCTGCACTGAGGTCGCCCCCCGCACGGGGGCGTGGATTGAAACCTCAAGCCTTCGCCGAACATGTTTCTGCCGACGGTCGCCCCCCGCACGGGGGCGTGGATTGAAACCCCCCGGTGTGGTGGTACTACTACCTGCCCTGCGGTCGCCCCCCGCACGGGGGCGTGGATTGAAACCGTCGCTGCAGACCTGAAGCCGATCCTCGAGCGGGTTGTCGCCCCCCGCACGGGGGCGTGGATTGAAACAGCAGCTTGAACTCCACTTCAGCCAGCGGCCGGCGTCGCCCCCCGCACGGGGGCGTGGATTGAAACTGCCCGGCGTGCGCCTCAGCACGCGCCGTTGAGGGTCGCCCCCCGCACGGGGGCGTGGATTGAAACATTGTGCGCACGCCGGATGCAGAGCCTCCAGGAGCGTCGCCCCCCGCACGGGGGCGTGGATTGAAACGAATCTGAGCCAGTGATCCGGGTCTCCATCCAGCGTCGCCCCCCGCACGGGGGCGTGGATTGAAACACCTCCCGGTCGAGCCGAACCCGGCGGCACCGCGTCGCCCCCCGCACGGGGGCGTGGATTGAAACACTGAGGAGCGCGACGGATACGTGCCGTATCTCAGTCGCCCCCCGCACGGGGGCGTGGATTGAAACCCTCTATTCGATATCGCGCGGCTCGCTGTTCTGGGTCGCCCCCCGCACGGGGGCGTGGATTGAAACATTCTGTGCCTCGACGAGATCGACAAGGCCCCCCAGGTCGCCCCCCGCACGGGGGCGTGGATTGAAACACGGGGGATGAGCGGGTTGGTAGATGGCCGGATGTCGCCCCCCGCACGGGGGCGTGGATTGAAACAAAGCGGGTATGGTAGCAAAACTTTGCCCGGTGCTGTCGCCCCCCGCACGGGGGCGTGGATTGAAACAGCGCCACACGCCGCGCAACGATGGATGGGTCGCCTGTCGCCCCCCGCACGGGGGCGTGGATTGAAACTCCATCTGAAATAGACGAAAAGCGCCGCAAGGCCAGTCGCCCCCCGCACGGGGGCGTGGATTGAAACTCGATCTTGGGCGGATGCGATGGCGGCGGCGGCCGTCGCCCCCCGCACGGGGGCGTGGATTGAAACGAAAGTGCGCTGTTTCGAGCGCGCGGCATCGAGCGTCGCCCCCCGCACGGGGGCGTGGATTGAAACATCACGACCAACGACGCGCGTCCGCTGAGCGACGGTCGCCCCCCGCACGGGGGCGTGGATTGAAACTGCCGACACCGCGCATCGATGCGCGGCGTCTCGTGTCGCCCCCCGCACGGGGGCGTGGATTGAAACAGTTCCTGTGGCGCGGAGAGTCGCCAACCACCAGGTCGCCCCCCGCACGGGGGCGTGGATTGAAACCGTGCTGAGGGGGTATATCAGAGTGGGGCGGTCGCGTCGCCCCCCGCACGGGGGCGTGGATTGAAACCCCGGAGTGCGGCGCAGCAGCTGAGGACGAGGACGTCGCCCCCCGCACGGGGGCGTGGATTGAAACGGCGCCGATGGACACTAGCGATGCAGTCGCGTTGTCGCCCCCCGCACGGGGGCGTGGATTGAAACTGGGTGGGCCAGTGCAGCTACGGGTTCCGGCTGGCCGTCGCCCCCCGCACGGGGGCGTGGATTGAAACGTCGATGAACTGAGCTCCATCGCCACTCCGCAATGTCGCCCCCCGCACGGGGGCGTGGATTGAAACGGGGCGGAGCTGCGCCGAAACATTGACTCGCGTTGTCGCCCCCCGCACGGGGGCGTGGATTGAAACACGGACAGGGTTGCGTGGCCAAGCTCCTCCAGCAGTCGCCCCCCGCACGGGGGCGTGGATTGAAACTTCTGGTAGCCCACCTGGCTGGTCACAGGACCGGGTCGCCCCCCGCACGGGGGCGTGGATTGAAACGGAACTCCGGCGGCGGATGGAGGAGGAAGAGGAAGTCGCCCCCCGCACGGGGGCGTGGATTGAAACCCGCCACTGCGGCGCCGATATCCCATGGTTTGGTCGCCCCCCGCACGGGGGCGTGGATTGAAACCCGGCGCAAGCCTGCGTTGAGCGCAGCCTCACGGCGTCGCCCCCCGCACGGGGGCGTGGATTGAAACCCGATGACTCAAGTGAAAGTTCGCCAGGATTGCCGTCGCCCCCCGCACGGGGGCGTGGATTGAAACATCATGGATGGGATTCTCCTGCGGGCGGTTCCCGGTCGCCCCCCGCACGGGGGCGTGGATTGAAACACGCCGCAGCGGCTGTACGACATCTGCATCACGGGTCGCCCCCCGCACGGGGGCGTGGATTGAAACGGCTTGCCGATGCCGTGATCCTCGATGAGCCCGCGTCGCCCCCCGCACGGGGGCGTGGATTGAAACCGGCGAGAACCAGTCGGCGCCGATGCGGTCGGCCGTCGCCCCCCGCACGGGGGCGTGGATTGAAACCCGGCGCAACGAGGGGCGGCGGGCCGCGCCAGAGCGTCGCCCCTGTCACCGCCGGTGCAAAAATCCCCATAGTGCCGGTTGAAAATACCCCACCCCGTGGCTAGGCCGAAGCCGGTGCCGACTCTTGTAAGAGGAGGTACCGAGACCTGCTACGGAGAAAAGAA